>CXWL01002246.1_pt1 | contig 172154 bp, 131 predicted proteins | sample 590931 | NCBI WGS metagenome assembly CXWL01 (sample SAMEA3498368, study PRJEB10139) | groundwater metagenome | biome: water well; material: biofilm material | place: Germany | collected 2015-04-27
GCGCTGGGGAGGCGCGCCGGGTCGGGTGGCCACGCGATGCTGCCCGGTGGTCCGGGTCGGCGAGGCGATCGGTCGGATGGCGCGGATGATCGGCGCAATAGGCTTGACCACCAGCGGCGCCTGCGGTGCGGCTGGTTCGCCGGACGCGTCGGCGGCTTCGGGTTCGGTCGAAGCACCGCTCTTGGCCGCGGCGGCAGGACGGCCGATCGGACGCAGCGGAGCGATGCGCGGGGTCATCCGAACGGGCGCGGCGGACGGGCCCACGGCGGGAACTCCCCCACCTTCGATCTGGTCGTCGTCCTGGGCGGAAACGTCTTGGTCGGCACCGGACACGCGTGCGCCGTCGGCGGAGAGGTCACCGGTCGGAACAGCGGCGGGAGCGGCCTCAACCTCGGCCTCGACCGGAGCGGCCTTGCGGGGACGACCGATGGGAACCACTGTAAGGGGAGCGCGCGGCGCGGGAGCCTCGGCCTTCTCCTTCTCCTCGGGCGCGGCGGTAGCGGTGGTCGGAACTGCGGGCTCGGCCTCGACCGGATTCGTGGCCGGGACCTCGGGGGCCGCGGCAGCTTCCACCACGGGTTCGGGAGCTTTGACTGCGACCCGCGGAGCGAGGCGGACCGCAGGCGGAGCCACCGCCGCGACGGGTGCAGCAGCGGCCTTCGGGCGAACACCCGCTTTGCGGGCGGCGCGCTCCTTCTCGGCCTCGCGGGCCGCGTGTTCACGCTCGGCGCGTTCGGCCGCGACCTTCGCTTCTCGTTCGCGCTCGAGCGTGTCCCGCTCGCCCTCGTCCTCTTCGGATCCGTAGACGCGGTTCTTTCGCGAGCCCTGGCTTTCCAGCCGGACGTGCCGCTTGAACTTGGTGGCCTGGTCTTCGTCGACGGAGCTCGACGGAGCCTTTGCCTCGATTCCCATCGCTTTCAGCTTCTCGATGACCTCGTGGGACGAGAGACCGAGTTCGCGGGCGAGTTCGTATACGCGGGGTTTGGGCATGAAGCTTTTATCGACCTGTTTCTGGACGTATGAAGGGAACGGAGATCCGAGGGATCGACGAAGGAGCGAGGCCCAGGAACACTAGGCGGTTTCCCCCGCCTTTGGCTGGGCCGCCTCGGGAGCAGCCTCGGCGTCGGGCTCGGCTCCCGCCTCGGCGCTGGCCGCAGCCGATGCCTGAGTCACCACCTTGGGCAAAGCTGCCGCGGCGGCCTGACGCAGGGAAGTCGCGGTGGCCTCGTCGATGTCGATCGACGCGAACTCCTCGTCGGTCATCTGGAGCAGGTGATCGAGTCCCTGGACACGGGCGTCCATCAACCGCTGGACGATGTCCTTGTCGACACCTTCCATGCTGCGGAACTCGCTGAGCTGGGCCGCCACTTCAAGGCGCTTCTCTTCCTCGCTCTTGATCTCGATGCGCCAGCCCACGAGCTTGGCGGCCAGGCGCACGTTCTGGCCGCGCTTGCCGATGGCCAGGGACAACTGCTTGTCCTCGACCACCACTTCCATGATCTTCTGCTCGGTGTCGACCACCTGCACCCGCGACACCTGGGCGGGCTGCAGCGCCGCCTTGACCAGAGCCACCGGATCGTCATCCCATTCAATGATGTCGATCTTCTCGCCGCGAAGCTCGCGGATGACCGCTTGGACACGGGTGCCCTTCATGCCGACGCAGGCGCCGATGGGATCGATGTCTTTGTGGGTCGACTCGACCGCCACCTTGGCCCGCTCGCCCGGCTCGCGCACGCAGGCGCGGATTTTCACCGTGCCGTCGAAGATCTCGGGAACTTCCATCTCCAGAAGCTTCCGCAGCAGGGCTCCGTCGGTACGGGACACCGTCACCTGGGGCCCGCCGCGGGTGGAGCGCTGCACGGAGAGGATGGCCACGCGAATGCGGTCGCCGGTCTGGTAGTTCTCGGCGCGGCTCTGCTCTTTGCGGGGCAGCACGGCCTCGGTGCGGCCGAGATCGATGATGTAGTCGGTCCCTTCCTGACGCTTGATGACCCCGTTCAGGACGTCGCCTCGCCGGCGCTCGAATTCGGCGATGACATTGTCGCGCTCGGCGTCGCGGACCTTCTGGAAGATGACCTGCTTGGCCGCCTGGGCGGCGATACGGCCGAGGCCCTCGGTCTGCTTGGGAAATTCGATCTCCATGCCGAGCTCGGCCTCGGGGATCAGTTGGCGCGCCTCGTCGAGACTGATCTCGATCTCCTCGTCGGTGACCTTCTCCACCACTTCCTTGACCGCGAAGACATCGATATCCCCCGTCTCGTGGTTGAAGCGGCTGCGCAGATCTTCGTCGTTGTTGAAGTACCGCTTGGCCGCCTGCAGGATGGCGTCTTCGATCGCCCGGACCACAACCTCGGGATCGAGGTTCTTTTCCCGGGAGACCTGCTCGATGCGGACTTTCAGCTCGTTAGCCATGATTTACCTGAACGAAATCTCTCTTTGGGCATGGCGCAAGGCCGAGAACGGAACTGCGATCTCGGCGCCTTCCCGGCCCTTGTTATCGCGAGGGATGATGCGCACCTCCTTATCGCTCACTGCGAGCAGGCGACCCTTGATTTCCTTGACCGGCACGTCCGCGGCGTCCGCCGCGGCGTCCGTCCCACCGACGCCTTCGACGAAGGCGACCTGAACGTTCTTCGTAAGCACCCGTTCGAAATCCCGGGGGGTTTTGAGAGGACGCGTCATTCCCGGCGAGGACACCTCGAGGGTGTACGAGCGGCCGATGGGATCCTCGACATCCAGGATGGCCGAGATCTCGCGGGAGGCATTCTCGAGTTCATCGAGGCTGATCCGGCCCGGCTTGTCCATGAACACCCGGACGAGCGGGCCCTTGCCCCCCCGTTTCATCTCGATATCGACCAGTTCGATCCCCGAAGAAGCGGCCACCCGCTCGGCGACCGAGCGGACAAAGACCTCGGCGTCCTGTCCCTTGCGGGCGTCTTTGTCGATTGTGGCCGAAACGCTGGGAATCAAACTCTAGTGACCTCTTTGGAAACGTGCTTGACGGAAAAAAAAGAGTGGGCGTCTGCCCACTCAAGCAACCCGGAGTATACCGGTGAACTGGCGCCACCGGCAAGGGCTATCTACTTCACCGGCAAGGATCTTTCCGGGGTACGGCGAGGCGGCCAGGGCACGAAGGCGCTCGTCGTCGCCTGGTACTCACGGTAGGCATCCCCGCGGCTCCGGACCGCTTGTTCCTCGGTGGCGGGAATGCCGGTCACGCGCAGGAGGAAATAGAGCATCAGGGCCGGGCAGAACCAGGAAATCCAGCCCCAGGGGGACGAACTCGCCATAAGCGCGTAGGCGCACCAGACCAGCCACTCAAAGAAGTAATTCGGATGCCTTGAATACCACCACAGACCCTCCCGGCAGACCTTCCCGGCGTTTGCCTTGTTCTTGCGGAACGCGTCGAGCTGCACGTCAGCCAGGGCTTCCCCGCCCACACTCACGAGGAAGACCAGAACGCCCAGGGTCATGCCCAGCCCGGGGGTGGAAGAGCGATTCATGCAGACGAACAGGATCGGGGTCGACAGGACCACGTTCAGGATCCCCTGGAGCATGAAGAACCGGAGAAAGCGACCGTTCACATTGTCCGCCCAGCGACGTCTCAGCTCGAGATAGCGCCCCTCCTCGACCGGATGCAGGGCGGCGATGCGGCGGGTCAGGTGGGCCGTCAGGCGCAGGCTCCAGAGCGCCACGAGGCCGGCGATCACGAATCGACGCTCGGACTGTCCCGAGCCGAGCAGGGCAGCGATGAGGGCGATCGGTGTGAAGTTGAACGACCAGGCCACGTCGACAATGGAGAAATTCCCGATGCGGCGGGCCAGCACAAAGGTGAGGCCCATCAGAGCCAAGGCGGCCACCGTCGCGACCAAAAGCAGAATCAGGATGACTTCGCCTCGTTGCGCTCACGCAGACGGACGATGATGGGGCGGACCATCTGGAACGTCCCCACAAAGATCACCGGAGCGGTGATACACCAGGCAAGCATGGCATGGAGGCAGGTGAGACCGAACTCCTCGACGAACCGGACCACGTCGGTTCGAGCCAGCTCCAGAATCGCCGAGGGAGCGAGCGACACGTTGGGGGCCCCCATAATCCACTCCCCAAGGCGGACGAAGGCGAAGATCATCGGGATCTGGATGGGGTAGACCGCGTAGTTCACTGCATGCGTGAGCGGCTGCGGGGCCTTGAAAACCAGCGCGGCCACGAAACAGAAGGGTATCGACACCCCCATGATCGGAAACAGGCCGAAGGTCACCCCGATCGCCACCGCATACGCGAGTTGACTCGATGAACTGCCCTGGAGGATCAGGGTTTCGAAAGGCAGGCCGATGTAGCGGTGGAAATATCCGCGGTCGCCGGTCGCGTTCATGGCGCGTTCATCGCTTCCCCAAGGACTCAGCCCACGTGGATCCGCGGGCGTTCCTCGGTCTTCTTCACCGCCCGCCGGAGCACCTCGCGGGTTACCGGCGCGGTATCGCCCTCTCCCAGGAAGATGTAGCGCAGAACGTAGGCGATGGGGTTGCCTTCCGTCCAGCCGAAGTACGCATGGGCGATCTGTCCGGTGCGCTTCTGAGCTTCGAGAAGAGTTGCCGCGATGGCGTTTGGAATAGCGGGCGAGGTGGCGCGCAGGATCCGGTGTGAGCCGATGCGCACACCGCGTACTTCGAGGTCCTCCTCGAAGGCCGAGGCGTCGCCCTGCATGATCTCGAGGAAGATCACGGGCTCCCCGTCGTCGAGAGAATGGTCCTCGCGGGCCTGACCCTCCTTGCGGTCGTATTCCTCGACCGTTCGCTTGTCCGGGCGGTGCGCGATGATCCGGACCGGGGCCGCGCCAAGCGAGGCGATGAAGTCCTCGGCCTTCGGCGAGAAGCGCACCGATCCCACACGGAGTTCGGTGGAGCGCATGGCGCGCGAAACGATGGAAGCCCCCACGATGCCGAGAACGAACAACGATGCGATCTGGAGCCCGCTTGGCTGTTCGCGGATATTGACCGCGGTGGTGTAGACGAAAACCGCGGCCATGGCGATGTACATCCACCGGGAAGGCGCTGAGCGCTTGGCGATGGCCACAGCGATGGCGGCGGAGGTCATCAGTGTGAGCACACCCGTGGCGTAAGCCCCGCCCTGGGCCTTGACGTTCGCCTCGAAGGCGAAGGTGACGGCCAGCGAGAGCAAGGTGAAGACGATGACCAGGGGACGCGTCGCGCGCGCCCAGTCCGGAGCCATGCCGTAAGGCGGCAGGTACGCGGGGACGAGGTTCAGCAGGCCGGCCATCGCGGAAGCGCCCGCGAACCACAGGATGCCGATGGTGGCGAAGTCATAGATCGTGCCGAACACCTCCCCGAGCATCTCGTGGGCCAGGTAGGCAAGGGCGCGGTCCTCGGCCGGGCCGCCGTGTGCAAGCAGGGGCAGCGGGATGAGCATGGTGGTGACGAGACTGCTCGCCACCAGGCAGACTGACATGATGATGGCGGCCGCGGCCAGCATCTTCCGGGTGTTCCGGATGCGGCCGAGCGGTTTGGCCGGAGCGTCGGTCGGGTCGCCGGCCACGAGGGGCATGACCGCCACTCCGGTCTCGAAACCGGAGAGGCCGAGGGCCAACTTCGGGAATAGGAAGAGGCTGGCAGCCACGATGGCCAGGGCCGATGGGTGGCTCGCCCAGAGATTGGCCTCAAACGCCGTCAGCACCTCGGGCCGGGCCACGATTTCCGCGAGTCCGCGGACGAGGAGGATGACGTTCAGGCTCAGGAACAGGACGACGATGGCCACCGCCACTCCTATCGCCTCCTTGAATCCCTTGAGAAAGACCGCGCCCAGAGCCAGGACCAGCAGACTCGTGATCAGGACCGGATGATCGTCCCAGGACGCGGGAGCGAATGGGTTCTCAACGATGTGCGCGGTGGCGTCTGCGGCCGAGAGTGTGATCGTGATGATGAAACTGGTGAAGGCGAACCCGAGGAGCACCAGGACCAGGCCCTTGCCCCTCCAGCGCGGCAGGAGCTGCTCGAGCATCAGCACGCTGCCCTGGCCATACGGCGAATAACGCGCCACCTGTGCGTAGACCGGAAGCGCCACACCCAGGGTGACGAGCACCAGAACCAGAGTGGCGAAGGGCGAAAGCACGCCCGCGGCCGCGATGGCGATGCTTGGCTGGTAGCCAAGGGTCGAAAAGTAGTCGACCCCGGTCAGGCACATGACCTGCCACCAGGGAGCTGTGGCCTTGTGAGGCGAACCATCGCCCCCGCGATGAAGGAGCCAGTCTCCCAGCCAGCGGCCGTCGCGGTCGGGCGCCGGCTGGACGATCAGCGATTCAGAGGCGTCGCTCTCGCCGTTAACGTTCATGGGGTCGGGGAGCATATCGGAGTTTGAGGTTCGAACCTCACCGAGAAGGAGGACCGCAAAACGAACTGCGGAGGGGGTATCCTCTGCCTGCCATGAGCCGGGATTGGGATGACCTCCGACAGGATTTTCCAGGAACCAAGGAGCGCGTCTATCTGAACGCGGCCGCGGGTTCGATCACTCCTCGCTGGGTTCGCGAAGCGGTCGCCCGCTACCTCCTCGAACTCGAAGAAGGTGGCGACGACCACTGGGATCTGTGGCTGGCCCAGATGGAAGTGGTTCGCGAACGGGTCGCCCGCTTCATCGGGGCCCAGGCCGACGAGATCGCCTTCGTCACCAACACTTCGGAAGGCATGAACATCCTGGCCGATCTCGTCTCGCATGATGGCCCGGTGCTTTCCGACGAACTCGAGTTCCCCACCGTCACCTTGCCCTTCGTCCACCGGGGCGCCCAGCTTCAGTTCATCCCCGCCATCGAAGGCGAACTGCGACTGGAGATGTTCGACGAGGTCCACGCACCGCGCGCCTCCACGATCGCGGTCTCCCACGTGCAGTTTTCGAACGGGTATCGTCTCGACCTCGAAGCGCTCGCCGCACTCAAGGGCCGGCGCTCCCTGATCGTCTGCGCCTCGCAGTCGCTGGGCGCCTTCGAGATCGACGTGAATGCCATGCAGATCGACGGCATGGCCTGTGCGGGCCACAAGTGGCTGTGCGCCGGCTACGGCGCGGGGTTCGTCTACGTCAGCAAGGAGTTGCTGACGCGCGCCCCCAAGGGTCTCGGCTGGCGCAGTGTCAAGGACCCCTTCGCCTTCAACAACCGGGCGGGCGTTCCGGTGAAGGCGGCGCGACGCTACGAGATGGGATGTCCGGCCTTCCCGGGCATTTTCGCCCTCGGCGCCTCGATCTCCTATCTCGATGGCATCGGCAGGGATCGCATCCAATCCCGCGTGATCCAGCTGAACACGGTTCTCACCTCGGCCATGCGCCATGAAGGATTCGAGGTCTTGTCCCCATCCGGTTCGGGTCGTTCCGGCCAGACCCTCATCGCCATGGACGACCCGGGCGCCGTCACCGAGTTCCTGCGCGGCGAGGGCATCCTCGTCACCCAAAAGCACCAAGGCATCCGCGTCTCCACGCACTTCTACAACAACGACGACGACATCGCGAAGTTCGTGAACGCGCTCAAGAAATATCGAGACAGCGCGGCGACCCCGTCCGAATGACGCAGCGGACGCAACGGCCCCGCGGGGTGGTTCTCGGAGTGATCGTGGCCGTGGTGCTTTCCCTCTGCGGCCCGGCCGTCGGCCTTGCCCAGGAGCCGATCCCTCAATCGGCCCGCGAGAAGGTCGAGGGCGTGGCTCGACGGATCATGTCGGCAGCCCGCTTCTGCTCGCTCGTGACCATCGGAGATCAGGGCGCGCCGCAGGCCCGGATCGTCGACCCGCTCGAACCCGATGCGTCGCTCACGATCTACGTCGCCACCAATCCAAGGAGCCGCAAGGTCGCCGAGATCACAAGAGATTCCCGAGTGACCCTCCTCTACTTCGACACGGCACGCCTCGCCTACGTCACGGTAATCGGCCGCGCCTTCGAGGTCAGCGGCACCGAGAAGGGCGGACATTACAAGAAGGAGTGGGAGGGCTTCTTCGTCCGGAACCAGCCGGAGACCTACACGCTCTACCGGATCGTCCCCTCGCGCATGGAGGTGGTGAGCGCCCAGGACGGGCTCACCGGCGACACCGCCACTTGGCGGCCGGAGATCCTCGAGCTCAAGCCCCGTTAGGGTACTCCGCGTCGGCTCGATGCCGGGCGGCGCGCGGTCTTTGGTACACTCTAAGTGCTCCGATGCCCGACACTTCCGACGAACAAGCCCCCGCCCCGCGTTCCCTCACGAAGGCCGACATCGTGGGCGGGGTGGCCCGACGTCTCGACTTCACCCAGGTCCAGGCCGCGATCGTCGTCGATTCGTTCCTGAAGGGCGTGGTCACCGCGCTCAAGCAGGGCGAGGAAGTCGAGATCCGCGGGCTCGGTTCCTTCCGGTTCCGGTCTCGGGCCCCGCGCAAAGGACGCAACCCGAAGACGGGCGAGCGCGTTGAGGTTCCAGCCAAGAGGGTTCCCTACTTCAGGATGGGCAAGGAACTGAAGGCGATTCTGGGCGGCAGCAACGAACCTCCCGCGACTTCCTGAGCCGCCGGCGCGCTCAGGGGAGCGGGGACAAGGCGGGCGCCTCGCGCCGCTGCCCGCGGATCCGGAAACCGAAGAGGGCGCGATTCGTCACCAGCGCCTGGGGAATCAAAGCGTCGGCGCGACGCTGGTAGGCGACGAAGAGTGCGAACTGCGAGGTCTCGGTCCATCGCCTCACCCCTGCTTCGATCCGCACATCGGTGAGGTTCTCCCGAGGGAAATTCTCGGTGCTTTGAGCGCCCACGTAACGCATGGCAGCGAGGAAGAACATCGCTCGATTGTCCTTTCGAACCACATCGATATCTCCCGCCACGCGGGCCTCGAAGTCGTAGTCGACGCCCGAGGAGAGCGTGGCGACTGCGAACGATCCTGAAAAGGCGCCCCTCCGGCCCCACTTCGTCGGCCAGGCTGAGTCGTAGCGCAGGCCCAGGACGTTCCAGTCGACCGCCTGCACCTTTTCGCGATCCTGCACATGGCGCGAGACGTGGTGAAAGAAGGGCGACAGAAGGCCGCGACCCAGATCCAGATGGACGCCCACCTCAAGGGAGTAGTTCGCCTGCACCGCCTCGAAGGACCGCAGGCGATGGCCGAGAATGGTCTCGACGTTGGCGTTGAGATAGCCCGCCCACCTCCCTTTCTCGACCAGGTCGACGTTCGCCCCGATCCATCCTACCCAGGCGAATTCCTCATTGGCATCGGAGTAGCGGGCGGCCTCGAGTTGCGGCCCCATGAAGGGAAGGAAGCTCGCCGGCTCGCGTGTCTGCGCCTTGGTCAACGAGGGCAGGGCGCAGAGGAGAGCGACCACGAACAAGGTGCGATGGTGGAGAGTCGGCAATCGTTTCGGGTCGCGGACGGTCTTCGATGATGAGGAGGAGGAGTGGTGCCGGAGGTGGGGGTCGAACCCACACGTTGCGAACAACGCGGGATTTTGAGTCCCGTGCGTCTGCCAGTTCCGCCACTCCGGCAGGAGAGGCAAGACCGGGATGTTAACAGCCCGACCTTTCACCGGGAGAGGATGGGCATCGTAGACTCCGCCCCGCGTGAACATCATCGGGGTTTCGGCCTATTACCATGACTCCGCCGCGTGCCTGGTCCAGGACGGGGAGATCAAAGCAGCCGCTCAGGAAGAGCGATTCAGCCGCAAGAAGCACGACCATCGCTTCCCCGTCGGCGCCTTCAACTACTGCCTGAAGGAAGGCGGCCTGAAGGGTCCGGAGGAGGTCGACTACGTCGTCTTCTACGACAAGCCCCTGATGAAGTTCGAGCGGCTGCTGGAGACCTACCTCGCCTACGCGCCGGGCGGCGTCTCCTCCTTCCTGAAGTCGATGCCCCTGTGGCTCAAGGAAAAGCTGCACATGAGGACCGAGATCCGCAAGGCCTGCGGTTACGAAGGGAAGATCCTCTTCGGCGAGCATCACGAATCGCACGCCGCCTCCGCGTTCTACCCCTCAACGTTCGACGAGGCGGCCATCATCTGCTTCGACGGAGTCGGCGAGTGGGCCACCACGAGTTACTGGGTGGGCAAGGGTCACACCCTCGAGGTGAAGGGCGAGATCCTCTTCCCACATTCGATCGGCCTGCTCTACTCCGCCTTCACCTACTACACCGGCTTCAAGGTGAACTCGGGCGAGTACAAGGTGATGGGCCTGGCGCCCTACGGTGTGCCGAAGTACGTCGACGCCATCTACGAGCACATCCTCGACCTGCGCGACGATGGTTCGTTCCATCTCAACATGGACTACTTCAACTACTGCGCCGGCCTCACCATGACGAACGCGAAGTTCGACGCCATCTTCGGGGGTCCGCCGCGCAAGCCCGAGGCCCAGCTCACCCAGCGAGAGATGGACCTCGCGGCCAGCGTGCAGAAGGTGACCGAAGACGCGATGCTGCGGATCGCCCGCCACGTACACAAGGAAACCGGCCTCGACAACCTCTGCCTGGCCGGCGGCGTAGCCCTCAACTGCGTAGGCAACGGACGCCTGCTGCGCGAAGGGCCGTTCAAGAAGGTGTTCATCCAGCCCGCGGCCGGCGACGCTGGGGGCGCGGTGGGCTCGGCCCTCGCGGTGTGGCACCGCTACCTGGACAAACCCCGCCCCACTTTCACCGGTTCGCCCGCCCTCGATCGCCAGCGTGGCTCTTACCTTGGGCCGGCCTTCGATGACGACGATGTGCGGAAGGTCATCGACGCGCGCGCGGCCAAGGCCACAAGGCTCGACGACGAGGTGCTTCTCCCGAAGATCGCTTCCCTGCTGTCGCAGGGGAAGATCATCGGCTGGATGAGCGGGCGAATGGAGTTCGGGCCCCGCGCCCTGGGCGGACGCTCCATCCTCGGCGACGCGCGCGACCCCGAAATGCAGAAGCGGATGAATCTCAAGATCAAGTTCCGCGAATCCTTCCGCCCCTTCGCCCCGTCGGTTCTCGCCGACCATGTCTCCGAGTGGTTCGACATCGACCGCGAGAGCCCCTACATGCTCCTCGTGGCCAATGTCGCAAAGGAACGCCAGATCGCCATGACCGCGGAGCAGGAGAAACTCTTCGGCATCGAGAAGCTGAACGTGCCCCGCTCCACCATTCCGGCCGCCACCCATGTGGACTACTCGGCCCGCATCCAGACGGTGCACCGGGAGACGAATCCGCGTTACTACGATCTGATCAGCGAGTTCCACAAACTCACCGGCTGCCCGGTGGTGGTGAACACCTCCTTCAACGTGCGCGGCGAGCCCATCGTCTGCAGCCCCGAGGACGCCTACCGCTGCTTCATGCGCTCGGACATCGATGTGCTGATCGTCGATCAGTGGATCTTCCTCAAGGAAGATCAGCCGGTGGTGGAAGACGACAAGAAGTGGATGCAGGAGTTCGAACTTGACTGACCAGGCCGCCGTGCCTCACATCGCGTCGCGGAAAGACCTGCGGAACTTCGGCTTCACTTTCGGAGTGGTGGCCGCGATTGTGGCCGCCTTCCTGCTCTGGCGCGGGCGGATGGAACCCGGCCAGGGCTTCGCCGTGGCTTCCGCCCTCTTCTTCGCCGTGGGCGCGCTTATGCCCGGGCTGCTGCGCCCGGCTTTCGGGCCGTGGATGAAGTTCGCGGAAATCCTCGGCTACATCAACACGAGAATCCTGCTCGGCATCTTCTTCTACGTGGGGATGACTCCCACCGGTCTCCTGATGCGCCTGGCCGGTAAAGACCCGATGACCCGTACGTTCAAGCGGAAGAACGAGGCTACGTACTGGACGAAGCCGGCGCCACACATCGACGGCCATCGGCACTTCGACCGCCAGTTCTGAGTCCACGGGCGCGCCCCGCGAAGGGGTCGGCAGCAAGCGTGCTGGAACGGGACTTGCTCTCTTGAGGCTTGTGAACAACTTCCAAGCCCAGCCCGCGCCCCCGAGGAGCCAAAGCCAAAGCTTCGCCGGCGCGAACGTCGTCCCGAATTCTCAGAAAACAAGGGAGATCCCCGCGATGGAGAGGCACACCGAGCGAAATGGGTCGGCAAACCCCATGTCCGTTATCGAACGAGGAGCGTCCGTGACCGAACTGGCCGCAACCCTGACCGTCCCCGAGGGTCAGACCCTCAAGGATCTCGTCCAGGAATACGAGCGTCAGCTTCTCCTGATGGCCTTGGAACTCGCGGGCTGGAATCAGCGTCGCGTGGCCGCATCCCTCGGTCTGTTGCCGTCCACTTTGTCCGAGAAGATGAAGCGACTCGGCCTCCGCTCGACCCGCGCCGAAGTGGTGGTCGACGACTCGGCAGACACGTACGGATCCGGCCAGGCCATCGCGGTCTGATTCAGCTCCGGGGCGGCGCCTCTCGCCGTGCCAGGTTCAACCGCGCCCACCATTTCCTCCACCAGGAAAGCGGTGGGCCGGTGACGAGCGCCACCTCCGGGTCGAGTTGCTTCGCTGTGGCGAATCCCGACTCCACGAGTTCGCCGATGAGTCGGGCCACCTCCTCAAGGGCCACTGGCCCGCGCTCGGCCTGGTGGGCAGCCGAGATCTCCGCCACGTTGTGAACGCCATCGAGTCGGTGCCACACGAAGAGACCCAGGCTTGAGAGCTGGTGGTAGGCGCCGAACCGGCTGGAATCGGCGAGGATCCAGATGGTCTCCCCGCTTGCCGTGGGGCGGGGCTGGAGGGTCACTCCCGGTCTCGCCAGGGGCCGGTCCCGCATCTTCATGAGGTTCACGATGTGGGCCGCCACATGACGATCCTGGTCCAAGGCCTCGATCAGATCGGCCCGGTGCAAGGCCAGAAGTTCGGCCGACTCGAGCACATGCAGGGAAGCATCACGCGGCGTGCTGGTCAGAAGCGCCGACTCGCCGACGATCTCCCCCGGCTCGAGCTTGGCCACCGTCCGCGGACCCGTTGCCTCCTGCCGAACCACCTCGAGGGCGCCGGTCCGCACCAGATAGCAAACATCGCCCGCGTCGCCCTGACGGAAAACCGTCTGCCCCGCCTCAAAGGTCTCCGTCTTCATCCGCCCGGCAAGGTGCCGGAGACGCTCCGGAGTCAGACGCTCGAACGGCCGGGTGCACTTCACGAACGAGCGGACGAGAGCCTGATCGGCAGCCTCGACCAGCACATCGCGCGACGCGGGGTAGCGATCGAGGACATCGGAAAGATGGCGGACGCGCAGGGTGGAGGTGAGCAGAGGCCGGGTCGCCGTGACCCGCGCGGTGCGCCGGCGAGACGCCAGCATGAGGCCGATCTCCCCGAACATCTCCCCCTCCGAGAGGCGGCTCACGGGAACCCGTCCATCGGGAGTGCGAATGGAAACCTCGACCTCGCCCTCCTCGATCAGAAACAGCCGGTCGGCCGGCTCGCCTTCATCCAGCACCTGCGCGTGAATCGGATACGACTGTTCGGTCAGGTGAGACGCCAGTTCCTGCCGCGCCGAAGTAGGCAGCGCGGCAAAGGCCGGAATGCCGCGGAGCAGGCGCTCTTGCGGATCGGTCAGACTGTTCGCGGCGAAAGGGAATTCCATCGGGGTACGGCTCGTTGAACGAAGTGCCGGAACTTTAGCCCAAGGAGAGTGCCCCGGTTCTTTGCTCGGTCAGCGCTTGGGCAGCGGTATACGGAGGCGGGCGCAGACCCCACTTCGGTCGGTGCGATTCTCGAGGGTGAGAGATCCCCCGTGGCCCTCAGCGATCTGCCGGGTGAGTACGAGACCGATTCCCGAGCCGCCGGGCTTGGTGCTGAAGAAGGGAACGAACAGATTCGCGGTGGTGGGCAGACCCAGCCCCTCGTCTTCCACCAGGATCTCGAGCGCGCCTCCGATCACCCGCCATCGGAGTTGAACTCCCCCGCCGGTTTCTCGAGACGCCTCGACAGCGTTTCGAATGAGATTGATGAGCGCTTGCTCCAGCTGGGTGGCGTCGGCGACGAGCGTCATCGAAGGCCCGGGCTGAACCACCACACCGTGCCTCTCCTCGAGGACGGTGACGCGGCGCACCAGCTCCGGAACATCAACGGGAGCGAGGGACGGCGCGGGCAACCGGGCGAGCCGAGCGTAGGACTCCGTGAATCGGGCCAGCGATTCTGAACGCGAAGCGATCACGGCAAGGCCACGGCGCAGGTCGTCATCGAAGTCGGAGGGCCGCGGAGTCCGTGAGAGCAGAGTTTCGAGACTGCCCGCGATCGACTGGATGGGTGCAAGCGAGTTGTTTAGTTCGTGGCCGATCACCCGAATGAGACGTTGCCAGGCCTGGCGCTCCTCGTCACGAAGGGCACGGCTCACGTTGGTGAGAACGAGCAGATGGTGAGGGCGCCCCCCCTGGCGGAACAGGGAACGGCGGACTTCGAAGCGTCCGGGGCGACCCGCAAACCCGGCATCCATGACCCGCGGAGCCTCGCCGCGGAGCGCCTCACCCAGACCCAGATCGGTCGCCGTTCGCCCCATCGCGCGTTCCGCAGCGAATCCCAGCAAACCTTCGCCCGCGCGGTTCACGAGCCGCAGCTGCTCTCCCTCATCGAACGCGAACACGGCAACGTCGATCTCCTCCATGACGCTGCGCAGAAGGCCGGTGGCCTCGAGCGCGCCCAGCCGCTGGTGCTTGAGGGTCTCGGCCAGCGTATTCACTTCGAACAGGACCTGCGACAACGCGTCCTCGCCGCCGCGACCCCGAGCCCGGAACGAGAAGTCCTCCTCGCGCAAAGCGGCGAGCAGGTTCGAGACCGTCTGCATGGGTCTCACCACACTCATCTGCGCGGCCCGGGCGACTCCCAGCCAGAAGGCCAGCAGGAGAAGGGTCAGGGTCCAGCGCAGATCCGCATCGTGGGGTCGGCCCCAAAGCCAGCCCAGCAGGAAGGAGGATCCGGGCAGGCCCGCTAGGGTGGCGAGGAGAAAGACCCGGGCGTCGAGAGAAAGGGTTCGTCTCACCGTGCGAACCCTTTGGCTCCTCAGAGGCCGTGGCGTTCGATGCGGCGGTACAGAGCGCTGCGCGACAGGCCCAGGGCGTCGGCCGCCCGGGTCACGTTACCCTCGAAGCGGCTCAGCGTTTTCTTGATCAGGAAGGCCTCGACCTCCTCGAGACTCATGTCTTCGAGCCGGCCGCCGCGAGGTTCACCGGCCACGCGCAACGCCAGATCGGGCGCGCCTATCCGCTCGCCCGGAGTGAGCAGCACCGCTCTTTCGATAGCGTGGTCCAGTTCGCGAACGTTGCCGGGCCAGCCGTGATCGAGCAGCGCCTGGGTGGCGGAGGCGTCGAACCCACCCACCGCCTTCCGATAACGGGCGGCGTGGGCGGCAAGGAAATACGCGGCGAGAGCGGGGATGTCCTCCCGACGATCGCGCAGGGGCGGGATCCGGATCTCGATGGTGTTGAGCCGGAACTGAAGATCCTGCCGAAAACGGCCGGCCGCCACCTCGGCGTCGAGATCGGCGTTGGTGGCCGAGATGATCCGGACGTTGGCTTTGCGGGTTCGCGACGAACCCACGGGCTCGAATTCCCCCGCCTCGACCACACGCAGAAGTTTGGCCTGAAGTCCCGAGGTGACGTTCGCGATCTCGTCGAGAAAGAGGGTGCCGCCATCGGCCAGTTCGAACCGTCCCACCCGGTCGGCCCGGGCGTCGGTGAAGGCCCCGCGAACATGGCCGAAAAGCTCGCTCTCGAAAACACCCTCCGACAGGCCGCCCACGTTCACGGTCACAAGCGCCTTCTGTTTCCGATTCGACACCGCGTGCAGGGCCTGGGCCACCGTGCCTTTGCCCGCGCCGTTCTCGCCGAGCAGCAGGACGTTGGCGTCGGAGGGTCCCACCCGCCGGACCATGTCCATCACCTTCTGCATGCTGGGCGACTCGGCGATGACCTCGAGTTTCACCTCGCCGCGGAGGGCGCGGTTCTCGCTTTCGAGACGCCGGCCGTGGCGCAGCGCCTTGGCTAGTTCGGCCTGGGTTCTCAGGATGGCGATGAGCCGGGCGTTCTCCCAGGGCTTGCTTACGAAGTCCCGGGCGCCGTTGCGCATGGCCTCGACGGCAAGACTCACGCTGGCCCACGCGGTCATCACCACCACAGGGAGGGTCTCATCGAGTTCGCGGATCCGGGCCAGAAGGTCCATACCCTCCCGGCCCGAGGTGGTGTCCCGTGTGTAGTTCAAGTCGATGAGGGCGACGTCAAACTCCCGACCCTCGAGGGCGGCCCAGGCCGCGGCCGGAGAGCCCGCGGTCTCAATGGTGAAGCCTTCGGACTTGAGCAGAAGCCGAAGGGCCTCGAGGACGTCCTGCTGATCGTCGGCGACAAGGATGCGTGGAGTTGAGGTCACAGAACCCCCGAGTATAGGAGCGCCATCCAAGGATCAGTTCGCGGAAGCGAGCCAGCCGTCTTTCAGCCGGATCACCCGGTGACCATAGGTGGCGTTGGTTTCGGAATGCGTGACCTGGATGATGGTGGACCCCTCCTCATTGAGCTTCTTGAAGAGTTCCATGATCTCCTGCCCCTGGTCGGAGTGGAGGTTGCCCGTGGGCTCGTCGGCGAGGATGAGTTTGGGCTTCGCGACGATGGCGCGGGCCACCCCCACGAGCTGCTGCTGCCCGCCCGAGAGCTGGGAAGGATAAAGATCCTTCTTCCCCACGATGTTGAACTTGTCGAGGACGTCGGCCACGATGGCCTGGCGCTCGCCCTTCTTAAGGTCGCGGTAGGAGAGGGGCAACTCGAGATTCTCGTAGACGGTCAGATCGTCGAGCAGGTGGAAGCTCTGGAAGACGAATCCGATGTTTCGCTTTTGCAGTTCCTGACGGTCCCGCGGCTTGAGCTTGTTCACGATCTCGGTCCGGAACTCGTAATCGCCCGTGAAGTCGCCGTCATGCATGCCCAGGATGTGAAGGAGGGTCGACTTCCCCGCGCCCGATGGTCCCATGATCGACACGAACTCGCCTTCCGCGATGGTGAGGCTGATGTTTCTCAGCACGTACACGCGTCCGGCAGCCAGCGGGTACGACTTTTCCAGATTGCGCAGTTCGATCATGGGTGTCTTCTCTTCTCCTCGGATCTTCGATTGGGGATGGACGGCGGCGTCTGCGGCGGCGACTGAATCTAAACCTTGTTTCACTCTTCTCGGAGCGTGACGATGGGATCTACCCTAACCGCACGGCGCACCGGGATCCACGCGCACAGGAGCGTGAGCATCAGGACGGCGCCTCCGGCGAGGGCGAACGTGTTCGGATTGACGGGGTCGACGCCGTAAAGCAGGCTCGACAAGCCGCGGGCGGCCCAAACCGAAAGGACGGCGCCCGTGGCCAGGCCGACCCCGGTGACCGCTCCTGCGCGCGACAGAACGAGACTCGCGATCGCCCGGCCCGACGCGCCAAGCGCCCGCCGGACGCCAATTTCGTGAGTCCGCGAGCCCACGAACTGGCGAAGCAGCCCGTACAGTCCCATGGCCGCGAGGAGCAGCGCCGCCGCCGCGAACAAGCCCATGAGGCGAGCGAAGAACCTCTGCTCCCATGTCGTCGAGACCCTGACCTCCTGCATCGTCCGAACGCCGAAGAGGGCGATCCCGGGATGGGCCGATTTCGCAAGGGCCCGCAGCTCGGGAATCAAGGGCGAGGAAGCGCCGCTCGTCCGAACCATGATTGCGAGCGTTCGGGAACCCAGCCGGGCGTAGGGCAGGTATATCGCCCGCCGCGCAGCCGTGGTTTCCTCTCCGAATTCCTCGTATTGAACATCCGGCACGACTCCCACAATGGTCCGCCACTCGTGGGTGGTTCCCGAGCGCAGGGCCACGGCCCGGCCGACCACTTCACCACCTGCGCCCATGGACGCGGCGAGCGACGCGCTCACCAGAACGGATCGTGAGCGCGGGTCCTCGGACTCGGCGCGAGTGAAGTCCCGACCGCGGAGCAGAGTCGCGCCCAGCGTCTCGAAGAGCCCATCGCTCGCCCCGACCACCGTCGCCGAAATCTCATCCTGGACAAGCGCCCCCACGTTGTCCACGAGAATCGCGGTGGAGCCGCCGTCATCCGCGGGAATGGAAGTGGTGGCCGCGGCGCGCAGGACGGTGGGCCGCGAACCCAGCCCGTCGATCAGCCTGGCCAGCGCCCGGGCTTTCGCTTCCGGAGCGTCGACCTCGTCGCCGGACAAGTAAAGGCGCGCGGTCAAGAGGCCCTCTTCCTGCACCCCGCTCTTCGCCGTCTGGAGATTCATGAACGTCTGAATCATCAACTGCGCCGCCACCACCAGGGCCACACACGCGGCGACCTGGGCCACGACGATCCCTTCCTGGAGAATTCGTGTGCGCGCGCTGCCGGATACCGCCCGGCCCCCATCCTTGAGATCGACGCCCGGATGAATGGAAGCCGATCGCCACGCGGGCAGAAGCCCGGCAACAAAAGTGGTGAGGAGAGTCAGGGCAAGGCAGTAACCGAAAGCGGCCGCATCAACCTCGAACCGCATCCAATACGGCGGGACTTCGGGGAAGGACTCGACAAGGCGGGGAACCGCGATGCCCGCGAAAGCCCAGCCCAGAACCGCTCCCGCGACAGAAAGCACGAAGACCTCGGCCAGGAGGGCCCCGACCAGTGTCCCGCGCGATGCGCCGAGCGCCACCCTGAGCGCTTGTTCCCTCCGGCGCTCCACGGAGCGCGCCACGAGGAGGCCAGCCAGATTCGCGCAGGCGATGAGCAGAACCATGATCACCGCGAACAGAAGGGCCGTCATCGCTTGCGGCGTCCCGCCGACCAGGGATTCGGGGAATCTGGCGGTCTGCAGCCGGAAGTCCTTCTGCGTTTCGGGGAGCCTCCGCTCCAATTCATGGCTCACCGCAAGCAGGCGCCCCGAAATCGCTTCAATCCCCTCCCCTTCCGACTGCAGGCCGAGAACCTGCAGGAAGCGGGCGTCAGCGGTGGGAGCCCTCTCAGGCTTGTAGGCGAGCCACAGGTCTTGTCGGACCGGGAAACCGAAGCCCCTCGGCATGACTCCGATCACCTCCAGACCGCGGCCATTGACCAGGATCTTGCGTCCCACGATCCCGGGGTCGGCTCCATACTGACGACGCCATAGTGCATCCGAGAGAACCAACGTCGTCTCAAACCCGAAGTCGCGAGAATCTTCCTCGCGGAACGTCCTCCCGATCGCGGGTTGGGCATCGATGAGGGCGAAGAGGCCGGCCGTCACCGACGCGCCGCTTGCCCTGACGACTCCGTCCGGACTGTCGAGGGTGAAGTTGCGGAAGAGATAGGCCTCGACCTGGTCGAGACCCGGTTTTGATGCTCGGATCGCTTCGAATTCGGGCCAGGAGAGCTCGGCATCGTCCATCTGCTGAGCCCGCGTGGGGTGCAGCGAGTGGAGCGAGATGACCCGGCCGGTGTTACGGCCGAAATCCGCCTCCACGAAGAGCACGCTCTTCACCAAGCTGAAGATCGTGGTGTTCGCGCCGAGCCCCAGCGCCAGAGTGAGAACGATGATCGCGGAAAGACGCGGGTTCCGGCTCAGCGCCCGGATCGCGTTCGCGAGTTCACCCAGGAAGCGGTTCATCTTCACTCCTTCATTCCTGTCTCAACGCGGTGGCGGGCGCGGTTCGGGCCGCTTCGCGCCCCGGCAGATAACTCGAGAGCATCGCGGCGAGGCCTACCACCGCGGCCACCGTGACGAAGGTCAAAGGATCGGACGCTTGCACCTCGAACAGCAGCGATTGAAGCCCCCGCCCGAGCAAGATCGATCCGAGAATACCGAAGAGCAGACCGGCGAGGGTCAGCTTCAGGCCGCGTCGCATCACGAGCTGAAGCAACGAGTGGGGCGTGGCGCCCAGAGCCAGACGGATGCCGAGTTCACGCCGCTGATCGCCCACCGCGCGGGCGAGGATCGCGTAAATTCCCTGAAACGCGACCACGAAGGCGACAAAGGCGAACAGACCGATGGCCACGGCGTTCAACCGCTGCGGACCCAGCATTGCGTCGCGCCGCGAAGCTAGGGTTTCGAGGTGGCCGAGGGGCACCGTCGGATCGGCCCGGCGCAGCCCCTCTTTCACCACGTCACCAAACGCCCCCTGGGTCATGCGGGTGCGGGCCACGATCGAACCCCAGCGCTGCCACCCCGCGATGTGTTGTTCGTAGGGCGCGTAGAGGGTGCGGAAGTCCCGGGCCTGAAGCGTGGCGCCTTTGACGTCGCGCGCCACCCCGACGATGGTCATCCAGACCGGCGCCTTGGTCCAGCCGTTCCAGGCCACCTGGGCGCCAAGCGGACTCGAGTTCGGCCAGAACTCCCGGGCGAAGCGCTCGTTGATGATGGCCACGGGCTGCGTCCCCTCGAGGTCCGCCGGTCCGAAGGCGCGGCCTTCGACGATGGCTGTCCCGATCGTGCCGAAGTAGTCACCCATGACCATGCGGGCCCGTGCGCCGGGATTCTCGACCGGCATCGCCTCGGGCTTCGTGCCGAAGAGGATGCCGCCGCCTGCTCCCCCACGCGGGTCGAGCGGCGGGGTGAGGACATAGGCCGCGCTATCGATACCGTTCGCCGACTGGACATGATCGAGCACCTGGCGAAAGACCGAGATTTGCTCGGGAATCTTGTCGAGGTAGCGCGACTCGGGCAGGGTGATCGCGGCCATCTGAATCCGGTCCGGATTGAAGCCCAGCGGAACCGCCTGCAGTCGTTCGAACGTACGGAGCAGAAGACCCGCGCCCACGAGCAACAAAACCGCGAGCGCCACTTCGAACCCCACGATCCCGTCCATGACCTGCCGCGTGCCCCCAGAGCCTCCGCGACCCGCGGTCCGCAGATACGGCGCCAGATCGCCCCGCAGCACCTGAAACGCCGGAAGGGCCGCCATCACAACGCCGGCGACGAGGGATGCGGCTATCGAGAAACCGAGCACCTGACCGTCGAGCGAAATGGCCCACGCGCGGGGCACGCTGCCGCCCACGATCGTCATCAGACCATCCCGAGCGAGCACGGCCATGAGAGCGCCAAGAGCGCCACCGAGGGTTGAGAGCATGAGACCCTCGAGCACCGCGTGTCGCGCGATCGCACGCTGGCCTCCGCCGAGGGCGAGGCGAACGGCGTACTCCTCCCGCCGGCCCGCCGAGCGAGCCAGCAGCGACGTGGCGAGATTCACGCTCGACGCGAGGACCACGATGCCCACACCGAAGAGCAGGACCATCAGGGCCCGGCGCGCGGAGCCCACCATGAACTCGAGCATGGATATCGGAGCGACGATCTTCCCGCGGTTGGTGTCGGGATAGGCGGTCTCGAGTCTTCGGGAGATGGCGCCCATCTCGGCTACCGACTCCTCGACGGTCACCCCCTCGCGCAGGCGTCCTATCGCGTCGAAGTTGTTCGAGCCGCGGGTCGCGAGCGCCCAGGGAACAAAGGGCGGCGGCACCCAGAGGTCGACGTCGTCGCGAAGGAAGTCCAGCTCCTCAGGAGCAACGCCGACGATTGTGGTCTTGATGTCGGAAAGAGTCACCACGCGCCCGATCACCGAGGGTTCCGACCCGAACTGCCGCTTCCACAGGCCCTCGCTGATCACAGCCACCGAAGGCGCGCCGGCGCGGTTGTCGTCGGCCCCGTAGAAACGGCCAAGGAGTGGCGTCGCCTGGAACACGCGGAACAGATCGGGCTCGGCCACGGACCCGTTGAGGCGGACGGGCTCGCCCGTCCCATTGAGGTCGATATCCCAACTCCGCAGGAACAACGCGATCTCCTCGAGGGTGCGCGAGTCCTTCCTCCAGTCGACGCCGTCGGGGATTCCGACATCGCCTTCGCGCGTGATGAAGACCAGTCGCTCCGCGTCCTTGAACGGAAGCGGACGAAGCAGGACGCCGCTCACCACCGCGAACACCGCGGTCGAGGCGCCGATACCGAGGGCGAGGGTCAACACCGCACCGAGTGTGAAACCCGGCGTCTTCAGGAGGCGTCGCCCCGTGACGCGCACGTCATTCATCAGACCAGTCATGTCGCTTCCTCCGAGATTGCCTTGTTACTCAGAACGAAGAACGCTCATCGGGTCGGTGCGGCCGGCCCGCCAAGCGGGAAATGCCGCGGCCAGAAGGCTTGTGACACCGAGAGTCACGGCAACGCCCGCGAATGTCCAGGGATCCCCGGGCCGGACCTCGAAGAGGAACGTTTCCACCAGCGGCGCCAGATAGTAAGAACCAAGCAAGCCGAGCGCCGCGCCGATCGCTGACAGTCGCGAGCCCCGCGCGAGCACCAGGGCGATGACCGACCGGGGGCGCGCACCGAGCGCCAGTCGTACGCCGAATTCGCGCGAGCGGCTCTGCGCCTGGTGGTAGAGCAAAGCGCCGAGGCCGGTCGCGGCGAGGATGAGTGCGAGGAGGCTGAATGCGGAGAGGAGAAGGGCCATGGACCTCTCTCGATCCAAGGCGGCGGCCAGTTGCGCGTTCAGCGTGGTCACGCCATAGAGAGGAAGATCCTTGTCGAGCCGGGCGACCAGCTTGTGCAGGCCCACCGCCACCAATTCAGGGTCGGCTTCGGTCCGGACCACAAGAGCCATCGACGGCATGTACTCCTGGGTCAAGGCCACATACACCGCGGGCCGCGGCTCCTCGCGCAAGGTGCGCAGCTTCATGTCCGGCGCGACGCCGATGATCTGAAACGCGGCGTCGCTCGGACCAAGATCCGTCAGGCTCAGGCCGATGGGGTCGCGACCCGCGAAGTATTTCCGCGCGACCGCCTCATTGATGATGACGACCGGCGCACCGCCCTTGATGTCCCTCTGGTCGAAATCGCGGCCGCGGCGAAGTCCCGTGCCGAGCGCCTCGAAGAATCCGGGCGACACCATCGTGTAGTCGACGTTGATGAACTCCTTCGGCTTGGGGACGTAACCCGGCACGCCGATGCTCACCCGCATCCCCGACGGCTGAATCGGGACATGGCGCGAAAGCGCCGCGTGGCGCACACCCGGAAGTACCCGGACTTCGCTCAGCAGGCTTTCGTAGAAAGCGCGGCCCCGATCCTCGTCATATCCCTGTCGCGCGAGGTCAAGACGCGCTACCAGGCCATTCTCGACCGCGAAGCCAGGCCTCGTGGAGGCGGCGCGGGCAAGGGTGTGAAGGAGGAGACCGGCGCCCACGAGGAGGATGGCCGAGAGTGCGACTTGAGCCACCACGAGGGAATCCCGCAGCCGGCTCCTCGGCGCCCCTGAAGACTGCGCCACTCGAAGGGCGGAAACCAGATCGGCCCGCGCTCCGCACATCGCCGGAACGAGGCCGAAGAGCGCGGTCACGACCATCGCGAGTCCGCCCGCGAACAGCAGCGGCCGGCCGCTCAGGAGAGATGACACCGACTCAACGGGAATCGCGAAGCCCGAGGGCGAGAGGGCCACGAGAGCCTGACGAACCGCGACCGCGACCATGATCCCAAGGGCCGTGGCGAAGAGACTCGTGAGGAGGCTCTCCGCGAGCAACTGACGAACCAGGCGGCCTGCGGAAGCGCCGAGCGCCGCCTTGGTCGCGATCTCCACGCGCCGGCTCTCGCCATGCGCCAGTTGAAGCGATGCCGCATCCGCGCAGGCCAGTAGAAGCAGGAGACCTACCACGCCGAGCAGCACCCACGACAACTTCCGGGTTGAGTTCGGGCCGCCGAAATCAATGGCAGCCTCACGGGCCGACACAACGGCCGGGAAGGGATCGGCGTCTCGCCCGCTCTGAGCCGAGGCCCGGCGCGCCGCGATGGTGTCGAGCCGGCTTTGCGCCTGTTCGATGGTGACGCCCGGCGCAAGCCTCCCCACCATATCGAGCCAGGAGAACTGCCGATTGTCGAGCGGGTCGACAAAGGCGCGACCCTTAGGGCTCACGCTCCAGTCCGGGGCGGCGGCGCCATGCATGGTCATCGGTATCCAGACGAGCGGCCGGGAGTCGAGGTTCACTCCGCTGAAACCTTTCGGCATGGCGCCAACGATCGCGAACGGCCGACCGTTGATTCGCAGCGTGCGTCCGGTTGGGTCCGGTCCGCCGAAGAGCCGCCGCGAGAGAGTTTCGGAAATCACCGCCACCGGATGACCGTCGAGTTCCATGTCATCGGAGGGGGAGAGCGTGCGCCCATAGGCAGCCCGCGCGCGCAGCACCTCAAAGTAGTTGCCGGTCACGAGCGCGCCCGTCACTCGTTGCGGTGTCCCCTGCCCTTCGCCAATGTGCAGGGCGATCCAATCAGAATAGGCGGCGAGGCCGGTGAACAGCGCGGTCTCGGACCGATAGTCGGCGTAGACGGGGAAAGACGAGTTCGAATGGTTCGTCGGATCCGCTCGCTCCGACGGCGATCCCACCGCGTTGATCCGAATAAGCCGGTCGCCCTCAGGCAGGTCGAAGGGACGGAACAGAGTGGCGTCGACGAGAGTGAAGATCGCGGTCGAGGCGCCAATTCCGAGCGCGAGGATCAGGCAGACCACGCCGAAATGGCCGGGACGCGAACGGAAACGCGCGAGCGCGAGCCGGAGGTCGTGAAGGAACACTGCAGGGCACCGTATCAATGCCCGTGCCAAGCCCACTTCATGGTATCTAAGACATTGATATTGATCGTGTTATTGAGCCAGACGTCCCGCCGATTCGAGACATTTCGTCCCATAATCGAACACCCCTTTCCCGAGCGTGTCGAAGGCCTAGTGCTCGCGGAGAGCCTGGGCCGGATCGATGGAGGACGCCCGAATCGCGGGAGCGGCGGCCGCAAGAGCGGCAATAACCAATAGGAAGAGGCCGGCTCCCAAAAACGCCGCGGGATCCAGTGGTTTCACGCCGTACAGCAAGCCTTCGATCGATCGTGAAGAAAACGCCGCGAGACCAAGCCCCAAAGCCACGCCCACGAGGCTCATCGCCAGGGTCTCGCCCGCGACGAGCCCGATCACCTTCGTCGTCGACGAGCCGAGGGCGCGCCTCACTCCAATCTCGCGACGCCGCTCCTCCACCATCGCGGCAAGCGCGCCGTAGACACCAATAGCGCACAAGAGGAGGGCGAGGCCTCCGAAGGCGAAAAGGAGCGCACGTGCGAAGCGTGGCGTGGCCGTGGCCACCCCCACCACCGAGCTGAGCGTTCGCACCGACGCTAGCGGAATCTGCGGGTCGAGACGTCGCGCGAGTGCCTCCAGCGGTGCGGCCAGAAGCGTTGGGTCGCCCCCAGTCCTCACCAGCAGGACGAGGTTTCGCGAAGGACTCCCGGTCGAAAGATGAAACTGCTGATACGGCCGGTAGAACTTCGCCTTGACCGGAGCGAGCAGGCCGTTGTGCTTCACGTCGCCCACCACTCCCACCACGCTGACCCACGGGTTCTGATCGCCTCCGATACGGAAGCGACGCCCGATGGGATCCACCCCGGACCAGTAGTGCCGGGTCATGGCCTCGTTCACAATGGCCACCTGGGGGGCGCTCTCGATGTCGCTGGGCAGGAACTCGCGCCCAGCCTTGAGCCGCTCGCGAAGAGTCGTGACGGTTCCGTCGGATGAGGCCTGCCAGTCTCCCTGTCCGCGCACATTGCCCGTGAGCGTTTCAACCGTGATGCCTCGATCTCCGATCGATTCACCGAGGGGCACATTGCGAATCAGACCCGCGGAGGAAACGCCCGGAAGGGCGCGGACGCCTTCGAGTAAACGAGCGTAGTAGGCATTGACGGTCTGCGCGTCGTTGTAGGTCGCGGCGGGAAGCCGGACGCGGGCGGTCAGCACCCCTTCGGGTTCGAAGCCCACGTCGATCTTCCCCAATTGATTCACGCTCGCCGCAATCAACAAGCCAAAGACGGCGAGCAGCGAGGCGAAGGCGAGTTGCGCGGCCACGAGGCCTCGTCGCACCCGTCTCTGCCCTCGGGATCCCCCTACCCTCAGTCCGGCCCGGGACAGTCCATCAAGGAGCCGATGCCTCACGAGGGTGACGCCTGGAAGCACGGCGCAGCCTATTGACGTCAGAACCGCGAGGAAGATCGTCACGCCGAGGGCCCGGAGGTCGACCTGCGCCGACTCACCCCGGGCCAGGGCGAGGGGAAACGCCGTCCGAACGAACGCAAGGCCGAGAGCGGCCATAAGCGAGCCGAGAACCGTGGCGGCGAGGGCCAGGGTGAGCCCCTCCGCGAACAGTTGCGACGCGATGCGGGACAGGCTCGCCCCCATCGCCATGCGGACCGACATCTCCGCCTGGCGCGCGTCGGCGCGGCCGAGGAGAAGGTGAGCGACGTTCGCGCAGGCGATCAGAAGCAGAAAGAGAGAACTCCCGGCGAGTAGACCCAGAGTAAGGCGGTGCGGTCCCTCAATCTCATCGGCGGCCCCAATGGCAAACGTTCGGAAATTACCGGTGGGGTCGTGTTGCCCCGCCTTGGTCTGAAGATCAACGACGGTCTGCAGTTCCGCGTTGACCTGCTTGAGCGGCACTCCCGGCCGCATTCGCAAGGCGCCACTGTCCCCGTGAGAGTTGTCGATGGTCATCAGTTCTTCCGCGGTGGCGGCTCGGGGTGTGTAGATCAGAGTGGGATCGGCGGCGTCGGCGGTGTAATCCGTGGGCAGCTTGAACCCCGGAGCCATCACCCCGATCACCTCGTGGGGCACTGAGTCCACGCGAACCGTTCTCCCCAGAATCGACGGGTCGGCATCAAACTGGCCCTTGAAGATCTCATGGGAAAGAACCGCGAGCGCCGGTCCTCCCGGCACATCCTCCGCTCGAGTGAAGACTCTCCCCAGAAGTGCATTCGCACCCAGGACGCCAAACGTCGAGGCCGCCACCTGCCCCACCGCCACCCGCGCTGAGTCATCGCCGTTGGCGAGATTGCGGTATGCAACCCCCCAGTATGCGACATCCTCGACCGAGGGACTGCCCTTCTTCAGAGCCTCCATCTCGCCCGGGTTCACCCAGGTCTTTTCGAACCCCTTCCACGAATTGAAGACCAATGCCAGGCGTTCAGACTCGGCGTAGGGCAGCGGTGCGATCAGGACCGCGTGGATCAGGCTCCAGATCGCGGTCGCGGAACCCAGGCCAAGTGAAAGAGTCAGAACCGCGGTGAGAGCCAGGCCCGGCCGGTGCGACCAGGTCCTGACTGCAAGCCGAAGCTCCGAGATGAAGTGGCGCATTCGAGGGGCTCCAGGGCTTTTAGTCGTGGCGAAGGGCGTCTATCGGGTTAACCGTCGCGGCGCGTCGGGCCGGGACCCAGTGGGCGATGACCGCGGCGAAACCAAGGACGCCCACAGTGGTCAGCAGCGTGGTCGGATCCGACGGGCTCACTTCAACGAGGATGCTCGACATCGCCCGCCCGAGGAGCAGGCCAAGGGTCACTCCAGCCGCTAGTCCCGCCGCGGTGAGACGCGCTCCTTGCGAGATCACCATCCTTACGACGTCGCGTGCCGAGGCGCCGAGCGCCATGCGAACTCCTATCTCACGCGAGCGCTGCGCTACCAGGAACGCATTCAGGCCGTAAAGGCCCACCGCGGCCAGGGTCAGTGAAACGAGTCCCAGGGCCATGAACAGACCGGTGATGATGCGATTGCCGGCGAGATCCTCCCAGATCACCTGCTCCATGGTCTTCGCCTCGTAGATCGGCTGGTCCGGATCGATCGACCGCATGGTCTCGCGAAGCGACGCGAGAATCGACTCAGGCGAGCCGGTGCGGGCGAACACCACGAGGCTTCGCTGAGGTCTTTGAGCGAGGGCAACGTAGGCGCGGGCCGTGGGCGCCTCGCCCGAACCGGGATTGTGAAGATTGGACGCGACGCCCACTATCTCCAGCCACGGGGTCTCACCCCCGCCAACCTGAATGCGCTCTCCGATGGGGTCGCGGTCGGAGAACTCGCGGGCCACGAGCGCTTCGTTCACCACCGCCACCGCCGCTGACTGCGGAATGTCGGTCTCGAGGAAGTCCCGGCCTCGCAGTACTTTCATCCCCAGGGCCCTGAAGAGGCCGGGCGTCGCCACACTCAGCGTCGCGATTTTCGATTCGTCGACCGAGGTCTCACGCCTCCTGAACGTGACCTGCCGGGACCGATCGAAGATCGGTAGCTCGGATCCGAGCGCGGTCGCGGAGGTCTGGGGCAGGGCCTGCAGCGAGGCGAGGATCCTCCCGGCCTGGGACCGGACCTGTTCGTCCGTCTTGTAACGAGTCTCGGCGAGGTCGATGCGCGCGGTCAGCAGGCCAGAGGCATCGAAGCCGAAGTTGTAGTCGCGCAGCACCAGGGCCGTGCGCACCGAGAGCCCGGAGACGATGAGCAGTGCGGTGGCGAGGCCGATCTGCATGATCACAAGACCGCGACGACTACGGCCCACGCGTCCCGATGTGCCCGCACCTGCACCCGCCTCACGCAGAATCGTCGACAACTCGCGGCCGGCGAGTTGCAGAGCGGGGGCCAGACCGAAGAGCACAGGGGCGACGAGGGCGAGGGCGGCCGAAAAGGCGAGCACTCGAACATCGATGGTGACGAGTTCGTAGAACTGCTCGAAGGCGACCGCGCGCATGAACTCGAGGCCCGCCTGCGCAAGGGCGAGACCGAGAACCGCGCCCAGGAACGACAGCACCGCGCCCTCCACCATGAGCTGACGCGTGATCTGACTCCCCGCGGCCCCCAGGCTCATCCGCAGGGCCATTTCCCGCCCCCTCGTTGTGGCTCTCGCGAGCATGATCCCGGCGACGTTGGCGCACGCAACCGCGAACACCAGGCAGACGCCGACGGTCAGCAGCGCGAGAATGACGTCAGTGTCGCCTCCGTAGAGTCCTTGCCGCAGGGGTATGGCGCTCGCGGTCCAGTCTCGATTGGTGTCCGGATGGTCTTTTTGGAGGCGAAGGGCGATGGTCGCGAATTCGGCGCTCGCCTCCGCGGCGGTGACGCCAGGCTTGAGCCGCCCGGTCACACGCAGGTCGCGCCGCGAACGGTCGAGCGACAGGTTGGCCTGAGCGAGGGGAATCCAGACCTCGATCTCGGCGAACGTCCCGACTTCAATGGCGGGAGAAACGATGCCGATGACGCTGACCGCCCGACCATCCAAAGTGAGTGTCTTGCCGACGATGGTTTGGTCGGCCCCGAACTCACGCTCCCAGAAACCGTGAGCGAGGAGCGCCACGGGAGCGCCGCCGGGTGCGTCCTCTGAAGCATCGAACACCCTGCCAGCGAATGCGCCGAGGTCCCAGGCCGCGAACAGGTCGGCGCTCGCCGCCGAAACGAACACACGCTTGGCGTCCCCTCTTCCGGTGAGCGCACCCGTTCCGAGCGACATGGCGGCAAGGTGGTCAACGGTCTTCGCCTGCTCCTTGAAGTCCACGAAATCGCCGTAAGACAGCCGGGGGCGCGCCCCGTCCTGCTGGGGATGCGATGCCCGCGCCAGAATCAGCGTCGACTCATCCCGCACCGGCAACGGCTTCAGCAGGAAGAAGTTCACGAAGCTGAAGATGACCGCGGAGAGGCCGAGCGCCAGCCCGAGGGTCGCGATCACCACCGCGGAATGTCCGCGCTGGGTCCGCAACTGACGAAGGCTGAGTTTGAGGTCGCCTAAGAGGCCGGACATGGCATTCCCTCCCTTCAATTTCCCCTACTCGTACCTCAGCGTAGTCGAAGGATCGACGCGCGCGGCGCGCGTGGCGGGAAGGTACGCGGCGAGGATCGCGGACCCGGCGAGGACAAGCAGAGCCAACGCGATTGACGGACCGTCGTAGGCCGGCACACCAAAGAGCTGTGATCGCACGAGGGCCGCCACTCCCACGGCCACCGGCACGCCCAGGGCCAGGCCGCCGACGAGCAAGCGCCCAGCCTGTCCGAGGATCAGCTTCACGATATCGCCAGGCTGCGCTCCCATGGCCACACGCACCCCGATCTCGCGGAAGCGTTGGGTCACGCCGTGGCTGAGCACGCCATAGAGCCCAAGCGCAGCCAGCAGCAGGGCCAGGGCGCCGAAGACAGTGGCGAGATACGCCATCGTCCTCTCCGCCGAAATGGAGGCGTCACGCTGCTCAGCCATCGTGGCGAAGTCGGTGGGGGGCACGGCTGGGTCGATCCGGGTCACGACCGAACGCAGCATGTCGTTCAGGGCGGTGGCGGAGGTGCGGGCGCGCACGTAGTAGGTCATCGAGCCGAGCACCTTTGCCTGGACATAAGGGAAAAACACCTGACGCCGGCCCTCGACCTCGTTCACCGAGGTCTGCCGGAAGTCCCGGACGACGCCAATGATCTCGAAGGGATACTCTTCGTTACGCATCGACCCGAAGCGTCCGCCGACCGCGCTTTTCCCCTTGAAGTAGTGCTTCGCGAAGGCCTCGTTGACGATGGCCACCTTGGGGGCGCTGACTCCGTCCCGTTCGTCGAACCCTCGGCCGGCCAGCAGAGGCGACTCGAGGGTGGTGAAGAAGGCGGGGTTCACCTGCAACCAGAGGGGGTTCATGTCTTCCTCCTCGGCCGGCGCGTAACCAGGGAGCTTGATTGTGCTCGAGGAATTGCTGTTGGTCAGCAGTGTGTTGTCGGACATACCCACGGAGGCGACGTCGGGCTGGGCCGCGATTTCCTCGCGCACTCGCTCGAACAGCGATCGCTTCTGCGCCTCGTCGTACCCGGCGAGACTGGGGTTCAGGCTGAAGCTGGCCACGTTCTCGGTGTTGTAGCCGACGGGCCGGCTGGCCAGGTTGAAGAGCGATCTGGCGAGAAGACCAGCGCCCACGAGCAGGGCCAGAGAGAGAGCGAGTTGCCCCACTACAAGCGCGTTCCGGGTCCGGCGGCCACCGGCCGCGGTGGCTCCACTGCCCTCACGCAGTGACGGCGTGAGAGCCACGCGAGTGCCCTGGAGGGCGGGGACGACGGTGGAGATGACGACGCCCAGAAAGGCGAGGAATCCCGCAAAGCCGAGAATGCGCGCGTCGAGCGCGAACGAGAGCAGTTCGCGGGCGTTCGGATCGGGGAGCGTATCCACCAGCAGCTTCCCGCCGAGAACCGCCACTCCGAGGCCGGCGATGAGCCCGAGGCCGGCGAGCACCGAGCCTTCCACGATGAGTTCCCGAACCAGGCGCCACCTGGTGCCGCCGAGTGACAGCCGCACCGCGATTTCCTTGCGCCGCTTGGTGGCCCGCGTCAGCAGGAGGTTCGCGATGTTCAGGCAACCAATGAAGAGAACCAGCGAGGCCGTGGCAAGCAGGATGCGGAAGGGAGCCTCGGCCTGCTCACGGAAGCCGGAGGCGCCGATGCCACCCGGGAAGAACTGAAGGTTTTTCTTGACGAACCGCTCCTTGAAGGTCGCCGACCCCCGGGTCAAGGTCTTCACTTCTTCGGCCAGGATCTGGCGGTACAAGACGTTCGCCCGGACCTGGGCCTGTTCCATGGTGATGCCGGGTTTCAGCCGCGCCACTGGAGTGAGCCACATGGCGCGCCGCGATTCGAGTTCGTCCCAGGTGGGCGTCACGGCCCGTTTCATCGCGAGGGGAACGAAGGCGAGGGCCTCCTGACCCACCTCCATGCCACGGAATCCCTGCGGCCCCACCCCGACCACCTGCATGCTGGCGGCGTTGATGCGCACCGTCTTCCCCAGGATGTTCGGGTCGGAGGCGAACCGTCGCTGCCAGTAGCTGTGCGAGAGGACCACCACGGGATGCGCGGCGGGAGTCACGTCGTCCGCCGGGGAAAACACCCGACCGAGCGCGGGCCGAAGACCGAGCACGTCGAAGTAGGTCCCGGAGACAAGATCGGTGCGAATGCGCTCGGTGCTGTTGTCCACACCGAAGAACACCGTGGTCGGCAGGTAGGCGAGGACACCGTCAAAGACATCCGTCTTGTCGCGGAGGTCCTTGTACATCGGAAAGGAGATCGGGTTCGGGAAATTCTTGTTCGACTCGAACAGACCCGAGTTCGGCCCCGGGGTGTGGATGATGACCAGGCTCCCCGGATCCTTCACCGGCATGGTGCGCAGCAGCACCTGATCGAACAGCGAGAAGACCGCGGTGTTCGCGCCAATGCCGAGTGCGAAGGTGGCCACGATCAAGAGGGTCAGCCCCGGGCTTGCCATCACGCGCCGCAGCGCCAAACGCACGTCGCCCATCAAACCGCTCATAGGCCGTGGCCTCCCCGCTTCAAGTTATGTCGGACGACTAGGCGATCTGCGCGGCCTCGGACATGGCGCCCTCTTCGACAATACGACCGTCGAAGATGTGGATGGTGCGATCAGCGTAACGCGCGAACCGCGGATCGTGGGTGACCATCACGATGGTGGCCCCGCCCTGGTGCAGCTCGGTCATAAGGGCCATCACGGCGTCGCCGTTCTTCGAGTCGAGGTTTCCCGTCGGCTCGTCGGCGAGGAGGACTGCGGGCGAACCCACCAGGGCTCGGGCCACGGCCACGCGCTGCTGCTGACCACCGGAAAGCTGGCTCGGCAGGTGTTTGGCGCGATGGCCCATGCCCACACGCTCGAGCGACTCCATCGCCCGCTTCTTGCGCTCGGCGGCGCTGGTGCCGCGATAGGTGAGCGGCAGCTCGACGTTCTCGAAGACGGTGAGGTCGCCGATGAGGTTGAAGCTCTGGAAGATGAAACCGATCTCGCGGTTGCGCACCCGGGCTCGGTCGGCGGCGGTGAGCTTGGCCACGGGATGGCCGTTCAGGATGTACTCGCCATCCGTGGGCGAGTCGAGCAGCCCGAGAATGGAAAGCAACGTCGACTTGCCGCAGCCCGAGGGGCCGGCGATGGCCGCGAACTCACCCTTCTGGATCTTGAGGTGGATGCCCGACAGGGCGTGGGTCTCGACCTCATCGGTCAGGAAGACCTTGGTCACACCGGACAAGTCGATCAAGGCAGGGGTATCGGTCATGGTCTCTAAGCTCCTAAATGGGTTTCTTTCCTGGTTCAACGTCTCAGACAGGCTTTATGTTCCAGGTAGTTTGAGGTTTGACGCTCTAAAGCCGTCGTGGTGATCCAAAAACTGTCAATTCAGGCGAATCCGGTCGAAGGCATCCCAGGCTGAAGCATCCGAGAGGACCACTTCATCGCCCAGATTGAGTCCTTCGAGGATCTGCACGCTATTGACCGAGGCGCGTCCAAGACGGACTCGGACCCGGTGGGCCTCACCCGTGGCGGGATCGACGCGGAAGAGACTGATGGTGCTCTCCCCTGCTCCCTGCGCGGGCCGGCCGACGTAGAGGGTGTCCTCGAGACGGGCGAGTTCGATGGTGCCGTCGACGGTGAGATCGGGCCGGGCGCCCTTGGGCAACTCCCCTTCGAGCGAAACGTCGACCGCCACCGTGCCATTCTGAGCCGCGGGATCGATGCGCACCACTCTGCCCTTCACTACACCGTTGCGAGTATCGACCTCGCAAGGCAGACCGATGGCGAGGTCCTTGGCCTGGGTTTCGGCCACGCGGATCACCGCCTTGAGACGGGTGGGCTCGACCACGCGGGCCAGGTTGGTTCCGGGTGAAACCTGCTGTCCTACTTCAACCGGGACGGACTGCAAGACACCGTTGATGCCGGCCCGCACCCGCAAGGCGTCACGTTGGGAGCGCCGCATCCGCGCGGTGCCCCGACGCTGCTCGACCGTGGACCTCGGAACCGCGATCTGCGCCTCGATCGAGTCGGTCGATAGTTTCAGGCGCTCCTGCTCGATCCGGGCCCGGCTCTCCAGTTCTTCCGCGGCTGCCTGCGACAGCTTCGCGTTGAGACCGGCAACGAGGCCCTGGGACGCAAGTTCCACATCGGCGTCCGCACGAAGCCGCGCCTGGCGCGACTCTGAGGCCACCCGCGCCGCGGTCGCTTGCTGATCGAGGCGCGAGCGCTCGATGTTCGAGCGGGCCTCGACCAGACGCGCTTCCGCTTCTCTCAACTGCGACTCCGCTTCGAGAAGCTGCTGATCGAGATCAGGGTTCGAGAGCTCGAGGATGACGGTGTCCGGCTTCACCAGGGTTCCGGGAAGAGCCACAATGCGCTCTACCCGGCCCGCCGTCAACGCGGGAATCCAGCGGACCTCCTCGGGCACCAGTGTACCGAGACCACGCACCTGCAGGAGCATCTCACCGCGCTTCACCTTGTCGAGGAAGAGAGTGCCGCGGTCAACGCTTGGGGCCGCCGGCTTGAGCTGCGAAAGCCCCCAGGTGGCGCTCAGCAACACCACGGCTGCGCCGATTCCAATCTGCAGGTTCCTCTTCTTGCGTTTAACGGCGAGGTCGGGGCGGGCGATGTCCATGTCAGTCCTCTTATCAATGCCTGTGCCAGGTTGGGGCGGCTCTCCTATCTAACGTGTTGTCAGCTAATTAAGTTCCATACCCCCAACCTGCGACTGCTCCTTTCGGTCCCATTACCGGACACCTCCTTCCCGTGGCCGGACCGCATCCAGGCGTCCCACAAGATCGCATCAAACCATTCGCTCCAAAAATGCAAAAGGGGCACGCGAGCGTGCCCCGAAAGAACCCCTTGCGGGAGATGGCCGATTACATCCGCTGGCCCAGACCGGAACGGGCAGCCCCCCGGCGGGGAGTCCTCGCTTCCTTGCCCTCGCTGATCGAGGGTGCGGAGGCGAGTGCCTGCGGCATGAACTCGGTGAGCGGCGTCGAAATAATGGTGCCGGGGACGTGAACCGTTTCCGCGGCTTTGGCGGCAACACGCTCCTGAAGCAGTTGCTGTTGCGCCTCCCAGCCGCGCTCGATCTCGGCCGTCGAGGAGCACCCTACGCGAAGCGCGTCGACGGGAACGGCGGCGAGATTCATCAGTGGACTCTGCTCAGAGGCCGACGCGATGGCCGCGCCGGCCAGCATCACAAACGACAGAGAGAGTGTCTTCACGATTGGCTTGATCATCACAGGCTCCTTGGTCGGGTCATGCCGGGTGAGACGGCAAGACGCGCGGGTTGGTTTGCGAGAAAGCGAGAAAGGAACTGGTTCAATTGAACGCCGGTATACGACTGGCCGAAGCCGGACGACACCGTCCCACCGGCGGACACTGGCGTGGTCGGAACCGTCGGACGTCCAACGGTTTGGCCGGACCGGCTCGTGTTTTCCTTTTGTTGCCTCACACCCGAAGAGACGAAGACGACGGTGAAACAGTTCCCTCGAATGTGATGCCTCTCCCAGTCGCTCTTGCGGACCACGTTGCGGCTAACCGGAGCCCTGCCGTGGGCGTCTTTCCGAATAACCATGCCCCTATCAAGCTCCCTCGCCGATTTTGCCCACGACCTCTTGTACGCTCTCCGCACCCTGCGGCGTGATCGCGGCTTCACCCTGGTGGCCGTGCTCACCCTCGCTCTCGGCATTGGCGCCACCACGTCGCTCTTCGCCGTGCTCCACGCCGTCGTTCTGAACCCGCTACCCTTTCCGGAGTCTTCGCGCCTGGTGGACATCGCCACCACGTTCCAAGGCGGGCCGGGCGCCGTCTCCGTGGGCAACTACTTCGTGATGAAGGAGCGTGCCCGCACCTTCGATGGAATCGCCGCGCGAAGCTCCGCCACCTTCAATCTCACCGAGGGCAGTGAACCCGAACGCGTGCTGGGAGCCCACGTGACCGCGAGCTATTTCGACGTGCTCGGCCTCCCACCGCTCCTCGGGCGTGTCTTCACAGAGGCGGAGGACCAGCCGGGCGAGGCTCGCGTTGCCGTCCTCAGCCACGGACTCTTCACCCGTCGTTTCGGCAGGGATCACAGCGTCGTGGGCCGCAGTATTCTGCTGAGCGGACGGCCCCACACCGTGATCGGGGTGATGCCGCAGGAGTTCGCGATTCCCGAGGAAGAGGTGGAGATCTGGACCCCCATCGCTTTCGGGCCGGAGCGGAGCTTCGATGCGCACTATCTCGGTGTCACGGCGCGTCTTTCGCGCGGGGTCACCTCCGAACAACTCAATGCCGACATCGCGGCGATCACCGCCGCGGTCCGCGAGGCCGCGCCCAGGGACAATGAGGGCCGGGCCATGAGCGGCGCCCTGATGCTCGATCGCATCGTGGGCAACTACCAGGAGCGCCTCTACGTTCTCCTCGGCGCGGTGTCGCTTGTCTTCCTGATCGCGTGCGTCAACGTGGCCAGTCTGCTCATGGCGCGTGGAGCGGCACGGCAACCCGAGCTGGCGGTGCGCGCGGCCTTGGGCGCCGGCCGCCTGCGCATCGCGCGACAGTTGATGACCGAAGCCCTGGTTCTGTGCTTCCTCGGGGCGGTCGCCGGGCTGACCCTTGCCGCCGTCGCCCTGCCCGTGCTGGTGGCCGGAGGTCCTGCCGACCTTCCCCGACTCACTGAAGCACGCATCGGAGGCGTCGCGATCGCGGCCGCCACTCTGGTCGCTTTCGTTGCCACTCTGATCGCCGGGCTCGCGCCCGCCCTGCGCGAATCGCGGGCCGGGCTCTCGTCGAGCGCGGGTCAAGCCTCCCGCGGTGCCGTCGGCGGAGTGGGCGACCGCCTGCGCCAGGCGTTCGTGGCCATCGAGGTCGCCCTCGCCCTGATGCTTCTCATGGGCGCCGGACTGCTCATCCGCAGCGGCGAGAACCTGGGCCGTGTGTCTCCGGGGTTCGATCCGCAAGACCTGCTAGCCGCGCGCATCGCCCTCCCTGCCCTCGCCTACCCCGGAGAGGATCAGCCGGCGGCGGCGGTGGCGCAGATGGTGGCTAATCTTGAAGCGGCCCCCGGAGTCGAGCGTGCCGCCGCCTCGACCCGCCCGCCCCTGATCGGTGATGTGAATTACGGCCTTCGCATCGAAGGACGCGCCACGACGCCGCGCGACCGCGTCAACGCCCGCATGCAGCTCATCACTCCCGGCTACCTCGAAACCATGGGCATGCCCGTGCGCCTGGGCCGGGGCTTCAGCGCCGCCGACCGCCGTGACGCCCCGCGGGTCATCATTGTCAACGAGACTCTGGCCCGCCTGGCCTGGCCGAACCAGAGTGCCCTCGGCAAACGGATCGCCTGCTGCGAGGGCAGCGACGCCGAACCCTCGTGGAAGGAGATCGTGGGCGTGGTGGCCGATACCCGGGCGCGCGGGATCGCGGCGCCGGCACTGGCCGAGTTCTATCTGCCCATGGATCAGGCCCCGCGCCGCTCCTTCGACGCCAACGGACGCTCGATCACTCTGGTCGCCCGGGCTACGAACGGAAATCCGGCCACACTCACTCCACTGATCCGCGACGCGGTCCGCCGCATCGACGCGTCGGTTCCGCTCTATGACGTGGCCACCATGGCCTCGCGAGTGGAGGCCTCCACCGCGGTCATGCGTTTCAACCGGCTCCTCCTGTCGTGCCTGGCCTTTGCGGGCCTCGCCCTCGCCGCCATCGGGATCTACGGGGTCATTGCCTACCTGGTCGGGCAGAGAACGCGCGAGATCAGCGTACGCATGGCCCTGGGCGCGATGCCCCGCGATGTGATCCTGATGGTTCTGAGACAGGGACTGAGCGGGGTGGCCGCGGGCGTGGTCCTGGGAACGATCGGAGTGTTCGCACAGGCCCGGGCCATGAACTCAGTGCTCTTCGGAGTCTCGGGAGGCGATCCGTGGACCCTCCTGACCGTGGCCGGCGTTCTTGCTCTCTTCGCCGTCGGCGCCAGCGTCCTGCCCGCGTGGCGGGCCTCGAAAATCACGCCAACGCGGGCCCTCGCCGAACCCTGAGGACGCCCGGCATCACCGCTTCATTGACTTGGCGGGACTGGTCTAGAAGCGAGTCACGATGCCCGCTTGAACAAGGCGGGGAGCGCCCGGAATCATGCCGCGACTTCGGTCGACGATCGACAACTCGTCGAACACATTCTTCACGCTCACGAACACGGTCACCTTGCGGACGTCGCAGTTCAAAGCGAGGTTCCACACCGTGCTCGTGGGAATGAGTCCGCGCTGGCCATCGACCGTTGAAGCCCGGGTGTTCAGGTCGTCGGCGAACTGCTCGCTCACATGGACCGCTTCCACTTGCAGCGTCACTCCGCGCGGATGGCGGTAGCCAAGGGCCGAGGTGAGTGTGGTTTCGGGCGCGTAGGGGAGACGATTGCCGCTCACGCTCGTCGCTGAAAAACCCGCGACGCCGCTGTACCGCTCCCCCTCGAACCTGGCGGTGGGCAGGGCCGTGAACGCGGCGCGGAGGAAGACGTTGTGAGGCGAGCGCAGGAACGTCCCGGTATCGACCCGGAGAGCCATCTCAAACCCCTGATGCAGCGTGGCGCCCCCGTTTGTGAGCGTGGCTCCCCCCCCCCGGCCAGCGAGGCGGGAACGATCTGGTTCTGGTAGTCGTTTCGGAAGACCGTGGCCTCGAAACGCAGCCCGGGACGGAGCAGGCTGCGCAGACCCGCCTCGTAGTTCCAGCTCTTCTCCGCCTCGAGATCAACGGTTCCCCCGCTGTTGCTCACGATGTCCTCGGTGCGCGGAGGCGCGAAACCCCGATGGGCTCCCGCGAACACGCTGAAGCGATCGCTGCCCTTGTAGGCCACGCCCAGTCCCGGCACCCATTGCGTGAGGTCGGTACGGCCCGTGGCGCCCGCTCCGCCATTGGCCAGGCGATTGGTCCGCTCGTACTTGACCGATTCGAGGCGCACACCCGCGCTCAGGGTCACCGGGCCGAGAAGCAGACGGTCCTGGACGAACGCGGAATAGGCGGTATTGGTCCGTCGATTGTCCTCCACCCGCGCCCCGGTTCGCGCGGTTGGAGTCGGGCCGTTTCCCTGGAGCCGCTCCTGAATTTCGTGATGGGCCCTCACCCCGACCTCGGCCTCGCTGCGCAGTCCGAAGAATCCGAGATCGAAGCGCAGGCGCGGTTCAACGCCGTAGTGGGTGAAGTCGCGTAGCCGGCCCTCGTTGCCGCAGGTGGTGAGCAGATTGGCCATGCCGCCGCAAAGGGCATCGGCCCGGTCGTTCGGCCGTTGCGCGGAGTTGCTCGACTGCCGCCACCAATCGCGACTGAACCTCGAGGCGTAGACATGGGTGGTGAGGAGCGAGCGCCCGGCGAGCAGTGTGTGCTTGGCCGATCCGCCGAACCGTTCCCCCTTGAAAGCATCGTTCTCGAACATGTTGCTGCGAGGGGCCCGCTCCCACTCCGCGAGAGTGAGTCCGGAATAGGTGATCTGGGAATCCTCATCGTAGAAGTTGGCCTTCATGGTGAGGGTCTGTCTCGGACCAAGAGTAAAGATCGCTTTGAGGTTCGCGTCGTTCAGAGACGAATGGATGTTGTCGCGCGAGCCGTCACCCTGCTTCCGCATGTACTCCAAGAGGACAGCGGTACGGCCCCAGGTGCCGCCCGCGGTGGCCTGGCCATTGCGGTATTCGCGATTGCCCGACGCGAGGCGAAAGTTGGCGGTGGGCCGGTCGGGAGGGGCGGGGGTGAGGTAGTTGATCACTCCACCGACCGTCACCGGGCCGTAGGCGATCTGGCCCGCGCCCTTCACCACTTCGATCCCGTCGAACCGCTCCACCGGCGGGTGGTAGTAGGTCGCGTTGTCGCCGTAAGGAGCGTACGTGACGAAGATACCGTCCTCGAGGAGAAGCACCTTGCTCGAGCGCGTCGGGTTGAGGCCACGCAGGCCGATGTTGGGTCGCAGAGCGAGGCCCTCCTCATCGCGGATGTTCAGGCCACTGACTTTGCGCAAACCTTCGTTGATGTTGACCACTCGCGAGGTCTCCATTTCCGCCCGGTCGATGGTCTCGACCGAACCGGGAATCCGCTCCACCGTCTCGGCGCTTCCCGCGAGCCGCGTCCCGATGACCATCACCTCGTCGGTGAAAGCACCGGGGCGAAGGATCAGTCGGAGATCGCCCGCCTCGGCGAGTGGGACATTTCTCCGCGCCGCGGAAAACCCGGGAGCCGTGGCCACGATTTCATAGGGAGAGCCTCCCGCGTCGGGCGCCTCGAGACGGAACCGCCCGTCGACAGCGGCGTGCGTGCTCGCCACATACCCCACGGAGTCCCGGCGAAGGGTGATCACCGCTCCAGGAACGGAGAGGCCCGAGCTGTCGAGAACCCGACCGGAGACAAAGGGGACCACGGGCTGCGCCACCGCCCCGGCCGGCCACGGAACCAGCAGGGCGAAGGCCAGGGCACCCCGCCTGGAGACCAGAGTGGCTAATCTGAAATTGAAATCGTGTTTCATGTTGTCAGATTATCAAGCCGAGACCGGGCCCGTCAATGAGTTAATTGCCAGCGCCCGGCACGGCGCTATGGGGCTTATTTCGACGAGGGTTCGGGGAGCCGGAGAAGTTGCGGCCGGCCCCAAGGCGAACGCAGTCGTCAGCAGACTCAAAGAGAGAGCGACGATCGATCGGTTCATGAATGGCTCTCGCAGGAATCCGCGGACCAGGCGCGGCGCCGGCAGAAGGCGTCCGGCGCGTCCGGTTACGGGAAAGCCGTTCCCAAACGTGAACGGTGGACCGCCGAAACCGGCTGGAATCACCCTCTTGGGCGTGGCATGAGACTTGGTAGAGAGGTCGGGATGCAGAACGATTTCAAAGGGGCCCTGAACGCGCTCCTGAAGGCCCCTGGGTTCACCGTCGCCGCAACGCTGACCCTCGCCCTCGGCATCGGCGCCAACACCGCGATCTTCAGCGTGATCAACGAAGTGCTCCTCCGCGAACTGCCGTATCGCGAGCCGGACCGACTGGTGATGTTGTGGGAGCACAACCTCCGCCGCGATAAGCCAATGAACGTTCTGTCGCCCGCGAACTTCCAGGACTGGCGAGAGCGATCGCAAAGCTTCGAGGCCATGGGCGGCTTCTTCGACCGTTCCTTCACCCTCACGGGATCGGGAGATCCCGAGAGCATCCGAGCGACCGCCGTGACCCCCAACGTCTTCGCAATCCTGGGGGGGCAGGCCCACCTCGGTCGCGTTCTCGCTGCTGATGACGAGCGCCCCGAGAGCCCGCTCTCGGTCGTCCTCAGTCACAAATTCTGGCAGGAGCGCTTCGGGGGCGATCCCGGGATCATCGGCCGCACCCTGACTCTGAGCGGAACTGCCGCCAACATAGTGGGCGTGATGCCGAGTGACTTTGGCTTCTATGTCAAAGAAGCCTCGTTCAACGGCGCGCCCCCTCAGGTGTGGGTGCAGGCCCGATTCGACGCCGAGAGCCGGCAACGGCGAGGACGCTTCATGGCCGGGCTCGGTCGGCTCAAAGACGGCGTGGGCCTCGAGCAGGCGCGAGCGGAGATGAAAACCATCGCGTCGAGCCTCGAGCAGGGGCACCCGGACTTCAACAAGGACTGGTCGGTGAACCTCGTGCCCTTGCGCGAGCAGTTCGCCGGCGAGATTCGCCCGGTACTGCTCGTGGTCTTCGGCGCGGTCTGCCTCACGCTGTTCATCGCCTGCGCCAACGTGGCCAATCTCCAGCTCGTCCGGGCGTCGGCTCGCGCCCGAGAATTCACGGTGCGGGCGGCCTTGGGCGCCTCGCGCCATCACCTGGTGAGAGGGCTGCTCGCAGAGAGCGTCCTGCTTGGGGTCCTGGGGGGCGCGCTTGGTCTGGGGCTGGGCCAGGTGGCGATGGCGGGTCTTTACGGCCTGATGCCAAAGGACCTTCTTCCCGGCGATCCGCTGGGCCTCGATCCACGCGTTCTCGGCTTCACACTCGTGGTCTCGGTGTGCGCCGGCTTGCTGTTCGGACTGCTGCCGGCCCTCGCGGCCTCCAAACCCCACTTGGCCGAAGCCCTGAGAGATGGCAGCCGCGGCGCCACCTCGGCGCGCAGCCGGCATCTGCGGCAAGGCTTCGTCACCGCCCAGGTCGCGCTGGGCCTCGTCGTCCTGATCGGCGCCGGGCTGCTCGTCCGCAGTTTCGACCGGCTGATCTCCGCCGACATCGGGTTCGATGGACGCCAGCTGCTTACGGCTCGGATCACTCTGCCCGCCGGGACTTATGCCGAACCTGCAAAGGTCCGGGCCTTTTTCGACCGGTTGCTTCCGCGCGTCAGGGCGATTCCTGGTGTGAGCGCGGTCTCAGGCAACGTCTTCGCGCCGTTTTCGGGCCCCGGAGCGGCCACCAGTTTCGGCGTGGTCGGACGTGAGATCGCCAAGGGCGATCTGCCCGTGACCGACGTCCGCATCGTGGCCCCAGACTACTTCTCCACCCTGGGGATTCCCCTGCTTCAGGGACGTGACTTTCTTAGGGAGGAGCATGCGCAGGCCCGGCATGTGGTGATCATCAACGAATCGCTGGCGCGCCGTCACTTCCCTGGCAAGAATCCGATCGGCGAGAAGCTCGAGATCTACATGGCCGATCCGCTCATCCCGAGCGTGGTCGTGGGCGTGGTCGGAGACATCCGCCACCGCAGCCTCGACAGCGCGTCCCGCGAGATGGTCTATTGGCCCCACGCTGAACTTCCCATTCCCTCATTGACCCTGCTGATCCGCAGCACGCAGAGCCCGCTCCAGATCACCCCATCCCTTCAAAGGGAGGTATGGGCTCTCGACCGCAGCCTCCCCGTGTCCGAGCCTCGCACCATGGAGCAGCTGATGAGCGGCACCGTCCAACGAGCGCGCTTCGCCACCCTGCTCTTCGGTCTCTTCGCGGCCCTGGCCCTGGCGCTCTCGGCTCTTGGCATCTACGGCGTCGTCTCCTACAAGGTGATGCTCGAAACCCGGGATATCGGCGTCCGCATGGCCCTGGGCGCCGACCGCCTCCGGGTCCTGCGCATCATCCTCATGGAGGGTGGCCGCCTCGCGGCTCTCGGAGTGGCGGTAGGTCTGGCAGGCGCGTTCGCCCTCACTCGATTGCTTGCGAGTCAACTCTATGAGGTGAGCAGCACGGACCCCGCCACCTTCATCGCCGCCCCCGCGATCCTCCTCTTGCTGACCACACTCGCCTCCATCCCGGCCGCCCTGCGCGCCGCCTTCATCGATCCCATCGTCGCCCTAAGGGACGAATAAGGCCAAGGAGTTTCATGAACGACATCCGCTATTCCCTGAGATCACTCGGGAAATCAAAGGCCTTCACCGCCATCGCCATGTTGACCCTCGCCCTGTGTATCGGCGCGAACAGCGCAATCTTCTCGGTGGTCCACGCCGTCCTGCTCAAACCCTATCCGTGGCCGGACTCCGAGCGGCTGGTTTTCGTCTACAACTCCTATCCCCTGATGGGTCTGCCCAACGCGGGCACTTCGATTCCCGACTATCTCGACCGGAAAACCGGCGTGGCCGGCTTCGAGGATGGTGCTATGTACACGAACCAGAGCTTCAACCTGGCGAGTGACGGCGAGCCCGAACGGATTGTGGGCCTGCGGGCTACCCCCTCGCTCTTCACCACCCTTGGGGCCCAGGCGTACTTGGGCAGGGTGTTTGGTGAAGCCGAGGCCGACCCCGCCAACGACAAGGTGGTTGTGTTGTCCCACGCCCTCTGGAAGAACCGTTTCGGCGCGGAGGCCTCGATCATCGGTCAGACCATCCGCCTGAACACCATCCCGTACACCGTCATCGGGGTCATGCCCGAGTCTTTCTACTTCCCCAGCCCCAGGCTTCAGATCTGGGTTCCCTTTGCCTTCACCGCTGCGCAGATGACAGACAACGAGCGCGGCAACGAGTTCTCTTCGATGATCGCGCGGTTGAAGCCCGGCGCCACCCTGGACGCGGTGCAGCGGGATCTCGACACCATCCAGGCGCGGAACGCCGAGCGTCTGACCGACTCGCGGGAGTTCTTCAAGACCAGCGGCTTCGGCGGCCGGGTCAATGGATTCCTCGAGCAGAACGTCTCGAACATCCGGGGTATGTTGTGGCTCATCCAGGCCGGGGTGGCGGCCGCCCTGCTCATCGGCTGCGCCAACATCGCGAGCCTGCTGCTGGCCCGCGCGGTGGCCCGCGAACGGGAACTGGCCATCAGGTCCGCGATGGGAGCAGGGCGCTTTCGACTGTTGCGGCTGCTCCTCACCGAGAGCGTCCTGCTGTTCGCGGGAGGTGGGATCCTCGGGATCCTCGTCGCCTGGTGGGGCGTGAGCGCGCTTTCAACCTTGGGGCTTTCGAATCTACCTCGCGGGTTCAGCGTGCAACTCGACCTGACCGTCGTCGGCTTCACCCTGGCCTGCGCTCTGCTCACCGGCGTTGCCTTCGGAGCCCTGCCCGCCTGGAACGCGGCGCGAGCAGAGGCCGCGAGCACCCTGAAAGAGGTGGGTGGCCGCGGGAGTTCGGGAGGACGAAGGACACAGCTGATGCGCTCCGGCCTGGTGGTGGCGGAAATCGCCCTCGCGGTGATGCTGCTCTCGACCGCGGGACTGCTGGTGCGCAGCTTCGAGGCTCTTCAGCGTGAGACTCCAGGGTTCACGCCGAATGGCGTCATCACCGTCCAGCTCTCCCTCCCCGCTGCGAAATACGACGTGCCCGAAAAGCGAATCGCCTTCGCCGACGCTGCCCTGGGTCGGATCCGCGCCCTTCCCGGCGTCCGCTCGGCCGGCCTGACCAATGCCCTGCCCTTCGCCGGCAGCAACAACTCCGGGTCGTACTCGAGCCCGGACATCGTCCTGCCCCCGGGAGCGCCTGCGCCCCACGCTCAGCAGCGGACTGTCGATCCGGGGTACTTCAAGGCCATGGGCCTCACCCAGCTGCAGGGCCGGCTGCTCGAAGATACAGACACGCTCACCTCCCAGCGGGTGGCCGTGGTTGATCGAGTCCTGGCCGAAAAGTACTGGAAGGGTCAGGATCCGCTGGGCAAGCGGATCGAGAACGGTGACCCCTTAAAGCCCTGGACCATCGTGGGCGTGATCGCCCCCATCAAGTTCCAGAGTCTCGAGGAGGACGTGAAGAAGGAGACGATCTACTTCCCGTTCGCGCAACGCCCGGGCACCAACCTGATCATCGCGGTGAAGGCGGAGGGCGACTCTCTGGCCCTGGCCCCCTCCGTTCGCGAGGCGGTGCGCTCGGCCGATCCCGACCAGCCCGTCTTCGACATCAAGACCATGCAGCAGCGGATGGACGACGTCGCTCTCTCGCGTCGCGCGCCCATGATCCTGCTGTCCCTCTTCAGCGGCGTGGCGTTGCTCCTCGCCGTTCTCGGCGTCTACGGTGTGCTGGCCTTCGCCGTAGCCCAGCGCACTTCCGAGTTCGGGGTGCGCATCGCCCTCGGCGCATCGGCGCGGAGCATCGCGGAACTGGTCCTCGGACAAGGCGCCCGCCTCGTCGGCATTGGCGTCACCACCGGTCTTGTCGCTTACCTCGCCTTCTCTCAGGTGGTAGGCCGATTGCTTTACGGCGTGGCCGCCACTGATCCGCTCTCCCTCACCGTGGCCCCGCTGGTCATCGGCCTCGCTGCCATAGCGGCCTGCATCGTGCCCGTTCGACGCGCCACGGGCATCAGTCCTCTGGAGGCGCTCCGCGTCGAGTAGGCCCCGAGGGACTCAGGCCACCGGCTGAAATTGCGGGTGGTCCCGAATGGCCTGTTCGAAGGCCTCCCGGTCAGCATCGGGCAAATCAACTGGAACCTGAACGTGCGACTTGTGCCACCTCTTCAGAAAGGCCGCCCCGAGCAGATCATGCCTCCGGGCCGTTCCTCGCTGCAGGGAGGCGAGCGTCAGCGCGATCGTGCTCTCGGCCTTCACGTCCGTGGCGCGGCCCTTGGCGACATAGAAGCCCGCGCTGAGCATGGCCACTCGCGAGCCCGTGGACGCGGTGTAGGTGAAAAGCTCGACGTCGCGGTCCGAACAAGCGGCAAAGAGATGACGGAAGGCTCTCACGCTCCAGGCCGGGGCGTCGGTGCGGGTGGAGAACATGTCGAAGAAGATCAGATCCGGGAGGTGAGGAGACCTCTCCATCGACGCCCAGAAGTCGCCCTCCACCAGATGCCAGTGCAACCCCGGATACTTCTTCGAGTGCCACTCGCCCCGCTCCAGAAGCCCCCCCGGGCCGCCATGTCGCAGGTACGGAAAGTGCTTGATGTTCCGGCAGGCAAGCCGAAGGGAGTCGAGGTCGTTTTCGAAGCTGATCACGTGAAGATCGCGGACGACACCGCGGTCCGCCTCCTCCTGATAGCACTGAATCGCCGCGATGGCGTTGGCGGCCGCGCCCAGTCCCACATCCCAGATCACGAGAGGAGACACCCCGCGTGGATTCGCATCGCCGGACAAACGGATCCGCTCGCGGAGTTGCGATTGCTCGACATACAGCGTCCGAGCCTCCTCGATGGGCGAAGTGTGGGCGTGCATGGTCTCGCCGGACGAGACTTGCCGAATCGCGCCGAAGCCTTCAGGCGCCATGTGGACCGTGTAGTTTCCGAGCGTCGTCGGGGGGGCAGGCCGTAGCTTCACCTTGGCCACGCCGTTGTCGATGTCGTGTTCGTCAAGGATCGTCCGCCGCTCGGCGTACAGCTCGAGGAACCGGCCTTCCAGAATGCTGGCCCGGATCTCGCGCATCAGCTGGTGGTAGAAGTAGATGTTGTGCTGACCCAGCAGGTGCCAGCCGAGAGGCTCGCTCGACTTGGTGAGGTGATGCAGGTAGGCGCGCGAGTAGCGCGCGCAGGTCGGGCAAGCGCACGTCGGATCCAGTGCGATGTCCGCGAACTTGTGCACACCGCGGCGAAGTTGGACATAGCCGCGTGAGGTGAAGACGCCTCCTCGTTGCGCGAGCTGGGTGGGGATGATGCAGTCGAACATGTCGATCCCGCGATGCACCGCTTCGAGCAGGTCGAGCGGCGTGCCCACGCCCATCAGATAACGCGGTTTGTCCCGTGGAAGCATGGCCGCGGTGTGTTCACACATGTCGTGGCGCTCGTTCGTCGACTCACCCACGGCCAGGCCACCGATGGCAAGACCATCGAAAGGCATGTCGGCGAGGTGCTCGACGCTTTGCCGTCGCAGGTCCTCGAACAGCGCGCCCTGCACGATCCCGAACATCGACTGAGGTGAGTCGCCTCGCGCCTCGAGGCTGAGCGCGGCCCAGCGATGGGTCAGGGCCAGCGCCGCCTCCACCGTCGCACGATCCGCGGTCGAGGGCACACACTGGTCGAGGACCATCATGATGTCGCTGCCTATCGCCATCTGGGTCTCGATGCTCACCCGGGGCGAGAGCAGGATCGATTTGCCGTCGATATAGCTCTGGAAGACGGCTCCCTCTTCGGTGATGGCACGGGAGTGCGGCAGGGAGAAGATCTGATAGCCGCCCGAGTCGGTCAGCACCGAGCGATCCCAGGTCATGAACCGGTGAATGCCGCCCATGGCCTTGAACACCTCAACCCCCGGCCGAAGCAGAAGGTGGTACGTGTTGGCCAGGAGGATCTGGGAACCGGAGGCCGCGAGCGTCTCCGGCAACTGCGCCTTCACCGTGGCCTGCGTGCCCACGGGCATGAAGAGGGGGGTAAGAACCTCGTTGTGGAGGGTCCGGAACGTGGCGGCGCGCGCGCGCGAGCCTGAGGCTTCGGCATCGATGCGGAAATTGAGTCGCGAGGAGGTCATCGACCGACGAGTTTAGTTGCCGCCCATCTCCGCCCGCTCGCCCGGTTGGCAACCCGCTCATACCCTGCCAGAATGCCGATACTCGGGAGAGACGTGCCCAGTTTCATACCGGACTTCATTCCCAACCTGACTCGCCTCGGTTTCATCGCCCTGCTGCTCGCGGTGGCGTTTGTTGTGGCCGCTCGTTTCCGACACTTCTGGGGCACCACGCCGATCGCGGTTCTGGCCGGCCTGCTTCAGGTGCCGCAGACCATCCTCGCCATCAGTCTCTCCGTCGGGGTGATGCCGGGAGTCGCGGTGAGCCCTGGATCGGTGATCTTCTTCCCGGCCACCTTGTTCGCCATTCTTCTGGTGTACGTGCTCGAGGACGAAACGGAGACGCGGCGGCTCATCTACGGGATCCTCATCGCGAACCTCACCCTTGCGGTGTTGATCTTCATCGGCCAGCCTCTTTTCGATCTCCCGAGTGGAGTCAACTCGCTTGGACTCGACGCGGCCACGGCTTCGCGGGTCTCGCGTGTCCTGATCGTTGGCGCAGGACTGCTGGCCGTGGACGCGTTCCTCCTGATCCGCGCCTTCGAGTGGTTCGGTGAACGGGTCAGCCGCAACGTACTCGCCCGCGCGTTGTTCGCGCTGATCCTGAGCGTCGGATTCGACGCCCTGGCCTTCGGTCCCATCGCCTTCGGCGGGCGGCCCCTCTTCGGAACGCTCGTCACGGTGGGATTCGTGGGCAAGGTGGCGGCGGCGAGCTTCTACTCCCTCGCTTTTGTGTTTCTCTTGCCCTGGTCGCGTATGTCCGCCGAACGCGATACCAACCCTCCGCTCCGGAGAAACACCGGCCCCGTGACCTACAAGGACCGCTTCCAGGATCTCCAGAAGGAGGCCGTCCGAGACTCCCTCACCGGTGTGTTCAACCGCGCCTACTTCGACCATGAGTTGAGGGGCCAGACCGAACGCGCCATCCTCCGCGGGGACCGGCTGCTGCTTCTGCTCATCGATCTCGACGCTTTCAAGCAGATCAACGACACCCACGGTCATCCGGCCGGGGACCGCGTTCTGTCTCTTTTCGGGGAAGCCCTGCGTGCGGTGGCGCGACAGAACGACACCGTCTGCCGCTACGGCGGCGAGGAGTTCGCCATCCTGATCGCGGGCGGCCCGACCCTGATCGCTCCCGGCCTGTTCGAGCGAACCACGGAGGAATTCGACCGGTTGTGGGCGGTGGCGAACCCACCCTTCACCTTCGCCGCCCCGCGCTTCTCGGTGGGAGGCGCGACCATTCCCGACGACGCCCGGAGTGCCGACGCCCTTCTCGCCGCCGCAGATCAACGTCTCTATGCCTCCAAACGCGCGGGCGGCAATCGGCTGACCATCGCCTGATCAGGCGGTAAGGGCACCCAGAAGGAGTTCCCCTACACCAGGGGGCCGATGCGGACCAGTTGGACCATCGGCTCGCCTGCTTCGCGGGAGGCGGCGAGGTCCACGTGGAATGCGGCCATCCAGTCGTTGATGGCCTCAAGGTCGACCAACATCTGCTCCACCCTCCAGGCCGCGCGGTCCTCGGTTGGCTTGACCTGGGTGTGGCGGAGATTGCGCGCCTCGGGATCCATGCGCAAACCCTTGTGCTCGACAAGATGCGCCTCGCGGGCCGCGCGCAGTCGGGCGGCATCCCATGGAACGCCCTCGTCGTCGTGAGAAGCGAGAACGATGGCGAGCGCCGCCTCGTCATCCCCAACCGACCAAGCTCGAAGGAAGGCGAACACGCGCGTCCTTATGGCCGCGGTGAACATCTTCGCGTCGCGGGTGACGTCCAGAGGTTCTTCGGCGCCGGGAGGCCGTAGATCCAGGCCGCTGCCCGAGGTGACGGGCGCCAGGTAGTTCGGATCCTTCATCCGCTCCCATTCTTCGAGCAGGCTGGAGTCGACGTCGCGCAGCATGGTGCGGAGGTACATCTCCATCTCGCGCACGACGTCCGACTTCACCAGGTCCGGGACGGTCTGGCTCATCACCTTGTAGACGCTGTTCAGGTGCCGCAGGAGCAGGCCCTCCGCCCGTTCGATCTCGTACTCGCGCACGTAATCCGAGAACGACCAGAAGCCTTCGAACATCTCGCGCGCGATCGACTTCGGCCGGATGGCTTCCTCCCCCACCCACGGATGCCGATCGGCAAAGGCATTGAAGGTCATGTAAATGAACTCCTTTTGCGGCTTGGGGTACTCGAGCTTCTCGAGTTCGGCCATACGCTGCTCGTACTCCATCCCGTCGGCTTTCATCTGCGCGATTGCCCGGCCCTTCACCTTGTCGAGCTGACGTCGGAGAATGAGTTCCGGATTCTCGAGAATCGACTCGACCAGAGTGACGAGGTCCAGCGCGTAGTCGAGGGAGTCTGGGTCCAGGAGCGGGATGGTCTCGAGCAGGTAGAGCGAGAGAGCCTGGTTCATCGAGAAGTCGTCTTGCAACTCGACGTTCACCCGCACCCTCGAACCTTCGTCAGACCGGGGGCCGATCTCCACGATCCCGCGCTCGACCAGGGAGCGGAACAGCTGCCATCCCCGCTTGAAGTGTGCCTTCTTCGCGCGGTCGGTCTCGTGGGAGTCGCGAATGAGATCGCGCATGGCAACGCAGCCGTCGGTCTTTCGCGATAGGACATTGAGCAGCATGGCGTGGGTCACCTGGAAACGCGAGGCCAGGCGCTCGGGCGGCGCGCCTTTGAGACGCTCGAAGGTCTTCTTGTCCCAGTTGACGAAGTTGTGCTCGGGGGGTTTGCGCTTCACCGACTTCTTGCCTCCCTGGGCCGCCTTCTCCTCGAGCCGCTGATTCTCGATGAAGTGCTCCGGGGCCTGGGCCACCACGAAGCCCACATCATCGAAGCCCTTGCGCCCGGCGCGTCCGGCGATCTGATGGAAGTCGCGGGCGGAGAGGATCGCGGTCTTGTGTCCATCGTACTTGCACAGCTTGGTGAAGAGCACCGTGCGGATGGGCACATTGATGCCCACCCCCAGGGTGTCGGTTCCGCAGATGACCTTCAGCAGACCGCGCTGCGCCAGCTGCTCGATCAGCACGCGGTACTTCGGAAGAAGGCCCGCATGATGCAGCCCGATTCCGGACCTCAGCCACTTGCGGATGTTCGGGCCGTAGGGGCTCGAGAATTTGAAGCCCTCGATCTCACGCGCCACCGCGTTCTTCTCCTCGCGGCTCGACAACGTGAGGCTGGTGAAGGCTTGCGCGCTGTCCGCAGCGTCCGCCTGGGTGAAGTGGACCACATAGACCGGGCCCTTGCCCTCGGTCACCAGATTCTCGAGCGTGATGGGCAGCGCGATCTCGGAGTAAGTGAACTCCAGAGGCACCGGCCGATCCACCGACATCACGGTCGACGTGGGCAAGCCGTTCAGCTCGGTCAGGGCATCGGCGAAGAAGGTCATGTCCCCCAGCGTCGCCGACATAAGAAGGAAGCGGGTCCGGCGCAGGGCCAGCAGGGGAGCCTGCCAGGCCACACCGCGATCACGGTCGGCGTACCAGTGGAACTCGTCCATCACCACGTCATCGATCCGCGCGTCCTCGCCTTCCCGAAGCGCGATATTGGCCAGGACCTCCGCGGTGCAGCACAGCACAGGCGCGTCGCGATTGACGGTGGCGTCCCCCGTCGACAGACCCACATTCTCGGGTCCGAGTTCGCGGCACAGCGCCATCCACTTCTCGTTCACCAGCGCCTTGATCGGACAGGTGTACACCGACCGTCGGCCGCGGGTCAGCGCGTCGAAGTGCATGGCCGAAGCCACCAGCGACTTGCCCGAGCCCGTGGGCGTATTGAGGATGACGTTCTTGCCCTCGAACAGATCGAGGATGGCCTCTTCCTGGGCCGGGTACAGAGTCAGGCCTCTTGAGGCAACGTAGTCCAGGAACCGCCCGAGAAGTTCGTCGCTGGACGCGGTCGGATCGGGCAGGGAGTTGAAGAGAGTGGCGGCCATGAGGCGAAAGAAGACGCAAGCGACGCGCCAGTCTACTTTGCCGGTATCCTCTCGGCCCGGACAGGCCTCGGCCGCTTGACGTGATTCCCGACCCCAGGAGCCTCCCCCATGACGAACTCACGCGCGCGCGCCGCTTTGGGCGTTGCCCTCTCGATATCCGTGCTCGCCCTCGCCCCAGACTTGACGAGGGCGGCTGCCCAGGAGGCGAAGCCGACCACGACGCCTTCGGAGAAAACGGGGTTGCCCCTCAAGACCGAGCGCAAGATCGCCTTCGAGACCGACGAGGGCACGTGGGTCTCGCTGGACGTGGCCCCCAATGGCAAGACCATCGTCTTCGAACTGGCGGGCGAGCTTTACACCCTGCCCATTGCGGGAGGAAAAGCGAGCCCCTTGTCCACCGGGCTCGCCTTCGATTCCCAGCCGCGTTATTCGGAGGATGGCGGACAGGTGGCGTTCCTCTCCGATCGCGACGGCGCGGACAACCTCTGGATCATGAAGGCCGACGGCTCCGGCGCCCGCCAGATCACCAGGGAGAAGCAGGCGTCGTTCGCCTCCCCCGCCTGGACCGAAGATGGTCAGAGCGTGATCGTCTCGAAGAACACTCCGGGACTGCGCACCTTCGAGTTGTGGGTCTACGACACGCGCGGCGGATCCGGCATCCAGATCACCAAGGCCAAGCCTCGGCCCGAGACCACTCCCGCCGAGCAGCACAACGCACTCGGCGTGGCCGTCTCGAAGGAAGGGCGCTACCTTTACTATGCGACCAAGCGGGGCGGCTTCGCCTACAACGTCACCTTCCCCCTCTGGCAGATCGCGCGCAAGGACCGACAGACCGGTAACGAGGACATCCTCACCCAGGCGACGGGCAGCGCCTTCCGTCCCACGCTGTCGCCCGATGGACGATGGATGGTTTACGGAACCCGCTTCAACACCCAGACCGGCCTGCGCCTGCGCGACCTGAACACGGGGGAAGACCGCTGGCTCAAATATCCCGTGCAGCGCGACGATCAGGAGTCACGCTTCACCCGCGACCTGCTGCCCGGTTTCGCCTTCACTCCCGACAGCAAGGACGTGATCGCGGCCTACGAGGGCAAGATCCATCGCATTTCCGTGGCCGCCGGCACGGACCAGGTGATCCCCTTCGCGGCCAGCGTGGCTCTCGACCTCGGCCCGCTCCTCGACTTCCCCACCCGGATCGACCAGGGCCCGGTGCGCGCTCGCATCATTCAGGGCGCATCTGTCTCCCCCGATGGCTCGCGCGTGGCCTTCTCGGCGTTCGGAAGACTGCACATCGCCCCGGTTGCAGGCGGCCTTCCGAAGCGCCTCACCGCGCAGAACGCCTTCGAGTATCTGCCGGCGTGGTCCAGTGACGGCAAGACGCTGATCTACGTCACATGGTCGGGCGAGGGCGGTCAGGTCATGAAGGTGGCAAGCGACGGACTGAGCACCCCCACGCCCGTAACCCTTGTCCCAGCCTTCTACCGCGATCCGGTCTTCTCCCCGCGCGGTGATCTCATCGTGGCCCTGCGTGCGCCGTGGCAGTCGCGTCAGGAGATCGAGACGGAATGGGGCGGATCCGAACCCGCGGGCCTCGAACTCGTGACCATCTCGGTGGCCACGGGAGAAGTGAAGTCGATCCTGCAGGCGCGTGGCTTCGGTCGGCCCCGCTTCGGCCCCGAGGCGGATCGCGTCTATGTGAACTCGCGCGACGGCCTGTTCTCGGTGCGCTTCGACGGCACTGACCGCCGGGTTCACTTCAAGGTGGTGGGCAAAACCGCGGCTCCCGATCCTGCCCCCGCCTCCGAGGTGCGGCTCTCCCCCGATGGCCGCCATCTCCTTGCTGCGGTTTCCACTCAACTCTTCGTGATGCCGGCGCCGCCCGCCGCGGGGGACACCGTGACCATCAACGTGTCGTCCCCCAGCGTGCCCGTGACGAAGATGACCGATATCGGCGTCGACGAGTTCTCCTTCACCGCCTCGGGCAAGACCGTGGTCTGGACCGTCGGAGCCAGCCTTTTCCGCAAGGATCTGTCCGCGATCACGTTCGGCGGTAACGAAGCGGGCGAGAAGAAGGCCGACGACGCCACCACCCCCAAGCCCACACCGGCCGAGGCGAAGCGTTCCGAGGAAGGCGCCTCCGTCACAGACTTCGTGGTCGAGGCGCCCCGCGCCACGCCTCGCGGAACCATCGTCCTTCGCGGGGCACGGGTGATCACCATGAGCACCGAGCGCAAGGATGAGGTTCTCGACGCCGCGGACATCGTCATCGAGGCCAACCGCATCAAGTCGGTGGGGCCGAAGGGCTCGGCCATGGTTCCCCAAGGCGCCCGGGTAATCGACGTCACGGGCAAAACCATCATTCCCGGGCTCATCGACGTGCACGCGCACTGGACCGAGGTGAGACGCCGCGTGCTCGACCTCGAGGCCTGGCCCTTCGCCGCAAACCTCGCTTACGGGGTCACCACCGGTCGCGACGTCCAGACCGCCACCAACGACGTCTTCGCGTATCAGGACATGATCGACGCCGGCCTGATGGTTGGTTCACGGGCCTTCAACACGGGGCCGGGGGTCTTCGGCAACACCGACTTCCAGTCGGCCGAAGCCGCGAAGAGTGTGGTCGAGAAGTACGCGAAGTACTACAAGACCAACACACTCAAGTCCTACACCGTCGGCAATCGGAAGCAGCGTCAGTGGATGATCGAGGCCAGCAAGCAGTATCGGATCATGCCCACCACCGAGGGTTCGCTCGATCTGAAGCTCGACTTCACCCACGCGATCGACGGTTTCTCCGGCAACGAGCACTCGCTGCCCATCGTGCCCCTCTACAAGGACATGGTCGAGGTCTTCGCGAAGTCGGGAATCACCTACACTCCCACGCTCCTGGTGGCCTACGGCGGACCGTGGGCGGAGAACTACTTCTACGCCACCACCGACCCGTGGAACGATGCGAAGTTGCGCCGATTCGTGCCCACCGCCGTGCTCGAGTCGAAGACCAAGCGGCGCCCCTGGTTCGCGGATGACGAGCACGTCTTTAAAAAGCTCGCCACCGAAGCGGCTAAGATCGTCCGCGCGGGCGGACGTGTGGGCATCGGCGGCCACGGCCAGCTCCAGGGCGTCCAGGTGCACTGGGAGATGTGGGCGCTGCAAAGCGGCGGCCTCACCCCGATGGAGACCCTGCGTGCGGCCACACTGCACGGCGCGGAGGCCATCGGCTATGCCCAGGACCTCGGTAGCGTAGAGGCCGGCAAACTGGCCGACCTCGTGATCCTCGACAAGAACCCGCTCGAGGACATCCGTCACTCAGCGTCGGTGCGCTTCGTGATGAAGAACGGAGAACTCTTCGACGGCGACACACTCGACCGCATCGCTCCCGACAAATCGCCGCGACAGAAGCAGTGGTGGTGGAACGCGGGGCCACCCGCCCCCCCCGTGTCGGGTCTCACCGAGAACGAGGTCTACCTTGCCCCACTCAGCGGGACGGGCGCGGCCTTGAAGATCGGAGCGCCAAAGAACATCTCGAATCACCAAGGCTACGACAACCAGCCGAAGTTCGAGGTTGACGGCCGCGGCATTGTCTTCACCCAGGCGGACGCTTCGGGTCGCACCGACATCATGCGCTACGACCTTGGGACCGCCAAGGTCACACCGGTGAAGCGCACCGCAGAGAGCGAATACTCGGCGACGCCCATGCCGGACGGCCGCGGGTACGGAGTGATCCGCGTTGAACTCGACGGCGTTCAACGGCTGTGGCGTCTCGATCCCGGCCGCGACAAGGCCGATGATCTGCTCATCACCACCGTGCGTCCCATCGGGTACTTCGCTTTCCCCGAACCTCAAGTGGTCGCTTCCTTCGTGCTGGGCGCGCCGCCCACCCTTCAGCTCATCGACCTCGCCACCGAGGAGGCGAAACTGATCGCCTCGAACGTCGGCCGCTCCATCCACAAGATCCCTGGTCGGCCTGCCGCCAGCTTCCTGCACAAACTCAGCCCCGACGAATGGATGATCAAGGAGGTGGATGCCCGAGGTGCGGTCAAGGACATCGCCCGCGCCCCCAAGGGCCGCGAGGACTACGCCTGGCTGAACGACGGTACGCTCGTGATCTCGTCTGGGACGAAGGTCCTGGCCTTGAAGGCCGGCGTCGACAGCGACTGGCGCGAAATCGCGGACTTCGAAGCGCTCGGACTCAAGGAGCTCACTCGCCTCGCCGTAAGCCCGCGCGGAGACCAGATCGCGATCGTGGCCTCTCCGAAGTAGGCTACACCGTCCCCCTGGGATGCTTGTCGGCATCCTCGGCCTGCGAGCCCTTCTCAAAACACCAAGGATCACGAGTCAAGCCATGTGGGCGGTCGGTCGTCTGTCACTTCTATCGCGGGGCCTCGAGGCGCTGCGTCCGGCCGTCGCTCCGGATCCCAAGCCCGTGGCCTCATCGGCGCCCCCGGCTTCCGAGGAGGATCTGATTCCACCGGCGCCGCCGGCAGTGGTGACGGCCCCCGTCGAGGCCCCGGTCAAAGTTGCGCCCCCGATCGAGATCAAACCGCGAGCTGAGCTGAAAGCGCCGGTTGAGGCGGAAGCGCCCCTTCAGCTGAAGGCGCCCCTCGAGGTGAAGACGCGCCACCAGATCCTGCACGAAAGCGCCCCGTCAAGCATGCCGGCGGACGTGGGCGTCCCGCAGCCGCCACCGCCCGCTCCGCCCAGCCTGCTTCAGCGCATCGTGATCCGCATCAAGCGGTTTTTCCGCTCGTTGTTCGGCTGAGGCCGCGAGCTACTTCGATCGTTCGAGGAAACGCCCGTCGCGGGTATCGACGCGGATGCGCTCGCCCGTCTCGATGTAGGACGGCACCATCACCTGGGCGCCGGTCTCGGTGATCGCGGGTTTGAGCTGGGCCTGGGCCGTGGCCCCTTTGATGGCAGGCGCCGTGTCCTTGACTTCAAGATCCACCGCGATGGGCAGGATCAAGGCGATCACGCGATCCTGAAAGAGCGTGGTCCGCACCTCGAGGTTCTCCAGCATGAAGCCGGCGGCATCGCCTACCCGGTCCGCGTCGAGGGTGAACTGCTCATAAGACGCCAGATCCATGAAGACGAAGTCTTCACCCTGCTTGTAGAGGAACTGGGCGTTTCGATAGTCGACCTCCGCCCCCTTCTCCATGTCCCCCCCGCGCCACGTCTTGGCCTGGCTCTGCCCGGTGCGGAGATTCTTGATCTTGGTCTTGATGAGCATCGACGCGCCGCGTGCGGACGGGGTCTGACTCTGCACCTCACCGACCTGCCAGGGATCGCCGTCGAGTTCGAGGATGTCGCCGCGCTTCAGGTCGGATACGTTGATTACCATAGCCGGCAAGGTTATTCGCTCGCGCAGGTCCGCCACAAGGGGCCTTGCCGACGTTGCCCCAGGGCCCACCCGCCGCTACACTCCGCGCACTCGCCGCATGCCCAAGGTCCTGGTTCTCTTCGCTCATCCCCGACTGGAAAAGTCCCGGAGCAACCGCGCCCTCCTTCGTCATCTCCCCGGGAACGTCACCTTCAGGGACCTCTACGAGCGCTATCCCGACTTCAACGTCAACATCGCCGAAGAGCAGCGCCAACTCCTGGACCACGACATCGTCGTCTTCCACCATCCGCTTTACTGGTACTCGGCCCCGCCCCTGCTCAAGCAGTGGATCGATCTGGTGCTCAGTTTCGGTTGGGCCTACGGCCCACAAGGCACCGCCCTCAAGGCGAAAGTGGCGTTCCATGTTCTGACCACCGGTGGGCCGGAATCCGCGTATCAACTCGATGGATTTCACGGGTTCACCCTGGCCGAGTTCCTCCGTCCCCTGCAGCGCACCATGACGCTGTGCGGCATGACCTGGCTGCCGCCCTTTGTGGTCCACGGAACGCATCGGCGGACTGACGAGGAACTCGAGGATCTTGGGAACAAGTACGGACAGCTGCTTCAAGGCCTCGCCCAGGGCGACCTGCGCCCCGAAGACCTCGGCGCGCTCGACCGGCTGAATCAGGCCGTGGCCGCCCCCGCTCCTGCCCAATGACCGACCCGCTTCTCCAGGCCGTCATCTACCTCGCCGCTGCGGTCGCCTGTGTGCCCATCGCGAAGAAGCTGGGCATGGGGTCGGTCCTCGGTTACCTCACTGCCGGTGTGGTGATCGGCCCATTCGTGCTCGGATTCATCGGCGAAGAGGGCAAGGACATCATGCACTTCGCCGAGTTCGGCGTGGTGATGATGTTGTTCCTGGTCGGTCTGGAACTGGAGCCCGAGGCCTTCTGGCGAATGCGCCAGCGCGTTCTCGGTGTGGGCGCGGCTCAGCTCCTTGGCACCGCGCTCGTATGCGCCGCTGCGGGAGTCGCCCTCGGCCTTTCGCCCTCGGCTTCCGTCGCCATCGGGTGCGCTCTCGCCATGTCCTCAACCGCCATCGCCTTGCAGTCACTCAAGGAGAAGGGACTGATGGGCACGACCGCGGGCCAGCAGTCGTTCGCGGTTCTGCTTTTCCAGGACATCGCCGTCATCCCAATCCTCGCTCTGCTGCCCCTGCTCGCAACCGTCCCAATGACCGTCGACTCGCACGGAGGCGGCGGTCTTTCGCACCAGCCGGGCTGGGTTCAGACCCTGGCCGTGGCCGCCGCGGTGGTGGTGGTGGTGGCTGCGGGACGCTTCGTGGTCGCGCCGGCGCTTCGCGTGGTGGCGCGCACCCGACTGCGGGAATTGTTCACCGCCTCGGCCCTGCTCATTGTGGTGGCCACCGCCCTGCTCATGCAGAAGGTGGGCCTCAGCGCGGCTCTCGGCACGTTCCTCGCCGGCGTGGTCCTTGCGAACAGCGAGTTCAAGCACGAACTGGAAAGCGACCTTGATCCCTTCAAGGGCCTGCTCCTCGGCCTCTTCTTCATGGGTGTCGGCGCGTCCATCGATTTCCATCTCATCGCCCGGGAGCCGGGCCGGATCGCTCTCCTCACCGCGGGTGTGGTGCTCCTGAAAGTCCTGGTCCTCTTCGGACTCGGACGCCGCGGTGGGCTGTCTCTCGATCAGAACCTGGTGTTCTCACTTGGCCTGTCGCAGGTGGGCGAATTCGCGTTTGTCCTGTTCGCATTCATCGCACAGCTGGGACTGATCGACGGGGCCACGACCGGAACCCTGATGGCGGTGACCGCCCTCAGCATGACCAGCACGCCTCTGCTCATGCTCCTCCATGAGAGGGTCCTGCAGCCCCGCCTCGGGGCCGGAAGCGTCCCGGACCGCGCCGCCGACGAGATCGAGGAGAAACACGCTGTCATCATCGCCGGCTTCTCACACTTCGGCAGCACCGTGGGACGGTTCCTGCGCGCGAACGGGGTGGAGGCCACGATCCTCGACCACGACTCCGACCGCGTCGATCTCCTTCGTCGGATGGGGTTCAAGGTTTATTACGGCGACGCCACCCGCGCCGACCTGCTGCAGTCCGCGGGCGCCTCTGAGGCGCGGATCCTGATCAGCGCGGTCGACGGCCTGGCCGAGTCCCTGGCCGTGGTTGATACCGCGAAGAAGCACTTCCCTCATCTCCGCGTCCTGGTGCGCGCGAGGCATCGCTACGACGCCTACGAAATCATGGACCAGGGGGTGAAGGACGTCTATCGAGAACACCTCGACACATCGATCCGTCTCGGGGTGGACGTGCTCCGCCTGCTGGGCCATCGCGCCCACAGCGCCCACCGCGCGGGGCAGCAGTTCCGCGAATTCGACGAGGCCGGGATGGCGACCCTCGCCCCCCTCCGCCACGACAAGAAGGGCTACGTCACCAGCGTGCGGGCCATGATCGCGCTTCAGGAGCAGTTGCTGGCGTCGGACCAGAGGCGCGAACCCGGATCGGGCGACCACGCCTGGGACTCCGAGGAGCTGCGCACGGCCCTCAAGTAGCCCGGTCGGGGGACGCGATCGGACCTATGATGGCATGTCCTCAGGATCTCCTTGGGGCCTTGCCCACGCGGAGGCGTCGAGTCCCTTGTTCGAACACGTTTGTCCGGTTCGGCGCCGTCCGCGATGAGCGCAACCGGCGAGCGTCGGGTCAAGGGCCTGCTCTTCCTCGACTACGTTCGGATGCTGCGGTCGCGGAAGGATGTGGACTGGGCGCGCTACCTGCGCCCTGAAGACATTCCGTTCCTCTCCACGAGAATCGAGCCTGAAGCCTGGTATCCCATGGACACCTTCGCGCGTTACGGTCTCGCCATCCTCGACGAGATCGCTCACGGCGACTCGTTCCTGGCTCGGGCCTGGGGGCGCATGTCCTGCGACCACCTGGTGGGCGTGGAGCCCGCCATCCTGGCTCAGGGAGATCCGCGGGAATCCCTGATGCGGCTTTTCGTCGTGCGCGCGAGCTTCTTCGACTTCGAGGCGGTGTCGATGCCCGACCTGACCGACACCAACGCCACTGTGCACGTCCACTACGGCATGACCGCGCGAGCCGAGCAGGCCGCCGCTTTTCAGACCGCAGGGTTCTTCGGACGGCTGGTGGAACTGGCCGGAGGACGTGGGGTCCTGACCCACTTCACCCAGCGCATCTGGGAGGGCGACCCCGCCACCCAGTTCACCATTGGGTGGCAGCCTCCCGAGAGCGCTGAGTCCTGACCCCGCGAGCAGCGCCGCCGCTCAGCCGCGATCGGGCTGGAGGTAGTAGGCGCCGTTCTTGGTCTTGAAGAACGCGTCGAGTGGAATCTCCTCCTGCTTCAGGAATCCCATCTTCGGCAGGACGCCATCCCGAACCATCTCGATCACCGCGCACAGGCTTGCCGCGGTGGTCCAGCTGATGGCCCGCCATTCCTGGCCCGCGACCTGCATCTGAGGGTAGGAGCGCACGAACTCCTCACGGGACAGCTTGTCGCCTTCCCACCCTTCGACCGCGGCATGGACGAAGACGTAGTCCTCGGCCACCGGGGGCAGGGCGTTCTTCATGATCCGCCCCAATTGCTCCCGGTCCTCCTGCAGACGCATCTCCTGGAAGAGGAACTTGATGTGCTCGAAGTGGCCGAGGTAGCGCATGGTCTTGTAGTGCAGCGTCTCCACCTTCCCGTCATAGGTCTCGCACATCGTGCCGAGTCCTCCTGAGGTGGTGGCGGCCTCGAGTTGCACGCCGTTGATCACTATCACCTCGTAGCCCTCGAGAGCGGGCACCATCTGACGGCGGCCCATCCGGATGACTTCGCAATCGTTGATGTACTCGTTGATCACGCCCTCGGGGCTCCAGTTGAAGGCATAACCAAGTTTGCCCCGCGGATGTTTGGGCAAAGCGCCCACCTTCAGCTCGATGCTGCGGAGGCGATCGAATTTCTTCGCGAGGTTCGCTCCCACGATCCCGATGAAGCCGGGGGCAAGGCCGCACTGGGGGGCCATCAGACCCTGCGCCGTTTTCGCGAGTTCGCGGATCTGGTCGGTGGTGGCCACATCCTCTGTGAGGTCGAAGTAGTGGATGCCCGCGGCGTGGGCCTCGGTGGCGAGGGCGATGTTGAGGTGAAAAGGCAGGCAGCTCACCACCGCGTCGGTGGCGGCCAGGTACGGGCGGAGGGCCAGGGGATCGGCAAGGTTCGCCACGCCGGTTTCGAAGGGTAGCCCCGTGCGGGCCACGGCGTCGAGGCCCACCACTTTGAAGCCGCTTTCGTGGAGCAGCGTGCCCACCAGACTTCCGACTTTGCCCATTCCGAGTACGACCACGCGATGCAGACTCATTCTTTCTCCCTTTGCTCCGTTCTTGAGGGCCTATTCTCTCCCGCCGGCCCCTCCTGACGGGGCGAGGCGGTCGAAGTTAGGATCCATGGAACATGCTTGACGAACTCAGGCGCTTTTTCGCCCCGCCTCCCGGCCGCATCGACGCGGGATCGGTGAGGATGCGCCTCCTGAGCCGGGTCTTGAACGCGCAGATCGCGGTGGGCCTGGCCCTGAGCCTCTTCTATCCCGATCGCTCGGCGTCGGGGATGGCCGTGAGCGCCGTGGCCTTCGCCACCATTCCATTGGCCCTTCTGCTTCGGGGGTTCATGCATCGTGGGCGCGTCCGCCTCGCTTCGTGGATCTTCCTGATCACGATCTCCCTGATCGCTCCCGGCCTGTCCGTCTATCTCACCGGGTCGGTGGCCGTGGTGTCGGTCAGCGTGGTGCAGATGACCATGATTGTCATGGCCGGACTGCTCCTTGGAGGCCGCGAAGCCCTGGCCTTCGCCGCTGTCATTCTTCTTGGGAACGGCAGCTTCTTCTGGATGGAAAGCCAGCGCCTCCCCGCCCGCGCCGCATCACTCCAGGGAGCCTGGGTCCTGCAGGTCGTCTTCTACTCCGCCACCGCCGCTCTCCTGGCCCGGGCCATCACTCTGATCGAGGAGGCCTTCGAAATGGCGGCCCGGGAAGCCGCCGATCGACATGCGGCCGAGGCGGCGTTGCGCGAAAGCATGGACCGCTATCGGCTGATCACCAGCGTCAGCTCCGATTACGCCTTTTCCACAGAACTGGCCACCGGGCCCGCCCTGCGGCTCAACTGGGTGGCGGGCGCCTTCGAGCAGATCACCGGTTTCACCTTCGACGAATACGTAGCCCGGGGCGGTTGGCGCGCCGCCGTGCACCCCGACGACCTCGCCCAGGACGACCGCGATTTCCTGACCCTGCAGGGCAATCTCCCCGTCGCCACCGAGATACGCACGATCTGCAAGGACGGCAGCCTGCGTTGGGTCCGGGTGTACGCCCACCCGGTGTGGGACGATGCCACCAATTCCCTGCGTGGCATTTTCGGGGCGGTCCAGGACATCAGCGAGCGGAAAGCGGCCGAGGCCGAGCGAGAGAAGCTCATCCACGAAGTCGAGGGCCGCAACGCCGAACTCGAACGCTTCACATACACCGTCTCCCACGACCTCAAGAGTCCGCTCATCACCATCCGCGGATTCCTCGGTCACATCGAACAGGCGGCCCTCGAGGGTCGCCTCGACGCGGTGCGCGCCGACATGGACAGGGTGTACAAGTCGACGGCCAAGATGCATCAGCTCCTCGATGACCTGCTGGAGTTGTCGCGGATCGGACGCCTGGCCAAGGCTCCCGAGGAGATCGGGTTCGACGCCATCGTGCGCGATGCCCTGGACCTCACGCACGGAAGGCTCTCCGCCGCGAAGGTGGCGGTGGAGATCGAGGCCCCCCTCCCGGTGGTTCGTGTCGATCGCGACCGCCTGGTCGAGGTGGTGCAGAACCTCATCGACAACGCGGCCAAATTCATGGGCGACCAGAAAGACCCGCGCATCGTCATCGGCTCTCAGCAGACGGCCTGGGGACCGGCCCTGTTCGTGCGCGACAACGGCGAGGGCGTCGACCCGCGCTACACCGAGCGGGTCTTCAACCTGTTCGACAAGCTCGATCCCAAGAGTTCGGGCACCGGCGTTGGCCTGGCCCTCGTCAAACGCATTGTCGAAGTCCACGGGGGACGGGTCTGGGTCGAATCCCCGGGCAAGGGCCTGGGGTCCACTTTTCTTTTCACGCTGGCCGACCGCGTGCCCAGCGTTCCCCAGGCCACCACCGACTTCGGAGAACCCGTCCCATGATCGCCCTGCCCCTGCTCGCCTCACTCCTCCTCGCCGCCCCTGTAGCCACCACATGTCCTCCCTTGGGGTCAACGCGGGCCGACATCCTCAAGCTCAGGGAGTCGAAGTTCGAGGTGGCCTCGGCCGAAGATCGGAACGCGCTGGCCGTGCGCCTGCTCTCATGCCTCGATGACCCCGATCCCGCCATCCGCGACGGAGTGGTGTTCGAGGGGCTCCAGGTCTGGCTTCGCTCCAAGGCTCTCTCTCCCGCCACCATCCTCATCCTGGAAGCCTCGCTGAAGAAGACCCTCGCCGGCGAGCCGGACGCCGCCGGTTTCCGACTTCCCTTCGCCGCCCTCGTGCTCTCCGAGGTGGCGCGCGCGGATCGGGTCGAGCCTGTTTTCCCGGACGAGGTGAGGGCGAGCCTGGTCGAGGTCGCGGCCTCCAGTCTCACTCGCGTGAACGACTACCGGGGCTTCGATCCCGTCGCGGGCTGGCGCCACGGCGTGGCCCACGGCGCCGATCTCGTGCTTCAACTCAGCCTCAATCCGAAAGTGGATGCGGCGGGCGTCAGCCGGCTGATGCAGGCCGTGTCCGCTCAGATCGCCCCGAAGGGTCCCGTGTTCTACACCTTCGGCGAACCCGAACGCCTGGCCCGGGCGGTGGTCTTCAGCTATCGAAGAGGTCTCCTCGAGCCGGCCTTCTGGGAGGCCTGGTTCGCCTCGATCTCAGATCCCACGCCGATGGCAAGTTGGGGCGCCGCCTTCCAATCGCTCGACGGATTGGCGCGGCGGCACAACGCCCTGTCCTTCCTGCATGCCCTGTCTTTCGCGGGCCGAGTGGGCGGAGACGAGGCAGGCAAGGCGTTAGCCGCACTCGCCGACAAGGCCGCCACCCGCATCATGGGCGGCTGAGGATCAGTAGCGGGCCCGACCCCGCAGGGCCACGAGGGTGCGGTCGTCCTGAGGCTCGGGCCCCGCGAATGCCTTCACGTCCTCGAGGATCGCGCCCGGAAGGTCCGCCAAGGGCCGCCGGGCGTGCTGGCACAGCGACGCGGTCAGGCGCGCATCTCCGAACTCTTCATCGCCCGTCGCGTCATTCTCGCGACGCGCCTCGGTGACCCCGTCGGAGTAGATGAGCAGCGTATCGCCTTCACGCAGTTCGACCTCCCGTTCGCAGGCCGTCCACTTCTCCATGAGACCCAGGGCCGGGGCGGTGGAGTTCAACTGGTCGAATCCGCCATCGGCGCGCGCAAGCAGGGGTGCGTTGTGGCCGCAGTTGACATAGCGAAGACGGCGCGTGGCGTCGTCGTAGATCCCGAGGAACAGGGTGGCAAAATGTTCGGGCGATGTAGCGGCGAAGAAGAGGCGATTGACCGTGGCCATGAAACCCGGGAGGTCGCCGGCAAGCGCCACCGTCTGGCTGCGCAGCGTGGCCTGGAGGTTCGCCCAGAGGATCGCGCCCGGCATGCCCTTGCCTGAGACGTCGGCGAGAACGACCGCAACACTTCCCCCGCCCAGGTCCACGAAGTCGTAGCCGTCCCCACCCACCGCCCCCGCCTCGGAACAGGCGGCGGCGCATTCGAGGGTTTCGAGTGTGGGCACGCTTTGCGGCAACAGCCGCGACTGCACCCTGCGGGCGCCGTCCATGTCCCGAACCTCGAGGGCGCGCTGGGCGTTGCGACCGTTGCGATCCCGCCGTATCTGGGCCTGGGCCTGAACCGTCCGCACAAGAGTGGCGTTGTCCCAGGGCTTGAGGACGAAATCTCCGGCTCCGCGGCGCATGGCCTCGATGGCCAGATCGATGGTCGCCCACGCGGTCATGGCCACGACGGGCAGATCGTGATCGAGCGACTTCAGGCGCGGAAGCAGATCGAGCCCCTCCCCACCCGAGGTCGTATCGCGGGTGTAGTTGAGATCCATGAGGACCACATCGAACTGCTGTCGGGCCACCGCGGTGAGCACCGCCTCTGGGGAATCGGCCATCTGGGCATCAAAACCCGCGCACTTCAAGGCCAGGTGCAGCGAGGTCCGGATGTCGGCCTGGTCATCGGCGACCAGCACGGAAACGGCGGCAGCGGAGTTCATCCCCCAGTACATAGGAAATCGCGTGCCAGGTCTCAGTACCGCCACAACCAACGCAAAGTCAGCCTCTTACGCGTTCGATGCGCCAATCCGGGGTGTCCGGTTCCGGAACGGTCGAGGGCGATGTCGGATCGCCTTGGTCTCGGCGGCTGCTAGCCTTCTTCGTATGGCCGAAGCGACCCTCGATCCGCGACTGATTTCCGAGACCGTCAACCGCCTGCGGGAGCGGATTGAGGCGCGGTTTGCAGGATCGGGCCTCGCCGGCGTGGCGGGAAAGTTGTGCCGGATCGCCGAGCAGGCGAACGCCACGTCGGACTGGATCGCCCGGCCGATCTGGCCCCTGCGCATCCTGGTCCTCACCCTCACCGGGATCATCCTCCTGGGTCTGGTCCTGACCCTCTGGACTCTGCCATGGCCGCAGGGAGGCCTCGAATTGGCTCAGTTCATCCAGGTGCTGGAGTCGGCCATCAACGACGTGGTGCTCATCGTGGCCGCCATCTTCTTCCTCGGCGGCATCGAGACGCGGATAAAACGCGAGCGCGCGCTGCGGTCGATCCACGAACTTCGCGCCATCGCCCATGTCATCGACATGCACCAGCTCACGAAGGACCCGGAGTGGGTGCTCGACCAGGGAACTGAGACGCCCGCGCAAAAGCCCCGGCCGATGACGCCGTTCCTGCTTTCGAGGTACCTCGACTACTGCACGGAGATGCTCGCGATCACCGGGAAGATCGCGGCTCTCTACATCCAGCATTTCGACGACAGCGTGGCCCTGCAGGCCGTGAACGAAGTGGAGAGCGTGACCAGCGGTCTGTCGTCAAAGATCGGCCAGAAGCTGATGATCCTCTACACGGTCCACGGCCAGAACCAGGGCCGGCCTACTTCATCTCCGGAAAGCCGAGGTTGACTCCGCGGTGGTGAGGTTCGGGCCAGCGGCTGGTGACCACCTTGCCGCGGGTATAGAAGTGGATGCCTTCCTTGCCATGGACGTGCGAGTCGCCGAAGAGTGAATTCTTCCATCCGCCGAACGAGTAGTAGGCCATGGGCACGGGGATGGGCACGTTGATCCCGACCATGCCGACCGGAACCTCGTTCTGGAAGCGCCGAGCCGCGCCGCCGTCGTTGGTGAAAATGGCGACGCCATTCGCCCAGGGATTCTCTTCGATCATGGTCATGGCCTCGACGTAGCTCTTGGCCCGAACCACGCTCAGGACCGGGCCGAAGATCTCGTCCTTGTAGATGGTCATATCGCGAGTGACCTGGTCGAAGAGACAAGGCCCGAGGAAGTAGCCGCCTTCGTTGCCCGGTACCCTTAGGGTCCGGCCGTCGACCACGAGTTTCGCGCCTTCAGCTTCGCCTTTGTCCACGTAGCTCCGCACCCTGGCATGATGTTCGCGAGTCACAAGCGGCCCCATGTCGGCGCCCGGGGTATCGCCCGCCGCAACCTTTAGTTTGGCCATCCGCTCCTGGATCTTCGGAATCAGACGATCCCCGGCATCGCCCACGGCCACGAGGGCCGAGATGGCCATGCAACGCTCGCCCGCCGAACCAAACCCGGCGCTCACCGCCGAATCGGCGGCGAGGTCCATGTCGGCGTCGGGCAGAACCACCATGTGGTTCTTGGCGCCGCCCAGGGCCTGCACCCGTTTGCCTGCCTTCGTCCCGTGCTCGTAAATGTAGCGGGCGATGGGCGTCGAGCCCACGAAGCTGACCGCGGCGATGCCGGGGTGCTTCAGGATGGCATCGACCGCCTCCTTGTCGCCGTGCACCACCGAGAACACTCCGTCGGGGAGACCGGCCTCGGCCAGCAGCCTCGCGGCGAAGTTCGCCACGGAAGGATCCTTCTCGGACGGCTTGAGGATGAAGGCATTGCCGCAGGCGATAGCCAGCGGATACATCCACATCGGCACCATGGCCGGAAAGTTGAATGGAGTGATTCCCGCAACCACGCCCAGCGGCTGCCGGATCGAGTAGCTGTCGACGTCGGTGGACACGTTCTCGGAGAACTCGCCCTTGAGAAGCTGAGGCAGGCCGCAGGCGAACTCGACCACCTCGATCCCCCGGCTCACTTCACCCAGGGCGTCGGCCGCGACTTTGCCATGTTCTCGAGTCACGATCGCCGCCATCTCGACCTTGTGTCTCTCGAGCAGTTGCCGGTAGGCGAACATGACGCGGACCCGTTGAGCCAGGGAGGCGGCGCCCCACTCCTTCTGGGCCGCGGCCGCCGACTTCACCGCAAGGTCCACCACTTCCGCATTCGCGAAGGCCACGCGTGTGTTCGACTCGCCGGTGGCGGGATTGAACACATCGCCCCAGCGATCGACCTGCCCCTGGTGGCGTTTCCCTCCGATCCAGTGGGTGAGCAGGGTGAGTTCGAGTGTGGGCTGAGTGTTGGATGACATGAAGAGCTCCTACGGCTTGACTGCGCGGTCGGTGATTTCGAGACCGCGGTCGACGATGTCCAGCCCTTCGTGGAGCTGAGCCTCGGTGATGATGAGCGGCGGATTGGTGAAGAAGGTGTTCCAGCGGACGAACGTATAAAGGCCCTGCTCGCGGAAGAAGGCGCCAAGCGCCATCATCTCCTCTGAGTGCCCGTTGAAGGGAGCCATGGGCTCGAACGTCTCTCGATTCCGGACGACCTCGAAGATCCCGAACAGACCGATGTTGCGAGTGGCGCCGACCGAGGGGTGCTTCTTCTCGAGTTCCTTCATCCGCTCCCGCAGCACCGAGCCGAGCCTCACCGCCTTGTCCATCAGGCCTTCATCCTCGTAGACGGCTATGGTGGCGAGTGCCGTGGCGCAGGCGAGGGTGTGGCTGTTGTAGGTGAGGCCTCCGGGGAAAGCCCGGTCCTTGAAGGCCGCGGCGATGGAAGCGCGCATACCCACGGCGCCCAGTTGCACGTAGGCCGAGGTGAGCCCCTTGGCCATGGTGATCATGTCGGGCACCACATCCCAGTGTTCGACCGCGAACCACTTGCCGGTGCGGCCGAAGCCCGACATCACTTCGTCGGCGATGAGCAGGATGCCGTGTTTGTCGCAGAGCTGCCGGACCGCCTGCATATAGCCGTCGGGCGGCACCAGGATGCCGTTCGTTCCCACCACGGTTTCCATCAGGAAAGCCGCGATGTTCTGGCCGCCTTCGAAGCGAATAATGTCCTCGATCTCGCGCATGCAGACGTCGAGCGGCTCGGGGTCCTTGCGCCCGTACTTGTGGAAGTCGGGCGCGCGCACGATCCCGGGAATGGAGGGCTCGGCGAACCATCGCCGCGGATCTCCGGTGAGTGCGATGGCTCCGGCGGTTCCGCCGTGGTACGAGCGATAGCGGACCATGATCTTGTGGCGGCCGGTGACGGTACGGGCGATGCGGATGGCGTTCTCGTTCGCCTCCGCTCCCCCGTTGGTGAAGAAGAAGGTGTCGATGTCGCCGGGGGCGATTTCCGAGAGCTTCCGGCCAAGCCGAGCCCGCGGCTCGGTGGCCATAAACGGATTCGCGTAGCAGAGTGTCGCCGCCTGCTCCTGGATCGCTTTCACCACCTTCGGGTGCGAGTGGCCGATGTTGCTGCACATCAGCTGGGAGTTGAAGTCGAGGTAACGCTTCCCCTCGGGGGTCCAGAAGTACACGCCCTCTGCCCTGGCCACCGGAATCGGATCGATCTTCGACTGCACCGACCACTCGTACATCGTGTGCCGCTTACACAACTCCACCATCTCCGGACCGGCCATCGAGGGGGCTTTGTTCTCTGTCTTCGCTTCGCTCATTTCTCTTCCCCCGACGATGCTCCGAGGCGCATCAGCACGATGTAGATCGCAAAGGCCGCCCCGAAACCGACGAACCAGCCGTAATCATAGAGGGGCCGTAGTGGCGACCACACCAGACCGCCCCACGCGAGGGCGCAGCCAACCAGCATGGCCACGATGGCCGCGGGGTTTGTACCCCGACGATAGCGATAGGTTCCGGTGGTGAGGTACAGATCCTCGAGATCGAGCTTCGTGCGTCGCACGATCCAGTAGTCCGCGATCAGCACTCCACCGATTGAGCCGAGGCCGCCCGAGTAACCCACGAGCCACGTGAAGATGTAGCCCGAGGGATCGGCGAGCAGACGCCAGGGCTGCATGAGGATGCCGAGGATGCCGGTGATGAGCCCCCCGGTCTTGAACGAGATCCACTTCGGGAACGCATTCGCGAAGTCGTTGGCCGGGGAGACTACGTTGGCCGCGATATTGACCGACAGGGTGGCCACCACCACGGTGAACATCGAGATCGCGATCACCACCGGGCTGTCGAACTTCGCCACCAGCTTGATGGGATCCCAGATGGCCTCGCCGTAGATGATGGCGCTGGCGCTGGTGATGAACACTCCCATGGCCGCGAAGATGAACATGGTGGTGGGCAGAGCCACCGTCTGGCCGATGACCTGCTCGCGCTGACTCCGGCCGAAGCGCGTGAAGTCGGGCATGTTGAGCGAGAGCGTGGCCCAGAAGCCCACCATGCCGGTGAGCGAGGGAACGAACACCTTCCAGAAAGCTCCGAAGTCGTCGAACTTGCTGGGCTGGGCCAGCAGCGGCCCGAGACCGTTCGCGGCGTCATAAGCCCACCACACCAGAGCGCCGGTCATCACCAGAACGAAGGGTGCGGCCCAGTTCTCGACCAGACGGAGGAGATTCATGCCCTTGTAGATGATGGCGATGTTCAGACCCCAGAAGAGCGCGAACGAGATCCACTCGGTGGTCGTGTGCCCCAAAAAGCCGAGGCCAAGCAGAGTGGCCCATCCGGGAATCATGCTGGCGAAGAGGGTCTGCACAGCCTCGCCCCCGATCCAGGCCTGAATCCCGAACCAGCCGCAGGCTACGAGAGCGCGCATCAAGGCGGGCAGATTGGAGCCGAAGGTTCCGAACGACGCTCGTGCGAACACGGGAAACGGGATGCCGTACTTCGTGCCCGGGTGCGAATTGAGCAGGATCGGGATGAGCACGATGGTGTTGCCGAGCAGGATGGTGAACAGGGCCTCCTTCCAGCTCATCCCCGCCGCGAGCAGGCCCGACGCCATCATGTAGGTCGGTATGCAATGCGCCATGCTGATCCAGAGCGCAGCGAAGTTGTACGTGGTCCAGTCGCGATGGACCACGGGAACGGGGGCCAGATCCTCGTTGAAGAGCGGGCTTGCGCGGGCCCGCGCCCGCGACTCGGGTGTGAGTTCTACGCGACCGTCTTCATGATGGATCTCCGAGGTCGTCGAACTCACAGGAGCGGATGACCGGCCTGGCGCTTGATGTACTGGCCGCGTCCCTTCGCCCCCTTGAAGACGCCGTGGTCGACGATCACCTCGCCGCGCGAGAGCACCACCGCGGGGGCGCCCGTGACCACGCGACCCTCGTACGGGTTGTAGTCGACGCGCATGTGCAGGGTGTTCACGGACAGCGTGACTTCCTTCTCCGGATCCCACAGGATCACGTCGCCGTCCGACCCCACGGCAATGGTTCCCTTCTTCGGGAACAAGCCGAACATTTTCGCGGGCGACGTCGACATCAACTGTACGAAGCGGTGCTGGTCGATGAAGCCCTTGCGCACGCCCTCCCACAACATGTAGAGCCGGGTCTCGATGCCGGGGGCGCCGTTCGGGATCTTGGAAAAGTCGTCCTTGCCCAGGAGCTTCTGGTGCGCCTCCTTCATGCAGAAGGGGCAGTGGTCGGTGGAGACGACCTGCAGATCGTTCTGGGCCAGGCCCTTCCACAAGGCACCCTGATTCCACTTCTCGCGCAGAGGCGGCGACATCACGAACCCCGCCCCCTCGAAGCCCTCGCGTTCATAGTCTTCATAGGAGAGGAAGAGGTACTGCGGGCAGGTCTCAGCGTAGGCCGGCAGGCCCATATCGCGGGCCTGCTTCACCTTCTCGAGAGCATCGGAGCAGGACAGGTGAACGATGTAGATGGGCACACCCGCCATTTCCGAGAGAGCGATGGCGCGACCCGTGGCCTCGGCCTCGGCCCGGGTAGGACGCGTGAGCGCGTGATACTTGGGCGCCTTCTGGCCCTTGCGCAGGGCCTCCTGCACCAGGGTGTCGATGACTCCCCCGTTTTCCGCGTGCATGCAGATCATGCTGCCGGTCTCGCGGGTGCGCAGCAGGGCCTTGAAGATAGTGGCATCGTCGACCTGGAACACACCGGGGTAGGCCATGAAAAGCTTGAACGAGGTGACGCCCTCACTCCGGGTGAGCTTGTCCATGTCGTGCGCGGCCTGCTCGGACAACTCGCGGACGATCATGTGGAAGGCGTAGTCGATGGTCGCCTTCCCTTCCGCCCGTTTCATCCAGCCCTCGTAGGCCGGGTACAGACCCTCGCCGAAGTTCTGGATGGCGAAGTCGATCAAGGTGGTGGTGCCGCCGTGGGCCGCGGCGGTGGTGCCGGTCTCGAAGTCGTCCGACGAGGTGGTGCCGCCGAAGGGCATGTCCAGGTGAGTGTGCACGTCGATGCCGCCCGGCATCACCAGCTTGCCGGAAGCGTCGACCACGGTGTCGGCGGGCAGGCTCAGGCCCCGGCCGATCAGTGTGATCACGCCCTTCTCGATGTAGATATCCGCTTCGTACCGGTCGGATGCGGTGACGATCGTGCCGTTCTTGATCAGCGTTGTGCTCATTCTCACTCCTTAGTCTGTAGGGGCAGCCCTTGTGGCTGCCCCTTTGCGGGCCGAACGGCTTCGTCGCGGGATTCGAAGGGCAGGCCCAAGGCCTGCCCCTACGACGGCCTCGCGGCCTGGGCGGTTTCCATGTCCGACGACGAATACCCTTCGGCGTCATAGCCGCCCGCGTATTCAGCATCATCGGGCCGGCGGATCTTCGAATGGACCACCACGCGGTCCCTCCTCAGGCCGCGGAAGTCTTCCACGTTCTTCCAGCCCTTCGAGGCATTTCGCTCGATGAACTCGGAGAGTCCGCTCTTCAGTTCCCGGATCACGTTCGGCCCGATGGCCTTGTCCAGCATGGCCGCGGTGCACACCTGCACCGTCCCGCAACCGAGCAGGAAGTAGCTCGCGGCCTGACGGAAGTCAGTCACCCCGCCGATCCCGGAGAACGCCTTGTCCGGAAACGCCCGGGTCATCTTCGCCATGTTGGCGAGCGACATGGGCAGGATGGCGGGGCCGCCCATCCCGCCGCTCGAGACCAGACCGTCGACGTTCATCTCGAACTCGAGTGTTTCCGCGTCGATGATGGGCAGCGAGGGGAAGGTGTTCGAGGAGACGACGGCGTCGGCTCCGCCCCGGAACACCGCCCCCGCCTCCACCGTCATGTCGGCCGAGGCGGGGGTGAGCTTCGCCCAAACCGGAACCCGGGCCACGCTCTTCACCACCTCGGTGACAAACGAACACAAGGCCTGGTCCTTACCGATGTTCGATCCCATGTCGGCGCGGTCCATGTGCGGACAGGAGAGGTTCATCTCGATGCCGTCGGCCCCCGCGTCCTGGCACGCCTTGGTGAGGTCACGCCAGTGATCGAGTTCCTTGTCGCTCCCCGACCCGGCCATGATCGAAGCGATCAGGACCTTGGTGGGATACGCCTTCTTGATCCGCTCGAGCCGCGGAATCCACCAGTCGAGCGGCTTGTCGGAGATCAGCTCCCAGTTCCACGACGAGTGCAACGCGCCGTCGCGCCCCTTGTTCATCGAGAGCGAGCCCGTGGCCGGGTTCGAGCGGAGGAACTTCGTCTTCGGCCCCGCGACGTTGACCACCGGGTGCATGCCGATGGTCTTCACCACCACTCCGCCCCAGCCCGCGTCGAAAGCCCGCATGATGTTGCTCTCGGATTCCGTCGGCGGTGCCGAGGACAAGAGAAACGGATTCTCGAACTTGATTCCGGTGAAATTCACCGATAGATCGACAGCCATGGGGACCTCCTGACGGGTGGAACGCAAACACTCAAGCCTCAAACAATTAAGCAACGATAAAGACGTCCTCGAAAACTCAGAGCGCGGTGAGCGGCCCGTAGGTCTCGGGCCGTCGGTCGCGGAAGAACTGCCAGGTGGAGCGGACCTGCTCGATCATGTCGAGGTTCAGATCGGCCACGACCACCGCGTCACGGTCGCGCGAGGCCTGGGTGAGGATCTGTCCGCGGGGATCGCAGAAATAACTCTGGCCATAGAACTCGCCGATGTGCCAGGGCGCTTCTTGACCCACGCGGTTGATGGCGCCGATGAAATATCCGTTCGCCACCGCGTGTGCTGGTTGTTCGAGTTTCCAGAGGTATTCGGAAAGACCGGCCACGGTGGCCGAGGGATTGAAAACTATCTCCGCGCCGGCGAGGCCAAGCGCGCGCGCCCCCTCCGGGAAGTGCCGGTCGTAGCAGATGTAGACGCCGATCTTCGCGAACGCGGTGTCGAACACCGGATAGCCGAGGTTCCCGGGCTTGAAATAGAACTTCTCCCAGAAACCGGGCTTGGTGTGCGGGATGTGGTTCTTGCGATACTTGCCAAGGTACTTGCCGTCGGCGTCGATGACGGCCGCGGTGTTGTAGTACACCCCCGGCTGCTCCACTTCGTAGATGGGAACGATCAGCACCATCTTGTGCTTCTTCGCGAGCTTCTGCATGAGCTTCACGGTCGGGCCGTCGGGCACCCGCTCGGTGAAGTGGTACCAGCGGGTCTCCTGCTCCGCGCAGAAATAAGGACCGTAGAAGATCTCCTGCAGGCACACAATCTTCGCGCGCTTTTCGGCCGCGGTGGCGATCAACTTGATGTGCTTGTCGATCATCGCCTTCTTCACCTTCTCGAGCCCGTGCTCGGGCCCCAGCACGTTCCGGGCCTGGATGAGTCCACAACGAACGATGCGCGGCATAGGCGATCTCCTTCGGGTAGTAAGGACGGTGCTGATGGAGTATGCCACCAAGCGTACCCGCGCGAGGCCCGAAACCGCCTGTGTTACGCTGACCGGGTTCGAGCCATCGGGGCTCGCGAACCTGCTGGAGGCCACGCGATGAACCACGACACCCCCCAATTCAGGCGCCGCGCCGCGTTCCTGACCTTCTCGTCTCTGGCCGCGCTGCTCTTCGCCTCGAGCCCCGCGGAGGCTTCCGACGTGGCCGACGTGAAGGCCCGCGGCAAGCTCATCATGCTCACCTTCCCCGCCGTCGAAGACCCGTTCGTGGCCGTGAATCTCGAGGCCATGCGCACCGCGGGCCTGAAGCTCGCCGACATGACGGACCCCGACCACTTCAGCGGCGTCGACGTCGATCTGGTGAAGGGCTTCGCCCAGAGTCTCGGGGTCAAGCTGGAGATGCGTCCACAGACCGGCGGCTACGGCGATCTCCTCCCCGCGCTGCAAAACGGCCAGGGCGATCTGGTGGCGAGCCGGCTCACCATCACCCCGAAGCGGACGGAGGCGGCGGACTTTTCGACCCCTTATTTCAGCCAGTGGGCGGTGGCCGCGGTCCGGCCCGACAGCAAACTCTCCACCCTTGACGATCTCAAGGGCAAGACGGTCGCGGTCATGAAGGGCTCGAGTCATTTCGAGTTTCTTTCCGAACTGAAGATCAATCCGAAGATCCGGCTGACCGGCTTCAACATGGAGAGCTATACCGCCGTGCTCGAGAAGGAGAGCGACTACGCCCTCATGGATTCCCGGGCCGAGTTGGGGCAACCGATCAGTGCGGCTTTCGGCGACCTCAAAGTCGGGGTTCGGGTCCGTCGGTCAGACCAGGGTGTGATGGTGCGCAAGGGCAGCGATCTCAAAGCCGCCCTCGACGCCTACATCGAGGGCCTGCGCCAGTCGGGAGAACTCGACAAGATCCTGACGAAGTACGGCCAGGGCTCGGCCGCCCAGCCGGGAAGCGCGGCCCAATGAGCCTCGCCAAACCAAGCGCGCCACGCCGCACCCCGCCTGCCATCATCCTTTCCGTCATCGGGCTGCTCCTGCTTGGAAGCCCGGCCCCCGCAGGCGACCTCGCCGACATCAAAGCGCGGGGCAAACTCATCATGTTGAGCTTTCCTCTGGTGGAAGGCGCCTTCGTCACCGTCGACGTCGAGGCCATGCGCAACCTGGGTCGCAAGCTCACGGAAATGAACGATCCCGAGCACTTCCGCGGCATCGACGTCGAGCTTATGAAGGGCTTCGCTCAAAGCCTGGGCGTGAAGCTCGAGATCAAGCCCGAGCCCGGAGGCTACGAGGCCCTGCTCCCCGCCCTCGACCGTCGCGACGGCGACCTCGTGTCCAGTTCCCTGACCATCACTCCGAAGCGCCTGGCCGTGGCCGATTTCTCCACACCGTACTTCCTTCAGTGGGTGGTGGCCGCCGTGCGACCGGACAGCAAGATCGCCACGCTCGCCGACCTCAAGGGGAAGAAGGTGGTGGTGATGCAGGGCTCCAGCCAGTTCGAGCGGCTCCAGGGTCTCAATCTGAACCCCAAGATCCAGCTCACAAGCTTCGCGCTTCAAAACTACAACGCCGTGCTCGAAGGCGAAGCCGAGTTCACACTGATGGACTCGTGGGCCGCGGTGGGCGAACCGGTGAGCGCCACCTACCCCGGTCTCAAGGTGGCGGCCCGCGTGGGCGACGTGGGTTACGGAGTAGCCGTGCGCAAGGGCAGCGACCTCAAGGCGGCTCTCGACGCGTACTTCGACGGTCTCCGCCAGTCGGGCGAACTCGAGAAGATCCTCGCCCGTCACGGCCAGGGCGCCGCACCCGCGAAGTGACGCGCGCCGAGTCTTGACCGCGACCATCGAGGCTCCCGTCCTCGCCCGTCTGGCCGAACTGTCCATACCGTACGCGCGGCACGAACATCCGCCAGTCGCAACCGTCGAGGAAGCAGCCATCCATTGGGTGGATATCGACGCCACCCACTTCAAGAACCTCTTCCTGCGCAATCAGAAGGGCGACCGCCACTACCTTGTCGTGGTGGAGCAGGGGAAGAAGGTCGATCTCAGAAAGCTCGCGGGTCAGATCGGCGATGGCAAGCTCAGCTTCGGATCACCGGAGAGATTGCTAAAGCACCTCGGTGTGACGCCTGGGTCGGTCACACCCTTCGGCCTGATCCACGATGCCACGCACTCGGTGCGCGTCTTCCTCGACGACGACATCCGGCGCGCGGAGCGGGTTTCCTTCCACCCCAACATCAACACCGCCACCCTCGTCCTCTCCGCCCCGGACTTCGCGCGCTTCCTCGAAGCGTGCGGAAATCCCGTGCGCCACGTGGTGATCTGAACGCCGTTCAGGGCACGACGTTCAGGGTGACCGCGGAGCCGCGGTGGACCTTGTGGGTGGCCTTGATGAAGTCCGCGTCGGTCGCCTTGGCGATGTCCATGAACTTCTGGGGATTGCGATCGACGAGCGGGAACCACGAACTCTGGATCTGCACCATGATCTTGTGGCCGGGACGGAAGGTGTGGGAGACATCCGGCATCTCGAACTCGATGGTCTCAACCTGCGCCGGCGTGAGCGCTTCAGGCTTCTCCAGCGACTTGCGAAACTTCGCGCGGAACGGCTCGCCGCGCACCAGCTGCTGATAGCCGCCCATGGGCACGGCGTTGGCCGGACGCGGATTCGGAACCGGCCGCAGGTTGGGGGCATCGCCCGGGTAGACGTCGATGAGCTTCACCACGAAGTCGGCGTCCGTGGCGGTTGATGAAACCTGGAGCTTCACCTTTACCGGTCCCACCGCCCGCACGTCGGCCTCGAGCGGCGCCGTCTGGTAGACGAGCACGTCGGGTCGAGTCGAAGCGAAGCGCTGATCCTCGGTCATGTAGTCGCCGCGCATCCCCATGTTGACATAGCCGAGATAGGGCACGGGCTTGTTGGGATCGGCGAGATACTCATCGGCGCCTTGATCGCCGGAAGAGGGGGAAGTCGTCGAGAGAGTCCCCGCCGCACCGAGGAAGTAACTCGCTCCCTTCGATCCCGTGGGCGGCCAGGCGTCGTACTTGTGCCACTCGTTCCGTCCGGTTTCAAAGACCCAGGCCCGCGGCATCACTGCCTCGCCGCCTTTGAGGTGCTTCATGAAGAACGGGAATTCGATCTCCTCGCGATAGAACACGCTCGTCTTCTGGCCGAAGTCCAGGTTCCCCAGCGCGTCGCCATCGCCGCGTGACCACCCGCCGTGGCGCCACGGACCGAGAACCAGAGTGTTTGGAGTCTGAGGCGAGTCCTTCATCAACATGCGGTGAACCCGCTGCGGCCCCGCCACGTCCTCCGCATCGAAGAGTCCACCGGTGACCAGGACGGCCGGCGTCACGCCCTTGAGGTGCGCGGAGATGTCGCGCGACCGCCAGAACTCGTCGTAAGTGGGGTGGTCGAGATACGCCTTGAAATAGGCCTTCCCCGTCACGGTCTCCAGCGCGCGGTGCATGGTGCCGAGCTTGAGGTAGTACTCGTACCCGTCGGGCGTGCCGTAGTCAAAGCGCGGCGTCTCCATCGGCCGCAATGGGTTCTTCTGTTCAACGAAGTTCACGTAGAAGCCATAGTTGGCGGCCAGCATGAAAGCGCCGTTGTGGAATGCGTCGTCGCCGCGGAAGAGATCGGTTACCGGGGCCTGGGGCGAAACCGCCTTGATCGCAGGGTGCGCGTCTGGCAAGGCCGCCGCCGCGTAGAAGCCCGGATAGGAGATGCCCCAGATGGCCACCTTGCCATTGTGGCCCTTGACGTTCTTGAGGATCCATTCGACGCTGTCAAAGGTGTCGGAACTCTCGTCGACATCCATGGGCGTGCGCTTGATCGGCTTGTGGGGCGTGGTCTCGAGGAAGACGCCTTCCGACATATACCGGCCGCGCACATCCTGGTAGACGAAGATGAAGCCCTCATTCTCGAAGGCCGGCGACGGCCCGAGCGCGGTGCGGTAGTTGTCGATGCCATAAGGCGACACGCTGTAGGGCGTGCGCTGCATCATCACCGGATAGGCGCGGGTGGTGTCTTTGGGCGTGTAGATGGCCGTGAAGAGCAAGGCCCCGTCCCTCATCTTCACCTTGAACTCGTGTTTGGTGTATTTCGCGCGAACGGGATTGGCGGCGGCCGCGTCCTGCGCGTGGACGGGTGGAGGGGCGAGAGAGAAGAAGGCGGCGCCCAGGACGAGGCGCGTCAGAGTCTTGAACATGGGCGGATCGTAACAGCCCGGGCTCGGGCTTCCCATCCTCAGATGTCGACGCTGAGCGCCTTGCGGAAGGCGCGCAAGAAACGCTCGCCGAGGCCGCGCGGTCGCCACGCGCTCACCCGTGTGGGATGAATGGAAACCCGATCACCGCGCACGGTGACGTTGAGGCGTGGAGTCGAGCCCCGCGGCGCGCGCTCCAACAGATCGTCAGCCAGAAGCAGGATCACTGCCGCGCGTTCCACCGTGGCCCGATCGGCGGCCGACACCAGAGGCGCGTACTCGTCGAGGTCGATGCCTTCCTCGTCCGCGGCATGGAGCACGGCGGCGATGCGGGCCACCTCGACCTGGGAGAACCCATCGAGTTCGGAAGCAAGGACGATACGCGCAGCGTGTTCGTGCCGGTCGAAGAAGTCGACCGCTCGCCCAATGTCGAGAACCCGCGCCGCATGATCGAGAGCGGAAGCGAACACCCGGCCCCGCTCCCCCTCGCCGCGCACCAGGTGCGCGAAAAGCGTGGACGCGAGTTCAGCCCGGCGCGCGCCGTACGCGGCATCGACGCCACGAAAACGGAATAGGAGCGCCTCGATGGAAGTGGCGCGCACGCGCTCGGGTTCCGCATCCATCTCCCCGAGGGCGGCGTAGGCGAGGCCCTCGCGCAGGCCCTGGCCAGACACGAGAATGTCGTCCGCGGCCACGGCGTCGAGCAACCGACCGATAACCACCGCGCCCGCGACGATGGAGTCTGATCGATCCTTCGAGAGACCAATGACCGAAGAGCGTTTGCGACGCGACAGGACGCGCAGTTCCGACTCGATCTCGAGCAGGGAATCGCGCGTGACTTCCTGCCCGTGCAGACGCAGGGCGGGCGTGCCCACCCGGAAGCGCGCGATCTTGGCCAGGTTGCGCACCGTGCCTCCGGTGCCGACGAGGCGCGCGCCGGGCCGCAAAGGCCTGAGCGGCAATTCCTCGAGGAAGGCGTCGACATGGGCGCGTAGGCTCTTGATCTCCTTGACCGTGGGCGGATCGCGCTGGAGATAGCGCCTCGAGAGGCGAAGCGCCCCAAGAGGCACGCTCCAGGAGCGGACGCGCTCGCGTCGGCTGAACTCCGTGATCTGAAGGGAGCCGCCACCGAGGTCGAAGAGCAGACCTGACCGCGACTCGAGTCCGCGCAGCGCGCCATGGAATCCGTAGTGTGCCTCGGACTCGGCGTTCAAAATCTGCAGGGGCGACTTCATGGTCTGGCCGACCAAACGGGAGAAGCGCTCGTGGTCGCTCGCTTCCCGCACCGCCGCGGTGGCGTAAACCCGAATGGCCCGCGCACCCGCGCCGAGGGCGATGGCGCGGAAGTCCCGCAAGGCGTCGCGGGTGCGCTCCATGGCCAGCTCGCCGATGGCGTGATTCTCAACCACGCCTTCAACCAGACGCAGGGATGAACGCGCGCTGGCCACGATGCGCAGGTGCCCTGAGGCCTCGCGGTTGTAGACCACGATGCGCGCCGAGTTGCTCCCGATGTCGATGATGGCGAGCGGCGGGAGGGCTTTCTTCATCACCAAGGGTAGGATTCACCCATGATCGCGCCCGAACTCCTTGAAGTGCTGTGCTGCCCCGCCGACCGTTCGGAGGTGCGACTCGCCACGCCCGCTGAACTCGATGGCCTGAACGCCCGCATCGCCAAGGGAGTCACCAACAACGGCGGCGCCCCCGTCACGGAAAAGCTCGAGGCCGCGATCATCCGCGTCGACGGAACGTTTGCTTACCCGGTCCGGGAGGAGATTCCCGTGATGTTGATCGATGAGGCCATCCCCCTGCGGGACGGTCTCCCCCCGCTGCGTTACGTTCCCCCTGCGGCCTGAAACCGGTCCGCGGGCGGGGACGCGCTGGCTCGAAGCCTGACCTCGTCGCTTCCCGGGGAGCGGCCCGTACCGGAGCGGGCACACCGTAGGTGACCTTCTCGAGGGCCAGGCCCGAGGGGGGTGCGGTGAACTCGGCCACCGAGGCGCCACTCGCCGCCATGATCTTCGCAACATCGGAGACGCTCAGCTTGCCGCGGCCCACCTCGACCAGCACTCCTACGATTCGACGCACCATCTTCCAGAGGAAATGCGAGCCCTGGATGCGGATGAAGATGTTCGGGCCGTCCTCATAGACGTCCACCGCCTCCACCTTCACCTTCGTGGATTCGTCGGGTTTGCTCGGATCGGCCTGGGCAAAAGCCGAGAAGTCGTGAAGACCACAAAGCGCCTTCGCGGCCTGGGCCATGGCGGCCACGTCCAGCGGATCCCTCACCCACCACACCACGGGCTTGTCGAAGGCGCTCCGCCGCCTCGAGATCCGGTACAGATAGGTCCGCGCGGTGGCGGAATGGCGGGCGTGAAAACCTTCGGGAGCGAGTTCCATTTTCAGGAGATTGATGTCGCCCGGAAGTTCGTCGTTCACCATGCGCAACAGTTCTTCGGGATCGACCTTCCGGGCCAGATCGATATGCGCGACCTGATGGATGGCGTGCACGCCGGCATCGGTGCGGCCCGAACCGTAAACCTCGATCACCCTCTGTCCGGTGGCGCGGTGAATCGCCTCCATGATCTCGCCGGCCACAGTGCGCGCGTTGGTCTGAAACTGCCAGCCGCTGTAGCGCGTGCCCATGTACTCGAGATCCACGCGATAACGGAAGCCGTGCCGGGGGGCCGAGGGGCGGGCCGCTTCGGTGCGGTCTCGGGCCACGTGGACCCTGGGGCGAGGCCGATCTTTAGGACCGCCTGAATCGTCGAAGTCGTCAGTCATGGTTTCGAGAGGCAGTCTACGTGCAACCCGAAGGACGGGGGCCCGCCCACCCTTCCCTTATGCTGGGCCTTCTGCCGATGAACCGCCGTGACCTCGCCATCGTCGTAGTCTCCAGCGCGTTTCTGGGCCTCGTTCTGTTCCGGCTGATGGCCACGCCCGCCCCGCCTACCCGCCGCCTCTCCGTGGAAGCGCTGGAAATCAAAAGCCAGGCGGTGCGCAGCGGCGAATCACTCACCCATGAAGCCTCGTGGCTTCCCCCAGACGATGTGTTCATCGTGGGTTGGGCTCCTGAGTTGGGCGCGCCTGCCGCGCGTCCCGAGTTGTATCTCCTCTGCGGGGAAACCCGGATCTTCGCGGCTCCGCGCGGCGCGGTGGAAGGCATGCCCACGCTCTTCTTGCCCGCGGGAACCGGCTTCCTCATCCGCAAGGGCGAACCGGTGACGTTGAGACTCCGCCTCGACAACCTCGGCCCCGATGGCGAGACCCGCGGAGCCCGCGCGCTCATCTACTTCCACCCGGTGGCCTGGCGCTGATCGCGCCCCACCTCGCCGCTCCTTGAAAGGTCTGAAGCCCAAAACCCGCATGACTGCCTCCCCCGAAATCGACATCGACCATTTCCGCGCGGTGGCCGCCGACGCCGCCCTCATCTCCGGCCGGATCCAAAGAGCGCGGCTCGGGACCCACCTCGGCATCGAAAACAAGGGCGAACTCGACCTGGTCACCGAAGTCGACCGCGCCTGCGAAGTGGCGATCCTCGCGCGGCTCCGGCGTTCCTTTCCTTCGCATGACGTGGTGGCGGAAGAGAGCGCACCGTCTCTCACCGGCTCGGACTACGTGTGGTACGTGGATCCGCTCGACGGGACCACGAACTACGCGCACAACTATCCCTTCTTCTGCACCTCCATCGCCCTCACCAGGCAAGGCTCGGTGATCGCGAGCGCCGTCTACGATCCGGTGAAGAACGAACTGTTCACCGCGGCTCGAGGTCGGGGCGCCACCTGCAACGGCCACCCACTGAAGGTTTCCACCGCGAACGACCTCCAGCGTTCCGTGTTCCTCACCGGCTTCCCCTACGATCTGCGCGACGACGTGGCCCACACCCTGCGCCTCTTCGAGCGGTTCGTCCATCATGCGCGCGCGCTGCGGCGCGATGGCGCGGCCGCCCTCGATCTCGCCTACCTCGCGGCCGGGCGCATCGATGGCTACTTCGAGGAGCGGCTCAAACCCTGGGACGTGCTCGCGGGCTCTCTGCTCGTGGAGGAGGCCGGAGGCCGGATGTCGAGGTTCGACGGCTCGCCCATCGGAATCAGCGCCGACGAGGTGGTGGGATCGAACGGCGCGCTCCACGCGGCCATGCTCGAGGTCCTCGCGGAACCCCGAAGAACGCGATAGCCTGCCCCGGTCGGGTGCCAGACACGGCCGGTGATTTCGCCGGATTTGACGAAGCGAGTTGGATTCATGGATTGCCGATACTGTACGAATGAGATCCCGGACGGAGCGGCGATTTGCCCCAAGTGCGGCATCTCCACTGCCGGCGCAACGTCAGCGCCCGTCGGCAGTCCCAAGAAGCGCGTGGTGTACGTGCTGCTGGGTTTACTCCTCGGCGGCCTCGGCATCCATAACTTCTACGCGGGCTACAAGAAAACGGCGTCGATCCAATTGCTCATCATGGTCCTGACCGGCTGGCTCATCATCCCCGCTTATATCGTCGTGGTCTGGGCGTTGCTCGAAGTCCTCACGGTCAAGACCGACAACAACGGAAACGCTTTCGTGTGACGGCTTGACCCGGCCGAGTCGATCGGTTCCTCATAGTTGATTGATTCGCCCCTGGGGATCTCCGGGGATATGGCCACCGTATTCAATCGGCGCGGCCTCGGTATAGTCAGTAGGACCGGGCGAGTGGTGTAACGGCAGCCACGGGAGCCTTAAAAGCTCTTGGACGAAAGTCCGTGTGGGTTCGAGTCCCACCTCGCCCACCACCACCTCCGAGGCACGTAGGAAACAAGAACCGCCGAGCATGGCTGAATCCGACGACGCTCTTCACCCGCCCCAGGCTCCCGAGCCGCGGTTCGTGGCGCTCCCCGAGGCGGCGCTGATCCTCGGCCTGCAGCTCCTGCTGCTGACTTTCCGTCTGGGCTCCATCCCCCTGCTCGGCCCCGACGAACCACGCTACGCACGTGTGGCCGTGGAAATGGCTCGGGCCAACGAGTTCACCACCCCCACCCTCGGAGGCGAACCCTGGCTCGAGAAACCCCCGCTCTACTACTGGCTCGCCGGCCTTGGCTTCCGCGTGTTCGGCGAGAACGAGTTCGCCGCCCGCTGGCCCGCGGTGTTCGCGGCGCTCCTTCTGACCGGCTTCACCGGACTCGTGGGCGCGCGGCTCTTCGGACGCAGCACCGGTCGGCTGGCCATGCTGATCATGGCCACGTCGCCACTCACCTTCGCCTACGGTCGGGCCGCCACCATGGACATGCTGGTGGCCGCCTTCGCCACCGTGGCGAGCGGCCTCTTCATTCTGTCCATCCAGGGCATCGCCGGTCCGCTGGCCGTGCCCGCGGCCTGGGCCATGATGGGCGTGGCCGTTCTGGCCAAAGGGCCCATCGGAGCCGTCCTCCCTCTGGGCATCGCTGCGGCTACCTGCTTCGCCCTTCGACGCTTCGACCTCAAACGGCTGTTCTCGCCCTTCGCGGTGGTGATCGCTGCAGTGATCGCCGGACCATGGTTCGTGTCGATCTACATCGACCAGGGCTTCCACTTCATCGAAGTCTTCATCCTGAACCACAACCTCCAGCGGTTCACCAGCACCGTCCATAACCACCCCGGTCCGTTCTTCTACTACCTGCCCGTGCTTCTCATCGGGATCTTCCCGTGGACGGGACTCGCGGCCGGACTCGGCGCGCTTCGGGCCATGGGCACTCCGGCCCGATTCACGCTCATCGGCTGGCTGGCGGTGCCGCTGCTCTTGTTCTCCGCCGCGGGCTCGAAGCTGCCCGGCTACATCCTGCCCTGCCTGCCGCCGCTCGCCATCGGTCTCGCGTTCGTGGCCCTCGATGCACGTCGCGCCGAATGGGGCGGGGCGAGACGCGTCGCCGGTCTCATCGGCCTCGTGGTGGCGGCGGCTCTTCTGGCCGTCACCATCCGCGGCATGAAACAAGGCGAACCCTGGGCGCGCAGCGCTCTGATCCCCGCGGTGTGGGCTCTCGCCGCCACCTTCGCGGCATCCCGCGCCCTCGAACGCGCTCGCGCCGACACACTGCGCATTCTCTCGACCGGCGCCGCCGGCTTCCTGCTCCTGCTCACCCTGGTGGCGCCCCCGGTTCTGGAAGCGATGGAGTCGGGGCGCCGCCTGTTCGTTCCCGTGAACGGCCGCGAGGTTCTGGTGGTGGGAGCATGGCGCACCGCCTGGATGTCGGGCTATTTCTACAACGACGGGAAGGTGCGCGAGGTGTCAGCGGTCAAGGAAGCCATCGACCTGGTGCGAGCCGAACCGCGCCTGATCCTCTTCGGGCCCGCGGAATGGAAACGCTTGAACGACTTCCCCGATGTCGTCGCCCTGCCCCTCTCCGAGGGTCCCCGCCAAAACATCCTCGCCAAGGTCTCAACTCTCGCGCAACAATGATTTTCCGAGTTTTCTTGAGGTCTTAGGCCACACCTCAAGTGAAACTTGAGGAAAATGAGACTAACCCTTGACTAGAGAAACAAGGCTCTGTTACCCTCAAGGCCCCGAAGACTGCCGAAAGGCGGTCGATCAGGGTTTTTCAGGAGCGAGGTTCTCCAATGACCACACGCAAGATCTTCACCAGTTCCCTGGCCCTTCTCGGCCTTTCGCTGGCCACCGTGAGCGGTGCCCAGACCGAAAACCCCGCGAAAGAGTCCGCGCAGGTGGGTCCGTTCCAGGTGGCGCCCCACTGGTCGCGCTACGACTACCCGAGGTCAATCGGCGAGGGACAGGCCTTCCACATGGTGGTCAAGGGCGACACTCTTTGGGACATCGCGGGTCGGTACCTCGGCAATCCCTATCTCTGGCCTCAGATCTGGGAAGCGAATTCCTACATCACCAAGGCCCGCCTGATTTATCCGGGCGACCCCATCTTCCTGCCGTCGGTGCAGATGGCCAACGCCGCCGTCGACACCACGATGGTCGGGGAAGACGCAGGCCAGGTCAGAAGCGCTGACGTGATCCTGACGCCCGAGTGGCTCAACATGGACGCCCTGATCAACGTCGCCTCCGGCGACACCGTGCGCTACGCGGGCTACATCTCGGCCTCCATCGAGGACGAAAGCCTCAAGATCAAGGGTATGGAAGCCGAGAACGGAACGCTCATCGAAAGGATGACGGCCTCCACCCGCGAATACGTCTATCTCGATCGCGGGGCCAGCTCGGGCCTCAAGGCCGGGGATTTGTACTCCACCCACCGCCGCGCCCGCGTGATCAAGCATCCCGTCACCGGCAAGAAGGTCGGATACCGCATCGACACCACCGGCATCGCGCGCATCCTCCTCGTGGCCGAGAACTCGGCCCGCGCCGTCATCGTGGGCGCCGGCCGCGAAATCCTGGTCGGCGACTATCTGAAGCCCCTCGTCGAAGTCGAGTCTCCCCTGATCAAGCGCCGCGTGGTGGTGGATGGCGGCGACCTCTCGCTCGATACTGGCCGCCCCACCGGCTACGTGGTCGACATCGACGACGACTCCGCCACATCGGCCACCGGCGTGGTGGTGGGCGTCGACGTGGGCTCGGGTTCGGGACTCTCGGTGGGCCAGGTCATCACCGTCTTCCGTCAGGGCGACAAGCGCGACCCCGTCACCAAGCGCCCCCTCGGCGCGGGCGTGGTGGTGGCAGTGCGTGAGAACTTCTCGGTGGCCCGCCTTGTGTACTCCCGCGAAGAGATGATCGTGGGCGACCGGGTGATCCTCCAGCCGTAGTTCGATCTGGCCGGATCGTTACGTCGAAGGGAGCGGGGGAACCCGCTCCTTTTTCTTTGCCCGCTCTAGGCCTTTGGACTTGACCTGGCGAAGTGGCGGAAGTACTCGACTCCCGAATACAGGGTGAGACCGAGGGCCACGAAGAGCGAAGGGGCCACAAGCACGTCGAAGAACTCCACCCGCACGGCGAGGAGCATCACGTAGATCGCCACGATCTGGGCCACCGTCTTGGCCTTGCCCGCGGCCGAGGCGGACATCACCACCCCGCGACCAAGAAGTTCGCCCCGCAGCCAGGTCACCGCGAACTCGCGGCCCAGAATGACGGCCACGATCCAGGCCGGGGCCTTTTCCATCTCGATGAGAGAGATAAAGGCAGCGGAGAGCAGGAGTTTGTCGGCCAGCGGATCGAGCATGGCCCCGAGCTTGGTCTGCTGGTTCCGCCGTCGCGCAAACCAGCCGTCGAAGTAGTCGGTGATCACCGCAAGCGTGAACACCACGAGCCCCAGGAACCAGCCCCATTCGGTGCGGGTCAGCAGCAGAACCACCAGCCACGGAACCAGGAAGATACGGAGGGCGGTCAGCGCGTTCGGGAGATTCACCTGCGACGTTGGGTTCGGGACGCTCGACCGGGCAGCTAGAGGCGGACGAGGTTCTTGGCTTCGATGCCCCGCGTGGCGTTACGCGCGTCGAGCACAAGCTTCGACCGCTTCACCAGATCGGCGTAGGGCACGTTGGAATGGTCGGTGATGATGACCACGGCGTCGGCCGCCTCCACCGCGGGAACGGCGTCGATGGACTGGAGGTCGATCCCCTCGTGTTCAAGCGTCGGTACCCATGAGTCGGTGTAGGTGACCTTGGCGCCCTTGGCCTGAAGAAGCTTGATGAAGTCGACCGCGGGCGATTCGCGGACGTCCTCGATGTCCTTCTTGTAGGCGGCGCCCAGAATATGGACTTTGCTCCCCTTCAGGCTTCGCTCGCGGTCGTTCAGAGCCTCGGCCAGCCGCTGCACCACGTATTCGGGCATGCCGGCGTTGATCTCGCTCGCCAGTTCAATGAAGCGGGCGCGGTAGTTCAAGGTCTTGAGCTTCCACGAGAGATAGAGCGGATCGATCGGGATGCAGTGGCCGCCGAGTCCGGGGCCGGGATAAAACGGCATGAAGCCGAAGGGCTTGGTGGCAGCGGCATCGATGACTTCCCAGACATTCACGTCGAGGCGCCGGCACATCAGGGCCACCTCGTTCACGAGACCGATATTGACGCTGCGGAAGGTGTTCTCGAGCAGCTTCACCATCTCCGCGGCGCGGGGCGAGGAAACCACGATGATCTTCTCGATGGCCTTCGAATAGAGGGTCTTCGCCGCATCGCCGCAGTCCGGAGTCATGCCGCCGATGACCTTGGGCGTGTTGTGGGTGTGGAACTTCGGGTTGCCGGGATCCACGCGCTCGGGCGAGAAGGCGAGGAAGAAATCGACGCCCACCTTAAGCCCCTTCTCGGACAACATGGGCAGGATCAGTTCATCGGTGGTGCCGGGATAGGTGGTGCTCTCGAGCACCACCAGCTGGCCCGCGCGCATGTTGTCGGCAATGCGCCTTGTGGCCGAAACCACCATCGACAGGTCCGGGTCTTTGGTCTTGGATAGCGGAGTAGGCACGCAGATGATGAGGGCGTCGCAGTCGTGGATGCGGGTGAAATCGGTGGTGGCCTCCACCATTCCCTTTTCGACGAGGGCCCTGAGGCGCTCGGTCTCGACGTCCTGGATGTAGGACTCGCCCTTGTTCAGACTGTTGACCTTGGACTCGGAGAGATCGAACCCGGTGACCTTGAGGCCGGCGGCTCCGAACTCGACCGCCAAAGGCAGACCCACGTAGCCCAGTCCGAGGATGCCGACCCGAGCCTCGCCCGAACCGATCCGGGCCTTCAGTGCGTCCAACGTCGCGTTCGCCAAGTGCGTTATCTCCAAGAGAGTGAAAGAGAAAGGGATTTTAGACGCGTTTCGCTCGGAGCAGTTCAGCCCGCCTTGGGAACGGCCTGGAGGTCGGCGGTGGTCGCCCCGCGCGAGCCCAGGATGCGCTCGATCGACTTCGCCACCACGCTGTCCGGCGTCGAGGCTCCAGCCGTGACGCCCAGTGTGACGGAGACGCCCTTCCCCTTCAGCCAGCCCGTGATCACTGTGCTGGTGCTCGCCCCCAGAGCGCGATGGGTCAAAGCACCGGTGGAGGGATCGATACACTCGGGAGACTCGACGTAGTAGGTCGGGCAGCGCTGCGAGCAGATGCGCACCAGGGCTTGGGTGTTGCTGCTGTTGTAGCCGCCAATCACCAGCATCACGTCAGGCGGAGTCTCCTCGAACATTTTGAGAACTGCGTCCTGACGATCCTGGGTGGCGGAGCAAATGGTGTCGAAGGACCGGAAGCGGTCGGTCAGGTCGGAGCCGTAGCGCTCGAGGTAGGCGCGCCGCAACATCTCCTGGACGCGCAGGCTCTCGCTCATCAACATAGTGGTCTGGTTGGCGAGGCCGATGCGCTGCAGATGCACCGCGGGGTCGAAGCCTTCGCTCACCGCCTGGGCAAACCGTTCCATGAACTCCTCGCGGCTCACTTCACCACGCACGAACTTGCACACGATCTCGGTCTCGCCTTCGTCGCGCACGCACAGGTAGGCGCCGCCTGGATGCAGCAGGGCCTGGGAAGCGGTGGCTCGGGTTTCCTCGTGGTAGTGCTTGCCGTGGATCACCACGGTAAAGCCATCCCTCGCGTACTTGGACACGTTCTTCCAGACGTTCAAGACGCTGCCGCACGTGGTATCGACGAGGACCGCGCCGATGGTTTTGAGATGCTTCATCTCTTCAACCGTCACTCCGAAGGCGGGCAGGACAACCACATCGTCTTTCTCGACCGAGGCATAGCGCTTCTGGGGAACCCGGCCATCCTCGAGGATGGTGAAGCCCATGTCGCGCAGGTTCTGATTCACGGAAGGGTTGTGGATGATCTCGCCGGAGAGGAAGAGCCTTCGATCCGGGAACCGCTTCTTGGCTTCGTAGGCGTACTCGATGGCCCGGTCGACGCCGTAGCAGAAGCCGAACTCGCGGGCCAGGCGAATGGTGAGCCCGAAGGCCTCGGCGGCATAACCAAGTTCACGGATCCGTGCGATGACGTGGCTTGAGTAGTCCTGATCGAGGAGGGGGGCGACCTCGGCCTTAAGGCCCAGGCCTTTCTGGAAATAGGTCTGCACTGCGGAGAGGTTACCAAGGCAGCCCGGCTGGCCGTGACCTGAGCGCGGTCCATCTTCCTTTGACAGAATCGCGCCATGTGCGGCCGCTTCACTCTCGCCACTCCCAGAGAGACTCTGGCCGCTTTGTTCGGTGTGGACTCGACCGACTGGAACGATCCCCGTTTCAACATCGCCCCCCAGGTGCGGATCGTCACGGTGCGGCGTGAGAAGGAGAAGCGGATCGCCCAGTCGTTGCTGTGGGGCGCCGTCAATCCGCGCGACGGGCGTCCGCTCATCAACGCCCGCTCAGAGACCGTGGCCACCTCCCCACTCTTCGGCCCCGCTTTCGTAGCCGCCCGTGTCCTCGTTCCCGCCGACGGCTTCTTCGAATGGACTAAGGACGGTTCGCTCAAGGTGGCGCACTACTTTCAGCAGCCGGGCGGACGCCCCTTCGCCTTCGCGGGCATCGCCGTCGCCCCCGCCGCCGCTTCCACGGCCGCAGGTCCGACCGCCGTGATCCTCACCACGAAGGCAGCAGAATCGGTGCGCGAGGTTCACGACCGCATGCCTCTGATCGTCGATCCCAACGATTTCGACACCTGGCTCGACCCGGCCGCCGACCCCAGGGTCGCTCTTCAAGTGATCGCGCATGGAGCCCACACTCAGTGGTCCTCGCACACCGTGGGCCCGGCCGTGAACAACGTCCGAAACGACAGGCCGGAGAACATCCGCAAAGCCGCCCCGCCTCAAAGCCGCCTCTTTTGAGCCCTGAAGTAAACTTCCCGGCTCTCCATGCCCACCAAAGCCCGCCGTACCAAAGTCAAGATCAAGACTCCCCCTCTTCTCTTCGACAAGACCCAGTCCCTCCTCGACAAGATCGCCAAACGCGTGGAGGGTACCTTTCTCACGTACTGGACCTCCACCTCCGGCTCCGTCTGCGACAACGACGTGATGGCCCTGCACGAGGTGCTGCGCGAGATCGGGCCCCAGGACACCATCACCCTCTTCGTGAAGTCCGACGGGGGCAGCGGCATGGCCTCCCTGCGCATGGTTCATCTGCTGCGCAGCTCCTGCAAGCGCCTGGTGGTGCTTGCTCCGTTGAACTGCGCTTCCGCCGCCACCATGTTCGCTCTTGGCGCCGACGAGATCGGCATGGGTCCCCTCTCATACCTCACCGCGGTGGACACCTCGCTCGAGCACGAACTCTCGCCCGTCGACCACACGAACAACCTCGTGGCCGTCAGCAACGACGAGGTCGACCGGGTGATCAAGCTCTGGCGCGAGGCCACCCACGTGGAGGGCCGCAACATCACCCCGTACCAGGAACTGTACAAGTACATCCATCCCCTGGTCATCGGCGCCCTCGACCGCGCGAGCAGCCTCTCGCGCAAGCTCTGCCAGGAGATCCTGAGCTACCACCTCAAGGACGAGAAGCGGGCCGAGCGCATCGCGAAGGAACTGAACTCGTCCTACCCCGCGCACCAGTACCCGATCACCGCGCGCGAGGCCCGGCGGCTGGGCCTCCAGATCAAGGATCTCGACCCGGAGACCGACCGCTTCCTCCAGCAGCTCAATCTCCTGTACTCCGAGATGGGCCAGCGCGCCATCACCGACTACGACTCGGACAACCACCACGACAACGAGATCACGAACATCCTCGAATGTCGGAAGCGGCAGGTCTTCTATCAGGTCGAGAAGGACTGGCACTACCGCAAGGAAGAGCGCCGCTTCGTTCCTCTGAACGATCTCTCTGCCTGGTACTTCTGCGAGAAGAAGAACGGCAAGCTGCAGAAGTCGAAGTTCCACATCCGCTGAGTCCCCGCGGGCTGCTGGCCGATCCTCGAAAGTGGATTGCGGCGCAGCGCCCAATGAGGGTATCCTTCGCGTCCCTCGCGGGGGCCCGTTAAAGCCCCCGAAGTCGTTGTTGTCGCGGACCAGATGTCCGCGGATGGTGCAAAGCCGGAGTGGTGGAATTGGCAGACACGCACGTTTGAGGGGCGTGTGGCGCAAGCCGTGCGGGTTCAAGTCCCGCCTCCGGCACCATCTCTTAGCTGGGGGGCCGCAAACGCAGCACGGAGTCCCATGCTCAGCCCCCCAGGCCCCCTATCGCTTCGGCGGGAGTAAATCCCGCCTTCGCTCAAGACACCGCGGTCAGAAGCAGCAGGGCACGGTCCCTGAGTCCGACAAGAAGGGACGGTCGAAGGGCTACCGCCTTGCTACGCGGCGGGTCGTGGTTTCGCTGATGTAGCGCTGGGGGTCGGTCTGGAGGAGGCGGGCCATCGGCATCGACTGTATGGCTTTTTGCAGCTGACGGTCCTGGGAGACCAGGCGCTTTCGGGCGACGCCTTCGCCGAAGACCTGACGCAGGGTCTCCTGCAGGATCTCCGCTTCGACCTCGGCGCGGTTCGCATCGAACTCGCGCGCGTCAACCGTGATCTTCTCCGCCATCAGGTACTCCGTGAACTCGGTCACGATCGCGTCCGTTACCTTGAAGTCGGGGCCGATCGGGCGAACCTTGTCGTTGCCCACGCTGGCCCGCGAACCCGCTCCCGCTACCGCGGTCTGCGACGCGACTTCGGCTGACTCGAAGCGCCGGGCAAAGTTCACGAAGGCCTGGCGCGATTGCAGACTCGCCACCACCGAACCCGCCTTCACCGGCTCGATGCAGGTATCGGGAGCGATGCCGTCGCCACCGAAAACGCGGCGGCCGGCGTCGGTGAGACGCGGATCCGAACCCTCGGCCTCGCAGGCGCTGCGTTCCTTGGGCGCCTGATAGTCCTCGAGCGCGGTGTCACCGCCGTACTCGCGCTGGATCGACCGGCCGGACGGGGTGTAGTACCGCGCCGTGGTGAGACTGAGGGCGTAGCCGCGCACACTGCGTAGCGGCCAGATGGTCTGCACCAGGCCCTTGCCGAACGTCCGCTCGCCCACGATCAGCCCGCGGTCGTGGTCCTGGATGGCGCCGGCCACAATCTCCGACGCCGAGGCAGAGTGCCTGGAGGTCATCACCACCAGGGGCACGTTCGACCAGGGCGATTCGGTCTCGGTGATGTAGCTCGACTCGTCGCGCTTGTAGCGACCCTTGGTGTAGACCACCATCTGGCCCTTCTTGAGGAAGAGGTTCGACACCGCGAACGCCATGTCGAGCAAGCCGCCTGGATTGTCGCGCACGTCGAGAACGTACGAAGTGGCCCCTTGCTCCTTAAGCGTGCGCAGGGCCCGCTCGAGATCACGCTCGCAGGGTGCTGGTTCCGTGGGGCGGCAGGCGGTGGTCTCGTTGAACTCGACCATGCGAATGTAGCCCACTTCCTTCGACACCATGAACGCATAGGGCACCGAGTGGATGGGAATCTCGTCGCGCACCACCGTGAACTGCAGCGGCTGCGCGTAACCCTCGCGCTCCAGCCGGATGGAGATCTGTGAACCCTTGGGGCCACGCAGGCGCTTCACCACCGCATCGATGTCCATGCCGCGCGCGTCCTCGGCCTCGATTCCCACGATGATGTCGCCGGCCCGTATGCCCAGCCGGTGCGCAGGCGAACCCTCGAAGGGAGACACCACGGTGATGCGGCCCTCGATCGAGACAATGGTGATGCCGAGACCGAAGTAGGAGCCCTTCTGGCGCTCCTGCAGGGTGGAGAACTCTTTGATCTCGAAGAAATTCGAATGCGGGTCGAGTGTCCGCAGCATCTCGCGGATCGAGGAAGCGACGGGCTTGGACGCGTCGACTTCCTCGACGTACTGCGACTCGATGGCGGCGAGAATCTCGGAGTAGCGCTTGAGGTGCACGGCTCCGCTGTCGGCGGCGGCCTCGGCCTTGCCGCCGAACATTCCTCCGAGCCCCGCGGAAACCGCGATCAAAGCCAGGCTTGCGACGGTCGCGCGGACTGAACGGCTCATGCCATCACCTCATGTATCTCGACTCTGCCGGAACGGAAGGCTCCGCGCAGAACATACGACGTAATTATGCGCTGGCTGGTCGGTTACCCGAAAGGGCTCAGGTTCGAGGCTTAGACCGGGGGGCCGCCCGGCCCGGCTTCGGGCGCCTCGGGCTCGGGCATTTCGTGGTGGTGCGAACGCCACCAGAGAACGAAGCCCATCACGGATGCGGCGACGAACAGGAGCACCAGGGCCAGATTGTTCTTCACCCAGACGTCGAGATTCTTCACCCAGCCGATCGCCTCGTCGCCGTAGGTGGCGCCCAGGATCGCCCACACCACGTAGCGCAGACCGCGAGCAAAAAAGACGGTGGCCGCGAACTGAGCACGGGGCATGGCGAAGATCCCCGCGGCGAGAACGAAGCCCTTGAAGGGCATGGGAGGCGGGGACAACGCGGGAATGGCGATGGCGAAAGCGCCGTAACGGGCCAGCAGCATCTCGGCCTTCAGCAGCTTCTGGGGCGAAACGAAACGGGTGGCGAGTTTCTCTCCTCCCTGCCGACCCACCTCATAAAGGAGCAGGCAGCCGAGCACCGAACCCATGGCGGTGGCGAGGACGAACTCCCAGGCGATCCCCGGTTCCTTCGCCGCGCCGGTTACGATGAGGAGATCCGAAACCTCCGGAAGCGACACGAACGACGAATCGGCCACCGCGACCAGGAACATGCCGAACCACCCCATCTTGGGGATGGCGACGTCCTGGATCCATACGATCAGGTCGTGCACGGCACCTGTAGCTCCTGGAAGGTCGGCGCGGCGGGGCCGCTCACTTCCCTGCGATGGACAGCAATTCCACGTCGAAGCGGATGGTCGCGTTCCCCGGAACCGGCCCGCTTCCCTGGGCGCCGTAAGCGAGGCTCGGCGGAATGGTCAGCCGGCGCTTTCCGCCAACCCGCATGCCGACAAGTCCCTGGTCCCAGCCCGCGATGACTGCGCCCGCCCCAAGGCGGAAGACGAAGGGCGCCTTGCCCACCGAGGTATCGAACACCGAGCCATTGGTCAACGAGCCGGTGTAGTGGACGGTCAGAAAGTCGCCGGCCACCGCGGTGGCCCCGGTTCCCACCGTGATGTCGGCGATTTCCAGGGTGCCACTCCCGCCCGAGTCCGAAGGCGAGGTCGACCCGCAGGCGGGCAGGAAAAGAGCTAGAGCGAGAAGCGGGGCGAGGGGGGTCAGGGTCTTCGTGAATTTCATGAGCCGGGGAGTCTAAAGGCACGGACGAAGCTGAGCCGAATGCATCAAGGGCCGTTTCCGCAACTCGGGCCTATCATGTGACGCGTGGGCGGTGACATCTCCGGAGTCCCGTTGTGACCAGGCATCTGGCCCGGCTTGGTCTGCTCGCACCAATGCTCACCGCCGCCTCGGGTGCCGCGGCCCTCGCCTTGTGGATCAACGGAAGTTGGCAGCTTCTCACCATCGGCCCCGACGACATTCCCATGGCCCCGATCACTGCCACTTTGTTCTTCCTTCTTGGCTTGTCCATCCTGGCGCGGCGGCTTCGCCCTGACAGCGACGTGGTGCGGCGCGTGGAAACCATGGGCGTCCTCCTCGCGATCGGCATCGCGGTCGTGGAGATCTTCACACCCTGGCTCGGGGTCGCAGCGCCGTGGCGTGGACTTCTCACCCCTTTCGAAGCCCCAGCCTTCGCCTTCGCGGCCGGGCGGATGTCGCCGCTGACCGCCGCTTCGTTCCTGCTCGTGGGACTTGCCATCCTTTCGGCTCGCCGCCACGACCCGCGGAGCCGCTGGGTCGCCGTGCTGTGCGCGGTCGCCACTCTGCTCATCGCGCTGATCGTCCTCGCCGGGTATGCCGCGGGCGCGCCCTTTGACTATGGACCGGGCCGGGTGCCGATGGCCCTTCTGACCGCGGCAACCCTGGCCTTCCTAGGTTTGTCTCAACTGCTCGACGAATCGACACTCGGACTGGTGCGTGACCGCCTGGGCATCGACCCGGATACGCCGGAGCTCGGCGGCGAACGGACCTTCGCCCTCCGCCTGGGCGGCCTGACCCTTGGTCTCGCGCTTCTCATCGTGGCCACCGCGATCGTGTACACGCGCAACGAATTGACTCAGGCCCGCGCCTCGGTGTGGCGCGAACTCGACTCCGTGGCAAGCCTTAAGGCGCGCGAGTTGGAGCAATGGCGAGAGGAGCGGCTCGCAGAGGGGCGGTTCCTATGGAGGACCCCGCAGATCGCCGATGACATTCGCGGCTTTCTGGCCGCCCCCAATAGCCGATCCGCGCGCCAGCGCGTGGTCAACTGGCTCGAGCCCATCCGCGGGGGCGATCGATATGAATCCGCCCAGGTCTTCGACGCGCAGGGACGTCTCCGCCTTTCGATCCCAGAAGGAGCGCCTCTTGAGGCGACCTCGTTAGCCCCCGCGCAGGCAGGAGCGGGCGTGACGCTCGGCCCCCTCACGCTCGACCCCGCGGGACGTCTCCACCTCGACGTGCGGGTACCTATCGGCGGACCGGCCCCTCTGGGGACGATCCTGCTTCGGGTAGACCCGCGTCGGCACCTCTATCCCTTGCTCGTGCGCTGGCCCGTGCCCAGCCGGACCGCGGAGGTCATTCTGGCCCGGAGGGAGGGGAACGAGGTTGTGTTCTTGCACGACGTGCGCCACCGTCCCGATGCCGCGCTGAAACTCCGTCTGCCGGTGGATTCCGCGTTCCTGCCCACGGCCCGCGCCGCCCGCGGCGAGATGGGCACGCGGGAGGGCATCGACTACCGGTTCGAGCCGGTGATCAGTTCCGCGCGCGCCATTCCCGGCTCAAGGTGGATCCTGGTGGCCAAGGTCGATCAGGCCGAGGTCTACGCGCCTATCCGCGCCGACGCGGCTCGCGCCGTGCTGAGCGTGGTCACCCTCCTTCTCACCGTCGGCCTGGCCGCGGCCTACCTTCTGCGCGAACGCCATGCCCTGGCCCTGCAGCGGGGGCTTTCGGCCGAACGCGACCGCGGCAACCTCGCCGAACGGCTGGCCCTCGTCACCCAGCACGCCAACGACATCATTCTCGTCCTCAGCGAGGACGGCCGCATCCTGGAGGCAAACGAGCGCGCGTCCGCGGCCTACGGCTACACGATCGCTGAGCTGCTCTCGATGAATACGGCCGACTTTCGCGTCGATGGCGATCACGCGGCCGCGGCCGAACGCTTGCGTGGGATGGCCGACCACCAGGGTGTCCGCTTCGAATCCCGGCATCGCCGCAAGGACGGAAGCACCTTCGACGTGGAGATCAGCGGGCGCGCGGTGATGTCCGAGGGGCGGCGGGTCATCATGGCCATCCATCGCGACGTCAGCGAACGTAAGGCCCACGAGGTGCAGATCGAGCGGCTCAACCGTCTCTACGCCGCGCTCAGCCATGTGAATCAGGCCATAGTCCGCGCTACCACGTCGGAAGGCCTCTTGAACGATGTCTGCCGGGCCCTGGTGGAGGCCGGACGCTTCAGGATGGCCTGGGTAGGCGAAGTGGAGACTTCGACCAACGAGGTCCGCTCAATCGCTGGCCACGGAGACACCGCGGGGTATCTCGCGGGACTCCGAATCACCATCAACGATGAACCAGCGGGACGAGGGCCAACCGGCGCCGCCATTCGGGAGAAGTGCACCCAGGTGTGCGACGACGTCCTGACCGATCCGCGCATGGGTCAGTGGCGCGAAGCCGCAATTCGCGCGGGATACCGGAGCTCGATCGGCCTGCCTCTGACCTTTACCGGCGGCCGCCGCGGCGTGCTCGCCGTGTACGCGGAGGAACCAGGGTTCTTCAAGCAGGAGGAGATCGCGCTTCTCGAAGAAGCGGCGGTCGATACCGCGTTCGGTCTCGCAAACCTCGACAAGGACGAACAGCGCCGCCAGGCCGAGGAGTCGCTGCGGAACGTCTCGATAGCCGTGGAGCAGAGCCCGGTCTCGATCGTCATCACCGACCTCGTGGGAAACATCGTCTACGTCAATCCCCACTTCTGCCGACTCACCGGCTATTCCCGTGAGGAGGTCATTGGCCAGAACCCGCGCCTGCTTCAGTCGGGCGAAATTCCGCCCGCGGTCTACGCCGAGATGTGGCGCCGACTCACCGCCGGTGAGGTGTGGGAAGGCGAGTTCCACAACCGGAAGAAGGACGGCGAGCTTTTCTGGGAACACGCCACCATCTCTCCCGTCCGCGACGCCAGGGGCGAAATCAAGAGCTACGTGGGGGTCAAGGAAGACATCACCGAACGCCGTCGCGCCGCCGAGCAGATGGCCGCCCAACTCGCCGAGCTTCTGCGATGGCAGGCGGCCATGCTCGGCCGCGAGGGGCGCCTACAGGAACTGAAGCGCGAGGTCAACGAACTGAGCCGCCGCCAGGGCCACCCCCCTCCCTACCCGAGCCAGGATTCTGCGCCCCCGGGCACCCCGCCACCTAAGCCAGGAGCAGCTACCGGCTGACCGCTGGGTTGGGCTTACACTCAACGCGGGCTACGCATACGTGTCGTTCGGGATCGGACAAGACGCCTACCAGGACGGGGGAGGCTATTGATGAACACTGCCGAATCAGGTCGTTCGCGGGACATTCTGGGAAGGGTGCGCTTGTGAACGCGGGGCTCCAGTACTCCGCCGAGCAGATGCGCGGCCTGCTCGAGACCGCGCCGGACGCGATGGTGATCGTCGATCAGGCTGGAGTCATCGTGCTCGTCAACACCCAGACCGAGCGCCTGTTCGGCCACGGCCGCGAGGAACTTCTGGGCCAGCCCATCGAGGTGCTGATCCCCGCCCGCTATCGCAAGCGGCATCCCACCCACCGCGGCGCCTATTTCTCCGACCCCCACGTTCGGCCCATGGGCGCGGGCATCGAGCTTTATGGCCTGCGCAAGGACGGCACCGAGTTCCCGGTTGAGATCTCCTTGAGCCCGTGGCGCACCGAACTCGGTCTGCTGGTGACAAGCGCCATCCGCGACATCACCGACCGCAAACGTATCGAGCGCGCCCTTCAGGAGAAGAACCTCGAACTCGAGGCCGCGGCCGAGGCAAAGAACCGCTTTCTCGCCAACATGTCCCATGAACTGCGCACCCCGCTGAACGGCATCATTGGGTTCGCCGAGTTCCTGGTGGACGGAAAGCCCGGGCCGGTGAACCCCAAGCAGCAGGAGTACCTGGGCGACATTCTCACCAGCGGCCGCCACCTCCTGCACCTGATCAACGACTTGCTCGATCTCGTCAAAGTGCAAGCGGGGAAAATGGAGTTCCACCCTGTGCCCTTCGACCTGCGCGAGGAGGTCGAAGGGGTTTGCGCGATGATGCGGCCGATGGCCGACGAGAAGGGGCTCACCGTGGAGCTGTCCATCGCCCCCGATCCCGCCCTGCTCACCCTCGATCCCCAGCGCTTCCGCCAGGTCCTCGTCAATCTGGTTTCGAACGCGGTGAAGTTCACACCGCGCGGCGGGCAGGTGGGAATCACCACCGCGCCCGACCGGGTGGGTCACTTCCGTCTCTCGGTGCGCGACAGCGGCATCGGCATCCGCGCCGAGGACATGAAGCGCCTGTTCACCGAGTTCGACCAGCTCGAAACCGGGGCGGCGCGGAGGTTTGAGGGCACCGGCCTCGGCCTCGCCCTCACGCGCAAGATCGTCGAGTGGCAGGGCGGGAGCATCAGCCTCATCAGTCAGCCGGCGAAGGGCAGCACCTTCACCGTGGTCCTGCCCGTGGTCGCGGGAGCGGCCGGCCTGTGACCCACACCATTCTGGTGGTCGACGACCATCCCACGAACCTGAAACTCGTCTCCGATGTGCTGGCTTTCGAAGGGCATCGGATTCTGAAGGCGGTCGACGCGGAGGCAGCACTCGAGCTTCTGGCCAGCACCCTTCCCGACCTGATCCTCCTCGACATCGCATTGCCCGGAATGGACGGCCTTACCCTCACCCGCAGGCTCAAGGCCGACCCCCGCACCGCCTCGGTGCCCGTGGTGGCCGTCACCGCCTTCGCCATGGTAGGCGACGATGTGAAGGCGCGTGATGCGGGCTGCGACGGCTACATCGCCAAACCCATCGACACCCGCGCCCTCCCCGCCCAGGTGATGGCGTTTCTGAGCAGTGACGCCGCTCATGCGAGGATCCACCCATGAGGATCCTCCTCGCCGAGGACAACGCGGTCAACCTGAAGCTCCTTCGGGTGACGCTGAACGCGGAGGGCATCGAAACCCTCGAGGCGACCGACGGCCTTCAGGCCCTGGCCTTGCTACGCGAGCACCGGGTTGAAGGCATCATCTCCGACATCCTGATGCCGAACATGGATGGCTTCCGGCTGTGCCACGAGGTGCGACGCAGTCCGGAATGGCATCACCTGCCCTTCATCTTCTACACCAGCACCTACGACTCGGGCGAGGATGAAAGGGTGGCCCTCAACATGGGCGCCGATCGCTTCTTCCGCAAACCTCAGCCTGTGCGCGTGATGATCGAGGCGCTGCAGGAAATCATCTCCAAGGGTCCGCGGGTCTACACCCCGATCGACCCGGCCCACGAGGCCGAGTTGATGACGAAGTACAGCGAGCGCCTTGTCTGCAAGCTCGAGGACCAGATCACCGAACTCCGTAAGCGCTCCGGGGAACTGGCTGAGGAGGTCACCGAACGGAGGCGGGCCGAGCGCCGGGCCGAGGAGAGCCTCGCCCTCACCCAGCGTTCCGGCCAGGCCCTGCTGCGGCGGGTCGAGGAGCAGGAGCAGGCCGAACTTTCGCTGCGCGAAAGCGAACAGAATCTCCGCCTCGCCCTGGAAGCGGCGCAGATGGGCACGTTCGACTGGGACATTCCCAAGAAGCGACTCAAGTGGTCGCGCTGGCACGAACAGATGTGGGGTTTCGACCGGGGCGAGTTCCCGGGAAGCTTTGACGCCTTCTCTGAACGGGTCCACCCGGAGGACCTGCCCCTGGTCCAAGCGCGCATCGACGCCTGCATCGCCACACGCGAGCCGTATCAGATGGAGTTCCGGCTGGTGTGGCCCGACGGCAGCCTCCACTGGATCCAGGCCCGAGGCGAGTTCGCCTACGACATCGACGGCAAGCCCTCGCGCATGCGCGGTGTAGTGGTGGAAACCACGGCGCAGAAGCAGGTGGAGGAGGCCCTGCGGGCAAGCGAGGAACGCTTGGTTGAAGCCCAGGCGCTGGCCCGCGTAGGCAGTTGGCAAACCGAGTTCCCTGGTCTGGAGGTCACCTGGTCAGATCAGACCCATCGGATCTTCGAGACGGATCCCTCAACCTACAAGGTAACCCACCCAGAGTTCATGAGTCGGGTTCATCCGGACGACCGCGAAAGGGTCCAGGCCGCCTTCGCCGCATCGGGCGAGAGTGCCGCGCCCTGTTCGGTCGAACACCGTATCGTGGTTTCAGGCGGCGTGGTCAAACACGTCGAGGAGCGCTGGCAGGTTCTCTTCGACGCGCACGACCGGCCGGTACGCGCGGTGGGCACCTGTCGCGACATCACCGCCGAGGTTCAGACCCAGGAGAAGATGGCGGCACAGCTCGACGAGTTGCGGCGGTGGCAAGCCACCATGCTGGGACGCGAGGAGCGGAATCAGGAACTGAAGCGTGAGGTCAACGAACTCTGCCGAAAGCTGGGCGAGCCGATTCGGTATCCCAGCCAGAACTTGCCGCCGCTCTAGTTCAGGCGCAGGTGCGAGGCGCTTTGAGGCGCGGTCTCAGCAGCGTTCTTCTTCGAGGGCCGCGAGTTCGTGGGCCACTTCATCGCCCAGACGCGCGATCAGCGGGTCATGGGTGAGGGCGAGTCCCTCCTCGGCGATCACCAGGGCCTCACGATGACGCCGCGCCGCGCGCAGGTGGCCGATGAGCGGCGGATAGACGAGGGAAGCCGCGCGGACGTCCCGGGCCGCATGGGCCGCTGCGCGCGCCTCGAACAACGCTTCGATCTGCTTCTCGTCCACGCCCGCTCGACCACCCGCCGCTGACGAAGCCAGGGCCAAAGAAACCGCGACGGCGGCACGCAGGTCCGCTCCGGCGTTCGTTGAAGCACTCGCGGTTGGTGCGTTCGGGGACGGCGCGTTCGGGATCGGCACGCTTGCGGTGCGGAGGTATTCACTTAGCGCGAGGCGGGTGCTGGGGAACGCGAGTTCGTCCCAGGGAATTTCGTGCGGTGCGAACGTTCGCACCTCGAGACTCTCGTCGCCCACCATCGGCTCGCCGGAGATCACGTGCGCCGCGAACGTAACCACCACCACCTCGCTGTCCGCGAACGAGAACGCGCCGAGCAGCCGGTCGATCTCGACCTCGAGCCCAACCTCCTCACGAGTCTCGCGCCGCGCCGCCTGCTCGAGTGTCTCCCCGCGATCGACGAAGCCCCCAGGATGCACCCAGAACCCGGCTCGCGGATCGATCTCGCGCCGCAGCAGAACGATGCCGCCACGGTGCTCGACCACTGCCCCCGCCGCGACCTTCGGGTTCAGATACATCACATACCCGCACCCCGGGCAGAGAAGACGCTCCGGCTCGAACTCCTTCAGGCGGCGCTTGTGGAGCGCCGATCCACACTTCGGACAGAACTTGAACCCGGGATCACTCAACACGCGTGCGCCCCACTACAACTTGTACGCGTCTTTGCTGGGCCGCAGCGGGCGCATCAGCCAATGGGGCCTTCGCGTGCCGTCGGGGGAGAACTTCCCCGCTGGCCGTGTTTTCGCCATCCACGTCTCGTAGTGCGCCTTCGACTTTTCGAGATCCACCACGATGTCGCCGTAGCGGTCGCCCTCGTGGGCCTTCTCGACCCGCACCGCCTGGTGCCAGCAGTGCATACCCGAAAGCGGATCCGGCTGCACCGGGAACGTGAGGTTTTGATGAACGCCGGCGTCGGTCCACCACACTCGCGAGAGATCGGCGTCGCGCCCGTCGTTGTGCGGCTCCACTCCGCTCAAACGCCGCAGCATGAAGTTCGACTTGTTCCGCTCCATCGACACCGTGGCCATCGACGAGCGCTGGCCTTCGCCCTGCTCGAGTTTCCAGCGGCCCATGTGATGGGAACAAGCGACGATGCCCGGCTTGATGCCCTCGGTGACCCACGCCTTGACCACGAAGTAGCCGATGCGGGTGGACACCCGAACCAGGTCGCCCGTCTCTACGCCCACCTGCGCGGCATGCGAGGTGTGAATCCACAGCGGGTTGGAATGCGCGATCTCCGACAGCCACTTCGAGTTGCCGCTGCGGGTGTGGATCTGGATGGGCAGGCGGAAGGTGGGAATCAGCGGCAGCTCATCGGCCAGCAGATTCTCTGGATGCACGTGGCTCTTGATGTAGGTGGGAATCGCGGCTTCGGGATAACCCCAGGCCTTGAGCGTCGGCGAGTAGAACTCGAGCTTGCCCGAAGGCGTCGGGAAGCCACGCAGCACCTTGCCGTCGACGTCGATGCCCACGGGTCGCCGTCCGGCCGCGTCGGAATCGGGAACAGGCAGCGGAGCGACGTTGAGCGAGTCGGGCTTGGGCGAGGCCGCGTAGACCCGACCGAACCCATCCTTCGCCACATCCACCAGCTCGCCCTCGGGCACCGCCTCGGCGAAGAGCTGGCCGATGCCGCTCTTGATTTCGTAAGCGCCGTAGCGCCGCATGAACTCACCGGGCTGGAGCTGCTCCTTGGCCGCGTGATGGTGCAGGCCGGGGACGGAATTGTCGAAGATGTAGTCGTAGTACTCGTCGATGGAGAGCTTCTCCCCCGGCGTCTCCTTCGATTCGAAGAACTTGCGGATGCCCATAGAGCCATCGGGATCGATGCGCCACGAGAGATCGATCCACATCTCGTTCTCTTCCCACACCTCACCCGGGTTGACGGTGCGTGTGTCGGCGCCCACGTCCTGACGCAAACGCTTCTTCGCTTCCTTCAGCACGGGCTGGCGGAAGCCGATCCACTGCGCGTCCTGGGTTTCGTACGAGTGCAGATCGTGGCGCTCACTGCCGAGGCCCATGGGAAGGATGTAGTCGGCGAAGTACGCGGTTTCGCTCCACGTCGGCGTGAGGGCCACGTGCAGACCGATGGGCGACTCCTCCTTCGTCAACTGATCGATCCACGAGAAGCCGTCCGGGTTCGTCCACACCGCGTTGTAGACGCGGGTGAAGTAGACGTCGAGTTTGCCCCGGCCCTCGCGGAGGAAGTGCGGGAGCAGGATGGACATCTCGTACATCGACATCGGGAACTCTTTGGGCCAGGTGAGTTCGTTCCACGTCTTCGGATGCGGCGGCATGTGAATGGGCTTGGGGACGTACTTGTTCCAGGTATTGGGATACGTCCCGCCCTCGCAGGCCACCGCACCCATCAGGCAGTTGAGGAAGAAGAGACAACGCGCCACCTGCCATCCGCCTTCGGCGCCCGCCGCGGCCGAGCGCCAGTTGTGGGCGGCGAGTTTCGTGCCCGCCTTCGACACGATCTCCGCGATCTCGCGCAGCTTGTGCTCGTCGACGCCAGACTCAGATGCGGCGAAAGCGAACGTGTAGCTCCTGTAGGCCTCGGCGATGGCGGTTTCGAAGCTCTCGAAGGTGCGCGGAAGCTCGGGCCGCTCCGCGGCGAGGTACTGCTCCCAGTTCCAGAACTTGCGCATGAACTCGGCGTTGTAGCGCTTGCGCTTGATGATGAAGTTCGCGATGGCGAGCAGGATGGCCGCTTCCGAACCCGGATAAGGAGCGATCCAGTGATCGGCATGCGTCGCGGTGTTCGAAAGACGCACGTCCATCACGATCAGCTTCGCGCCCTTCTGCTTCCCGTCCATGATGCGCTGGGCGTGAGGATTGAAGTAGTGGCCGGACTCGAGATGAGCGCTGATGAGCAGGATCACTTCGGCGTTCGCGTGGTCGGGGCTCGGGCGGTCGAAGCCCATCCAGAATTGATAACCGGCACGCGCGGCCGACGAGCAGATGTTGGTGTGCGAGTTGTGGCCGTCCACACCCCAGGCGGCAAGCACGCGCTCCGTGTAGCCGTCCTCACCGGGCCGGCCGACGTGGTACATGATGTCGTTCGGCCGCTTGTCGGCGATGGCCTTGCGGATCCGGCCCGCGATGTCGTTGAGCGCCTCGTCCCACGAAACGCGCTCGAACCGGCCGCTGCCCCGCTTGCCCACCCGCTTCAGCGGATAGAGGATGCGATCGACGTCGTGGATCTGATTGAGGGTGGCCGGACCCTTGGCGCAGTTACGTCCGCGCGACCCGGGGTGTTCAGGGTTCCCCTCGAACTTGCGGACCTCGAGGGTTTCTTTGTCGATGTAGGCGAGCAAACCGCAGGCCGACTCGCAGTTGAAGCAGGTGGTGGGCACCAGAATCTGCCGCAGTTCCTTCCGCTTCGGCCACGACTTCGAATCGAGTTCGACCCAGTCGTCCCAGCGCTCTTTGGGCGGAAACGAAGCCAGCTCGGAACCGCTTGGCCCTGGGTAGAAGGTCTCCTTTCGCGCGCGGGTGTCCTCTTTAAAGGCGTTGACCGCGGCGTGATCGACATCGGCGGGAAGTCTTTTGGCGCTCATGCGAGGGGTACCGATTGGCCGGCCTGGACGTGGGCATGTTCCCAGGCGAGAAGGCCGAAGAGAGAGCAGGCGGCGCCGATCGCGCCCACCCAAGGGGTCAGAAGGCCGATGACGGAGAGACCGATGGCGATGCGGAAGTAGCCGCGGAACTCGCCGTGGGTGATCTCACGCGCGGCCATGCGGGCGTGGGCGGTGCCGTGAGTCATGGTCAGCTCGCCGAAGATCATGGCGAGGTGAATGGCGGTGAACAGCGACACGGCGCGCGGGAAGCTCACCGCCGTCCAGGACGCGGCCAGGTTCCAGATGCAGACGCCGGCAACCAGCGCCTGAATGATGAAGTGCGGCGGCAGCAGCGGGTTCTGCCACAGATCGCGGGCCTTGGCCTGGGCGAAGAGGTACGCGGTGTAGACCGCAGTGCCAAGGGCCAGAGGAATGCCGGCCCACGCGAGCGCCGCCGAGGTGCCGCCACCGCCGAGCACGCCCATGAAAATCTGCAAGCCGAGCACTGCGCCGAACGCGGAAATCAAGACGCCGCCGCGCACCAGCCAACTGTTCCACTGCGGCCGCAGGAACATGTAGTAGAACCGCTTCGGCTGCTTGAGATCGGCGATGAGCAGAAGGCCGGTGATGGCGAGGAAGAACGCAGCCACCGCAGGCACGCCGAAACGCAGGATCGGAGCATCGGCGCTGTAGATGTTGGTGAGGGCGAAGTAGCCCACCATGTACGCCCCGGTGGAGATGGACTTGGTCCAGGTGTAGGCGGAAACGCGCCAGTCCCAGGGCCGATTGTGCGGAATGTCGTAGGAGAGAATCGCCGCAGCAGAAGATGTGGAGCGGTCGGGCGTCCCCGAGGTCACCTTCCCGCTGAGCCGCCCCACCTGCTCGCCCCACATGAAGATCCCACCGGCGGGCCGCCGCGCCGCCAGCGGATCAAGCGTCGCCGCATGCGCCCCCTTATAGAAGAGCTTCGGACGCGTGTCCTTCTCCGGCCGCCGCACCGCCACCACCTCGCGGTTGATGATCCCCGCCACCTTGGAAGCGGGATCATTCATATCCCCCACCAGAATGGCCTGGGTCGGACAAACCACGACGCAGGCCGGCTCGAGCCCCACCTCCAGCCGATGCGCACACATGTTGCACTTCTCGGCGGTGTGATCCTCGGGATTGATGAAGATCGCATCGTAAGGACAAGCCGCGATGCAGGCCTTGCACCCGATACACCAGTCCTTGTCGAAGTCGACGATCCCGTCCTTCCGCTGAAACATCGCGGAAGTGGGACAAGCGGTGGCGCAAGGAGGGTTCTCGCACTGATTGCAGCGAGTGACCTGGAAGGCCCGCCGGGCCGTCGGAAAGACGCCAATATCGACGTTCTTGACGTAGGTACGATGAACCGAAATCGGCACGTCGTTCTCGGACTTGCACGCCGTCGAGCACGCATGGCACCCGATGCAGCGAGTCTGATCAAGAACCTTGGCCCACTTCACAGGAAGCGGAATGGCGGCGGGTGTAGGCATGAGTAGAGGGCGGAGTCTAAACGCACCGTTGGAAGTTCAAGTTCGCAGGATATCCGTCACTAGGGAGCCGTTCACGGAATTCGTCCGTCCCGCCAAACCAACCGGGCTCTCACTTCTTCAGAAGCGGCGTGAACAGCTCGATCGGTATGGGCAGGAACGTGGTCGTGTTGTGCTCGCTCGAGATCTCGCGCATGGTCTGCAGGAAGCGGAGCTGCAGGGCGATGGGCTCCTTGCTGATCAACGCGGCAGCCTGCACCATCTTCTCCGCGGCCTGGAATTCGCCCTCCGCGTTCACGATCTTCGCGCGGCGTTCGCGTTCGGCCTCCGCCTGCTTGGCCATCGCGCGCTTCATGCTGTCGGGCAGAGAGACGTCCTTCACCTCCACCGCGGTGACCTTCACGCCCCAGGGCTCGGTCTGTTTGTCGATGATCTCCTGCAGCTTCACGTTGATCACGTCGCGCTGCGAGAGCAGGTCGTCGAGGGGAGACTGGCCAAGCACGCTTCGCAGCGTGGTCTGGGCGATGAGCGATGTGGCCTTGAGGAAATTCTCCACCTTCACGACCGCCGAGACGGGGTCCACGACCCGGAAGTAGACCACCGCGTCCACCGTGGCCGGCACGTTGTCCCGGGTCATGATCTCCTGCTTGGGTACGTCGATGGTGACGATGCGCAGGTCCATCTTCACCATGCGGTCCACCACGGGAATGAGGAAGACGAGGCCCGGCCCCTTGGGCCCGCGCGCGTGCAGCTTGCCGAGGCGGAACACGACGCCGCGCTCGTACTCGCGGAGGATGCGCAGGGCCTGCGGTAGAACCACCGCCGCGATCACGAGCGCCGCCCCCGCCCAGGCGCCGAGTCTAAAGAGTCCTTCGATCAGTTCATTCATGGTGCTCTCCGCTGGGTTTTCCGGGTTTCACTTTCAACGTCAGTCCGTAGGTTCCCACGACTTCCACGGGCTGGTCCTTCTCGATTCTCACGTCGCTCACCGCCCGCCAGAGCTCGCCTTCGATGAACACGCGGCCGCCGTCCGCGTCAATGGGAGTCAGCGCGGGCGCGACCTGGCCGAGCATGGTCTCCTGGCCGGCGCGCACGGGCAGGAGCTGCGCCCGGAGCCCCGCGCCCACGATGAAGATGAAGAAGAGAGAAGTCACCAGGGTCGCGGGAATGATGAGCGAGAGCGAGAGGCGGAACCCCGGCTCGGCCCGGTCGAACAACATGAGCGCCCCCAGGAAGAACGACACGATCCCGCCCGCGGTGAGCACACCGTGGGTCGGCGCGTAGATGTCGACGATAAACAGTACGGTGGCCAGAAGGATCAAGGCGAGGCCGGCGAGGTTGACGGGCAGGATCGCCGACATGTAGAGCACGAGCACCAGTGCGATAGCACCGGCGACGCCCGGGAGAATCGCTCCCGGGTTGCTCAGTTCACCGATGATTCCGTAGATCACCAGCAGCATCAGGACGAACATCATTTCCGGCCGCAGGAAGATCTGCGCGAACCGTTCCCACGCGGTCATGGGGATCTCCACGACCCAAGCCCCCTCCGTCTGAAGGGTCCGGCCGGAGGCGCTGCGCCCGTTGAGCCTCTTCAACAGGTCGGGCAGGTCAAGAGCGATGAGGTCGATGACCTTCAGCTCGAGCGCTTTTTCCGCGGTGATCGAGGCGCTCTCGATGACCGCCGAGCGGGCCCATTCGACATTCCGATGCCGCTTGTCCGCGACGGCCTCAATGAAGCTCGCGGTGTATTGCTCCATCTTCTTCTTCACCACCTCGTCGGTCTTCTCGACGTCGCCGGTGGCGCCGATCGAGACGGGATGGGCAGCCCCTATGGTGGTGTTCGGCGCCATCGCCGCGATCTCCGCGGCCATGGTGATGAAGGTGCCGGCGCTCCCGGCACTCGCGTGGGTGGGCGAGACGTAGACCACCGTCGGCAGCTTCGACTCGTAGAAGAGTCGGGTGATCTGCTTCGTGGATTCGAGCAGTCCGCCCGGCGTGTCGAGCACGATGACCAGGCACTGGTCCCCGCGTGCGCCGGAGAGGTCGATCGCCCGGGAGATGTAGCTGACCGTAGCCGGGCCGATGGCCCCGTCGATGCGAATGAGCCCCACCTGGGCAGCCTGCGTGCTCTGCGCCGGACCGAGAATCAAACCCGCGACCGCGACCCTTAACCAGCGCCTCATGACGCCACGCTCCAGTCGAAGCAACGATACTCCTGTTGTAGCCCAATCTCCGAAAATCGCGTGCGGGGGGGCCCCGAAGACGTGATCTTGCTCTCTTCCGCGGCGATTCGCCGACGTCAGATGTCCTACGCGCCAGCGGAAGGAGTAGGCGATCAGCGCCGGCGCCAGCCGTTGACTGGCCCCGCGTGGAAGAACTTCTCCGGCGTCATGACTCCGTCCCGCTTGAAGACCAGGCCGTTCTTCATCACGAAGCGCACGTCGCGCAGCGCGTCGATGTCGTCGAGCGGGTTGGCCTTGACCGCGATCAGATCCGCGAACATCCCGGGCTTGATCGGACCGCGCTCCTTCTCGACTTGCGCGCACTCGTAGCCGGTGGTGGTCATGGCCTTCAGGATGTCGGCGTTGGGAATGCCCGCCGCCTTCCAGGTGAGCAGGAAGTTGATAGTCAGCTCGCCCCGGGTCATGGTGCTGCCGGTCTTCCAATAGTCCATGTCCGTGGAGAAGGTGATCTTCACCCCGTTCTTCCAGGCGCTCTTGAGCTTGGCCACGATCCCGTCGAAGGCCGCCTGGGACCCCGAGTAGGAGGTGAAGGGAGTGTCGGTGGAAGCAAGGTAGATGCCCTTCTTCGCCATGGCCTTGTGGTGCTCCTCCGAGAGCGCCATGCCGTGCTCGATCGACCAAAGCCCGGCCTCGATGGCGCGGGTGGCGCCGTCCGGCGTATGCACGTGGCCCGCCACCTTCAACCCGCCTTTGGCCGCCTCGCTGATGAACAGCTTCATCTCGTCGACGGTGTAGCCCCAGGGTTTGCAGTCGACGCAGATCTTGATGACCTTCGATCCGAACAGCATGACCTCGCGCACCGCCTTCACGATCTCGTCGTTGGTGTCGGCGTCGAGGTACTCGGGATAGACGATGTTGTGCTGTTTGACCATTTCCGGTGTGGGCCAGAACTGACCGCCCATGCCGCCGATGATCAGCCCCGAGTTGATGATGGTGGGCCCTGGGATCCAGCCCTGGTCGATGGCGACCCTGTGGGCGGTGTCGGCGTAGAGCGCGTTGTTGCCGAGGTCGCGCACCACGGTGAAACCGGAGTTGAGGAGCTGGATACCGTTGGAGGCCGCTTGGATCGCGCGCAGCGGCGTCGATTCCATCACGTAAGTGAGGTAGTAGTAGTTGTTCTCCGGGATGTCCTTGTAGGTGAGGCCGAGATGCGTGTGCGAATCCACCAGGCCGGGCAGGACGGTGAGGCTGGACAGGTCGACCACGGTGGCGTCCTTGGGGACGGTGAGGTTCGGGCCGACCGCGGTGATCTTCTCTCCCTCAACCAGGATCATTTGGTTCGTCGCCGCGCGGCCGGTTTCAGGATCGACCAGTCTCCCGGCGCGGATCACGGTGGTCTGCGCGTTGACGCTTCCCGCCCAGAGGACCAGCATGCACACCAGAATCTTCTTGTTCATCACGAGCACCTTCTTGGGAGAACAAGAACATTAGGGGCAGGGTCGCGGGCGCGCGACTCCGGACCGGCTTGACTCGCCTGCGCGAGACGCCTAGAAGGTGAGATCGCTCGTTAGAAAACTAGCCCCGAAAAGGATTCAAGACCTCGACACCGGTCCAAGACACATGCCGGACATTTCGTGTGACCAGAATGAGGTTGTTCACTCGCGCCGTCGCGGCCATCATGGCGTCGATTGGAGAGGCGGTTCGTGCGCTGATCAGGCCGCCCCACTCTTCGGCGATCTGAAGGTCGATGGGCAGAATCCGATCCCCGTGCTGCCGCACGATCAATGAGACCCATCGATCAAGAGCAGCGGCCTGACGCGGATCCCGACCCCGAAGAATCTGAATGCCACGCCTGATCTCGCCGATGGCCAGGACGCTCAGATAGATCGCGTCCTCCGGGACGCCTGCGAACCACGCCGCCACGCCCGCATTCATCCGCGGCCCCTTCCGGATTTCGGACAGAACGTTCGTGTCGACGAGGTAGGTCACAGCACGAGCGGCCGTGGTCGAATCTTCGTCCTCTTCAGATCCCGGGCACCGAGACCCTCCGGCATGGCAAGCAGAAGGTCCTTAAGCGATGTCTTCCGTGGTCTGGACTCAGTTGCCTTCTCGAGAATCGCGCGGTGCTCGGCCTCGACGGACCGCCCGTTCGCCGCCGCCTGAAGACGGAGCGTGGCCACGATCCTGGGATTGACTTTCCGAACCACGAGCTGGGCCACGGCCCAAATGCTATCAGTGATAGCACCTGGCGGACATCAACCAGACTCTCTGATGCTGCCGGAGAACGCCGCACCCAAGATCACCGGCTTCGATACCGAGGTCTCCCTCAAGGAAATGGGAGATCGCGGAATCTGCCAGGTGATTCTGTCGACGCATCCAGGCTCGAGCTACAGATCGTGCGTCAGCACCAGGTGACCGTGCTCACGAGCCCAACTCATGATCACGGTGTCCGGCGCCTTCGGACTTCCAACCGCCGACCAATGGATGGCCTCAACACCTTGACCAACCAAGAACCCCACTACGTTGTCGAAGTGGACGATCCATCCTCCCGGTGTGACATGGGGCGGGATAGGCAGCCGCCCTGCTCGGTGCCGCGCAACCCTTCGCTCTCCTGCCTTTCGAATCCGGCGCCGGCCGTCGCTGGCCTCGCGTCTTCCAGCCGGAACACGCACTCGACGTAGGGACGGACGACCTCCCACGACGCATTGGCGTCGCGGTAGGCGAGGAGCCTGCGCCCGACATCGACGACGTCGGGTTCGTGCTGGAGTAAATGGGCCGCCACCGCGGTGCCCTTGTCATAGGCCCCATGCCGGTGCGTCAAGCATCTTGTGGACGCGCTCGAAGGCTCGCATAGCGCGACGGAGATGCTCGGGCAGATCCTTGCTCGGCATCGGCGTCGCATCCCAAAAGGTCCGGAGTCCCCGCCACGTACTGGCTCGCTTCTTGCTGTACACCCATCCCATGGTCTTCTTGCAGGCGCTCATGAGTCTCATCTCCCGGTTGAGCGACAAATCAAGGATGTCTGGCACGTCTCTGCGGGAAAACCCGCAGGCCATGCAGGTCCGTCCCCTACGAACAATGGCAGATCGTCTGCTCCTGGTCGCCGCTGTGCTTGGCCTCGCCACTGTCATCGAGCCGTGGAAATCCGCTCTGATCGTCGGCATAACACTTGCCGCGATTGGCGCCGCCGTCTCCGGCCTCGGCTGGAGCCACCGTTTGAAAAACCCGTTCGAGGCGACTCGAGCAAGCTTGAAGGAGGATGTGCAATGGATGAACAACCGACTCGCCTAGTCACCACCAGGAAACTGAGGGCCGTCGAGCCACGCAAGGACCCGGCCTCGGAGGTCACTCGACTCCGCACGGACATTGAAGACGCGCGCGATGGTTTGGGCGTCTACGTTACCGAGCTGGATCGACGCCGTCACGACGCCTTTAATCTGAAGCGTCAACTGAAGAAGCACAAAGCCATCGGCATCGGTGTGGGCGTTGCGGCCGCCGCGGGTGCAGTGGCGCTGGTTCTCCGGTCCCGCCGGAAGACCGCCCAGAACCAGCCTTGGTCATCCTGGCGCGTGGCGCCCGCCGTGGCGCAAAAGTCCCGCCGAGTGGGTAAGTTCCTGCTCGGAACCGCCGTCCCTCTCGCCCTCAAAGCCGCGCGCGGGGTCGTCGAGCGGACGGCGAGTCATCGGCCGCGTTTGGCCTGAGCCACCACGCTTCGGGGTGGTCATAAGGCCGAGTCCACTGGTGGCTATTCCGCGCCGAATAGCGGTCCTCGCCCTCGAGGCCAGCCTGCGGCTCGGAGAGAAAGTGAGCTATCGCGTGGTCGCACTCACGATCGAAAACTCGTTCGTGCTGCTCACGAGCGCGGCGACGTACATCCGATACCGGCCATCCGGCAGACGCGCCACCACCGGGTCGTTGAGCGATCGGATAGAGATGCTGGTGAAATCCGCCAGCACCAGCCGCTTCCCCGGCTCCATCGGGTAGCTCAGGCCATCGGTGCTGATGAAGCTCGCCACCTCCTCGCCCTTTCTCATCGCGAACAGCCGGCGACGACCATCGGGCAACTTGATGGTCTTGGGGTCGACGTAGCTGTTGCCCCCTCCGCCCAACGCGGCGTCGCTCAGCACGTCCGCCTGTTCGAACGTGAAGGACTCTCCGCTGTCCGTGGACACCGCGCGCCTGAGGTTGTTGGCGCCTTCCTTGTCGCCCAGGTAGATGAGGACCACCCGGCTTCCTTCCGCGTACGCCTCGTAGACTCCCATCCACCCCTTGTCGACGGCGTGAGGTGCATAACGCGTGCCGGTTTCCGGCGTGAATGCGATGCCGTCGAACGAGATCAGGCTGCGCATCACCGCGGCGTTCAGGTCATACGCGTAGAGCCTCCAGGTCTGGCCGTCCGGCATCAGCGTGCGACGGAGTCGGCGGTTCGATCCGTGTCCGCATAAGGCACGCCGGCGGCGAAAGTGAGCCCGTCGGGGGACTTGGCGACCAACTGTCGGTGAGTGACGCGATCCTCGTAGTAGAGATACACGGTTCCCCCGCTGCTGACGCCGGCCGCGGGATTACTGGCCGACTGCATGCGAAATCCCGCATCGGGAATGAACAGCAGATCGGTGGCCGAGACGGCAGTGGGGCTGGAGGTCGGCGTCGCGGTGGCGGAAGTGGAAGACGGGGGCTGCGTGCCTCCGTTCCCGCCGCAAGAGGCTGACCACGCGAGCGCGACTGTCGCGAACGCCCAGACAATACCGGCCTCGACTCGATCCCGACATTCGGCCATGGAGATGAAAAGGGGACTATACGATTCAAGGGGGGCCGGTAACATCGGAATGGACGTCTCGAACAGACGGAGGAGGCCAAGCGGCCAACAAGCGAATGACATCGCCACGCTCGAACATCAACGCGGCGTTCGCCATCGGTTTCGTGATCCTCCTGGTGATCGTGGCCCGGATCGCGATCTCGCTTGCCCCGGCGGCGCCCATCTATAGGGACGCCGCGTCGGTGCCGTCGGTCACGGCCGTCACGGGCAACACGCAGTTCTCTGGAGCCGTGGCGGTGTCGAGAGATCTCGCGCGCGCTCTGATGGTTCGTGCCAATCTGCCGGGCCTCTCGGTGGCGGCCGCCGTGCAGGGCCAGATCGTATGGGCCGAGGGGTTTGGGCGCGCCGATGTCCCAGGCCGCGTTCCCCTCACACCGCTCACTCGGTTCCGACTCGGTGCTTTGTCGAAGCCGCTTACCGCCTGGTGAGCGCGGTGATCGAGGGCGCTGCGGGCGAGCCCTTCGGGCGCTTCATGTCGCGACAGGTGTTCGAGCCCTTGAAGATGGAACGCACCCTGGTTGCCGAGACCGACCAGGTCGACGGGATGACACCGGTCGACGCGCAGACCTCGACCTTCGGCATCCCCGTCGGGCTCGAGAAGGCGGCGCGCCCGAACTACACCTGTCTCTTCGGCGCGAATGCGTTCCTCTCCACTCCGACGGACCTCGTGCGGTTGGGCTCGGCGATGTTGATGCCCGGGGCGCTCAAGGCCGAGACGATCGAGACCTTCCAAACGCCCACGCGCCTCGCGTCGGGAGCGGCCTCAACCTATGCCCTTGGTTGGACGGTCAGCACTGCCCAGGTCAACGGCAAACCAGTGACCATGGTGAGCCACCGAGGCAGCCCCGTTGGGGGCGCAGTCTCGCTCCTGACGTTTCCCGATCTCGGCATCGTCATCGCCGCCGCGGCCAACGTGACGTCCGCGCAGGGTGTGAATCCATTCGCTCTCGAGGTGGCCGAGGCCTTCGCGCGTCGACGTTCCGCGTTCGTCAGCGCGTCACCGTGATGGCCCGCGCCATCAGCCTGACGGCCGCGCGGCCTCGCGACACCGAGACGCAGCCCGAAAGGCTGCGCCCGGTGGACGGATCAGAGGGCGGCCCGCTCCGCCTGAGTCAGTTCAGTGCCCGGCTTCCGGCTTCCTTGCTCCCTCTTCGACGTCTTACGCAGCTTCCGCTTGGGATCGTCGTCCGGCCCAGGCACCGCGGCCACTTGAGAGTGGTTCTTCGTTTCGTTACCCGCGGCCGCTTTCGGCTCTTCGGCCCCTTCATGAATGGGTGCCCTGTCGGCCCCGCCCGAGCCTTCGAAGTCGTTGTTGTTCTTGCTTCCCTTGTCGCCGCCCGTCACCGGGGCTTTCTCGCCGACGGCCTTGCGGCCTCGAGTGTTGGTCATTGGTCTCTCCGTTTTCTGAGATGGACTGCCACCGCGACAGTCGCCTCGTGAACCAGCAGCAACCATGCCAGCCTAAAGCGTCTTGATTCGCTTGCTTATCGGTCAAGGGCGAACCGCTTTCTACAAAACCAGCCACTTCAACACGCGCAGCGCTCGGAGTGTGTTCCAGCGGCTTGGCTGCCCCACGGACTCGGGAAAGGGGAAGCTCAACGCCTCGTTGTGCGAGCGGTCCAGGAGCCACCGGCCATCGGGTAGACGCTTGCTCTCGAGATGCCGGACGGCCTCGCCCATGCGCGCGTCGGGGCGCGTGCCAGCGGCGCGGAAGTAGTCCAGAGCGCGAAGGGCGTCGTATTCATAGCGCGGCGGGAAGGCGAACTCCAGGAACTTCGGACTTGCGGCCGCGCCCGTCGAGAGGCGCCTAAAGAGACTGCGCACGAGGAGATACTCCTCGCCTCGGCGCCGCGCCGCCGCGATCTCCGGCGCGGGGTCCACGGAGCGTTCGTACTCGAGCAGGCCCTCGAGCACGCAGATGGTGGTGTGAAACGACGAGCGCGTGCTCTTCGGCGCCTCGCAGTTCCAGCCGCCGTCCTCGAGTTGCTCGGCGACAAGGCGGTTCATCAAAGACCGGCTCGGCCGCCCGAAGTACGCGCCCAGCGCGAGCACACCTCCGTTGATGCAAGGCTCCACCTCGCCCTCGAAGAATTGCTTTGCGCCGAACTCCTCGTGCCATCTGAAGCCCTGCGCCACACGCGCAACCGCCGACTCGACAAGCGGGTCGGCCCGGTCGGCGCCGGTCGCGCGGAGGAGCTGCATCATGAAGAGCGTGGGCAACCAGTCAGGCTCATCGGGGCGACGCCAAGGGCCGTCGGGCGCCTGGCAGGCAAGGATCGCAGCGCCCAGACCTTCGTGCGGGATGCGGGCACGCTCGGCTGCGATCTCCGTCGGCGAGAGGCTCATCAGATCGCGCATCGTCTGAAAACGGATCGCGGGGTCTGAATCCAGCAGCCAGTCGATCGTGTTCATCGGCCCGATGCTCCCCAAGCGCTCGCTACTTCTCTGTCCTCGTGAGTCGCTCGATGACCGGGGCGTACTCCGGGAACCATCCGATGAGTTCTCTGCGGTTTGCCATCTCGAAGTCCTGAAAGTCGAAGCCGGGCGCCACGGTGCAGCCGACAAGGCTGTACTCGCTCTCCGGCCCCGGACAGGACGCGAACCAGTTCCCCGCTTTCACCACGTGAGTGAGCGACTCGCCACGCGCGAGATCCCGGCCGAGGATCGTCTCGGAAAGACGACCCGCCCAATCGATCTCCACGATGTGGAGCGGGCCGCCCAGATAGGAGTGCCACATCTCGTCCGACTTGATCCGGTGGAACGCGGAGAACTCGCCACGCCCAAGGAGAAAGTAGATGCCCGTGGAAGCCGCTCGCGGCCCAGTGAAACCCGCGGCCGACACCGACAGGTCGCTCCGATAGTTCTCGGCGAACGCTCCACCCTCGGGGTGACGCGCCATCTTGAAGTGAGCGATCAGCTGTTCCTTAGTCACGCCCGTCCTCCTTTGCCACGCCGTCGAACGAGCCATCGGCGGCAAGGGGTAGATCGTCGAACCGCCAGCTCGGCGCCGGAGCGACCCGCTCCGCCATTCCGGCGTCGAGAGCCTCGAGCAGAGTCTCGAGCCGTGCGCGCTCTCTGTCGACGTCGAAGCCGAGATGAGAAGCCGGATACGCCTCGAATCGGTCCCGCGCTTTCGCGAACGTCCGAAGCGCCCCGACGCGATTCCCCCGCTCCAGGTGATGGAATCCCACACTCACCAGGATCAACGCCTGAAAGAAGTCACGGGAAGGCCCGCGGTGGCGAAGCCACACTCCCTCGAGCGTCTCGTGACAGTCGAAGAAGCGGCCGCGATTGAACTGGCCCACGGCCTGCTCCAACGCGAACCGATCATCGCTCGTCAGTTGCGGCTCGGCATGAACCAGCACCAGCGAAGGATAGGCCTCCGCGCCGCTGCCGGCGAAGCTGCGCTGACCACCGGCGGCGCACGTCGTCGAGTAGGAACCTTTCCGGGTGGACCGGCGTCTTAGTTTCAAATGCCATCACGACGGGCGTCCAGTCTATTGAATTTGTGTCTGTCGCTCAGCGCCTCCGCGGCTCTCGCCCAAAACCCAACGCCTCCGGACAAGCTGAAGATCGACCGCACGGCGGGCGCCATCGAGATCGACGGCCAACTGGGCGATCCAGGCTGGGCGAGTGCGACACCCATCACCACCTGGTACGAAACCCGGCCGGGCGACAACACTGCGCCGAAGGTTCGCAGCGTCGGGTACCTCGCCTATGACGACAAGTCCTTCTACGCGGCTTTCGAGTTCGACGACCCCAATCCTTCGGCGATTCGCGCGCCCTACGGCGACCGCGACACCATCGGCTCGCCCCTCGACTACGGCGGCGTCATCATCGATCCGGGAAACACCGGCCGCACCGCCATCCTCTTCCTCGCCAATCCCCGAGGCATTCAGTACGACGCGGTGACCGACGACGGTTCGGGCGAAGACTCCGCCCCCGACTTCTTCTGGGACTCGGCCGCCCGCATCACGGAGAAGGGCTGGGTCCTCGAGATAAAGATCCCGTTTTCGTCGATCCGTTACCCGAAGACGGACGTTCATACCTGGGGCGTCATGCTCTATCGGAACTATCCGCGCGACTTCCGCTACCAGCTCTTCAGCACCCGCCTCCCCCGGGGCGGGAACTGCTTCATCTGCAACTCGAACACTCTCGAAGGCCTCAAGAGCCTGCCATCTTCGGGCGGCGTCGTGGTGGCGCCCTACGCGAGCGCCGGTCAGGACTGGGGGCCCGACGGGGCGGGCCGCGGAAGGCTCAAGCGCGGCGATTTCGATGGAACCGGCGGCCTCGACATCAAGTGGCGGCCCAGCGCCGAACTTGCCCTCGACGGAACGATCACCCCCGACTTCTCCCAGATCGAGTCGGACACCGCCCAGATCTCAACCAACGAACGTTTCGCCCTCTTCTATTCCGAGAAACGGCCGTTCTTCCTCGAAGGCATCGAGCTGTTCTCAACCCCGATCAACGCGGTCTATACGCGCACGATCACGTCTCCGCGCTGGGGCGTGCGGGGAACGGGCAAAGTGGGCTCGCTCGGCTACACCGCACTCGCCGCCGAAGACCGGGGCGGGGGCAGCGTGATCCTGCCCGGGCCTGCCGGCTCAGGCTTCGCCGATCAGGACTTCCGCTCGTGGGTGGCCATGGCCAGGGTCAAGCGCGACTTCGGCCGATCCTTCGTAAGCGCCCTGGTGGTCGACCGAGAGATCGAAGACGGCGGCTCCAACCGTGTCTTCGGGCCCGACTTCCGGTGGCAACGCGGCATCTCCGATACCGTCACCGGTCAGCTTCTCCTCAGCCAGTCACACACACCGAACCGGCCCGACCTGGCCGCCGAGTGGAATGGCCAGACCCTCGATGGCCATGCCGCGCAATTGTGGTGGCAGCACTCGTCAACCCACGTCGACTGGTTCACCCAGTTCCAGGATATTCACGAGGACTTCCGTGCCGACAGCGGCTTCGTGCCCCAGGTCGGCTATCGCCAGCTCTTCGCGGATGCCGGATACACGATTCGGCCCGAGGGCTTTCTGAGGCGGCAACGCTTCTTCGCCACCCTCGATCGCCAGACCGACCGGTCCAACGATCTCCTGCAACAGTTCACGACCCTGGGCACCGGCATGGACGCGGCCTGGAACTCGTTCATCCAGTTCCGTTACCACTACGACCGCATCCTCACCGGCGGCCGTGTGCTATCGCGCTCGGCCGGCAACGCGTACGTCCAGACCAGCCCCTCGCAGCTCTTCAACAACCTGAGCCTCGACGCGCGTTTTGGCCAGGAAATCGATTTCGCTAACGCCCGGCGCGGCACCGGCGCGACGCTGAGTTTGAACGCCTCCCTGCGTCCGACCGACCACCTCGCCTTGAGCCTCAACCACTCCCTGCGGCTTCTGAACGTCGACGATGGGACGGGCTCGGGTGCTAAGGGACGTCTCTTCACCGCGCGCGTCGACCGGCTTCGCGCCACCTACACCTTCAGCGCGAAGAGCTTCGTGCGCGCCATCGCGCAGTGGATCGACACCAAGCGTGATCCGGGCCTCTATATCAACCAAGTGACGCCGCGGAGCCGGAGCTTCTCGGGCTCCGTGCTCTTCGCCTACAAACTCAACTGGCAGACCGTATTGTTCCTGGGCTACGGCGACGAACGCGAACCGAACGAGCGCGACACCCTGGAGCCCATCGCCCGTTCGTTGTTCGTGAAGCTGTCGTACGCCTTCCAGCGCTAGAGGTCTTTGGCCTCCAGGTCCGGACTAGGGGTTCTTCCGCTCGATCAGCGCGTCGAGACGGACGCGATCGGGAGCGAGGAGCGCCTTCACGTTCTCCACGCTGACATCGGCCACGATGATCTGGCCCACCTCGTCGTGGACGTCGCTGTAAAGCCCGTGCGCCTTCATCTTCTGGGCCTGGTACCGATTGTCCTCGGTCGGGCTCACGTAGTGAACCGACGAGGCCTTGTAGCGGTGGACGAGGAAGAGATGGATGAGCGTCATCAATCGCTTCTGCCGCAGGGTCAGATCGAACGTGTTCTGGTCGCGCACCGAAAGCAGATGACGGCCGCGGCGATCCACGATGGTGGCGAAGATCACATTCGCGAGCTTCTCTCCCCCGCCTGGGGTGATGCTGAGTTCGAGCAGCTCTGAGCCCGCGGTGTGCGGGCGCAGGGTGACGCGCAGCGGGCGCTCGATCTTGTGCCGCTTCGCCCACGTCTGCAGCCACTCCTCGAGGAGCTTGGTCGGCACTTCGGTCTGCACCAGGTGCTGATGCTGGGTTGAGCCCTTGCCCATCGCCTTGGTGGCCGCGGTGCCGCCGGACGAGGCCATCAGCGCCGCGTCTCCACGCGGGCCGCCCACCAGAGTCTGCGGCGTCTTGTAGGGCGAATCAACGAGACGGAACTTCCGCTGCAGCCTGGCCAGCGACAACATGCCGTCCTGACGCAGGGAAGCCGCGAACTCTTCGGCCGCGAGGCCGTCGATCTGATGGCCGCCATAAGTGATGAAGTTGAAGACGAAGCCGAGCTTGCCCAGCTCTTCGGGGAAGCGCCGCATCTCGTCGTCGCCCATGCCGGTGGTGTCCCAGTTGAAGGAGGGCGAGAGATTGTAGGCAAGGAGCTTGCCCGGGAAACTCGCATGGATTGCCTCGGCGAAGCGGCGCGCGTCGGCCAGGTCGGCGGTCTTGGTCTCCATCCACAGCAGATCGGCGAAAGGCGCCGCGGCCAGCGACTTGGTGATCGCGTATTCGAGGCCGCCCTGCACCTGGTAGTAGCCCTCGGGGGTCTTCGCCACCTCGCAGTCCCAGATGATGGTGATGCCCATGCTCCGGGCCTTGGCCCGCGCCGCGTGGAACGATGTGCGGTTGGCGTAGGCCATCCACTCGGTCACGCTCATCTCAAAGCGTTCCCCTTCCCCGCTGCGGAAGCCGATGACGTCGGCCACCGCCTGCGGGTAGCTCTTGAGGCCGGCCTCGGCCTGCCAGGCTTCGAGATAACTCGACTCCACCTGGTCGATGAGGCGTTCAAGCGCCCCGCCCGTCCCCGGCTTGGTGGCTTTGACACCCTCGTCGATCACGCGCATCACTCCGGCGCGCGCGAGCCAGGCGTTCGCCTCGTCGTACTCCTCGGCGGAGACGTTGAACAGCAAATGACCGCGCACGTCCTCCATGCCTGCTTCGTTCAGGCGCTTCAGTATGGCGAGGTACCCGACCTTGTAGGTCGGAAGGTCGACGTTTGTGGCGCCGAGGATGAACGAGTGGTCGCGCTCGTCGCCGCGGCCCTCGAGAAACGTCGCCGACTCGGCGTCGGTGCGTGCGACGATGATGCCTGGCACACGCATGATGTCGAGCTGGAACCGGGCGGCGTTGAGGCGCTTGATCTGCTCGTCGGAGGGCACCAGGACCTTGCCGCCCTGGTGGCCGCACTTCTTGGCTCCCGGCTTCTGATCCTCGATGTGATAACCCGGCACGCCCACCTCGACGAAGCGGCGGACGAGGTTGCGCACATGCGCGTCGCCGCCGTGTCCGGTGTCGGCGTCCGCGATGATGAAGGGGCGGAAGTCGACCTCGGGAGTGGCCGCGCGCTGCGCTTCGGTCATGCGCGACCGCGCGAAACGCTGGTTGCGATCAGCCGAAAGCAGCGCGCGCACGATGGGAGCGGCCTCGTCCGGCACCTGGCTGAGCGGATAACTCGCAAGATCTGGCCCAGGATCCTCATTGACCGACCCCTTGGCCGATGTCGCCCAACCGCCGAGATAGATGCCTTCGATGCCCGCGCGCTTGAGCGCCACCGCCTGGCCGGGCGAGTACGGGCCGAAGGTGGTGATCTGCTTGCCCGCGGCGGCCAGTTCCTTGAGCCTCGCGTGGAACTGTTCGGCGGCGTCGCGCGCCACCGTGTAGTCCGTGCGGATCGTGCCGCGCTGCTCAGCGACCTGCCGCGCCGAGTACAGACGGGTGATCCCCTCGAACCGGGGCGCGGCCATGAACGCCGCGGTCTCGGTGACTTCGGACTCAAAAACCTTCATCGCTTCTTCCTCCTCAAGGGACGTTTATGGTTTGGCGAAATCCAGATTCGCGGTGATGCGAAATCCGGTGGTGGTCAGTCGGACCCGATAGTCCTCGATCCGCTGCCACGCCCGCGCGAGGTCGTGGTTGTCCAGATTCAAATTCAGGAGATCGACGTACCACGGAAACTTGTCAGGGTTCGTCACGTAGGTCATCACGATCTCCCGCGCGATGGGAAGCGTGGTCTCCTTCGAGTCGTCGTGAACATCCCGGTTCGAGGCGGCGAGGAGCTTGGCGTACTCCTCGTCGAGCAAGCGGGCAAAGAGATCGGCGGTGAACGGATCGCCTTTGACCACTCCCGTGGGCCGATCGTCTTCAGTGAGTGTCGCCTTCTTATGCAGCCACTCCCACAGGATGCTCAAACGAATCTCCCCGGTGGCCATGTCTTCCATCAGGTAAAGGACGTCATCGTTGCCAAAGAAGTCCGCGGGCTTGAGGGCCGCGGCCTGGAAACCCTGGCCAAAGGCGTTGCCGTATTGCAGGGCCACGCTCAGCAGGTCACGCGCGCCGCGAATCGTGCGTGCGGCCGGTTCGAGCAGGGTCAAGCCCTGCGCGTCTTCCCCGGTGTAGGTGAGTGCGGGAAACTCGCGACCCAGCTGGTTCTCCTGACCGACCCTCTCCCAGACCGGACGGACGATGTGGACCATCTTCCAGTGCGCCACCCACTTGCCGCAGGCACCCGCGCGTTGCTCGCGTTCGGCCCCCGCGACGGCGCGCGCCATGCCGCTGGTCACGCCGGCCTCGGAGCCCACCGGAATATTGGGCTCCATGCCGCCTTGCCATAACGCGCAATTGCCCGAGGCGTCTTTGGTGTTCACGGCCCGCCGTACCCGATCTTCGTAGTGGCGCATGTAGCCGTAGGTCATGGTGACCGCGTCAATGTTGGGGTTGATGAAGGCCGCGTCCCCAACCATGGCGTCGGACACACTGTTGATGTAGTCCCAGCGCCCGGTGTTGAAGCCCACGAAGTGTAGGCCAAGGGCAGCGCGGATCTCAATGAGCTGAAAACACGCCTCGACCTGCTCCACCAGCACGTAGACCTTGATCGTTCCCACGGGCAGCGACAGGTGGACCTCGAGCGTCTCCAAGATCCGGTTCCACAAAGCCGCTTCTTCGGCGGTCTGGATCTTGGGGAGATACAGCGCGATCGGCTCTTCCTTCTCCGCGAGCCGCCGATGATTGTTTACCACGTAGAGCGCCAGATCGACGATCGACGCGGAGAAGCCCTCACCGGTGGCGAGGCGCACATGGCGGTCGTCGAGGTGCAGACCCCGCGCCCGGAAGAGGACCGCGGTGAAGTCGAGTTGGGCGCGCCAGTCCGGAACAATCTCCCGACCATGGAAGTCGCGAGCCCACGCGTTCATCTCTTTGGCCACCTGCTCGGCCACGGCCATGAAACGCGGATCGCGGTCGAGCGCGAGCTTGAGATTGCGCTGGTTGTCGAGGGACATCGTCTGGATCTGGCCCAGAGCGTCTTCCCCGTCGAACATCCAGCCGTCGGCTCCCGAAAGGAGGGCGTAGGCGACGTTGCGCAGACCCTGCTCGACCGAGGCGTTCGGACGGGCGGCGGGGCCCGTCCCCTGGATCCACTGCCGCCTCAGCCTCTTTGGAATGCCGCCGCTCTGGAAGCGCCCCTCGCGCGCATCCCGCACCCGGATCGAAGTACCGGGGATCAGCTGATCGGGGTCGAGGAAAGCGATGCGCCCCCCTTCGGCCACTCGCTTCGCGCGGCGTTTGAGTCGCGCGGCCATGAGGGCGAGCCGCTCGGCGTTCAGGGGGGCTAGAACGCCGAGGGCTGAAACCGCCTCGTTGGTGAGAACGTCAGGATAACGACCGGCCAGACCTTCACGAATCTCGAGCCGATTTACGCCATTCCCTTCGTCGAGCATGCCGGGAATGTACAGCGCCGAGGCACTAGAACTTGAACTCGATGGTCCCGGTTATCATGCGCGGATTACCCTGCGCACCCTGGAGGATGCTGAGGGACGGGATGTTGTAGCCGTTGGTGAGATATTCCTTGTTGGCCAGGTTCTTACCGTTCACGGCTACGCGCCACTTTCCGTTGGGCGCCAGCCAGCTGAGGTAGCCGTCCACCAGACCGTACGCCTTCTGAGTGATGGGAAGAAGCGGCGTGCCCGGACGGCCGGGATACTGCCCGCCTTCGTTGGTGAGCGTGGAATCGTCGCGGTGCGCATAACCCACGCTGCCCACGAGCACGCCCTTAGCCACCACGCCCCGGCCGGTGGCGCGGATGGCGCCGGTCAGCTTCGGCGCGTTGGTGATGACCTGAGTGTCCACGAAACCGTCACGGTTGTTGTCGAGGGGATCGGGGTCCACGCCGAGGTAGCTCGCCTGGCCGGAGATAGAGAGCCAGCTGAAGCCCACCGAGGACGCGTCGAACTCGACTTCCACGCCCTTCATGGTGGCGTTGCCGGCGTTCAGGAACTGGCCGAAGAACGCGCCGTTGACGGTGGTGAATGTGCTGACCTGGACGTCCTTGTAGTCGCCATAGAAGGCGGCGGCGTTGAGCACGAGCTTGCGGTCGTTCAGCACCGACTTCACACCCACCTCGACCACATCGAGGATTTCGTCGTCGAAGGGCAGATCGGAGCCGGGGGCGGCGATGGTGTTGGCGCGGACGTTGAAGCCGCCGCTCTTGAAACCGCGGGAGGCCGAAACGTAGCCCATCACGTCATCGGAGAAGCGATAGTCGAGGCCGACACGGGGCGCGAAGGAAGTGAACTTCTTGCTCTTGTCGAAGGCGGCGGCCACCGCGAGAACGCGGCTGAAGGTGCTGTCGTAGGCGGCGTTATAGACGTGCGCCGTCTTCTCTTCCGAAGTGAGGCGCGCGCCGGCGTTGAGGGTGGCCTTGTTGCCCAGGCGGTAGCTGCCGTCGATGAAGCCCGCGATCGAGTCCGTCTTCACCGTACCGTCGGTGGTTCCGAAGCTCGAGTTTACGAAGATGTTCTTCACGATGCCGCCGGCTTCGCCCTGCAGGTAGTAAACGCCGAGGATGCCGCTCACTTTGTCGCCGCTGTCGTGAAGCAACTGGATCTCCTGGGTGGTCTGGTCGTCGAAATAGTCGGCGGTGACATCGGCGATCTTGCCGGGCGTGGTGTCGAAGTCGATGCTGTTCACGGAATCAGACTTGCGGTAGGCGGTGATCGAGCGCAGGCGCCACTTGGGGTTGATGGTCCAGTGGAAGTTCAAGGCCGAGCCCTTGGCATCGGTGCTGTTCAGAGGAGCGAGACCGCTGCGAGTGTCGAAGATGTTGGCCTCGGGCGGGCAGGCGCCGCCGGAGAAGATCGGACACAGAGCATTGGCGGAGAGACGGGTGAGGCCCTTGGGCTGCGCGTCGTCCTTGGACTGGTCGTAGCTCAACTGCACCTTGACGCTGCTCGAAGGCAGCCAGTCGACGCTGCCGCGGAAGGCCAGGGTGTTCTTGTCCGAGACATCCTTGCCGGTGAGCAGGTTCGTGCCGAAGCCCGCGTGCTGGAACGAGCCGCCGGAGATGCGGGCCCGCAGTTTGCCTTCGATGAGCGCGCCGCCGACGCTGCCCCTGAAGTCGTGGTTGCTGTAAGTGCCGCCGGTGTAGGAGAAGCCGCCCTTCCACTTGTCGACGATGTCGCGGCTCACATACTTGATGGCGCCGCCGATGGTGTTCTTCCCATAGAGCGTGCCCTGGGGACCGCGCAGCACTTCGATGCGCTGAACGTCGAAGACATCGAGCAAGGCGCCCTGGGGGCGCGCGAGGTAGACGTCATCCACGTAGAGGCCCACACCCGGGTCGACTCCCCACAGAGGGTCGGCCTGGCCCACGCCGCGCATGAAGGCGGTGAGTGTGGTCTGCTGGTTGCGGCCCGCGTAGATGGAGAGGTTCGGCACCTCGCCCTGCAGTTCGGAGATGTCGGCCACCGCCGCGACCTCGAGGTCATTCCCGGTCTTCACCGTGACCGCGAGGGGCACCTTCTGAATGTTCTCTTCCTTGCGGCGGGCCGTGACCGTGACGTCCTCGGCCCGCTTCACGTCCTTCGCTTCTTCAGCCGGGGTGGCCTGGGGCGTGGCCTGGGCGGTCGGGGCTTCGGCCTTTACGGCCGCGCCGTCAGGGCCGTGCGCCTTCACTTCGGCGCCTCCCATAGTGACCACGGCCAGTAAGGCTGTGGCGAGGGAACGCGAGATGAACGTCACATCAAAGGGGCGGCGAGTCATAGGCTTTTTCTCCAAAAGAGGTGAGAGAGGGCGGTTCATCTCCACAACAAACCGAACGCTCGTTATATGGAAACCGTATCCTGAGACGGCTCCCGGCGTCAAGCGCGTTTTTCTAAAGACCCACAAAACCGTCGTCCATGGCCCGTCGCCGTCAGAAAATCCTTGACCTGACAAGGGGGGCCGGGGTACGTTCTTTTACATAACGCGCGTTCGGTTTCTGAATCGCGTGAGGTAAACACCCGCATGAACATCGCCGGCCTCTTGAGTCATCACGCCCGCTATCGCCCCCACCACCAAGCCGTGGTCTGCGGCGATCACCGGTTGAACTTCCGCGAATTCGAAGCGCGCGTCGTGAAAACGGTGAACGCGCTTTCGGATCTGGGCCTTGGCCCCGGCGACAAGGTGGCCACCCTCCTCGGCAACTGCATCGAGCTGCTCGAGGTCTATGGCGCGGCCGCCCGCGCCGGCCTGGTGGTGGTGCCGCTCAGCCCACTGCTTCGGGGGCCCGCGCTTAAAACCCTGCTCGACGACTCGGACACCCACGCATTGGTGGCCGACGGGGCCTTCGCGGAAACTCTCGAGTCCGTTAAAGGCGAGTTGCCGGGAATCGCGGAGGGCTGCTACGTGTTTACCGGGACCTGCCCGCCCTGGGGCCAGAGTTACGCCGCCCTCACTGAGAAGGCTTCCGCCGAGGAACCCCGGGATCCAGGCGTCACCGGCGATACGCCGTTCAACATCATCTATAGCAGCGGCACCACCGGCCTGCCCAAAGGCATCGTCCACACCCACGCCATCCGCGCCGCCTATTGCACTCTCTTCGCCTCGGCCTGGCGGATGACGCCTGAGAGTGTTGTGCTGCACGCGGGCTCGCTCGTGTTCAATGGGTCCTTCCTGACCCTGATGCCCTGGCTCTACCTCGGCTGTCGGTTCGTGCTTCATCGCCAGTTCGACGCGCGCGCCTACCTGAAGGCAGTGCAGGATGAGGCGGTCACCCACGTGATGCTGGTGCCGTCGCAGATCGTGGCCCTGCTCGAGTCACCCGACTTCAATGAGAAAGCCCAGCCGTCGCTCCAGATGATCGGCTCCGTGGGGGCGCCTCTTCATCTCGAACACAAGCAGGAGCTGGCGCGACGCTTTCCCAATCGCCTTTATGAACTCTACGGACTGACCGAGGGCTTCGTGACCATCCTCGATCGCGACGATGCCCCCCGCAAGACCGGCTCGGTCGGTGTGCCGCCGGCTTTCTTCGAGATCCGGATCCTCGACGAACAGGGCCAGGACGTTCAGAAGGGCGAGGTTGGCGAGATCACCGGGCGCGGCCCGATCATGATGCCCGGCTACTACAAACGGCCCGATCTCACTTCCCTCGCCATCATCGACGGATGGCTGCGCACCGGCGACCTCGGCCGGCTCGACGACGACGGTTTCCTGTATCTCGTCGATCGGAAGAAGGACCTCATCATCTCCGGCGGCGCCAACGTCTTCCCCCGCGACATCGAGGAAGTGATCGTGCGGCATCCCGCGGTCAAGGAAGCCGCGGTCTTCGGCGTTCCCGACCCGAAGTGGGGCGAGGCTCCCATCGCCGCGGTGGTGCTGCGCGAAGGGGCCACGGTGTCCGACGAGGAACTCCGCGATTGGATCAACGAGAACGTCGAGGCGAAGTTCCAGAGAGTGCGCGAGGTCGTGCGCCTCAAGGAGTTCCCCAGAAACGCCGCGGGCAAAACCTTGAAGCGCGAGATCCGCGATCAGTTCTCCAACACCCTTAAGGATCCCCTCCAAAAATGAGCGAACCCCGCGAAATCACCTGGCGCAGTCCCGACGGGCTGAACCTCGTCGCGACCGAATATGGGAGCAAGGACTCGTCGCGGCTTCCCGTGATCTGCATCCCCGGCCTCACCCGCAACGCGCGCGACTTCGAGGAGCTGGCGCCCTGGATCGCCTCTCTGGGGCGACGTGTCATCGCCGTCGACCTGCGCGGCCGCGGTCGCTCCGACCGGGATCCCGATCCCCGCCACTACGCGCCGCCGACCTACGCCTTGGACATCGTTGCCCTCCTTGATTCGCTTGGCCTGCCACGGGCTCTGTTCGTGGGCACGTCGCTTGGGGGCATCGTGACCATGACCATGGCGTCCCGGCATCTCGATCGCATCGGCGGCGCGGTCCTGAACGACGTGGGCCCGGTGATCGCGAAGGAAGGGATCGCGCGCATCTCGGGCTACGCGGGCCGGACGCCTCCGGTACGCACCTGGGACGACGCCGTGGCTTACTCGAAGCAGACCGGTGGTGTCGCGTTTCCGAAGTGGACCGACGCCGAGTGGACAGTATTCGCCCGCCGCATTTTCAAGGACGGACCTGGCGGAGCGCCCGTGCTCGAATGTGATGCGGGCGTATTCCGACCGATGCACCCGATCATTGTCTGGCTTCTCACTCCCATGGTGTGGAAGTTGTTCCGAAAACTCGCCACCGGCCGACCGACACTGCTCGTGCGCGGCGCCATCTCCGACGTGCTCGACGTGGCCACGGCCACCCGCATGCGAAAAGAAGCGCAGGGCCTCGCATTCGCCGAGGTCGACGATGTCGGACACGCGCCCACCCTTTCCGAGCCCCAGGCGATGGCAGCTCTCACGCGCTTCTTCGCCGAGGCGCCCTGATGCAACAACAGGATCGTTCGGATCGCAGCCGGAAGGCGATCCTCGACAAGGCGCTCAGCCTCTTCTCGAAACAGGGTTACCACGGCACGAGCATCCGGGAAGTGGCGACTGCGGCGGGACTCTCCACCGGGATCGTCTATCACCTGTTCGCGGACAAAGAGGCGATCTTCCGCGCGCTGCTCGAGCGCTACTTCACCTTTCTCGCCTCCCCCGACTTCCCCTTCAACAAGGCCCTCGCCGAAGGCGCGTTCCCGAACGATCTCGAGAAGCTGGGCCGCGCCTCCCGTGAAAGCGTGCGCCGCTACAAGCCGTATGTCGCGCTCATCTATGTGGATGTCGTCGAGTTCGAGGGGAAACACATCAGGCGCTTCTACGCCGACATGGCCCGTCGGTTCGAAACCTCCATGGCCGGCCATCCAGGCGCTGCGGATCTGCGCGCGCAACTCCGCCCCGGGGTCTCGCCCGTATCCGCCATCATGCTCGCCAGTCGCTTCCTGCTTCACTACTATGCGGTCGAAATCGTCTTCGGGGTCAAGAACCATTTCGGGAAGAACTCCGAAGATGTGGTGAAAGAGATCGCCGACATCCTGCGCTATGGGATGCTGCGTCGCTAGGCGGCGCGCAAACCACCCCATGGAGAAACAGACCCCCGAAGTCCCTGCCGGTCAGGATGAGACGCCGGCCACCAAAAGGGCCTGGCTGACCCTCGCCATCCTCATCGTCGTTTACGTCTTCAACTTCGTCGATCGCCAGATCCTCGCCATCCTGGCCGAGCGCATCAAGGCTGACCTGGGAGTGAGCGACGCGCAACTCGGCTTTCTCTACGGCACGGCCTTCGCGGTCTTCTACGCGGTCTTCGGCATTCCTCTCGGGCTGTTGGCCGACATCGGCAACCGCCGGTCGGTGATCGCGGCCGGCCTCGGGTTCTGGAGCCTGATGACCACACTCTCGGGCTTCGCCAGCAGCTTCCCCCAGTTGGCCTTGGCGCGCATCGGCGTGGGAGTCGGTGAAGCGGCCTCGGCCCCGGCCGCCTATTCGATGCTCAGCGATCTCTTTCCGAAGCGGCAGCGGGCCACCGTGCTGGCGCTGTATTCGGCGGGCATCTACATCGGCTCGGGCCTGGGCCTCTTCATCGGCGCGCAGATCGTTGAGCGCTGGGATCGCGCTTTCCCACCCGGCACCGCACCCTTCGATCTCGTCGGATGGCAGGTGGCCTTTCTGGTCGTCGGTCCGCCAGGGCTCATCCTCGCCCCATTCCTGCTGATGATTCGCGAGCCGGTTCGCGGGGCTCGGGAAGGTCTCGCGTCCCAGGCCGCGCACCTAAGCCCGGTGCGCGCGGCGATCGCGGAGACCATCTCTTTGATGCCGCCCATGTCGGTGATCCTCATGGCGCGCCGGGGTGGCCCCTGGGTCGCAAACCTCGTGGCCGCAGCCGGGGTTTCGCTTGTCGCCTTCGTTCTGTCCGTATGGTCGGGAAACTGGCAGCAGTGGGTGGCCGTGGGCTTCGGCGCACTCGTCGCCATCACCTACGCCCAGCAACTGCGGCAGGCGGATCCTCCGGCCTACGCGCTGATCTTCAAGACCCGTTCGCTCGCCTTCGCGACGCTCGGCTTCTCCCTGCTCGCCTTCAACGGTTACGCCGTGCTCTTCTGGATTCCGGCGTTTTATGTCCGCTATCACGAGCTGCGCCTCGCCGACATCGGCCTGATCATCGGGCTCATCTCCTCAATCGCCGGCCTCGTGGGCGTGACTCTGGGCGGCATCCTGGCCGACCGATTCCGCCGCAAGTCGCCGGCAGGGCGGCTGTGGGTGGGACTCGCGAATGCCCTTGGTCCCATTCCTTTCTCGCTGCTCGCCTTCTATGCCCCGGATCCGAAAGTCTCGCTCGCCCTCTACGCGGTGGTGCAAACCCTGGCCTCGTTGTGGGTGGGCGCGGGTGTCTCCACCGTGCAGGACCTTGTGCTGCCGCGCATGCGCGCCCGAGCCTCCGCGGTGTTTCTGCTCTTCGTGACCCTGCTGGGACTCGCCCTCGGACCCTTCACCATCGGACGCCTGTCCGATCTGCTGGGCGATCTGCGACAAGCGTTGCTCTTCGGTCTCGTGGCCTGCCTCGCCGCCGCCGCGCTTTTCATCGCCGCGGCTCGTTCGGTCGGGGCCGACGAATCGTCGCGGACGCAGAGAGCCCGCGAAGCGGGCGAGATCTAGTCAGGCACGCGAATCCGCGGTCTGCCGCGGTGGTAGCCTTCGCCGACGCTCGACGAAAGAGGGACCGAGGGGGATGTGGCCTGACAATTACGGTCGACCGAAGCTCAGTCTCCGTACCTTTGGGGTGGCTCTTGGTCTGACTTTGACCCTGACCCTGCCGCTGCCGCTCGAAAGCGCGGGAGCCTCTCTGGTCGAGCCCATCCTGCCCGTCACCACCTACTCGGTCGGCGAGGGTTTGCCGAGTGCCCTCGTCTACCAGCTGGCCCAGGATGCCGACGGTCTGATCTGGATCCTGAACCGCGAGGGCATCGTTTCGTTTGACGGTGTCTCCTTCAGACCCCAGGGCATTCAAGAGGGACTCCTGACGTCACAATCGGGCGGAGTGACCGTCGACGATCGGGGGCGTGCGCTGGCCGCCGCCCTTGACGGGCGCATCTTCCGGAACGAAGGTGGACGGTGGCAGCTCCAGACCCCGGCCATTGATCGCTCCTTCGTGGGGCAAGTGCGATCGCTGGCCCAGGTCATCCGGCAGGGCCGCGACGTGTTCGTGGTAAGCACGACCGCCGGGCTGTGGGAGTGGGACGCGTCTTGGCGGCGGGTGGATCGAGCGGAGGACGACCTGGTACGGGGCATCACCTCCCTGGGTCGTCTGGGCGGGGAGATGTTCGTGGGAACGAGGCTTGGCCTGTGCCGGCTTCGCGAAGCCCTCGACTGCGCCTGGGCCAAGGATCCGCGGTTGCACCAGCCCATCCTGGCCGTGAGTTCAGCCCAGGTCGATGGTCGCCCCACCCTCCTCGTGCTCGCCCATCGCTGGCTGGGCGCGCTCACCGACGACAAGCTCCGGCTCTTCGGCCGGCCCCTCGAGGTCGATCTCTCCGCGGATCTGGATCCGCGCAACCCGTATCGAACCGACAACGCGGCGATCAACATGGACGCCACGGGCACGGTCTTCTTCGGCACGATGTATCGCGGATACATGCTCGAAGCCGGCGCCGCGAAACCCCGCGAACTCGGCCCCATAAAACGCCGACCGGGCGAAGGGGGTCTTACTTCCATCATGGCCGATCGTGAAGGCGCCATCTGGATCGGCACCCTTCGCGGCCTGACCCGGCTGGGAAGCCGGCGCTTCCTCTCCCTCGACTCCCGGTCCGGGCTGATCGAAGATGAAGTGTCGGCCATCGCTGATCTATCGGGAGGACGGTTTCTGCTCGGACACAACGCCGGGCTGACCTTCATGGATGAGAACGGCGGACGCATCGTGGACTCCTTCGCGGTGCCTGAGCTGACCGAAGGCCTGGCCCGCGGCATCCCGCCCCGCGTGCTCGACTTCGCTCAGGACGCCAATGGCGTGGTGTGGGCGGCCGCGGGCACCGCGCTGCTCGAGATCGGGAGTGATCGGCGGATCTCGGTCCACCGATTCCAGGAGCGCGTGGTGTCCGTGGAGACCGACCTGCGCGGCCGGCTCTTCGTTCTGTGCGCCCGCTCCCTGTTCGTCCGTCGCGGAGGACGCTTTGAGGCTCTTCCCGCATCCTTCCTGCAAGCACCGCCGCGGACCAGTCGATGGCTGGCCACCGACGGCGCGGACCGCCTGTTCGTAGCCACGGTCAGCGGTCTCTTCTGGCGCGACGGCATCGGCGCCCCCGAGCTGGACGTGGGCGCGATGTGGCATCGCGCGTTCAGCGCCGATCAACGGGGCGACAACGTATACGCGGTGAGCGCGGCCCCGGGAGGCGAAGTTCATGTGGGCACATTGGGGGGGCGCTACCGCCTGATCGGCGACGCCCTGGAGCCCGTGAAAGGAACGGGAGCCCTGAGCCGCCCCGTCTACTTCTTGCTGAAGGACGCAGCGGGAAAACTCTGGGCGGGCACGGACGATGGGGTCTTCGTGGAGGAGCCGGGAGGCTTCCGACAGCTTTCGGTGCGTCACGGACTGGCCGGTCGAGAGACGAACCGCGGGGCCGGTCTTGTCGACTCCAAGGGACGGGTCTGGATCGGCACGGACCAGGGACTCTCGATCTATCGTGAAGACCTCGATGTGCGCCTCAGCGCGCCGCCCTCGGTGGAAATCCAGGGTGTCGACATCGAAGGTGAGCGTCGCCCGGCCCGTGACGCGATCCGCCTGTCAGCCAGTCCGCGATCCGTGGTCTTCCGCGCCCACACGATCACTTTCTCGGGCGAGGAAGAGGTGATCTGTCGTTACCGTCTCGATGGTCTCAACGAGGACTGGCAGGGCCCCGCTCCCCTCACCACCGCGGGGATCCGCTACACCCACCTCCCCCCCGGGCGTTACCGGCTGCGCATCGCCGCGGCGTGGCGGGACAACGGCCCCTGGGGCGAGGAATCGGTCTCGCAGGAGATCCTCATCCCCACGCCCTGGGGACAACGCCCGTGGGTGTGGTTGTTGTCCCTTCTCTCGGTGCTGGCCCTGCTCGTGGTCGGCCACCAGTTCCGGCTCCGACGTCTCGACCTCCGCAATGCCGAACTCGAATCGTTCAACGCTCAGTTGCGCGATTCGGTGGCGGAACGACAACGCCTGATCTCCGAGCTCGAAGCCAAGAACAGCGAGCTGGAGCGGTTCACCTACACCGTGTCGCACGACCTGAAGGCTCCCCTCGTCACCATCCGTGGCTTCGCCTCTCTGGTCGCGCAGGATGCCGAAGAGGGCCGAATGGACCAGCTGCGCGCGGATCTGCAGCGGGTGCACAAGGCCGCGGAGACCATGGGCCTGCTTCTGAACCAGCTCCTTGAGCTGTCGAGGATCGGGCGCGTGGTGGGACCGCCCGAGCCCGTGGCCCTCACTCCGCTGGTCCAGGACGCAGCGCTGCGCGTGCCCGGCCTCGACGGTACGCAGCTTGTGGTGGCCCCCGATCTGCCCACGGTCGAGGGAGATCGCGCACGCCTGCTCGAGGTCTTCGAGAATCTCCTGGGCAACGCGGTCAAGTTCATGGGCTCCCAGCCCGCCCCGAGAATCGAGGTGAGTCCGCGGCCAGGACCGGAGCCGGTGATCGTGGTGTCCGACAACGGCGTGGGCATCGATCCAAGGTTCAAAGACCGGGTGTTCGATCTGTTCGAGCGGCTCGACAAGAGCGTGGCCGGTACGGGCATCGGTCTCGCCGTGGTGAAGCGCATCGTCGAGTTCCACGGCGGCCGGATCTGGGTGGAGTCCACGGGCGTTGCCGGCGAAGGCTCGCGGTTCTGCCTCACTCTGCCCACATCGCGGACCCAGTAACTAACAGGTAGATAACAGGTTTGACCGGTGGGGCGAGCCGTCATAGTATCCTGGTGATGGGGGGCCGCAAATCTACGCCCGCGGCTCAAGCACCCCCGACCGAAGGCGCTGACGCGCCCTTCTGGCCAGCCGCAGTGGGGTTGTTCGTGGCGGCGTTGGTCGTTCGCCTCTGGCACGTCTGGCAGCTGAAGCAGTCTCCCTTCGGGTCCGTTCTGCTCGGCGATGCTGCCGGCTACGACGCGTGGGCCCGGCGCATCGCCGCGGGCGACTGGCTGGGTCAGGGAGTGTTCTATCAGGCGCCGCTCTATCCGTATTTCCTGGGCGGCGTTTACGCCGTCTTCGGTCCTCACCTGATCGCGGTGCGAGTCGTCCAGTCCCTACTTGGCGCGGTCGGCGTTGTGCTCCTGGCCCTCGCGGCCCGCCAGCTCTTCGGACGCAACGCCGGCATCGCGGCGGGATCGCTGCTGGCCTTCTATTCGCCCGCGCTCTTCTTCGATGGGCTCATTCAGAAAGCGAGCCTCGACCTCATGCTCACTTGCAGCCTGCTCTGGGCAGTGACGCTCATCGTGGATCGGCCCACCGCCTGCCGCGCGTTGGCGGCGGGGCTCATCGTCGGCTGTCTGGCCCTGACGCGAGAGAACGCGCTGGTGTTCGCGCCCCTTCTTTTCGCCTGGCTGCTGTTTCGACGAGAGCAGAGAGGGTCTGACGCCGCGGTATTCGCCCTCGGCCTTGCCCTCGTCCTGGCGCCCGTCGTAGCGCGGAACTTCGCGGTCAGCGGAGAAGTCCACCTCACCACATCGCAGTTCGGACCGAACCTCTACATCGGGAACCACCAAGGAGCCACCGGTACCTATATGCCGTTGCGCAGGGGCCGCGGAAATGTGAGGTTCGAACAGGATGACGCGACACGAATGGCCGAGGAAGCGATCGGGCGGCCGCTCGGCCCGGGTCAGGTGTCGAGCTACTGGACGAGCCGCGCGCTGGACTGGATTGTCGGTCATCCCGTCGAATGGCTGGAGCTGTCCTTGAAGAAGATGCGGCTTGCTTGGAACGTCGTTGAGGCTACGGACACCGAGGATCTCTACTCTCACGCCGAACGGTCATTGCCGCTGCGGATCTGCGACGCTTTCATGAACTTCGGAGTATTGGCGCCCCTCGGCCTCTTCGGGATGTGGCTCACCCGTGACCGTTGGCGTGAATTGTGGATTCTCCACGCTATGGTGGTCGTCTATCTCCTGAGCGTGGTTCTCTTCTACGTGGTGGCTCGCTATCGCTTCCCGCTCGCGCCGTTCCTCGTGTTGTTCGCAGGCGGTGGACTTGCGCGCTTTCCGGTTTGGTTCCGCCAGGCGAGCCGGATGGAGCGGTCTCGCGGTTTCGCTGTCCTCGCCACGGTCGCGGTGACCTCCAACTGGCCGATGCAGTCAGCGATCGCCATGAAGTCCTTAACCCGTTACAACCTTGGCGATGCCCTCCGGAGCGCCGGTCGATCCGACGAGGCGATCGAGCAGTTCAGGGCCGCTCTTGAACTCCATCCCGCGAATTCGGCGGCGGCCTCGAATCTCGGCGCCCTCATGGCGGCGAAGGGAGATCACGATGAGGCGGTCCGGTTGTACGAGTCAGCGCTTGCCGCCGACCCGGAGAACACGGCGGCTCATGACAACCTCGGTCAGGAGCAAGCGGCGCGAGGTCAGTTGGAGGAAGCCATCGCGAGCTTCAGGCGGTCGATCGCGATCGATCCTCGGGGCTCGGGCGCGCACCACAACCTCGGCACCGCGCTGGCAGCGTCCGGCCGAACCGATGAGGCGATTCGCGAGTTCGAGGAGGCGGTCCGATCGGAGCCGGAAAACGCGGGAGCGCACAACAACCTGGGTATTCTCCTTGCGTCTTCTGGCCGCCTCGAAGAAGGCGTCGAACACTTCAGGGCCGCCCTTCGGGCCAGGCCCGACTTCGCCGAGGCTGCTGCCAACCTCGCAAGGGCAGAGGAGGAACTCCGCAAGGAACGGCGTCAGTGAGTCGCTGACTTCCAGGGCGGCCGGTTCTGCCTCACTCTGCCCACATCGCGGGCGGACTGACTACTTTGTTCGCAGGGCCGCGGCGGGATCGATCTTCGCCGCGCGCCAGGCCGGCCCGGCCACGGACACCGCGGCCGCCACCACCAGAAGCGCGGTAACGCCCGCAAAGGTCGCGAAGTCGAGCGGCTGGACTCCGAAAAGCACGGCCGCGATGAGCCGACCGAAGGCCGCGGCGAGCAGGAGACCGAGTGCTGCTCCCGAGGCGATCACGCGCAGGGCGCTTGAGGCCACGAGACGGACCACATCGCCCGTGGTGGCTCCGAGCGCGCGACGAACGCCGAGGTCGCGCACCCGCTGCTGAACCGAATAAGCGAGGATGCCGAACACACCCACCATGGCGAGGACCAGGGCGAGGGCCGCGAACGACACCACCATCACCGCGCGGAAGCGGTGCCGTCCGGTGGCGGCACGGTCGATGTCCAGAAGCGTCGTCACTTCGCGCAGGCTCACGAGTTGCTCCTTGTCGATGCGCGAGACCGCGGCGCGCACCGAAGCCACGAGCGTCGTCGCCTCCCCCGACTTCGGGCGCACCACCATGTAGATGTCGTCCGAGAGATCCTGGGTGATGGGCGCGTACACCTGCACGAAATCCTTCGCCTCATCCGGTCGTCCCTTCACCTGCCGCGCCACGCCCACAATCTCGCGGATCACCGGCTTCGCCTCCGGCGAAGCGGCGGGGCGCAACGCCACCTGCAGCCCGATCGGCGATCGGTCCCCGAGCGTTCGGGCGAAGGCCTCGTTGACGATGGCCACCGGAACGCTCCCCTGTAAGTCACGCGAATCGAAGGCCCTCCCCGCCACGAGAGGAAGATCGAGGGTCGAGAAGTAGCTTGAACTCACGACCTGGTACTCGGTGCCCGGACGAGCGCTCTCTTCAACCGGCGTGTCGCCGAGGATCTCGTACGAAAGTCCGCCTTCGTCGAGGAACGAGAGCGGGAGGGAACTCGTCCAGGCCATATCGGCCACGCCCGGCGTCCCACGCACCTCGGCCTCCACCTGGTCATAGAACTGCTGGAGCGCCTCGGGGGTTGGATACTTCGAGCCGAGGGGATCGACCAGCATGCTGAGCACACTCTCCGCCCGATACCCGCGGTCGAACGAGTCCACCGCCACGAGGGTGCGAAGCAGCAGGCCGGCCCCGAAGAGCAGCAGCACCGCGGTCGCCACCTCGCCCATGACGAGCAGGGAGCGCAGCCGACCACCGCCGCCCGTGGTGGTCCGCGGGTCGGCGCCCATCCCCTCGGAAGACGAGAGACTTGCGGCCTGCCACGCTGGCGCAATGCCAAAAAGCAGGCCCACGAGCAGCGCGGCCGCAGCGCAGAAGCCCGCCACGCGCCAATCGAAGGCGAGTGTCACGGTCGGAGGAAGCAGGCCCTCGGGAATCATCGCGGGCGCTACGCTGATAATGACCGCCCCCAGAATCAGGCCCAGGCCGCCGCCCAGGATAGACAAGACCATGCTCTCGGTCATCAGCTGACGAATGATCCGGCGACGGCCCGCGCCCCGGGGCCGCACGAACCGCGAGTTCGCGCGTGCGGGCGGTGGCGCGTGCGAGCAGCAGGTTCGCGACATTGGCGCAGCAGATGAGGAGCACGAAGCCCACCACTCCGAGGAAGATCATTGATGTGAGTCGAAGGTCGCCGCCCACCACGGAGTCGTGCATCGACTCCACGAAGACCCCGCGCGAGGCGTTCGTCTTAGGGAACTCCCGGGCCAGGGCCGAGGCCACCGCGGACAAGTCGTCCCTTGCGGCGTCAAGGGTCGCCCCCGGTTTCAACCGTCCGACCGCGGAGAAAACATAGGCGCCTCGCGCCCGTTCGGGCGCGCCCAGCACCGGCCGCATGGCCCACAGGCTGCTGCGTCCCACCAGATGGAAATCCCCGGGGACCACGCCCACTACCGTCCACATCAAACCATCGAGCCGGATCTGTCGGCCGATCACCGCGGGATCGGCGTCGAAACGCGAGCGCCAGAAGGGCTCGCTCAGGACCACCACGTTCGCGCGCTGTTCATCATCGCTGCGCAGGAAGGTCCGGCCCACGACCGCCTTCACCCCGAGCACGTCGAAGATCCCCGCAGTCACCCACTGGCGGGACACCGTCTCCGCCTGGCCGTCCGCCCCGGCCATCACCATGCCACCCACCCCCGGGGAGAAGGCGGCGATGCCCCCAAGCGAGCGGTTCCGCGAAAGCCAGTCGCGCATGTTGACCGGCGAGACGAAGGCGCGATCGCCGCCCTGGGTCTCGTGGATCGAGATCAGTCGGTCGGGATCGGCGAAGGGCAGAGGACGCAAGAGGGTGGCATCGACGAGAGCGAAGATGGCGCTGTTGGCCCCGATGCCGAGGGCCAGGGTGGCCACCGCGATCAGCGTGAAGGCGGGCGCGCCGCGCAGTTGCCGCAGCGCGAACTTCACGTCGTAGACAAACTCGTCCAGCCATTGGGTGATCTTCATTTCACGATCTCGCTTTCCACTCAGTTCCACCAGTTCACGTTTCACTTGCCTCACGTCTCCCATGCGCTTGAGCGCCTGCTCGCGGGCGACCTGCGGATCGACGCCGCGCGCGATGAGTTCGAGGGTGCGCAGTTCGAGATGCAGGGCGATCTCTTCGTCGACTTCCTGAGCGACGGGCACCCGCCACAGCCAAGAGCGCAACGACTGCTTCACGACGCGAAGAGCACCTTCGAAACGCCAAGGGAGAACTCGCGCCACACCGCGGTCTCCTCGGCCAGGCGTTCACGCCCTGCGTCCGTAATCCGGTACAACTTGGCGCGACGCCCCAATTCCGAAGCGCCCCACTCGGCTTCCACGAAACCCTTTCGCTCGAGCCGGTACAGTGCGGGATAGAGCGAGCCGTCCTCGATCAGCACCGATTCGTCCGTGGCGTCCTCGAGGAAGCGGGCGATGGCGTATCCATGGCTTGGTCCACGGACCAGGGTTTTCAAGATCAGCGCGTCGAGCGCGCCATGGAGCAGGGCGTTCGGTTTTTTGGACGGATTGGGAGCCATTCGGGATACCTAGATAGTCTTGGTACCCAGATAGACGAGGTAATCGCGTGGATGGTTCCCAGCGGGGGAAGAAATTTCCCGAGGACGCAGACGACGCCGCGACCGGACGACGCTATCGAACCCGGTTGCGGCCTTCCTGTTTCGCGCGATAGAGGGCTGCGTCCGCCTCGGCCACCAGCGAGGCTGGACCGTCTTCGGGTGACGGGGTGCAGGCGGCCACGCCCAGGGTGATGGTCACCACCGGCGCCACGTCGGAGGCAGGGTGGGGAATGGCCCGCGCTTCGCAGGCATGACGCAGTCGTTCGGCGAAGGCCAGGGCAGCCTCGCGGTCGGCCGCGGGAATCAGAACCATGAACTCTTCCCCGCCGTAACGCGCGGCCAGGTCGCCGGCCCGACTCACCGACTGACGGAACACATCGGCCACCGCGGACAGGCACTTGTCCCCTTCGGGGTGTCCGAGGGCGTCGTTGTAGGCCTTGAAGCAGTCGATGTCGGCGATGACCACGGCGAGGGGCGTCTGGAAGCGGGTGGCGCGCCGCCATTCCTTCTCGAGGGTCTCGTCGAAGCGGCGCCGGTTGGCGAGGCCGGTGAGGGCGTCGGCGAAGGAGAGGCGTGAGAGGTGTTCGTTCGCGAGCCGCAGTTCTTCGGTTTTCTCCGCCACCAGCCTCTCCATCTCGGCGTGCCGGGCCCGAAGATTGTGGGTGCGCAGGCGGATGAGAGCGCCGATGGCAAGAAGCGCTCCGAGCACCGCGAGCACTATGAACCATACGGTCTGATGAAAGTACGGCCGCACGGTGATGATCAGCGACTCGGGCGCCTCGCTCCAATGTTGTCCGTCGGTCGACGCGGCCACGCGAAAGCGGTAGTCGCCATGGGGCAGCGCCGGGAATGAGGCTTCCCGACCTCGCCCCGCTTCCACCCAGTCGTGGTTGAGCCCGTCCAGCAGGTGGCGGAAACGGACGCGCTCGGCATCCTTGAGGGTCATGGCGGTGTAGCGAATAGTCAACGGCAGCGAACCCTTTGGCAGGACGACCCCGGCTTCCGCCGGCTTGCTCTTCCCGTCCACCTCCACCTCGTCGATCCTCACCGCAGGTGGCGCGCCCGACCCCGGCAGATGGGCGGGGTCTACGATGACGAGTCCGCGGTAGCTGGGCAGCCATATATGCCCCTCCGCGTCGGCGGCGCCCGCGGGCTGATGCCCCCCGGCGAAGGTGGTGCTGCGGAGCGCGTCGCCCGGACCAAACCCGGCCGAGGTCACCTTTTCCGCGCGGCCGTCCGCGAAGGCGTTGAGTTCAGCGATGGACACGCGGTAGAAGCCGCGGTTGCAGGTCATCCAGAGGTATCCCATCTTGTCCTCGATGATGACCTGGGCGCTGCCATCCCACAGACCACTAGCCGGGCGAATGGCGGTCAGTCGGCCGTCGCGCAGACGGTTCATGCCCTCGCCGTTGGTGCCGATCCACAGACTTCCCGAGGCGTCCTCATAAAGCGCCATGACCCAGTTCGAGACCAGACCGTCCTTCCGGGTGAAGGTCTCGAAGACGCCATCGCGATAACGCACGAGACCCTGGCCGGGCGTTCCGAACCAGACCGTGCCATCCCGCCCTTCGAGTATGGCCGACACGCCTTCCCGCGGCGCGCCCTTGTCCTGCACCATGGCGAAACGCTGACCGGTGAACCGTGCGAGAGATGATCGGGTTCCCACCCACACCGTTCCGGTGCGATCCTGAGAGATCACACGAACGTCGTTTCCGGGCAGCCCGCGGGAGATCCCATAGGCTTCCATTCGGCCCCCGGGCCGGAGCCTAACCACTCCCGCTGTGTAGGTGCCGATCCAAAGCGAACCGTCTCGGTCCTCGTGGACGGTCGAAACTTCGTCGGTGGGAAGCCCTTCCGCCTTTCCTATCCGGGTGATGTTGAAGCCTTCGATGCGATTCAACCCGCCGCCCGCGGTCGTCACCCAGGTCACGCCGTTCCTGGCATGGAGCACCGAACGCACGTTGTCATTCGACAGGCCCTCGGGTGTGCCGAAGACCACGAAGGCCCGACTGCTCAGCCGGTTCATGCCCCCCACCCAGGTGCCGATCCACACGCTGTCCTCGCGGTCTACCGCGAGCGACCAGATCTGGTCACCGGCCAGTCCCTCCGCACTCGAGATCGAGGTGAACTCGCCCTCGCTGAATCGAGTCAGGCCCGCGCCCCAGGTTCCGATCCACAAAGAGCCTTGGGAGTCACGGGCCAGGGCCGCGAGTTGATCGGTGGGCAAACCGTCGGCCATGGTGTACGTGCGGACCTTGCCCTGAACCACCCGGGCCAGCCCGCCGCCCGCGGTGGCCGCCCAAACTCCGCCTTCAGGATCAGCCAGCACCGCTCGCACCTCGAGATGGGGAAAGCCGTTTGCCGGATTGAAGACTTCGAACTTTCCCCGCGCGTACGACACGAGACCGCCGCCGGTGGTGCCGATCCACAGCGTGCCGTCCGAATCGAAGGTCAGCGCGCGCAACCGACTCGTGGGCAGACCGTCCGTCTCCTGCATGAGCGTCGCCACGCCGTTATGCCATCGAACCAGCCCGTTCTCCGTGGCCGCCCAGACCACGCCGTCCGGACCCTGCGCGAACCCCCACACTCTTCGGCTCGCCGTCATCTCGTCGCCGAACATGGCCTCGAAGCGGCCGTTCAGATAACGCGCGGCCCCACCGCTGTAGCCGATCCAGAGCGCCCCCTCGCGATCCTCCATAAGGCCAAAGATCGAACGCGAGGCCACCTGCGGCACCTCGGACGATTCAAAGGTCTTGAAGCGAACACCGTCGAATCGCGCGAGGCCCCCACCCGTGCCCACCCACAAATAGCCGGACCGCGTCTGCAGGAGCGCCTGCACGGTGTTCAAGGGAAGGCCCTGCTCGGTCTGCCAGCGATCGGTCTTGTACTGGGTGAGCGCCTTCCGGCGATCGGCGAGGTCTGCAGCGTGGGCGGGCGGCAGCACAGCGAGCGCCACGGCGGTCAGGAGGACGCAGCGCAGCCAGTGCATGAGTGGCCAAGGAGTCTAAGCCGTTCAGCGAATTCGCGTCTTCGTCCGGCGCCAGGCACCCTGGTCGCCCGCCCTTTCCGCTTAGGCTTCCCAGGGAAAGCCCATGGGAGACGACCACAAGCACGGAAGCGCCGCGGGACACACTCGCCCGCATTCGCATGCGCATGGCCACGGCTCAGGCGTGGCCCTCACCCGCGCACTCGCGCTGACCCTGGGGTTCGCCTTCGTCGAAGCCGCGGTCGGCGTGTTGTCCGGTTCGCTGGCCCTGCTCTCGGATGCCGCCCACATGCTGATCGACTCCGGGGGCCTCGCTATCGCCGTGGTGGCCCAACGTCTCGCCGCAAGGCCGCGTAGCGCTTCGCACACCTTCGGGTACCGTCGCGCCGAGGTCCTGGCCGCCGCGATCAGCGGCGGCGCGCTTTTCACCGCCTCGATCGGAATCATCTTCGAGGCCGTGGGCCGCCTGCAGGCGCCGGGAATCATCCGCGGGGACTGGATGCTCGCCACCGCAGTGGCCGGCCTCCTCGTCAATCTCGCATCGGGCGCCGTCCTCCTGCGCGAAGCGCACACATCGATCAACGTCCGCGCTGCCCTGGCCCACGTGATGGCGGATGCCGCGGGTTCGGTGGCCGCCATCCTGGCCGCCATCGGAGTCTTGATGTTCGGGCTGCTCCAGGCCGATGCCGTGGCCTCGATCGTGATCTCCGTGCTGATCTTGTGGGGTTCGTCAAAACTGATCCGCGAATCCGCGGCCATCCTGATGGAACAGACCCCGCACGGAGTGTCGGCTTCGGCCATCGAGGCCACCATCCGCGCCACCCCGGGGGTGCGCGACCTCCACGATCTCCACATCTGGACCATCTCCGACGACTTCCCCGTGGTCACCGTCCACGTCGTGCTCGACGGTCTGGCCCACGGCACGGGAGTGGCGCGAGCGGTGTCGGAGCGCGTGGCGCACGAACACGGTATCGAACATGTCACGGTGCAGCCCGAGGCGGTGCTGGAGGCCGAGGCGCCGTTGCCCATGCGCCCGCGGACACCGGCGCGATGACGGGTCGCCTCCTCTCCCTTGCCGCCCTGACCGCGGCGGCCGCAGGCATGGCGTCGCACGCCCTGGCTCTCGATCCCAATCGCGCCCTCACCCAGTATGTCCAGAACGTCTGGCGGGTGGAACAAGGACTCCCCCACAACAGTGTGCGCGCCGTGTTTCAGGCGCGCGACGGTTATCTGTGGCTCGGCACCTACGCGGGCCTCGCCCGATTCGACGGCGTGCGATTCAAGGTCTTCGACACCGGCAACTCCGTTCTCACCAACAACGAGATCCGCGTCGTGCACGAGGACCCGCGCGGCGTTTTGTGGGTGGGCACCACCGCGGGCGGGTTGTACCGCATGGAGAACGGCGAGTTGCGCGCCGAGACGGCGCCCCTCGAAAGCAAGACCATCAACGCCATCATCTCCACCGCAGATGGCGCGCTGCTGGTGGGCACAGGGCACGGTCTGTACCGGTTGTCCGGGGGGCGCACGGAACGCTTCACCACCGACCAGGGGCTGCAGGCGAACCTGGTCACCGCCCTCGTCGAGGGCCCCGCTGGCCGCGTCTTTGTCGGCATGGAGCGCGGTGTCGATGTCCTGCAGAACGGCGTGATCTCGAAGGGCCCGGAGGTTTCGGGAGCTCGTCAAAAGGTGGTGTCCCTCCTGGTCGACAACGAGGGCGGCCTCCTCATCGGGGGCGACCGTCTCGATCGGTACGATGCCTCGGGCCGACGCACACTGTCCTTGCCGGTGCCCTTTGAGGGCGTCCACGCCCTTTTCCAGGACGACGACGGCGTGATCTGGGTCGGCACGTACGGCTCGGGCATCGCCCGGCTGGAGAAGGGCGCCCTCAACATGTACAAGCAGCAGGACGGGTTTCTCGACCGACGGGCCTGGGCCATCGCGCCAGATCGTGAGGGCGGTCTTTGGATCGGCACGCGAGGCGGCCTCGCCCAGTTCCGGGACGGCGCCGCGACCTCCTTCTCCACTGCCGAGGGCTTCGCCGGCGACATCGGGCGCTCGGTGCTCGAGGACAAGGACGGCGCCTTGTACTTTGGCTTCGACGGAGGCGTCTCCCGCTTCGTCAATGGACGTGTCACCAACCTCGACCTCGGCCCGCGCCTTCGCGGCTCGACGGTCCGCGGACTCATGCGGGATCGGCGCGGCGTGCTCTGGATCGGCACGGACCAGGGCCTGGCCGAAGAGCTCGGGCCGGGGCGCTTCCGGGTCCATGGTGAAAAGGAGGGTCTCCCCGCCGGGGGGCGCTTCACCGTTGAGGATCGGCAGGGGCGGCTATGGATCTCGAGCGGCGCGGGCTTGTGGCTCATGGAAAACGGGCGGATCCACATGCCGGAGTTCCTGCGTCCGCTCGCCAACAGCGAAATCCAGGCCCTGCTGGAGGATCGCACGGGCGCACTGTGGATTGGGACGCTGAATCACGGCGCGTGGCGCCTCGTCGGCGACCAGCTTGAGCGGGTGCCTCTGGGCGGACTGACCTCGATCGGTGTGCGCTCGTTCCTGCACGACAAGGACGGGTCGTTCTTCGCGGGCACCATCGGATCCGGTCTGTTCATCCGGCACGGAGATCGGGACTTCCGTGCCGTGACCACACGCGAGGGTCTGCTCGACGACTCCATCTGGAGCATTCTTGATGACGGTCGCGGCCGGTTCTGGATGTTGTCCGACCGTGGCGTGTTCCGAGTGGCCAAGCAGGATCTGCTCGAGTTCGTCGACGGCCGTCTGCCTCGTGTACGTCCAAACGCGGTGGTGGACACAACCAACGGACTGAAGAGCCGCGAATGCAACGGAGGCGGCGGCCCCTCAGGCTTCATCACTCGCGACGGGCGGGTCCTCGCCCCGACTGGAGCCGGTGTCGCCATCATCGAACCGCGCCTTCTGATTTCCAATGCGCCACCACCGCCCGTTCAGGTTGAGGAAGTGGTGGTCGATCGAGACACGGTCTCGTGGTCGGGCGACGCCGTGGTGCCCGCAGGCGGGCGCGACACCGAGATCCACTACACCGGCCTGAGCTTTTTGAATCCCACGCAGATCCGCTTCCGCTATCGCCTCGAAGGCCACGACGCTTTCTGGGTCGACGCGGGCACGCGGCGGGTCGCGTACTACGGCGGACTCGCTCCGGGCCGATACACCTTCCGCGTGGCCGGCAGCAACGACGGACTCAACTGGAGCGCGCAGGAGTCGGCCGTCACGGTGACGGTTAAGCCGCTGTGGTATCAGACCTGGATCTTCCGCCTGAGCGCAGCCTCTCTGGCCCTCGGGCTCCTCGGCGCGGGCTTCGCCTGGCGGGTGCGCCTGCTCGAGGGACGGGCCCGCGAACTCGAGTCGGTGGTCGCCGCGCGCACCGAAGAACTGGCGGAACGGAGCCGGGAACTCGAGGTCGCGAACGCCGCCCTTGGCCGCCTCGCCGTCACCGACGATCTGACCGGCATCGCCAATCACCGCCTCTTCCGCGAATTCCTCGATCGGGAATGGGCACGGTGCGCCCGCACCCGTGAACCGATCTCGCTCCTGATGTGCGACATCGACGACTTCAAGGCCTACAACGACGCCCTCGGCCATCAAGGCGGCGACGAATGCCTGCGCCTGGTCGCGCAGACCCTCGATGCCGTCGTCAGACGCGCCCCCGACCTTGCGGCCCGTTACGGAGGTGAGGAGTTCGTGGTGGTGCTTCCCGCCACCGGGCTTGATGGCGCGATTTCGGTGGCCGACACACTGCGCCTGGCACTCCGGGAGCGGGCCCTGCCCCACCCGTGTTCCCGGGTGGGGCCCATCGTCACCATGTCCATCGGCGGCGCCACTCTCATTCCCTCGGCGGACTCATCCGTCGAGGATCTCATCGCGCGAGCCGACGGCGCCCTCTACGCGGCCAAGCGGGCGGGCCGCGATCGCGCCGTGGTGGGCTGAGCTACCTGAGCTGGGCGTTGAGGGTGAACTCGGGCACGCTCGCGAGGGCCTTCGAAATCGGGCAGTTCTTCTTCGAGAATTCAACCTTCTCGTTGAACACTTCGGCACTCACCCCCGGCACCACGGCGATCGTCTCCAACTCGATTCCCGTGATGGTGGGACCGGCCCCGAGGTGCACGGTGGCCGAGGTCACAATGCTTTCGGGCGGGTGTCCGGCGCTGGTGAGCTGAGCGGCCAGAAACATCGAGAAGCAACCGGCCTGGGCCGCGCCAATCAGTTCCTCGGGGTTCGTGCCCGTGGCCGCCCCCTCAAAACGGGAGAGAAAGGTGAAGGGAGCATCGAAATGCCCCGACTCGCCCTTCATCGTGCCTGCGCCTTCTTTGAGGGTGCCCGTCCATTTCGCCTGAGCTTTTGAAACTGCCATGAGTCGATTCTTCCTTGTTGTTTAGTGCATCGGGCGAGAGCCTTGGGGCGTCGCCACCGGCGGCGATGGTAGGCCGGGTCAGGAGGTTGAGCCAAACGGAGGGGCGGCGGCGTGATAAAAGTTGCAGAGTCATGTTCGTCGGACACTTCGCCCTCGGCCTCGCGGCCAGCCGCATCGAAAAGCGCCTGCCGCTGGGAACCGCGGTCGTGGCCGCGCAACTGCCCGATGCCATCTGGCCCTACCTGCTTCTGACCGGCATCGAGAAGGTAACGATCGCGCCCGGCGACACCGCGATGACTCCACTGCGTTTCGACTCGTACCCCTGGTCGCACAGCCTCTTGATGGTGGCGATCACCGGTTTGCTGGCCGCGATCGTCTACCGGACTTCCGGTCGCGCGGCGCGACCTGCGGGGTTTGTGGCCGGCCTCGCGATGTCGCACTGGTTTCTGGACTTCATCAGCCACCGGCCCGACATGCCGCTGCTGCCGTGGGGCGACCTCAAGCTGGGCCTCGGCATGTGGAACTCGGTGCCCCTCACTGTGTTCGTGGAAGGCCTCATGTTCATGGCCGCGGTGTGGTTCTACGCCCGCGGGCGACGGATGTCGCGAGGCTTCTGGATCCTCATCGCCACACTCGGCTTCGTCTATATGGGCAACGTTTTTGGACCGCCACCGCCGGGAGTCAACGAGATCGCAGGTTCGATGATCCTGCTGGTGCCCCTCGTCTGGTGGTGGGGCAACCGAAGCGGCGTGCGCGTCACCGATCAGTCGTCGTAGGAGCCGCGGCCGCGGTTCACCTTGCGCTTCGCATCGAGCTTCTTGGCGTCGACCCGGCGCGCTTTGGCCGCTCGGCTCACGCGGGTGGGCCTGCGCGTCTTGGGCTCGATCAACGCCTCTTCGATCAAGGCGCGCACCTTGGCCAGAGCGTCCTCGAGATTGCGGAACTGGTCGCGGGTCAGCTGCGAAGTGACGAGAAGCCTTCCATCGGCGTCGAGCCGCGACGCAGCCAGACTGCGGAGCCGCGACCGGGCGCCTTCGTCCAATCCGATAATCTTCGGCAGATCGACCCGCAGTTCCACCTTCGACGCCACCTTGTTGACGTTCTGGCCGCCAGGCCCGGAGGCGCGCACGCCCTTCCACTCGATGGCGGAGTCCGGAATCGTGAAGGCGGGAAGGCTCACGGGCGAAGGCTAACGCAAGCGCCCGCGCCTTCAGCATCCGTTGCCCGCCTGCTGGATCGGGAAGTTGCATGGCCCGGGCATGTCGGCGCCGTCGTAGCATTGGGTGCACCACGAGCGCGGGCGGCGCCCCATCATCGATCATCAGGGAGACCCTTCATGAACCGTCGTCTTGCCGCGGCTTTCGCCGCCTTCGGCCTCGTTGCTTCCTCAGCTTTCGCCCAGAGCCCCGCCGACAGCGGTGAGATCGATCGCTCCGTGGCCATGATGCGGCCGATGATCGAGCGCTATCAGGCCGACCGCACCACGCTCGAAAGATCCTGGATGGAAGGGCTCAGCGGCTTCGGGGGCGGGCGCGGTGGCGGCGCGGTGCCGATTTCGCCGCGTCAGTTCGCGCGCATGAAGAAGTTCCACACCGACTGGCAGAAGACCCTGGGCGCCACCAACTTCGACAGCCTCGACCAGACCGGCAAGATCGACTACCTGCTTCTCTCCAATCAGCTGCGTTACGAACTGCGCCAGCTCGGCCTGCGTGAAAACGAAGGGACAGAGATCGTGGGCCTGCTCCCCGGAGCTTCGGCGATCTTCGCCCTCGACGAAGCGCGGCGCTCGTTTCAGCCGGTCAAGGGCGATGCCTCCGCCCGGACCCTCAATCAGATCCTCAAGGACATTCAGGCCGCCCGTGCGAGCCTCGACAAACCCGCGACGCCTCCCACCCGTGAACAGGCGGTGCGCGCGACCGCGGGCCTCGCGCGCCTCCGGACGATCCTCAAGGAGTGGTCGGAGTTCTACGGCGGCTACGACCCGCTCTTCAGCTGGTGGACCGCGCAGTCGGTCAAGGACGTCGACCAGGCCCTCGAGCAATACTCGAAGTTCATTCGCGAGCGGTTCGGGACTTCGCAATCGACGAGCCTGAACGCATCGGTGGTCAATCCCGTGGGGCGGGACATGCTTCTCGCTGACCTCGAGCGGGAGATGATCGCGTACACACCCGAGGAGCTCATCGCGATCGCGAACGCTGAACTCGCCTGGAGCGAGAAAGAGATGCTCCGCGCCTCCCGTGAGATGGGCTTTGGCGATGACTGGAGGAAGGCGCTCGAGAAGGTCAAGACCATGCATCCTGGCCCCGGCGAGCAGCCCCTCGCCGTGCGCGATCTGGTTCTCGAAGGCGCCGCGTACGTGGAGAAGCACGAACTCGTGACCGTGCCCGCGCTCGTGAAAGAGACCTGGAAGATGCAGATGCTTTCGCCCGAACGCCAGCTCGTGAGTCCCTTCTTCCTCGGCGGTGAGACGATCCTGGTGGCGTTCCCGACCGACACCATGACCTTCGAGCAGAAGATGATGAGCCTGCGCGCCAACAATCTCCCCTTCTCGCGAGCGGTGGCGCATCACGAAATGGTGCCCGGTCACCAGCTCCAGGGCTTCATGTCGGCGCGCTACAAGACGTACCGCGCGCCTTTCGGCACGCCGTTCTGGTCGGAGGGCAACGCCTTCTGGTTCGAGATGCTCTTCTGGGACATGGGCTTCCCTCGTACTCCGGAAGAGCGGATCGGCATGCTGTTCTGGCGGATGCATCGGTCGATCCGGATCGTGTTCTCCTTGAGCTATCACCTCGGGAAGATGTCGCCTCAGGAAGCCATCGACATGCTGGTGAACCGGGGTGGCCACGAACTGGGCAGCGCCACCGCCGAGGTGCGGCGGTCATTCGAAGGGTCGTACCCTCCTCTGTATCAGTGCGCGTACATGCTGGGCGCCCTGCAGTTCCGGTCGATGCACAAGGAGCTGGTGCTCACGAAGAAGATGACGAACCGCGTCTTCCATGACACCATCCTGAAGTCGAACAGAATCCCCGTGGAGCTGATCCACGCCGACCTCACGAACCAGAAACTGACGCGCGACTACAAGACGTCGTGGAAGTTCTACGGCCCAATCCCGAATTTGTAGGCGCTTCTCTTCATCGCCTCCCACAGGTCCTCGACGTGTTCGCGTTCGGTGAGCAAGGCGCCGATGCTGACGCGGACCATCCAGCGGCCATCGAGAGTCGCCGGGGTCACGTAGGCCTCGCCCGAGCGATTCAGCGCGTCTGCCCAGGCGAGGGTGTGGCGATCGAGAGCTTCGCCCTCGACGCCCGCGGGCTCGTGGCGCACGCATAACGTCTGCAGCGGCACCGGGGCGAGCACCCGCCAGCCTGGAGTCGCCTCCACTGCCGCCTTCAGCCACTGCGCGTTCGCTATGTCGCGTCGCAAGCGCGCCTGCAGACCGGACACGCCCTGCTCGCGGATCAGGAACCACAACTTCAGTGCACGGAACCGACGGCCGAGGGGGATGCCCCAGTCGCGCAGGTTCTTCACCCGCTCGTCGACCGCGCTCCGCAGGTAGCTCGGATTGGTGCTCATCACCCGAACCAGGTGCTGCGAGTCCCGGACGTAGTACACCGAGCAATCGAAGGCCGCGCCCATCCACTTATGCGGATTCAAAACGATCGAATCAGCCTCTTCAATCCCCTGCCACAACCCGCGGCACTCGGGCAGGATCATCGCCGATCCCGCCATGGCCGCGTCGACGTGGAGCCAAACACCGTGAGCGCGGGCGACATCTGCGATGGCGCCAACCGGATCGATGGCCGTCGTGGTCGTGGTGCCGGTGGTTGCGACGACCGCGCACGGTGTGAGCCCGGCGGCCACATCCGCGCGGATCGCCTCGGCCAGAGACTCGGGCCGCATCGCGAAATCGGGACCCGCGGGGACAACGCGCACATGATCCCGACCAAAGCCCGCGAGGAGCGCCGCCTTGTCCACCGAGCTGTGAGCGTGGGCGGAGACGTAGACCACCAGCGGCGAGGCAACCTGCTGTATGCCGCCCTTGACCAGGGAGTACCCCGACGCGCGCTCGCGCGCGCAGATGAGGGCAACGAGCGTACTGGTCGACGCCGTGTCCTGAATGACCCCGCTCCACGACTCCGATAGCCCCACCATCTGCCTCAGCCAGTCCGTGGTGACTTCCTCGACCTCAGTAAGCGCGGGGGCCGACTGCCACGACAGTCCAATGACGCCGAGGCCGGTGCTGAGGTAGTCGCCGAGAACTGACGACAGGTCGCCGTTCGAGGGGAAATAGCCGAAGAAGCGCGGGTGCTGCCAGTGCGAGATTCCGGGCACGATGATCTGCTCGACATCGCGGAGGACCGCGTCCATCGACTCTGGCGCGTCCGGAGGCGCCTTCGGCATCTGGGCGCGGATGGAGCCGGGTTCGACGGTGGACATCACCGGCCTTCCCTCTGTCCCCGCGCGGTAGTCCGCGATCCAGTCGATGAGACGATGACCAAACGTTCTGAATTGCTCGGGGTTCATTCGCGAACTCTATCGGCTCGCAGGCGTTGTTATTCTCGTTCCCATGCTTCCTCCGCGACGTTCCGCTCTCCTGACCCTCGCCGCCACACTGCTTCTGGTCACGTCCCCCGCCCTCGCACAGAAGTCCCGCCTCCCCGCCCCCGGGCCCAAGGCCGCGGTGATCGCAGCCATCGAGGCCCAACGCGCGCGCTGGTCCGCTTGCGCCCGGGATGTGTGGACGTACGCCGAGGTGGGATATCAGGAAGAGAAGTCGTCGCAGCGTCTGCAGCGGGAACTGACCACGGCCGGCTTCGAGGTGCGGACGAACGTGGCGGACATGCCGACTGCCTTCGTGGCGTCGTATGGATCGGGCCAGCCCGTGATCGCCATCCTCGCGGAGTTCGACGCGCTGCCCGGCCTATCCCAGGACGCCGTGCCGGAGAAGAAGGCGCTCAAGGAAGGCGGGGCCGGCCACGGATGCGGCCATCATCTCTTCGGCGCCGCGTCAGTGGCGGCGGCGGTGGCGGTCAAGGACTGGCTCGTCACCTCGAAGACCTCAGGCACGCTCCGCGTGTACGGGACGCCGGCGGAAGAAGGAGGCGGGGGCAAGGTGTACATGATCCGCGCGGGGCTCTTCGCCGACGTGGATGCGGTCTTGTCGTGGCATCCTGGTTCTTCGAACGACGCATCTCCCGAAACCACACTGGCCAACCTCTCCGCCAAGTTCCGCTTCCGCGGCCAGGCCGCTCATGCGGCGATGGCGCCGGAACAGGGACGGTCCGCGCTAGACGGACTCCAGGCCATGACCTACATGGTCGACATGATGCGCGAGCACGTGCCGCAGGAGACCCGCATCCACTTCATCATCACTCGCGGAGGCAGCGCGCCGAACGTGGTGCCCGACTTCGCGGAGTTGTACTTCTATGTCCGCCATCCGCAAAACACCGTCTTGCGGGAGGTGTTCGACCGCGTGGTGAAGGCCTCGGAAGGAGCGGCCCTGGGCACTGGGACCTCGGTGGAGCACGAGATCATGAACGGCGTCTACAGCAAGCTCCCGAACCACACCCTGGGCCGGATCATGGACGCGAATCTCCGGGAAGTAGGCGGCTACGCGATGACCGCGGACGAACGCGCGTTCGCCGAGACGCTCCAGAAGTCGCTGGCGCAGCCGGTTCCCATCGAATCGACAACCGCCGTGACGCCGTATCGCGAGGGCCTTGCATCCCCCTCCTCCACCGATGTGGGCGATGTCTCCTGGAACGTGCCCACCGCGGAGATCGTCACCGCCACCTGGGTTCCCGGCACACCCGCCCATTCCTGGCAGGCCGTGGCCGCGGGCGGAACCAGCATCGGCACTCAGGGCATGATGGTCGCGGCGAAGACCCTGGCCGCGAGCGCCGTTGATCTGTTTAACCGACCCGCGGTGATCGAGAAGGCGAAGGCGGAACTGAAGCAGGCGCAGGGGCCGGGCTTCGTCTATCGCGGCCTCAACGGCGACCGCAAGCCGCCTCTCGACTACCGCAAGTAACCCACATGAAATCCTCCTCCCTTCTCGCCGCAGTCCTCGCGGGGCTGACCCTGCCCGGGCACAGCGCGGACACCACGAACCCGCGCGACCTCACCACCTTGTGGAGTGTGGGGCGGGTGGTCGAGGACCGCAACGGCGACTCGTTCGCGGACTTCGTGAACGCGCGGCTTATCACCTCGGCCAAGGCGTCGCCCGGGGAGATCGTGGCCGCGGCGAATCTCGCGGCGCGGCTTGGGCTCGAGACCACGGCCATGAATCTCCCGCTCGATCGCTCGACCGAGGGCGCGGGCTTCGCCATCGTCGTGGGCCCCGGCGGTGCGGCAGCCGCCTCGCTCTCGACGACGGATGCGACCACCGCCGACTTGAAGCCGGATGAGGGCCGCGTCCGCTTGACCGGCGACCACGCCGGGACACTCTTCGTCGGTGGCGCGACCGAGACGGGCACGATGGCCGCAGCGGAGTATGTGGCCGCCCGTCTCCCTCACGCCTGGGACGTGAAGGGACCGAAGCTCGACCGAATCCTCACCGAGATCCGCGAGGCCCTCAAGCCGTCCGGCGCGGTCGTCAATTCGATCACCATTCCCGAGGCCGTCGTCACCACCACCGGCGTGAGTCGACTCGTGGCGCATATTGAATTGGCCTCGCCCGCCGACGTCACGCGCGCCCGCACTGCTCTGCTGCGCATCGGCGCACGCGCCACCAAGTCCGAAAAGCCCGCCCTCAGCTACCGCAGCGTGGCCCTTCTTAGGCTCACCCTGACCACCAAGGCCGCCTCGGCCGCGACGACCGTGGATATCAAGGGCGTCTCCAAGCCAGAGAAGGCGCAGCCCATCGCGCGGCGATGGAGTGCAGCGAAGTCGGGTCTCGACCTCTCCTCGTTCTATTCCGTCGAGGGCGGCCTCGGTGACAGCGACAACAACCTCATCCCGGATCGCACCGAAGTGATGATCAGCCCATCGGGCGATGGAACCGAGGGCGTGATCGATCTGGCCGCACGCATCGGTCTCGAGTCGACGGGCATCTCGATTCCCCTTGGTCATTCCCGCCGACGCCATCGATCCCACTTCCCCGCCCCGGGCCGCCGAAGGCGCCGCGCCCGCTCCCACCCCCGAAGCCGACAACACGCGCGAACGGCCGGAAGCGCTTCCAATGCTGATTCTGGTCGGGGCGCAACATCCGGTGGTCGAGCGGCTGGTGCGCGAGAAGAAGTTCGATCTCCCCACTCTCGCCCCCGGTGAGGGCCTGGTCCACGTGGTGAAGAACGCCTTCGGGACCCAGCCTGGTCAGGGAAAATCCGCGATCCTGGTGTTGGGCGGCGATGCCTCGGGCGTGGCGCGGGCGCTGGCTCAGTTGGCCGAGACGTTCCCCCATATCGCGGCGCGCGGCAAGGACCGCACCACGGTTGACGACATCGAAGAGGATGTACGACGGTTCGTTCAGCTCCGTTCGCCGGAGGGCCAGGCCGCGGCCGCCGTCTACAAACTCGATCGGCTCGTGGCTTCGCTGCACGGCAAAGACATCGAGACCGCGCGCGTGAAGGTCTTCGCCGAGAAGGCGGAGCCCGGCCTTGCCGCCTTCCTGAAGCAACGCGTGGGCGAACGGCTCGGACCGTCGCTCGATGTGCGGGTGGAAAACCTCGATGTGCAGAAGGCGCCCACCATCGTGCTGGACGGACGGGCCATCGAAGGCGATCTCGCCATCCCCTCTGAAGTCGACGCTTTCTGGACGGCGTTTCGCGCTCGCGTCCTGTCCGCGGTGAAGAAAGCGAAGAAAAGCCCGGTACATCTCGAGGTGCGCCTTTCCGAGCCCCCCGAGCTACGCGTCGCCATCGAGAAACAGATCCGCGCCGAACTGATCGGCGTCGGCGCCCTCGACTCTCAGATCTCGGTCCGCGTGCTCTCCGCCTACAAGCAGGGCTACTCCTGGCTGATCGACTCGGTGATGCCTCGTCTCGCCGGGAAGCCGGTCGACACCATCACGCTGCGCTTCGCCGAGATCGGCCCGCCCGCGGAGTGGAAACACCAGGCTGTCTTCGCGCCTACCCGCTGGTTGCTCGAGGCGTATCCCTTCGCGGACATCATGGCCCGCGACCTGAAGCTCGACCCGAAGAAGATCCTCATCGAGAAGCAGCCCATCGGCTCCCCGTCCTACGAGTTGGTCGCGCGCGGCCCCGCGGGTGAGGAGATCCTGAGAGAGACCTTCGAGCCGCGCTTCGTACTGCGCTCGATGTTCGATCGGATCCCCGAATACGAGAAGGCCCGCGTGACCACCGGCTGGCTCGAGGCGGTCGTCGACGGAAGGAGAGTCGCCGACGAACGGATCGCCACCGACTATGAACGCTTCTGGGACATCTTCCAGTCGCAGATCCTCGGCCGGCTCCACGACCACGTGATGGCCGTCCACCAGGGCAAGCCCAAGCCCGAGGACGCGCCCTTCTTCGGCGAAATGCGGGTGGACGTCACCCTGTCCGAGCCCGACTTCCAGATTGGCCTCGACCAGGAGCTGATCTCGTCGATGGAGATGCTCCACGAGGAGATGTACTTCAACACCATCCACTACTTCGACGTTCTCGGCCGCTACGCGCGGGGCCCGTCACTCAACTACGCGGGCCGGATCATCCCCGTGGTGCGCGCGAAGTCTGACGGCACGCCCGGCCGGGTCATCTTCCGCGTGACCGGCTTCACCGAACCCCGACCCACCGTGGTCGTCGACTATCGCGAGAAGGGCGGTCGCACCGGATCCGTGCGGCGGGATCTGGTGGAGGTCGCCACCGATCGGCCGAGTGCTGTTGCCGCGCGTGTGACCCACGGCCGATCCGGCCTTACCCGGCTCGACGTCCGCGTGAAAGTCGATTCGGAGAAGGACGAACGCGACGATCTCGTGCAGCGGGCGGCCGAGGATCGCGTGGAGCGCACCATGATCTCCGCGGAACAAGTCACCGCGGCCTTCGCGAACCTCGAAAGTCTGCGCGCGGCCGGGTTGTACCGGAGCGCACTCGCCTATCACGACGTGGGGGCGATCCACATCGGCGCCCACTGGGAGCACATGGCCACCGCTGCCACCGAACGCGCGGTGACTCTGGCCGCAAACGGCACACCAGCGGCCTGGCCGGACATCCGCAAGCACCTCCCCGAGGGTTACAAATACGCGGGCGGAACCCTGGTCCAGTGGGACGAACCCATCCCGCCCGCCGAAGGGGCGGAACTGCTCGCGAAGATGTCGACTTTCCCCGAGGTCACGGTCTACAAAGCGGGTGAGAGTTATCTCGGCCGCGACATCTGGGCCATGGACATCGTGTCCCCCACCGAGGCCAGTCATGTCTCGGCGGCGAAGCTCACCACGGTGAAGCCCACGGTCATCTATTCAGCGCGCCAGCATGCGAACGAGGTCTCCTCGACGAGCCATGTCCTGCGCCTCGCCGAGTTGCTGCTCACTGACCCCGCCTACAAGGAGAAGCTCAAGAAGGTGAACGTGGTGGTCCATCCCTTCACCAACCCCGATGGCGCCGATCTCGCCTACGAACTCCAGAAGACCACGCCCAATCACATGCTCCACGCGGGCTACCTCGGGTCGCTCGGCGTCGACATCACTGCGGCCCAGAACGACCCCGACCCCATGTATCCGGAAACCCTGGTCCGGCCGAGATTGTGGCGCTCGTGGCTTCCCGACCTCTTCCTCAATCCCCATGGCTACCCCACTCACGAAAGGGTCCAGGCCTTCTCCGAATACGCGGCCTGGGTGCGCACACGCGCGCCGGAGACGCGCGACTACTGGGGCATGCGCGGCTGGTGGATGCCGGGCTTCGCCTGGCTGGACGACCCGCGTTATCCAAGGCACAAGACCGAGCAGATGAAGCTCCTGTCGATGATCACCGCGAACGTCAAGGCCGCGCCCGTGGTGCAGGCTCTGAACGACCGGTCGTACGATCGGTACCGGCGCTACACCTTCGACTTCGACCAGAAGAACTTCAAGCTCGACTTCACCGACGGTGTGCTCACCTACAAGTCGATCAAGGGGTCTCGCGCCTCCGCCGCCGGGCCAGGCGCTGGCGGAGTGGCACAAGGCAGCGGCGGGCAGCCCGGGGGCTTCATGCAGCGCTATCCGGAGGTCACGCTTTGGGAAGGCTCCACGGAAGCGCCCGACGAGACCGCACGAGGAGACTGGATGAAGCTGGTCGCAACCGCGGGACTGCAATGGGACAAGGCGAACCTCGACTACCTAGTCCAGGCCACCCACCGCATCGATCGTCGGACTGAGCCGTTCTTCGGGGGTGTGTCGCTCTCCCTGCATCGACCGCGTCCGGGGATTTCGGTCGCGCCGCTTTCGAAGTAGCCTCCCGTTCCCCGAGTGGGAATTGATGGAAGCCTTCCTGGTATCGACCGGCATCGTCGCCCTCGCGGAAATCGGCGACAAGACCCAGTTGCTGGCCGTCATCCTGGCCGCCAGGTTCCGCCGGCCCGCCCCCATCATTCTCGGCATCCTGGTTGCCACTCTGGCCAATCACGCCATGGCCGGTGCGGTGGGCGCGTGGCTCACAACCCTTGTGGGCCCGGCGACGCTCCGGTGGATCCTTGGGATCTCCTTCATCGGCATGGCCATCTGGACCCTGATCCCCGACACTTTCGAAGAAGCTGACGCGAAGATGACCGGCTCGAGTGTTTTCGGCGTCACGTTCGTGGCCTTCTTCCTCGCGGAGATGGGAGACAAGACCCAGGTCGCGACGGTGGCTTTGGCCGCCCGGTACCACGCGCTTTACTCGGTGGTGGCCGGAACCACGCTGGGCATGATGATCGCGAACGTGCCCGCGGTGCTGCTTGGGGATCGCATCGCGCACCGCCTCCCGGTGACGCTGGTCCACCGGATCGCCGCCACGATCTTCCTCATCCTGGGGGTGATGACCCTCGCAGGCTTCGGCCAGCGCTTCGGGTTCTAGCCAGGGCGCACCAGTACTGACGGCTCTGGACGCGGCCCCGAGGCGAAAAACGCCCCGGGGCCGGTCCGGTGCGACTTCGAACTACTCGACGATCTTGACCACCACGCGGCGGTTCTGGGCGCGCGCGGCGCGCGTCTTGTTGTCGACTACGGGCTTGCTCTCGCCGTAGGAGATCACCTCGATGCGCGACAAGGCGACGCTGTGCTTGTCGTGCAGATAGGCGCGCACGGCCATGGCCCGGTCATGACCGAGCTTGTGGTTGTAGACCTCGGGACCGGAGCTGTCAGTGTGTCCCTCGATCTCGAAGAACACGCCCTTGTTCTCGGCCACGATCGGAGCCACGGCTTCGTCGATCATCATCTTGGCGTCGTCGCTGATCTCCGCCCGGTTCAACGGGAAGGTGACCTTGTCGTTCGACAGAGTGACGGTGTAGAGCAGCTTGCCCTTGGCCGCCTTCTCCGCATCCTGGGCCTTGGTCATGGCCGCGGCGGCCGCGCCCTTGGCATCGGAAGCCGAGCCCTTGGCTTCGGCGATGCCGGCCTGGGACTGCTTGTCGACGGAGTCGAGGCGCACCTCGTTGTCCTTGACCCGCTGCTGGGTCTTCTCGACTTCGCCGGAGAGAGTGGTGACCTTCTCGTTAACTTCACCAACGTTCCTGGTCACGAACTTCTTGGTGGCGCAGCCGCTTGCGGCGATGCTCAAAACGGCAACCGACAGAATCATTCTTTTCATGGGAGACCTCCTGGTCATTTCTCAACGTCACTAACGGCTTTACGATGGAGGGATGTAGCCGCTTCTCGTGCGGACTACGACACCTTTGCGCATCGTCTTCACCTCCACCCGGCGAAAACGCGCGGGACCTTCGGGGGCTGCGTAACCCAGGCGATACTGATGCCTGAGTTCAAGGGCGATCGCGTCGGCCGCCTTCTTGAGTCCCGCAAAGTCCGACACCACGAAGGCGGCCCCTCCTGACATCGAGGCGTATCTCTCGAGAAGGGCACTACCCGCGGCGGCGGCAGAGATTCTACCGCTTTCGCCCACAAAAACACCAGACCGCGGGTCATCGAGTGGAGAAACAACGCTAACCGCGTAAATGGGCACGTCCAGGATGCGGGAACGGGCGATCACGTCCTCTGGTGTCTCTCGACTGGCGGTGTCGACGCCGTCGGTGATCACCACGATGGCCCTTCTTCCCTCGCCGTGGCTTGCCAGGTCGCGGGCGGCCCGGTCGAGTGCGTCGTGAAGTGCGGTGGAGCCGAAAGGCTTGATCCCGGCGAGGCCCTCCTCGATCTTGGCGCGGTCACGGGTCCAGGCCACCACACCCCAGTAAGTGCTGTCGAAACCGGCGAGTGCGGCCTGATCGTCCGTTGCGAGAGCGGCGAGCACCTGCGTAGCGGCCATGCGCGTCGACGTGGTCTTCAGTTCCGCGTTCATGCTCCCCGACGCATCGACGAGCAGAAGGATCCGCGCGGGAGCGGCAGCTCCCACCGCGAAATGCAGGATTGCCTGCGGCGCACCTTCGTCGAAGATCCGGAAGTCTTCGCGCTTCAGGTTAGTTACAGGCCGACCACGTTCGTCCACCGCAGTGGCCGAGAGCACCACGAGTTCAGAGCGCGAGCTGAAGGTGGGAACCTGCGCCCGCGCAGGCTCTGAAAGCGCAGCCACCAGGGCCGCCGCGCCCAGTCCGAAGTGTCGGAGCCCCATCAGTTCAGCCTAACGCCCCACCGCCGTCGGGGGCGCGTGAGCACGGTCACGCGCGAGCGCTGCTGCTCAACGGCCGATCTGCGCCGCGAGGTGAGGGGGATACCGATCGCCCTGCACCTTCACCTGATCGAGCGCCTCACCGATCTGGAGAAGGTCGGCTTCCGTCAGGCGGATGGCCGCGGCCCCAACGTTCTCCTTGAGCCGATGCAGCTTGGTTGTGCCGGGGATGGGCACGATCCACGGCCGCTGGGCCAGCAGCCAGGCGAGTGCGATCTGCGCCGACGTGGCGCCTCGGCTCGCGGCGATCCTCCCGATCACTTCGACCAGGGTCTGGTTCGCCTTGCGCGCTTCCGCGGAGAACCGCGGCAGGAGATTCCGAAAATCGTCCTTCGCGAACGAAGTGTTCTCGTCCATCTTCCCGGTCAGGAACCCGCGGCCGAGAGGGCTGAACGGCACGAACCCTATGCCCAGCTCCGCGCACAGGGGCAGGATCTCGGCCTCCGGCTCGCGCCACCAGAGCGAATACTCACTCTGCAGCGCGGTCACCGGCTGCACCGCATGCGCCCGGCGGATGGATGGAGCGCCCGCTTCCGAAAGACCGAAGTGGCGGACCTTCCCCTCGCGGATCAAATCCCTGACCGCACCCGCGACATCCTCCATCGCCACCTCGGGGTCGACACGGTGCTGATAGAAGAGATCGATGTGGTCGGTGCGAAGCCGCTTGAGCGACGCCTCGGCGACGTCACGGATGTGCTGGGGCCGGCTGTCGAGACCGGTCGACGACTTACCATCCTTGAAGCCGAACTTGGTGGCGATCACCACCTGGTCACGGATGGGAGCAAGCGCTTCGCCCACCAGGTCCTCGTTGATGAAGGGGCCATAGGCCTCGGCCGTGTCGAAGAACGTCACGCCACTCTCGAATGCGCCTCGGATGAGCGAGATCGCATCAGCTCGTTCGAGCGCCGGCCCATAGGCGAAGTTCAACCCCATGCAGCCGAGGCCGATGGACGACACCTCGAGCCCGCTGGTCCCCAACGTCCGTCGCGCCATTTCAGCACTGCTCATGGTTGTGTCTCCTTATTGGTCCGCCGTGGGCCGGAGCTCGAGAACCGAGCTCTCGGATTCAGCCCCGGGCGTTGAGTCCGCCGTCACCACTCGGTTGCGGCCCTGACGTTTCGCCTGGTACAGCGCGGCGTCGGCCCGGTGCAACGTGGCCTCGATTGTGTCGGCGGCGCCCAGGAACATCGCCACCCCTACGGAGAGAGTGCAGGCCACGGAAGTGCCGCCTTCGCCATCGACCCTCGATTCGGCGAATCGGCTCCGCCACTGTTCGGCGCGCGCGAGCGCCGCTTCAAGCGTCGCTCCGGGGAGACACACCGTGAACTCCTCCCCGCCGAAGCGGCAGACCAGGTCGGAGCCGCGCACGTCGGCGGAAATCACCCGGGCCACGTTCTGCAGTACCCGGTCGCCGTTGGCGTGGCCGTGGGTGTCGTTCACCTGCTTGAAGTGATCCACGTCGATGGCGAGCACAGCCAGCGGCTCAGCGAGCCTTGTGGCGCGGGCCACCTCGCGCGCGATCGACTCCTCGAAATAGCGCCGGTTATGAAGCCCTGTGAGAGGGTCACGAATGGCCTGCTCGCGCAACTGCCGATTGAGCGACTCGATCTCGCTCACCCTCGCGGCAAGTTCCGCGAGGGCCGCCCTGAGGGCTTCCTCGTTGCGGCGCCGTTCGCTGATGTCCTGCTTGATGGCGATGAAGTGAGAGACATGTCCGGCGTCGTCGAACACCGGCGCGATGGTCTGCTCCTCGTGGTACAGAACCCCGTCCTTGCGCCGGTTGACGATGGTGCCGGTCCACGTCTCGCCGCTTATCACCCGGGCCCACAGCGCCTCGTAGAAGGCGGCATCGTGCTCGCCGGATTTCAAAAGGCGGGTGTGCTGGCCCACCAGCTCCTCGGGATGGTAGCCGGTGATGGCGCAGGCGGCGGGATTCACCCAGGTGATCGTCCCGCTGGGATCGGTGATCACGATGCCGTTCGCGGCGGAGCGGAGCGCCGTCGCCTGCACCCGCAGCGCATCGACGCCGTGAGTGCGGCCGCGCATGTCGCGCAGGACGGCGGCGGTCCAGCGTCTGGCGCCCACGCTGATCGGAGTGAGCGAGATGTCGACCGGGACGTCGTGCCCGGCGGCATGACGCGCGTAGAGGGCGATTCCCCTTCCCATCGACCGCGCGTGCGGACCGGCTTCGTATTCGTTCCGCAGAGCCGCGTGACCCTGGAAGCGATGAGGCACCAGCGTTTCGATCGACCGCCCGAAGAGTTCGGCCGGCGAGTGGCCCAGCAGATTCAGGCAGGCGGGGTTCGCGAGCATGATCTTGCCTTCGTCGCTGACGACCACGGTGGCGTCGAACGCGGAGTCGAAAAGGGCACGAAAGAATTGACTTTGCGTATCGTTCATCGCGCTGGGGGGGGGCGCGAGGATACAGGAGGGTGAGGGTGGGGAGCGCTCGGCGGGACTGAGGGCCCAAGCGTGGTAAACAAGAGGCGGAACGAGGAACGCCATGGTTTTCACCCGACCGGAGCTGGAACGATTCGCCGCGACGGAGCGTGACCGTTTCGAGGACATGCTGACGGCCTTCGTCGAGGTTCCCAGCATCTCCGCCGACCCCGAACGCAAGGCGGACGTCGAGCGGTGCGCCGAGATGGGCGCCGCCACGATTCGGGCCTTTGGAGGGCGGGCCGAGATTCACCGCGTTCCCGGCGGGAACCCGGCCGTCCTCGGGTCGTTCGAGTCCGGGAAGGGGCGGCCCACCGTGACCGTCTACAACCACCTCGACGTCCAGCCGGCTTCGAAGGAAACCGAGCCGTGGCAGACAGAGCCGTTCAAGCTCACCAAGGTCGGCGACAAGTACTTCGGGCGGGGCTCCACCGACGACAAGGGACCGGCTCTCACCGCTCTCTTCGGGGCCCGGGCCGCCATCGAAGCAGGGGTCCCGGTCAACGTGAAGTTCCTCTGGGAGACGGAGGAGGAGGTTGGCTCACCCCACTTCGCCGAAACGCTCCGGTCGATCGGCTCTGCCGCCGCCACCGACGCGGTGGTTGTCTCGGACACGGTATGGGTCTCGCGGGGACGGCCGTCACTCTCGGCGGGCCTGCGCGGCTTGCAGCGCATCACGTTCCACCTTGAGACTGCCGAAACCGACCAGCACTCGGGAACCACCGGGGGCGTGGCCAGAAACCCCGTGGCCGAACTCGCCCAGATCGCCTCTGAGATGTTCGACGCCCGGACCGGCCGCGTGAGAATCCCCGGCTTCTACGACGACGTCGAGAAACTGACGAAGAAGCAGATCGCGGACTTCAAGGCCTCGGGTTTCAGCGTCAAGGGCTTCATGAAGGACTACGGCTTCAAGTCGATCCGCACGAAAGACCCGCTTGAGGTGATGAAGCGCCTCTGGGCCATGCCCACCTTCGAGGTGCACGGCCTCGTGGGCGGCTACACCGGCCCCGGCGTCAAGACCATCGTGCCCCCTCGCGCGGAGCTGAAGGTCTCCGTCCGCCTGTTCCGAACATGACGGGCGAGAAGGTGGTCAAACTCGTTAAGGCGTTCGTGAAGAAGAAGAACCCCGATATCCGAATCGAGGCCGGCTCGTCGGCCGCGCCCTACAAGGGGATCACGAGCGGCCCCTGGGTCGAGGCCGCCGCAAACTCGATCAAGTTCGCCTTCGGCAAGAGCCCGGTCTTCGTCCGCGAGGGCGGAACGATCGGCGCGGTGCTCACCATGGAGCAGATCCTGAAGTGCCCCATCGTCTTCATGGGCCTGTCACTGCCCGACCACGGCTACCACGCCCCGAATGAGAACTACGACTGGGGCCAGGCCGGAGGCGGCATGGTGGCCTTCGCGAAGTTCTTCGAGCAGGTCGCGGGGATCAAGGCTTAATCGGTCGCCCTCGTCCGCGTCTCGCTCACTTAACTGGCGGCGAGGGGAGACGGAGCCAGCCGGGAATATCTCGCTCGGCATGCAGCACCCGCCACACATCGACGTGGTCGACCCTTTCAATGAAGAAGACGATGTAGGGGTAGCGCTTGAGTTGCCAGGAGCGCAGGCCCGGCAGATTCAACTCGTGCGCGTAGCGGGGCGAACCTGATGACGGACTTCGGCCAATGTGCGCGAACGCCTCCTCGAGGGCCTCAATGAAACCTAAGGCCACTTCCTGGTGCGCCTCCGCGGCATAGTAGGACAGCGCATCTCGGACGTCGCGATTGGCGGCCGCGCGAGGAACAACCGGCTTGAGACTCAAGCGCGGGCGCGGGACTTCGAAGGCCGACCAACGCTGCGCCGCAACTTCGCGAAGTAGGCAGGACCAACGGGCTCAGCGGCCCGCGACGAGGCGCCATCAAGGAGAAGGCCCCGCAGACGAAGCCGATCCTGATCCATGCGGATCAACTCCCGAACGTACTCGCTGGAAGTACCGTAACCGCGCTCAGACACCTGCTCATCGACGAAAGACTTGAGCCCCTCGGGCAGCGAAATGTTCATCGTGCTCATAGGAGAAGCGTACTCCCATTTGGCAAAATTTGGCAAGCCTGCAAACGCGCGCTCTCGCGCCGCGACCGCGACGTGTGCCGACTGCCACCACGCAGGTAAATCAATTGCCTGCTCTTTAGCCCTCGTTTCGGAGGACGACGGCGGGATCAACAAAACTGGCGCGCCGCGCGGGCATGAGTGCGCCAGCCGTAGCGAGGGCAACAGCGACGAGGAAGGCCCATCCGAGAGTGGGCGCGTCGATCGCGGATACGCCGACCAGATAGGGTCCCAGGAACCGCGCACTCCAGACTCCGAGGGCTCCGCCGATCAGAAGACCACCCAGGGCCAGCCGCAGCGAGCCGGCGCCGATTACCGCCATGGTGAGACGCGGCGAGGAGCCGAGCGCCAGGCGCAGGCCGATCTCCGGTATGGCCCCACTGATGAGCATCGACAGCATGCCGTAGATGCCGACGCCCGCAAGCCAGAGCGAGAGCAACGAGGCCGCGCCGAGGAGCCAGGAGGCGCCCCTGAATCGCGCCATCGCACGCTCGACATGAGCCGAGAGCGGCGTGACGGTGCCGATATCGAGCGAGGTATCAATGGAGTGCGCCCCCTCAGCGATCAATCGACCAACATCGGCAACTGGACGTCCGGATCGGGCGATCAGGATCCCGTGCGCTGTGGAGCCCTGGGCAAGAGGCCGATAAATGACCGGCATGGGCTCGTTCGCGAAATCGCGATACTGCACGTCGCCCACAACCCCAACCACCTCAATGCTCGTGCCCGCGAAATCAACGCGGCTCCCTTCTGATGCACCAAGCGCGGTCGCCGCGCTCTGACTCAGAATCCCGACGGCCGGTCCATCCGGCCGGTCGCTCGCGGCGAAATCGCGGCCGGACACGAGGGGGACGCGGAGCACGCCGAACGCACCCGGCGCCGAGGTCATCACGATTGCGGAGATCGCCGCCGTATCCGTACCAGTCGGCTTGACCCCCTGAGAATAGAACGTTCGGCAGTCGATGGGCAGGCAACTAATCCATGACGACGCGGCCAAACCGCGCTCGCGCAGGCCGTCGAGGGTGCGTTCGATGAAGGCGGCCCCTCGCGTGTCCGGATACTTGTCGGCCGGGAGCGCCAAGGGAACGGTGGCGACCTGGCCGGTCACGAATCCTAGGTCGGCGTCGACGAGGTTGCCCAGACTCCGCGTCAGAAGGAGCGCCGGTGTCGTGATGGCGAGGGCGAGGGCCACCTCGAGCGCAATGAGCGCGCCAGCAGGTTCGCGAAAGCGCAGGGCCCGAAGGCCGCCGCGCAGAGTCCCCTGCCCGTGAGTTGGGAGCAAGCGAACCCGCGAAGTAACGCGCCAGGCGGTAGCACCTCCGCATGCAATCGCCGCGAGCGCCGCCAAGCCTAGGGACTGGGCAAGCAGCGCGCCATCACTCCGCCAGCCGGTCGGGTCGAACGTTACGCCAAATGGCGCGGTGAGAATCGAAGGCTCGAGAATGCCGAGCAGGCGCAGAGCACCCATGGTCAGCACCACCGCCGTGACGCCTCCGATCGCGCAAATCCACAATGCCTCGATGACAAGGCCGGCGGCAAGCGCGCTCCGTGGCGCACCGAGCAGAGTATGAATGGTCAATGCGTTTTCGCGACGTCGGCCGCGGGCGACGAGCAAGCTTCCTAGGTTGATCGCTCCCAGGAGCAGGACCAAGGCTCCTGCGACTCGGAGCAGGGCGACGGCGCGCAGGAGGCGTGGATCGAGCGCGTCGTCTTTCGCCAGCACGAGGTCGAACGGAATCGGCCGGGTCTTCCCCGGCCATAACTCTGCGGCCCTGAGACCCAAGGCCCTTGCCTCGTCGCGTGCCTGGTCCAACGCGACCCCATCGTGGAGACGTGCTTCACCCAGCCAGATCCCCGCGATCGGCGAATCAATGGCGCGGCTGGTCTCGCGCCACTCCCGGGGAATCATCAGGCGTGGTGCCATCATCGCGGGCACAAACACCTGAGTCGCTCGAACGCTTCCGCGATAGACAAAGGCGGTATTCGGCGCCACTCCGACGACCTCATACGCCTCCCCGCTGAGGCGGATCCGCGTGCCAACCACGTCCGGACGGGCGCCGAACCGTTCACGCCAGGTCGCCTCGCTCAGGATCGCCACATAGTGGCCGAACGGGGTTAGGTTGTCGCTCTCTTGAAAGAGGCGGCCAACCACTGGACGCAGGCGAAGGACTTCAAAGTACGTTGGGGTCACCGCCGCAGCGCCCAGAGTGATAGCTCGATCCCCCAGTTCGAGGTTGAGGTTGCCGCTGGTGTGCATGGAGACGCCCATGAGGCGGCTGTTCTGCCGAAAGAAGTCCAGCAGCGGATAGGAAGTGGCGCCCCGCTGTCCGGGGCCGCCGCCCCACACGCGCACCAGCCGATCCGAGTCCTCAAACGGCAAGGGCGGAATCACGGCGCGACCGACCAGGCTGAAGATGAGGGTTGGCGCGAGCGCGGCGCCAATCGTCAGGACCGCAACGATCGCGAATTGCGGCGCGCGCAAGAGCCGACGGACTGCTTGCCTGTGTTCCCGCGCGACCATTGAAAAGGCGATCCGCCCTGAGTTCATCTCAACTCCCTTTTCGTATCGATCAAGAATAGCGCGGGCAAAGAGGCGCCATCATGCCTCCACCCTCTTAGGCCGTCGGCCGAGCCACTCGTGAACTCGAAGGTAGAACGTCGGAAGCACCAGCAGAGTGAATAGCGTTGAGGTGACCAGCCCACCGATCATCACTACGGCTAGTGGTCGTTCGATCTCCGTTCCGTGCAACTGCAGAACCAGCAACGGCAGAAGGCCCAGGGTCGCCGTGCCCGCCGTCATCAGCTTCGGCCGAACTCGCCCGATACTCGCTTCGCGAACGGCCTGCCCGAGCGACCGGCCTTCGCCCATGAGCCCGCGAGTCTGCGTGACCAGCACAAGACTGTTCTGCACCGCGATTCCGAAGAGACCGATCAGGCCCACGAGCGATGACACGTTCCACGTCTCGCCCGCGAGCAGCAGCGCCAAAACGCCGCCGACGAACGCTATGGGAACGGTCCCGAGGATCAGCGCGGCATCGACCGCGGAGCCCAATGCGATGAGAAGCAGCACAAACACGCCGAAGAGGGCAGCGACGATGGCGAGCGTCAGCGCGCGCGACGCGCGCGTCTGACTTTCGACCTTGCCCGCGATGTCGAAGAAGTAGCCGGGCGGGAGCTTCAGTTCTTCCGACAACGTTCGGCGTATCTCGGCCGCAGCGCTCCCAAGATCGCGTCCACTCACCGAGGCTTCGACCGCGATGCGCCTCGTACCGGCTTCCCGTTTGATGCTCGCGGGGCCGAACGTCTGCGTGATCTCGGCAAGCTGCCCGAGCGGAATCTTGCTTCCGTCGTGGCCGTCAATGAGCAGCGTGCGGATGGCGTCGAGCGAATCGCGCCTATCGTCCCGGAGTCGGACCACCAGATCGAAACGGCGTTGGCCGATCCAGATCTGCGACTGCTCTTCGCCGACAAGCCCCACCCTGACGGCGCGGATCACGTCTCCTGGCGCAAGCCCCACGCGGGCGGTCGCTTCGCGATTCACGGCGATCTGCAACTGCGGGAGTCCCGTAAGCTGTTCCGCACGAACGTCCGCGAGACCGTCTATCCCTCGTATCAACCCTTCGGCCTTTTCTCCGAACTCAGCGAGTTGTTCGAGGTCAGCCCCAAAGATGCGAATCGACAGATCGGCGGGGGTTCCGCCGAGTCCCTCGTCGATCCTCATGCCGAGCGGGGTCGTGAAGAGGACCGCGACACCGGGGATGTTCTCGACGCGTTCCCGCATGTCGTTCTCGATCTCTTCCACACCGCGGGAACGTTCGGGCTTCAACACCACAAGGATGTCAGAGACGGTGTGCGGCATCGGATCCTCGGTTCGTTCGGCGCGGCCCGTGCGTCGCACGACATCCTCGACCTCAGGAACGGCTCGCAGCGCGTCCTCGACGCCGTGATTCATCCGGTCGACTTCCTCGAGGGCCGCTTCGGCCGGCAGGACCGTTTGGAGCAGGAACGCCCCCTCGTCCATCTGCGGCATGAAGTCGCTGCCCACTCTCAACGCGAGCGCCAGACTCGGTACGGCAAGGACCAGTGTGACGAGCGCCACGAGGCCGGGCCGGCGCAGGCATCGGTCGAGCGCGGGCGCGTACCACTGCTTCACTTTGCGCAGAAGGGCGACGTCTTCATTGGCCCCCGGAGCATGCGGACGGAGCACCGCGGCCGAGACGATAGGCACGATCGTGAGGGCCAGGATCAAGGCCGCGGCCATGGCGGCGATCACGGCCGCCGCGAGAGGCTGATACATCCGGCCTTCGATGCCGCTCATCCCGAACAGGGGCAGGAATACGACGATGACGATGAGGGTGGCGAATCCGATCGGCCGGGCCACTTCCACCGCCGCTCCCACCGCGCGCTCGCGCCGCTCGCTCTTCGTCGTCGCCCCCTCGAGGCGATGCAGGATGTTCTCCACCATGATGATCGCGGCGTCGACCAGCAGTCCGACCGCGATCGCAAGCCCGCCGAGAGTCATGGTGTTGAGCCCGACTCCCAGCGGTTTGAGAAGCAGTCCCGCAAGGGCAATGGAAAGAGGGATGGTCAGCGTGACCACCAGCGCCGCCCGCACATCGCCGAGCACCAGCAGAATCACGAGGACCACGAAGACGCCGCCGAGCATGACGGCCCGGCCGACGCCTCCGAGTGCCGAGTCCACCAGCTGGGACTGGTCGTAGACGACGCGGAGTTGCACGCCTTTCGGCAACGCCCCGCGGAGGTCTTCCACCGCGGCCCGGATACCCGCGGCCACAGTGACGGTGTCGGAACCGAACTGCTTGATCACGCGCGCGCTTACAACCTCGCCTTTGAGCCGATGAGCGACGCCGCGACGCACCGCTGCTCCTTCGCGGACGTCGGCGATATCAGCGATGAAGACGGGGACGTCTCCGCGCATCGCCACCACCGTCCGTCTCAGATCGTCGACGGAGTGCGCCCGCCCCAGCGCGCGCACCGTCCACTCGATCGACCCCTGCGTCACGATTCCGCCCGACGCGTTCATGTTCGACTCTTCGACCGCGTGCAACACCTCGTCGAGACTGATGCGACGCGCGGCCATGCGATCCGGATCGAGCTGCACCTGGAACTGGCGCAGATAGCCGCCGAGGCGCTCCACCGTGGCGACGCCCGGAACCGCGAGCAGACGATTGTTGATCTCAAACTCCACGAGATCGCGGAGGGTCATGAGGTCCGCGGCTCCGGGCTCGGCTTCGAGCGTGAACTCGAAGATTTCGTTGAGCCGACCGGTGAGGCTTGAAATAAGCGGTGGCTCCGTGCCCGCGGGAAGTTCGTCCGCGATCTGCGCCACGCGCTCGGCCACGAACTGCCGCGAACGGTAGTAGTCAGCCGTTGGTTCGAACTCGATCGAGACCTGCGCCACGCCGAGTTGCGAATTGGACCTTACGCGACGAACTTCCGGCAGCCCCGCCAGCGCCACCTCGAGCGGGACCGCGATCGCCGTCTCCAACTCCTCGGCTCCCATGGAGGCGTTCTGGGTGATGACGTTGAAGACGGGCGCCGACAGATCGGGAAAGACGTCCCTTCTCAGCTCCCGCATCCAGAGGGCTCCGATCACGACACCGGCGCCAACGACCAGGGCCACCGGAAGGGGCGCTTCGAACGAACGGCGGATCAGTCGCGAGATCATCGTTCTGCCTCAGTGATCGTCATGGCCGGCAGCGCCCTTCTCAGCCTGGGCTTTGAGAAGGAACGCTCCGTCGACCACCACTTTTTCGCCGGCCGTAAGACCCGACAGGATCTCCACCGAGCCGCCAAGGTCGCGCCCGCGACCAATGCGCCGGATCTCGAAGTGCTGGTCGTCCCCCTTGGGAAGGAAGACACACCACTCTCCGCGCACGCGCTGGGCCGAGGCGACTGGAACGGTGAGAATGGACTCGCCGGCGTCGCCGATGGGAACGGCGGCCGTCGCGGACATTCCGGGCCGGAGTTCGCCGCCCCGGTTCGCCACATCGATACGCACGGGGATGGTTCGCGATTCGCGTTCGACGTTGCGGCCAACCAGGGTCACACGTCCTTCATGGTCCTGACCGGGAAGCGCGGAGAACGACAGTTGCGCGAGGGCGCCTTTGCGGATGCGAACGGCGTCGCGCTCGAACGCATGCACCGTCAGCCAGAGCGTCGACAGGTCGCCGACCTTGAACGCCGCGATGGAAGGCTCCGTGAGCGCACCGGTCACGGCGTTTCGTTCGGTCACCCAACCGGCCAGGGGAGAGCGCAGGGTAAAGGTCCCAGACAGCGGATCGTCGCCTTCGGGAGCCTCGACGCCGTACCCCACGATGACCGCGCGGGCCGCACGTTGTGCGGCGCGAGCCTCCGCCAGAGCCGACTCGGCCTCCTGGACTTCGCGGAGGGGAACGATGTTCTCCGTCGCGAGTCCGCGCTTACGTTCGAGGGCCGACTCGGCAAGCCTCACGCGAGCGGCGGCCGAAACGTACTCGGCTCGAGCGCGGCCGAGGTCGGGGCTCGTCAGTTCCGCAAGAGCCTCGCCTTGCTTCACGCGATCGCCGGCGTCGACGAACACCCGCACGATCCGAGCGCCCGCAGGTGTTGCGATCTCCGCGTACTTGCGTTGATCCACCGCGAGTTCACCGAGCAGCGTCGCGCGTTCTCCGCCGGGACGGGACTCAACGACGCGTGTGGTGATGCGCAGGTCGCGCATCATGCTCTCGTCGATTTCGACGGCGTTCCGCTCCTCCTCATGGCCCTCGTCGGCCGCGCCTTCCGGCTTCGCGTGTTCGTCCTTCGGAGGTTCGGCGCGGCCGCAGGAAACGAGTGCGACACACGCGAGGAGAAGAGCGAGGTTTCTGAGATTCATCGGAGGACTCCGGACTGGATGTCGAGTTCGACCCGGGCTAGGGAAGCTTCGAGAAGGCTGTCGAGGTACTGAAATCGGGTGTCGAGGATCTCGCGGCGGATCACCAGCAGGTCGGCGAGGCCGATCTGGCCGGATTCGAAACTGCGGGTAGTGAGGCGTTCGTTCTCATCCATGCCGGGGAGAGCCTCGGTTTCGAGCACGCGAGCGGCCGCGAGCCGGTGTTCCAAGGCTTCGACCGACGTCTTCACCTCAATGCGGGCGCGCTGGCGCGCGGCCTCAAGCTCGGTGCGGAGTCGTGTCGCGCGTGCAGAGCCCGTGGCGCGCTGCTCCTGACCCTTGGAGAAGACGGGAAGCGAGAAGGTGAAAGAGCCGAAGACGATCTTGTCTCCCTCCTCCTTGGAGTACCGCGCGCCGATTCCGAAGTCAGGCTTGGCGAGGCTCCGGCCCAGACGGACCTCCGCCTCGGCGTCATCAATGCCGGCCAGCAGGGATAGGAACTCGGGCCGGTCGGTTGCACCGCTCAAACTCATCACCGGGTCGACGGCGCCCGTAGGTCTGAGAGTCCCGCTCACTTCGATGGGCTCATCGAGCCTGAGGAGCTGTTTCAGATCTCCCAAGGCCTGCGCCTTCTCTGCCTCAGCTCCCTCACGCTCGGCCTGGGCGCGTGCGCGCGTCGTGCGCGCGATGTTCACATCAAGGAGAGCGACGTCTCCTGCCTTGAACCTGTGATCGGCCGCGGCGTGAAGTCCGCTCGCGAACTCTTCCGACATGGCGAGCAGTCGAACGCGCTCGTTCGCGTGGAGCGCGCGATAGAAAGCGATGGCCGTATCGCGCAGGACGGCTCGAGTCACCTCAGCAAGGCTCGCCGTTCCCGCCGCGATTGATGCGTTGGCGCCCGCGATTCGGGCGGAGCGACGACCGGGCGGCTCGAACGCTTGTTGAACCCCGACCTCCCAATCGGTGAAGCGTGCGTCTGGTCCGCGACGTCGGCCGGCGCCGAGGTCGATCTCCGGATTCGACGAGAGAGGGAGCGACGCGCCTTTCAGACGGCCGCGCGCCTCATCAATGGCGAGTCGGGCACTGACGATCTGAGGCGCCTGCTCGCGGGCACGGGCGAGGGCCTCCGGGAGAGTCAGGCTCCGTTGAGCCGAGGCGATGGTTCCGGGCAGACAAACGACGAGACAAAAGAAGACGGTCTTCGAACCTTGACGCATGGCATGTTCCTAAAGAATCCGGCGAACGCGCACCGGGCGGTCCAGCTAAAAACGGCAGGAGAGCTAGACGGAGAGTTTCGGAACGTGGAGGATGCCGCGGGGCTCGCGGCTGGCGGGCGGCGGGTTCAGACTCGGCGAAGGAGGGACCACCTGATCCACCGAAGGAAGGATCTCGACCTCAAGGGGCTCGATTGCCTGAGCGCAGCATCCGCAAGTGAAACAGGTCGGCGGGCAGCTCTGGTCTCCGCCCGGCGCGGACTCGGCCTCTCCCTCGCACGGATCGGTCCAGGAGATCGCCTGGACGCCCGAGGCGCTCAACACGAGGAGCGCAACGACGAAGATCTGGGCCAGCCGTCTCATGATCGCAGAATAGCAGGGCGAATCGGAACGACCAGTCTCGCCGGGTCAGCGACGCCCTTGCCGACACGCAGGCACGGACTGAGTCGTCGGCGGGCCCTACGCCGGCCCCCACCAGCTCCACTTGAGAAACGGACCTGCTGGAGTTGTACCTGCGTAAGAGGCCACTTGCTGCGGCTCGATTGTGCGTAGCTCGTAGTACGGCGCGTTGAGATTCATCGCTCGGCACAGGAAGTCTTGGCAGAACTCAGCGCACGAGTGGAAGAGGGATTCCATATAGAGGATCGGCGCGAGGCTCTGTCCGTTGCGGTTGAACACGGGTCGCACTGCATCGAACTTTCCGGGGGCAACCTCCTTCGGTAGAAAGGCGAACTCCTTTGCCGCTTCGTAGTGACTGAAGATGTCTCGGAGCTCCACGGCGTCTCGAAGCCACGTGTCTTGTGCCGATTGGATGTGAGTGATTAGTTCCTGAAACAGCCCGGGAAGACGCCCGTGAACCTGCTTGCCTTCCGCAATTAGTTTTTCGAGGGCCGTCTTGTTGGCAGCGAGACCTTTGATGGCGTCCTCACCCTCATTCCGATACGTGCTCGTTTGAACCTGATTCTTCAGTTGAACGATCTTCAGGATCTTCACCATCATGTCCAGAGCGCTTTTCATCTGGAACATGAAGCCCTCGAACGCGAAGATCAGCTCGAAACATTCCGAGTTCGATTTCGGGTCACGCTGGAACAATTCCACATGCTCCCGATAAAGACTCTCTTCAAGTGCGCGATAGGTCTCGAGGTGATAGCGCATTGCAGTGAGCTTGTGGCAGACATCGAAGAGGACCTTGTGAACGTCGTTATCCTTGCCCCTCGAAATGGGTCCGAAGTCGAGAGCTCGAGCTTGCAGGAATATGCGTCCCTGGATTTCAGGGTCGCTCCACCTCGGTGGACACCCAAAACCGGCCACCAATGGACACCTGAAAACCGGCCACCACGGGTGAGC
>CXWL01002872.1_pt1 | contig 170218 bp, 221 predicted proteins | sample 590931 | NCBI WGS metagenome assembly CXWL01 (sample SAMEA3498368, study PRJEB10139) | groundwater metagenome | biome: water well; material: biofilm material | place: Germany | collected 2015-04-27
CCCCACGGCCCCGGCTGAAGCCCCGGCCCCCGCCGCGCCCGCCGAAGCCGCCCCCGTCGCCCCCGTCGAGACCGCCCCCGCCGCCCCGGCCGAGACCCCGGCGGCGCCCGCCGCGCCCGCCGCTCCGACGCCGGAGCAGGACGCGGTCAACAAGCAGTTGGCCGCCCAGCAGGCGGTCCAGCGCGTCATCCAGTCGAAGGAGGACGCGGCGGCCAAGGAGATCGCGGCCGTGTGCCAGAAGCACGGCGTCGAACTGATCGTGTCGCACGCGGTCAAGGTCCGCTTCATCCAGCAGGGCTAAAAGGAAGATCACGAACCACATGACGACGAGCTTGACGCCGCAGCAAGTGAGGCAAGTCCGAGGCCGGTGCTCGGGCTGCGTCCACTCTGCGCCGCGCGCGCCGGGGGCCAAAACGGCCCCCGGCGCCTCAAGCATCTGCCGCCTGTGCGTGCGTAACCCCGAGGCGAGTCAGGACGCGGCGGTCAAGGCCGACAACGGCAGCGTGGTCTACGGGCTGCGCGACTGCTATATCTCGAAGGATCGCTTCACGATGGAGTTGAAGGGCGAGACCTTCTTCAAGGGGGTGCACATCGGTGGCTGAGCCCCTTCAAGAGTCGCTGATGCGCCTGGCCACCGTGCCCCTGGAGCAGCCGCTGTCCCGCGCCCAGTGGCTCCAGAAATTTTCCCAACTCGATCTGAAGAAGCTCGTGGCCGTGGTGCCCGAGGGCGAGGCCTATCCTCTCGACGCGAACTGGTCGCTGATCCGCGTCGGCTCGTTCTGGCGCCAGGACGAGGAATACCACGTCTACGCGATGAAGCGCGCCGTGCTCACGATGGCCGCGCACCGCGACCAGCACCCCGGGGTCCAGATCATGATCGTGACCCCGGTCTGGGTGTTCAAGCGCGTAGAGAATCGCGCGCAGTCCGTGGGCGGCGAGGAAATTCTCCAGGTCGCGGAGCGCAATTTCATGCGGTTCTTCGACGAGGTTTACAAGAAGTGGAGGACCAATGGCTGAGATCACCCCCATGGGAGTCGTCGTTCAGGATGCGAAGACCGACGTGAAGGCGTCGGTCACCGTCCCCCATACCCGCGAGGTGTTGGAAAACCTCTACAACGATTTTCTCGACGCGAAGCTGAAGGACACGCTGGAGCCCGGCAAGGGCATCGGCATGGACATGAAGTTCGACACCTGGATCGGCATGTCCGTCAGGATGCTGAAGCATCACCGGGCGGCCGAACTCCGTCAGCAGTGGGAGATCGGCCAGATCGGGCGCGCCGAATACGAGGCGCTGGAGGAGTATCGCAAGAAGCTCCTCCACGTCCTGGAGCACACGGAGCCCAGCCTCTACGGCTTCGATCAATACGGCATCCAGTATATCCCGATCGCGGAGCGCGCCGAGTTCAAGAAGAAGATCGGGTCGAACGAGGTGCTGACTCCGTCGCACCGCGACATCAAGATCAAGACGAGCAACGGGAACGGGATTCTGAGGTAGAACGTGCCCGCCACCGATTTCTCGTTCGTGTCGGAGGAGGGCTGGCAGGCGCTGCGGCCCCACTTCGAGCGGGCCGAAGAGAAGTTGCGGAAGAAGGTCGAGAAGAAGGAGATGCGTCAGGACGAAGCCGAGCGCATGATCAAGCACATGTGGTCGAAATACGACCGCTGGGCTGCCGGTGAGGGCAAGAAGAAAAAGGACGACCAGACCGTGATCCAGAACAGCCCGAAGGCGACGACCAAGAAGGCCTCGATCGAGCACATCGCTCGGATCGGGCGCACTCAGTTGGTCGACATCCTGAACGCGATCACCGACGGGACGATCGCGAACCCGGCTGTCTTCCAGCAGACCCTGGAGATGAACCGGATCAGCGAGCCCGAGTTCTTCCAGTTCATGGCGCAGGACGTGCAGCGCTACCCCCAGCTTTATCCCAAGCAGTTGACCGGCTACTTCGGCGAGTTGTTCACCGACTGGGGCTACCAGTCCGAGGTCCAGCAGGTCCTGGACGCCGGGCGCGGCGCGGTCGGGCCCAAGCCGCCCGAGTCGTTCCAGCGCCAGACCCCGGAGCCCGCTCAGGCCCCGGCGCCCGCCGCCGCGCGCCCCGCGCCTGCCCCGGCCCCGGCGCCAGCCCAGCACGGCGAGACGGTCGAGGACATCGCTCCGCGCCCTCAGGGGATGCCGGTAGAGCCCCAGCCGTGGCCGCAGGAGTTACAGCCGCCCAAGCCGAGCGCCGAGGGCCCGGTCTACCGCTGGTATTTTGTCTTCATCCTGAAGGGCGACCAGGCCCCGCGCGCGGCGATCGCCGACGGCCTGAACCGGAAGGACGCGCTGGACTTCATCCACCAGACCGAGCGCAGCGGCGCGGCCAAGATGCGCGTCGCCCGCCCATTGTCAGAGGTCGCCGGTCAGCAGGCTCCGGCCGCGCCCGCGCCCGCGCCCGCCGCCAAGGCCCCGGCCGCGCCGCCCGCGCCAGGAGAGCAGAAGACCGCTCCCGCCACGTCCGGCCCGATCGAGACGCCGGACCCGTCCGACCCCAACACCTATCGCTGGTATTTCAAGTTCAAGCACAAGAACTCGGCGAACGCCGTGGCCCAGGCCCCCGACTTCACCAGCGCGCAGATGGCCGCGATGATCAAGCGCGTCGAGCAGATGGGCATGGAAGTCCTGGAGCTTAAAAAGATGCAACAGATCAACTCTTCCGCTTCGATCGTGGTCGACGACCAGATGCTGCGCCAGGCCGAGGGCGGCGAGAACGGGCCGAGCGAGAAGTTCCGCAACGGAACGCCGATCATCTTCATCGAGGACGTGAATCTGGAGTTCGACGCGCTCTCTGCTCGCGGCCAGATCAAGAAGAACATGACGGGCAAGATCAAGAAGGTCGAGGACAACGATTACCTGATCGACATCGCGGGGCAGCTTTACCGCGTCCCGCGCCTGGTGGCCGAGCACGTCATGGACGTGTTCGCCGCGAACGTCGTGAGCCCGGAGCCTGAGGGCGCCGAGGCTCCCGCCGCGCCCGGACAGGAGCAGGGACAAAACGCTCCGGCCCAGTCCGAAGAAGTGCTGATGGAACCGGCCAAACCCCAGGGACAAGTTCCCGGACAAAAACCCGCGCCGCAGCCCGCCGCGCAGCAGCCGCAGAAGCCCGCGCAGCCGCTGCCCCCGGGCGGCGCGCCCAAGATGCCTGCCGGGATCGCGGCGGCCGACGGCCGGATCGTGGTGGCGGACGACGAACTCGGGCGCCTCGTGGTCTCGGACATCGAGATCGAGGCCGGATTCGAGACCGAGGCCATGGCGATGAACAACAGGGCCGTGGCCCGCGCGTTCGCCGAGGGCGCGACTCGCGGCAAGGGCAACAACATGTTCATCGACGGGGACACGATCTACTCCTACGGCCGCCACTTCCCGATGGCGACGCGCGGCGCCGACGGCACGATCTACATGACGACCAAGACCTACTCGGTGTCCACTGCCCGCCACCTCTCCTATCTGCGCTCAGCCCTGGCCCAGGCCGGGCTGAACGTCGTGCTCTCGGACCTGGTCGATGGCGGCCGGGTCGCGGTCCCGACGCCCGAGGAGATCAAGCGGCACGAGCACGAGGCCAGGGTCCAGGAAGAGAACGACCGCAAACGCCAGGAGAAGCGCCGCCTGCGCGAGGAGAAGAAGCTCACGCAGCAGCGCAACCAGGTCCCAGACGAGTCGGCTCAAGGGATCGCAGAGGTCGAGAACACGAATCTCGACAACGAGGCTTTCATCCAACAGCACGACGAGCGGGGCCGCCCGATCAAATATCGCATCGACCGGACGCTCGCCCCGTCCACGCCCGAGGAGACTGTGTCGCTCAACCCTCAGCAGTGGGCGGCGCGCATCCAGGACATCGAGGACCAGATTCTGCGCGAGACCGATCCCGCGCGTCAGGAGAAGCTGCGCCAGCGCCTGGAGCGCATGAAGATGGCGTCGTGGTCCCAGGCCATGATGCGCGTGGCGGGCGACGACGGTCCCGATGGTCGCCAGGACGCTTTCCTCAACTCGAAGATGGACGTGTCCGATCTTCACGAGGTGGTCCGAGAGAAGGACCGCAACGAGATGAAGAAGGACGAGGACATCGTGATCAAGAACAAGAGACCGCAGACGGCTGCGGTCAAGAGCGAGGCCTTCGCCGATCTGCTGATGCTGATCGAGCAGGGGGGGCCGGGCATCCCGAGCGAAATCGGGAAGCGCCTCTATCGCGCCGATGGCGCGGTGTCCCGAGCGTCGTAGTGAACGGTGTCCTGGGGCTCAAGCCCCTGGAGGTTTCCATGGACAAGTTGAAGACCTCGGCTCAAGCCGGGGACGATTATAAGAAGAGGAACCAGGTGATCAAGGACTGCCTGGTCGACGACAAGAAGCGAGCGCAAATGAACGAAGCCATGTCCACGACGATCGCGCGCGAGGCCTACGACCACTCGTTGGCCCGCGTCCTGCTCCAGCCCCACCTGATCGGTGAGGGCAAGTGCCCCGTTTTCTCCGAGGGCGAGCACGGACCGGCGGTGGTCGTGCACCTCGTCCAGTCCGAGGACCGGGTCCTGGAGTGCCGCGCCTTCCGCGACAGCCTGCGCGAGGAAGAGCGCGTGAAGACCGTCCGGGACATCGAGTTCGTCCCGATGCGCGGCCAGGGAATCCGCCCCTCGTCCTTCCCTCTTTCCAACGTGCACACGCTGCGCTGGCCCGACCTGAACGGCGACGCCTTCAACCGGGTGGAGCGCGCGCGCACGCGCCTGCGCGAGGCTCTGGTCCAGGACGAGACGCGGATCGCGATTCGGGCCCTGTCCTGGGTCGCCGCCCGCTTCGGCCGCGTTCTCTGGGCCAAGTCCGTGGCCGGGTCCGAGGCCGTGCTGCTCAACGCGATCGACGCGGTGGGCCAGACCAACAACCCGGTGATCCTCTGCTCGCGGAGCACGGCGGTCGGCGCCGTCGACATCTTCGACCTGGTTTCCGGCTTCGAGAAGAAACGGCCGGTCGAGGCCACGGTCTGCTTCAAGACGAAGAACGCGGTGATCCCCGTGCACGTCGTGGAGATGCCGGACCACATGATCTACGTCGTGCCCAGCGGCCAGGCCCTGGGCGAGATGCCGATCTTCATCCAGCCGCAGGTGCAGGACTATGACAAGCCTGAGCGCCTGATCAAGGGCTGGCTTTGCTTCCAGGACCAGGGCATGGTGTTTACCGGCCCTCGCCTGACGAACGTCGTCTACCTCGGCGCGAAGGGAGCGATCGACATGATCAAGAATTTTTTCCGAAGGGTGATTTCCTAATGGACGCCCAGGACCTGATGACCACGCTGGAGAAGATCAGAGAGATCGCTCAGAGCGCGACCCCGAAGATCACGGACATCAGTGCCAAGGACCAGGTGCAGCGTATCGGCGACATCGCCGACGCGGCAGTCAGACGGAACCAGCCGAAGGCTGAGTCGCCGGAAAATACCACCCACGGAGGGTAATAATCATGAGCCAGATCGGAGTCCCCCAGAAGAACATTCTCGAACCCATCGCGGGCGGCTACCCCGCCACGACCCCGGTCGCGGCCGGTCAGTCGGCCCTCACGCTGGGTCAGACCCTCGTCGACGACGCGAACCAGGAGACCGGCGGTCGCGACTCCAGCGATCTGCTGAAGGTCCCCCGCCCGTATCGCGTCGCCGTCCAGCAGCCCGACCTGCCGAAGGCGAACACCGAGCACAAGACGATGGTGGCCAACGGTTCCGTCGACGCGAACGGCAACCACATCGTCGACTCCGACGCCATCTTCTCGGCGGGCGTCACGGGCGGTCCGTTCGACGCCAACCAGTCGGCCCGCGCTCGCGCGCTGGCCAACAGCATCGACCCGGCGCTGATCGAGACCTCGGTGGTCCTCGGCCAGCCCAAGACCGGCGGCTGCGCCACGGGCTACGGCGCTTTCTCCGGCGGCACCCCGGGCGGCGCCGTCTCCGCCTCGCGCGTGATCCAGGACCTGACGTTCACGGCCAAGGCCCCGGGCGCGCAGGGCAACGCCGTGAAGATCGAATACCTCGACACCGGCACGGCCGGGGCCGAGGAGATCACCGTGACCGGGAACCTGATCTCGGTGAGCATGGAGGACGGCGCGTCCACGGCTCAGGAGATTTACGACGCGCTGCTCCTGTCCGAGCCCGCGATGGGGCTGGTCTCCGTCGTGATCAGCGGAACGGCGGGCACCGCGCAGACCGCGTTCGCCGCGCTCTTCCTTCAGAGCGGTGCGAACACGGCGTCGGACGGCGACGGCGCGTTGACGAACTCCAAGGGTTCGTTCACCGCCATCAACCGCGCCGGTTCCCGCAACCACGCGATGCTCAACGTGATCCACCGGCCCGGCGACAACCAGGCCGCGATGTTGTTCTAAGGGAGGGACCATGGCTCAACAGCCTTCGACGATGTCGTCCCCTGCGGTGCAGGTCAAGCAGGGAGCCGTGGACAGCGCGTCCCAGATCAAGGGCCGCGCCGGGGTCATTTCCGCGAACCCGCCGTCCACGAACCTCCCCGCGTCGGTCAAGCTCGAATCGGACGCTCCGCCGCCGATCCCGAGCACGGGCTACGTCCCTCACATGAACCCGGTGCAGACGCCTCGCGTCGAGACGAATCACCGGACCGTGAACAAGACGCCGCCGAACCTGAGCGTGAACGTGCGCGAGGACTTCATCAACGAGTCCTCGGCCGGTCACATGCCGCTCGCCCCGCAGTCGATCTCGGCCGGTTCCACCGGTCAGATCGAGACGGGCTTGCGGCCGAACGACTCGGACAAGAAGGTCATCGGGACGAACCCCGTGGGCTCCGGCCCCGTGGTCAACCCGCAGCAGCCGACCATCACGCCGCCGGTCACGAACGCGCCGCTCCCCGAGCGGAGCTTCGAGTAGACCATGGACAAGGAGCCGATCGTCATCGAACTGACGACGAACATGCGGACCGGGGTCACGGCCCTGGTCGGCATCTCATCGGCTCCTTGTCCCGCGTGCCGCAAGCAGAACACCGTGGTCGTCGACGGGAAGATCGTGTGCAAGGACGAAGAGTGCAAAAAGAAGACCGCCAGTTGATCGCGTCCTGGATCGCGCGCGAACTGCTGCCCACCGTCGCCAGGTGGGCGGCAGTCGAGCGTGTGCCTCTCCACGTCCGGGCCTTCCAGGCTCGGGCGCACCGCGCGCTTCATATCGGCGAGATCACGGCGCAGACCCACGCCGTGATCATGATGCAGACGAGCGACGTGCTGCGCTGGTGCTGGGCCGAGGGCGCTGGGGCCAAGACCAGTGCGTGGATCGAGCCCAGCGGCCAGGTGATCCCCGTCGAATACGGGAAGCACTGGGACTGGGTCAAGCAGAACGAGCAGCGTCTGGTCGCCGAGGGCGTCGCGCAGCCGGGTCAGGCGCAGTCGGCCCCGGCCGCCGTCGCCATGCGGATGATGCAGGGCGGCTGGATCAGGTATTCGGGCGGCGTGGTCATGACCATGCCGATGCCGAACGCCCAGCAGATTGCGGCGATCGACGGCCTGGTCCGCGAGTCCGGCGCCCAGCCCGGGATGACCGTCCAGTTCTTCATCGAGGGAGACGGCGTGCGCGGCGAGGTCCCGGCCGATCAGGTCGTGGCCAAGGGCTCAGCCCAGGTCCTCGCCGAACTGGCGCAGGGCGCGCCGGTCGAGGGCGAGGCTCCGTTGGGCAAGCACCGGCAGGCGGACGCCGGGGGCGGCACCGACGGCCCGTTCCAGCAGGGCGACGGCCAGGACGTGCAGAACTCCTACATGGAGAGCGTCCAGGACGGGAGCACCGCGCCGATCGAGCGCGGGATCGAATACATGACGCAGGATTGGACCCCCGAGGTCTGGTGGAGCCGCAACCTGCTCGACTATCTGAAGAAGAGCTACCCGGGCTCGGTCCAGCCCGGCGCGCCGTCCGATCTCCCCGCGTCCGGCACCGGTCCCGGCCAGCAGTTCGCGTCCGCAGCCCACGTCGTGGTCACGGCCGCCGAACGCGCCGCGCGCCACGAGCGCCAGGTCCTGGCCCAGATCAGCGACCCGTCGGACACCGACGGCCAACACGACCAGGTGAACGAGGACGCGCAGACCACGGCGGTCGACCCCGCCTCCCAGCTTTATAAGGGAGACAAGGGTCTCGGCGCGCCGACGCAGGAAGTGCGGACGCGCCTCGGCGAGCGCTGGCAGCAGCGGCGCTCGGATCGCGCCGTCGAGCAGCAGATCATCCAGATGGAGAAGAACCACCTGGAGCCCGGGCAGATCGTGGACGAGTTGCGGGATGAAGGGGTGCCGCCGACGGTGATCGACGAGACCTACCAGAACCGCGAGAAGAACCTGTTCAAGGTGGTCGGAGGATAGATTTATGATGGGACCCAACTTCTGGAAGGGCTTGGCCGAGAGCGTCGGCCTCAAGGTGAGGAGCGCTGGCTCCGAGATGGTCAAGACCGCGAGCGCCGCGCTCGGCGAGATCGAGGTCGTGCCGATGCCCGACCGCATCCCGCTGAAGGAGGCGGAGGCCGCCGGGTTCATGCGCCTGGCCAAGCCCATGGGCTGGGGCCTCTACCGCGCCGAGGACATCGACGGTGGCCTGGGCTCGATCTGGTCGATCGAGAAGGCGGCCGACGGCTCCCAGTTCCTGGTCAAGCAAGTGAACACCGAGGGCGAGGTTATGCGCCGCTCGGCGTCCGCCAACAAGTGCTCGCGCTGCAAGGGCAGCGGGAGCGACCCGGAGTCTACCCACAGCCAGCAGCCGTGCTCCGCGTGCAAGGGCGAGGGCGTGATGAAGCAGGCGGCGCTCGACGAGTCCTGCCCCTCGTGCAAGCTCCCGAAGCAGATGTATCGCGACGAGCGCCCCGACCTCAAGTTGTGCGGCAACCGCCAGTGCGACCTGTTCGGAAACCAGCGCTCGACCGAGAACGAGGACCAGTTCCTGAAGCGGATGCAGCCGCCGGTGCAGCGCATCGCGGTCGCGCCCCCCGGCGAAGAGAAGCTGGTCAAGAGCCTCAAGCACGACGTGAGCGTGGACAATCCGTGGGCCGTCGCCTGGTCCGTCCACAATAAGAAGAAGGCGTCGGCCGCCTGCGGATCGTGCGGCCATGGTCACGACGGGGACGTGTGCGACGACTGCGGCTGCCGCATCTTCATGAAGAAGGCCCAGGCGCTGATCACGGTCTCGGAAGACGATTTGGTCCAGCACGCGGCGGAGAAGTGCCCGACCTGCCACAAGCCGATGAAGGAAAACACGGACGGCAACCCGAAGTTTTGCCAGGGCCACGACTAAGGAGATCGACTACCATGAACGAAAAGGACATCGCAGAGAAGGCCGCGAAGGCCAAGGCCGCCCGCTCCGGGTGGGCCGCCGACATGGTCAGCCGCGTCGTCGCCGCCGGTGAGAGCCTGATCGCCAAGCGCGCTCAGGTCAAGACCGCGTCGGCTCCCGAGCGCACGACCCCCTTCGCCTCGAAGCAGGCGGAGAGCGTGTCGCGCATCGACCAAGGTCAGGGCGGCTCGCGCGACATCGCGCAGGTCGCGGGCCAGGACCGCGAGCGTCAGATCAGCGAGGTCGTGGGCCGCGCGCGCCAGATGCTGGAGAAGAAGCTCGGCGCGATGACGATCAGCGGATCGCGCATCCACTATATGAAGGCCGACATCAGCCGTTGGGACGACCACACCGGTCAGCCCCAGACGGGTCGAGTGGCCTTCCAAATTCCGTTCTACGGTCCGCAGGGCGATCCGCGCACGATCTACGCGGCCGTGGACCTCGTGCTCGGCGGGCTGATGGAGCCCAAGACGTTCACCGACGGGATGAACAACATCTACGCCTTCAACATGTCCGGGCTCAAGGAGATGTTCCAGGGCCAGGACTTCGAGGTCGTGATGCAGCCGAAGGTCGTGCCCGAGATCAAGTATACGACCCCCGACTTCCACGCCCCCGACGGGATGGGCGGCGCGGTCGCGGCCAAGGACGGCCCGCTCCTGTTCCGCAAGGCGTCCCCCGACATGACGCGCCAGGCGTCCGGCGAGAAGCCGACGATCGCGCGCCAGGGCCTCGTGCGCTCCATCTCCAAGGAGGCGGCGCAGATCGCCGCCCCGATCTCCCCCCTCCAGGCCAAAAACCCGAAGGGCGCGGAGCGCCGCGAGCCCGGCACGATGTCCAGCACGACGAACACGGGCGTCAACTCCGAGTCGAACACCGGCTACCCGTCCGGCGACCAGACCTCCAGCCACGCGACGCTCGCGTCGGCCGAGGTCCGTGAGATCAACTGGGACGGCTCGATCCGGTCCACGGCCAAGGGCCTCGACCTGAAGAGCGCTACGGACCTCGCGCGCACGATCACCTACGGCGGCCACGACTACGTCGTGGAAATCTGGGACGGCGGCAAGATGGTGGAGCGCGTGGCCAACGCGCTGAAGGGCCGGGCGGGCGCCAAACTGCGCTTCGCCACTTCGGTCCGCGTCCTGGAAGCGGGCAAGGGCAAGCACGATCCAGCGCCCAAAGGCAAGCAGGCCTACGATCACGTCGGCGCGATCATGGCGTTCGAGGGCGGCGAACTGGACGAGGCCGGGACGATCGAACTCTTCCAGTATCTGGTGGACACCGGCCTCGCCTGGCAGCTTCAGGGCTCCTACGGTCGCGGCGCCAAGCAGCTTCTTGACCAGGGCCTGATCCAGCCCGCCAACTCGTCTCGGTCCGACGCCTACGGGAACACGGTCCCCGGCGTGCCGCGCGACGACGCGGGTCTGCACCCCGATTCCCCGTCGCTGGAGGATGAGGGCAAGGGGCTCGGCAGCTACGAGTCGGCGGCCAAGGGCGTGGTCAAGATCGCGGGCCTGTCCAAGGTCATCGACTCGCTGAACATGCTCGACCAGCGGATGATCTCGTTCCGCGACCTCGTGCTCATGTCCAAGCAGCACGGCCAGCAGTCTGACCTATCCTTCGAGTCCGCGTCCAAGGAACTGGCGAAGGCCGGGATCGTCCTCTTCCGCACGGCGGGAACCGAGGTCAGCAACCTGGGCTACCGCCTGGCGCACGCGCAGCGCACGCGCCTCGCCGCGCCGCCCGCCGCGCCCGCGCCCGAGACGCTGCTTCCCGGCGCGAACGCCGATCAGACCCCGGAAGGCGCGCAGCCCGCCGCTCCGGCCGCCCCGGCCGCCGCGCCGAGCGCGGATATGGGCACGCCGCAGATCGCGCCGCCCGCCGGTCTGGACCCGATCGCGTTCCGCGAGTTCCAGGCGCTGATGGACCAATACAACAACGAGTGGCAGACCGTTCACCAGCGCGAGATGAACAACATCAAGAACGGGAACGCGCCGCACATGGGGATCGACTACACCGACCTCCAGCTTCTCTACGACAAGATCAGCGCGTTCCAGGAGAAGGCGAAGGCGGGGAAGACCGAGGAGATGGCGGGCGCGCCCGCCGACCTCGCCGCCGAGCCCGGCGTGAAGCCCGCCGATGTCCCGGCCGAGACCACGCAGGCGCCCGACAACTCGGGTTCCACGCTCATGCCCGAGAAGGGCAAGGGTCTGGCCGGGGTCGCCCCGAAGATGACGCGCGAGGCCCTGGAGCAGGCGCTGGACATGAAGGACAAGGGCGCGAAGATCGAGGACACCGATCTGAACGAGAAGCAGGCGGCCAAGGCGAAAGAGAAGTGCGCCAACCCGAACTGCGGAAAGGAGATCGGCGAGACGATCGTGGCCAAGGGCGGAAAGACCTACTGCTCCGAGTCCTGCGCGTTCGGCAAGTCGGCGAGCGCCTACGATATGGACCCCGAGGCCAAGAACCAGATGGTGACCATGGGCCTGGACCCGAACAACCAGGAGCAGGTCAAGGACTTCATGGGCACGTTCAAGAAGCTCTCGTCCCAGAGCCTGAAGTTCCCCGAGGTGTGCAAGAACTGCAAGAGCCTGGTCGTCCCCGTCGGCTACTCGCCGCTCCGGGAGTTCAAGCACACGCGGCTCCCGTTCTGCGGCGCTGAGAAGCGCGAGGGCGTCGGATTCCTCGCCGCCTACTTCCGCGACTGCGTGGGCTACGACCCGATCGTCAAGGACATCCCGCAGAAGGTCGAGTCGAAGGCCCCGGCCTCCGACCAGACGAAGGCCGACGAGAAGAAGGTCAACGTCTCGACCATGAAGAAGGCCGAGGCGCTGCCCAGCGCGGCTCCCGACGCGGTGAAGGACAAGGCGAGCCAGACCGGATCGGGCCTCGACATCCGCGAGTGGTGCGAGAAGGCCGGGCACTACGCGCCCGCCGGTGAGGTGCACCCGACGCACGACTGGTGCACGCTCTGGAACACGGCGGTCGAGAACCTGGTCAAGCTGCCGTCGGGCGCCGTCGTCCCGAAGTCGACGGCCGGTCAGTCGTCCGAGACCCACGGAGAGGGCGGGCCGCACCAGTTCGGCAACACTCCGAACCAGAACATCTGATGATCGAAAACGGGAAGAGCAGCACGCGCCTCAACCAGCAGCCGGACTGGCTCGTCGCCGGTCTGCTGAAGGCCGCGCTTTTTCCCGAGCAGGCGCCGGACCAGCCGATGTTCAACACGGGCGTGACCTTCGCCCAGTTGAAGGATCAGGTGAAGGCCATCCTCATGCGGAGCGGCCTGGACCTGACCGCGCGCGAGGTCTCGTCCGGGACCCACTGGCTGACGCACCGGATCGCGAACAACGTCAGCGAGTCGGACACGAAAGAAACCCTGATCGAGACGCTGAACAAGTTCGTGGCCCAATACGTCGTGGACAAGGCCGTTCAGCGCCAGTCCGGGGTCAGCGAGCGCTCGCCGATCTACGACCGCGCGTGGTATGACAAGAACTTCACGCCGCCGACCGATCGCGAGGCGGCGGGGATCGGGCACGCGGACGATCACGAGCCGCAGCCCGAGAAGACGATGGAGCAGTTGGTCGAGCCCCAGGACATGGTCTACGTCGGGATGGACGGCGACGACATGGGCCACCTGGTCGAGGACTCTCTGCTCTCCGACGACCCAGAGATCGCGGCCAAGATCAGCAACTCGATCCACGACGCGCACCGCGCGATTCGCAAGCTGGTGTCGAGCGCCGGTGGCCGCCTGATCTTCGACGGCGGCGACAACATGCTTTTCTTCATGGCGAACGATCCCGATGTGTTCAAGACGATCTCGGAGATTCACGAGCGCGTGACCAAGCACACGGTGACGATCGGCGTCGGCCATCGCCCGATCGAGGCGCACTACGCGCTGGTCGTGGGCAAGAACACGGGCAAGAACCAGGTCGTGATCTTCGACGAGAAGGTCAAGGCTCAGCACGAGTCGATCAGCCGCGACCAGGACGAGATCGAGCAGAAGCTGAAGTATCGGGCGTCGGCACTCGACGCCGTGAACCAGGAGACCAATTACGCCGACCGCCTGCACGACGCGCTGTCCAGCGCCGGAATGGATTCGGGGGACCGCGCGGTCCGCGACCTCTTCTGGCGCCTCGTTCAACAGTTTGACCTCAACGACATGCGCGCGATCTCGCTGTTCTTCGCGGCGGCCGATGACCACGACCTGCTGTCGGCGGTGCGCCAGACCTACGCGAAGCGCTGGTCCTGGGCGCTGCGCTTGGCCGGGCCCCGCGAACTGACGAAGGTCGAGGCCCAGGCCGTGCTCCACGATCTGGTCCGCGCGATCGAGGCGGGCAAGGGGCTGGACGAGAAGTTCCAGGCCCTCCTTAAAGAGACGGACAACCAGGCGCTGCGCGACCTGGACGAGGCGGGCGAGATCGTGGACAAGCGCTTCGTCAAGGTGTCCGAGGAGTTCGCTGAGATGATGGACGAGGGCAAGACGCTGCGCCACTCGCACTACGTCCAGGAGCTTCACCAGATCGCGGCCGAGATCACGTCGATGGCCATCCCGCTGGACCAGGCGCTGACCGTCGCGCTCCAGGCCGTGGTCAACGCGAAGGAAGGGCTCAACGAGTCGATCGAGATCGGCCAGGTCGTGACGCTGGCCACGAAGTGGATCGACCGAGTGAACGCGGCGGCCATGGCCCTGGACCTCGTGTGCGTCGTGAGCGGCGCGCGCCCGATGAAGCTCGCGTCCGCGCCCACCAATTTCCCGGGGCAGACCAACGTGGTCCGCCCCTCCGGTCAGCAGTCGCCGCACGCGCGCCACGACTGGTTGTCGGTCGAGGATTACAACGAAGGGAAGGTTGACTTTCGGAAAACGGACGACCAGGCTGGCCTCGCGCTGCCCGGCGAGTTCGCAGAGAGAAGCGTCGGCGGAGACGCCGGTGGCAGCCCGATATACGTTCCATGAGGAGGACGCACCAATGATCACCCCCTACCAGTCGCCCGAAGGCAAGGACGAGAAGGCCAGCAACTTCTGGTCGAATCTCGCGGGCAAGCTCGGTCTCTCGGCTCCCGTCGTTCGGCAGGCCTCGGCCGCCGAGCAGAAGGAGCAGCGCCTCTCCGACGCGATCCAGACGCACGGCGCTACGCCGCGCGCCGCCGGGTCCGTGCGCCCCGACGCGCTCGTGACCAAGGTCTCGGGCCCCGAGGACAAGGCGCTGCTCGACCGCTACGCCGGAGTCTTCCAGAAGGCGGTGGGTGAACTCGGCCAGTCCGAGCGCGTGAAGGCCGCCGATCGCCTGAGCCGGATCGAGGCGGACATGGCCTCGATGAAGGACAGCGTCGCCGGTTCGCAGTCGAGCCCAGACGGGTTGGGCGGCGACTCGCTGCTCGCCGACCTGTCGAGCGAGATCGCGTCGAAGGCCGACGCGGTGAGCGGCGCCTGCGCGCAGATTCGCCAGAAGGTCCAGGCCCTGACCATCCCCCAGGTCATGGCGATCGAGAACGCCTTCCTCGTGCTCAACGACGCGAAGCACTACGTCGAGAAGCTGAAGATGGCCCCGGCCCCGGACGGCGGGGCCATGGACATGGAGATGGGCCTGCCCGGCGCCGAGGACGTGAGCGGCGACGTGCCCGACATGCCTCCGATGCCCGGCGCCGAGACCCTGCCCATGGAGCCGATCGCGGGACAGTCCGGCCTCAAGAAGAAGGCGGACGGCGGCTACGAGGACATGCGCCACGTCCACATGAAGATGTGCCTCGTCGAGTCGCTGCTCGGCGCCATCGTCTCCGAGATGAACGTCTCCGACATGATGGGCGGCGCGCAGGAGCCGGTCCCGGGCCTGCCCCCCGCCGGGATGCCGCCGACCGATCAGGTCGAGGGCGAGCAGCAGAAGGACGAGCCGATGGCCCCGATGATGGAGGAGGCCAAGCTCTGCGGTCGCATGGGCCGGTTCGCCGCGTCCGGCGACCCGGGCGATTCCGAGCCCGGCAACCTGATCTACAAGGACCTGAACAAGTGCCGCGACTGCGTGTGGTTCGAGTCCGACTGGACGCACGAGACCTACCGCGACAAGTGCAAGCACTGCATCCACGCCTCTTTGGGCGGGGCGGTCGAGCACTGGATGCCGCGCGCGCAGCAGATGATCATGTGGATGCCCGCCTGGGGCTCGGAGCCCGAGCGCGTGCGCCTCTCGTTCAAGGACACGATCGGCCTGAAGCAGGAGGCGAGCCAGGTGAGCCCGACCGCCCTGCACATCGCGTCCGAGATCGTGGCGAGCGCCGCGCACACGGCCGTCGAACTGGGTAGCGAACTCGTCGCCTACTTCACGGACCCGGTGGTCGGCCGCCAGATGCCGATGATCGCGCACCAGGTCGCGGCCGAGATCGAGAAGCGGACCGGGATCGAGATCGGCGTGAGCTTCGCCAAGGCGAAGGCCTGGGGCCGCAAGGCCATGGGCCTGGCCGAGGGCGAGGTCGCGATCGCGTGCGACCACGAGATGGTGCACCTCGCGAAGGGCGAGAAGCGCCAGATCAAGGACCTGCGCGAGAAGCTGCGCGGCGAGAAGGACCCGGCCAAGATCAAGTCGCTGAACGAGGCGATCAACTCGCTCTACGACCGCATCGAGTCGGACAAGAAGCGGAAGGAAGAGCGCCGCAAGAGCCGCGAGGAGAAGCAGAAGTCGCAGCAGGAGGCTCTGGACAAGGAGCCCGCCAAGCTCCCGGCCGCGACCACCGCCAGCCTGATCGGCACGCTGCGCCTGTCCGACTCGCGGATGGATCACGAGGACGGCGGGAAGCACGACCCCGAGGCCCAGCAGGCCAGCAACCCGACGCCGCTCCCCCAGGGCAAGGGCCAGAAGAAGCTGTTCAAGGTCGTGACCGTGTCGAGCAACGCCAACTCGTTCGGCCTCCAGGGCGTGATCCTGATGGCGCGCGACGGCGAGGCCTACGAGGCGGCGCACAGCGCTCAGGGTCTTCCGACCAAGGGCGAGACCGTGGCCATGCCCATGGACGAGAGCGGGCAGATCGCGTGGGCGGCGGCGGGATACGAAATCCCGCGCAAGCTCCCGGCGCCGCCGAGTCAGGTGATCAGCGAGGTCTGGGGGACGCGGGAAGCCGCTTCCTCCGGGAGGTCTCTTTGATGAACGCCGAGCAGACGGGCGGGGTTTCGACTCCGAGAAAGGAGACGGTGGGCCTGAAAACCTTCAGCCGGTCGAATACGACCAGCCGGTTGACCAGCGGAACGAAAATTCTGGCCCTGATCATCGTGGGCCTCTGCGCCCTTCGCGAAAAGTTCGCTTCCGTCCCGACCAGGGACTTGAAGGCCAAGAGCCAGAGTTCTTCGACGGTCCGGCCCAAGGACAATTCCGTGGCGTCGGCACCGACTCACCCGGGGACACCGGCTCTCCGTCTTCCGGCATCTTTGCCGCGTGGAAGGCGCGTCGCACTCTAGTCGAGCCGTCGATGCCGAACGCCCTCAAGGAGAGCGATCCTCTCGAAGAGGGCCAGACGAACGAGTCGAACCAGACGTTCAACGACATGCAGGCGAGATAAAAAAACATGGCTGATGCCAAAGACGGAAACAACTTCCAGAGCAACATCCTCGGCCCTAATGGGTCGCCGCTCGTCACGTCCAACCTGGACGCCGAGTTCAAGATGCTGAAGAACATCTCCAGCAGCGTTCGCGACGGGGGCCCCGGCTCCACGCTCGTGAACATGCCGCGCGAGCGCCTGAAGAAGATGGCCTCCGGGTTCAGCGGGATGCGGCCGGGCCTCCACCGGCAGACCCCGTCGTTCTATCACCCGCTGTTCGAGGCGATCAACCTCCAGCTTCCGACCAAGACGCGGGAGATCAACCAGTGGTGCCGCCACTTCTACAAGACGGACGGCTACGTCGGCACGATGATCGACCTGCACTCTGAGTTCCCGCTCACCGGGATCAACATCGTGTGCGAGGACAAGAAGGTCAAGCGCTTCTTCGAGATTCTTTTCTTCGACATCCTCAAGGGCATGAAGCTGCTCTCGGACATCAACCTGGAGTGGTGGAAGCTCGCCAACGTCTTCCCTTTCGGATCGTGGGACGACAGTCGTGGCATCTGGACCGGCTTCAACCTGCTGAACCCCGACTTCGTCGAGGTCGAGAAGTCGTCGCTCGCGGGCGAGCCCGTGCTCAAGCTTGACCCGGACGATAACCTCAAGCGGATCGTCGCCAGCCGCCAGCCCAAGGAGCTTTACGAGCAGTTGGCCAAGATCGAGGGCGGCGAACTCGTGAACCTCGTGGCGCGCGGCGAGAAAATCCCGCTCAACAAGTTCCGTGTCAGCCACCTCGCGTTCAAGCTCAGCCCCTACGAGACGGTCGGCACCCCGATCATGTTCCGCGCGTTCAAGCCCCTGATCCAGAAGGACATGATCCGCCGCGTGCAGCAGGCGGTCTACGAGCGCCACATCCTGCCGCTCAAGCTGATCAAGGTCGGCTCCGACCAGATGCCCGCGAACCCCGAGGCGATCAAGCAGGTGCGCGAGGCGTTCGACGAACTGAGCCAGGACCTGAGCGCGTGGTTCGTCTATCACCACGCGATCTCCGCCGAATACGTCTCCAGCGCGGGCAAGATTCACGCCTTCGAGTCCGAGTCCAAGTGGGTGCGCGAGGAAATCCTCGCCGCGCTTCTGGGCAACGAGGCGATGGTCGGAGGCACGGGCCCGAACTTCGCGACGGCCAGCATCGGGATGCAGATTCTGATCAACCGCTACCTCCGAAACCAGCAGGTGCTCATCGACTGGATCAAGGAGACGATCTTCCGCCCGGTGGCGATCGCCCAGGACTTCAAGAAGCGGACCGAGTTCGGAGACGAATACATCGTGCCCGAGATCGAGTTCGAGTTCATGAAGCTGAAGGACGACGCGCAGATGAAGGGCCTGATGAAGGAGTTGATGAAGTCGAACCTCATCTCCAAGCAGACCTTCTACACCTACATGAACCTGGACCCCGAGCGCGAGAAGAAGCAGATCGAGCGCGAGCAGGCCGAGGCCAAGGCCAGCGTGCTCAAGGGGATCAAGCCCGGCGGTCAGCCCCCGGCGCCCGGCGGCGCTCCCATGCCGATGGGTGGTGGCGGTGGCGGCGGCGACATGCCGGTGCCCGAAGGCGGCCCGGCCGAGGCCGGTCCTCCTACGCCCGGCGAGCGGATGCCCGCGTCCGAGGGTCAGCCCGGAGGGACGGAAGGCGGTCAGGGACCCCAGGCGGGCGGCGGACTACCGGAGGCGGCATGAGCTTCGATCCGAACGGCGCGGGCAAGCGCGATGCGTCCACGCGCTCGTTCATCAACGACACGAGCATCATGGGCGAGCGCTCGCACCTCCCGGACCTCGACTACAAGAAGCTGGCCATGGACCGGCTCGGCCGCATGGGGAAGACGGCGGACAAGGCGCCGACCGGGCGCTATGACCCGCTCGTCGCCTACCTCAAGCAGCGCGGGTCGAACGTGGACGCGGCGGAAGTCGATCGCCGCATCCGCACGTTCTTCGAGGACGTGATCAACAAGGTGATCGCCCAGCCCGGCGAGTGGGACCAGGATCGCGTTCTCGACGGCAAGGCGCTCATGGACTTCCTGTCCGGGGTCAAGGCCCCGGCCGCAGCGCCCGCCGCGCAGCAGCCGCCGCCCGCGCCGCAGCAGCCCGGAGCCCAGGGATGAACCCGATCGTCATGCCCTACAGGTCTGCGATCGTGAAGCCATCGTTCGGGCTCCCGATCTCGGTCGCCGCGCACTCCGTGTTCGCGGCGAAGGACGACATGAGCGCGTTCATCCTGGAGGACTTCCTGAAGGCCGGGTTCCGCGAGGTGGAGTGGCGCTACGGGTTCGAGGAGTGGCAGAACACCACGCTCTGGCGCGAGATGGGCAGCGTGTGCCCCGTGTGCTTCGCGCTCGATGGGCAGCGGTTCAAGATCGAGTGGCTGCTCAAGAACATGCACCACAACGCGCCCAAGTATTCGCTCTCGCACGTCAACTGCGCGTGCCAGCTTTTCCGCATCAACCGGACCGAGGAGATGCTGGACTTCTCGGAAGGCGTCGAGGTCGCGCCCAGCGAGATTCCCGACGTGTTGAAGGACGAGCCGATCACGCTCGACGAGGTGGCGCCCGAGCGCCGCGAGGTCATGGGCCTGCCGCCGGACCAGAACGAGTGGACCGATATCCAGTGGCAGTGGGACCAGACGCGCAACGAGTTCGTCCCGCTCAAGACGCTCCAGGATGAGGGCGGCCAGCAGCAGGCCGTCCAGCCCTGGCTCTGGGACGAGCAGGCGGGCGAGATGATCCCCCACGAGGAGTGGGTGAGGCGCTACGGAGGCTGATATGGCTATGGAAAAGACCGGCGCACCGCACGAGCCGCAGATGGGGGTGGCGCTCACGCCTTACCCGAACGCGGCGAAGGTCATGGTCTACAAGGGCGAGCAGGGATTCGTCCCGCAGCCCACGGTGACCAACAAGGTCTGCGGCCTGGACGGCTGCGTCGGCAACATCCTGATTTGGCCGGACAACAAAGAGCAGTGCCAGAAGTGCCTGAGAGGACCGATACCATGAACCAGATTTCCCTACCCAACGGCGGCTTCATGAAGTTCGCTTCGTTCGGCGGCAAGGTCGTCGAACGCCAGGACGGGACGTGCCCCGAGTGCGCGCTGTTCCGCACCGCCGGGGTCGTGCGCCCGCGCTGCGAACACCACTTCATCGAGCGCTCGGCCTTCGGCCTGAAGATCGCCGACGCCCCGACCAAATACGCCGAACTGCTCGACAGCTACAAGAAGGCGTCGGGCCTCCAGCGCGTGGCGCCGATGAACCCGGAGTTCAGCTTCTACCGGGTCATGGGCCTGCACGGCGACGCGCCGAACACGAACGGCGACCTCTTCCGCTGGGGCTCGGCCAAGGACCCGTCGGAGCCCGAGCTTCTGCGCGCGATGAAGGACGCCGTGGGCAAGCCCGTGCGCCTGGGCGGCGGCGAGCGCTACGTCTACCAGACGTTCATCGGCAAGGGCAATTACAAGGACCACAACAACTCCAAGGTGGCCGACGCCGTGGGCATCATCCTGGACGCGGTCCCCAACCACAAGGTCAAGGGCATCGAGCTTCTGCTCGCCGTCGACCGGTCCAAGGACCCGATGCTCGTGCGCGGGATCGACAGCGGCTACATCACCGACGTGTCGATGGGCTGCCGCGTCGCCTACTCGATCTGCTCGGTGTGCACGAACGTCGCGCACAACGAGATGGAATACTGCGCGCACGTCAAGAACTGGAAGGGCCAGGCCTACTCCGGCCCCGAGACCGGGTGGAAGAACGTGATCGCGTGCGAGGACAACCGGGGCGTCGAGTTCATCGAGGAGTCCTGGGTCACGGTCGGGGCCGACACCAAGGCCAAGCACCTGGAGAAGATCGCGGCACTGCGCGCGGTGAAGGGCAAAGCGCGGCTGGCCGAAATCCTCGTCGAGGCGGAGCAGGAATTGAACAAGAACAGCCTCTGCGACTGGAACAAGGTCAACGACCTCCTGGACCTGGGGATCGGGCAGGCGATTCTTGCCTAGCGACGCCATGACGAAAGGTATTGAAATGCCAGAGAAAACCGAGCATAATCTAGGGGCACAAAACGGTCATGTCCCCGTCAAGACCGCCGAACCGTCGGTGCCGGAACTGAACGTGACCATCGACCAGTTGCCGATGGCCGTCGTGCTTCAGCTTCCGTCCGGCGAGAAGAAGCGGTTCGTGCTCGACTACGCGAGGAGAACGAAGGGTCTGTTTCTGAGATAGCAGGTTTCTGACGCAGGCCGCGTAAGCCAGCGAGCGAGTGAAGCCCCGACCGGGGCCAAGCCAGCAAGCGAGTAAGCCAGCCAACCGAAAAGGTTGCGCTGGCTTTTTATTTTGGGGACAAGGGAGATGACCATGGACGACAGCGAACTGAAGCGGACGATCCGAGAGAAGACCTCGATGCTCAGCACGATCGTCGCTGCCAAATTTGGCGGGAACGCCGAAGCAGCCGCGACCAGCGGCGAAGAGACTCAGACGGGGGGTGGCAACACCATGAAAGTGACGAGAAGCGCGGGCTCCGGCGCTCCTGGAGAAGTCCAGGACGGGAAGCTCGTGGACGTGAAGTCTCTCGCCGCCGCCGCCGCCAGGAATGACGTGCCGCCTACCGACCTCCTGGCGCTGGCTCGCGAGAACGATCCGCACAACGAACACACGATTCCGACGACGATCGCCGGAGCCGTGACCGCGTCCGACAAGGGTCTGCCCGGCCAAGAAGTCGCCGAGGACCACTCTCAGGACCAGGGCAACCTGGACGAGGAGCGCAAGAAGTCGCTCCACTCCAAGCAGCACGCTCCGATCGAGAAGGCCGTCGAGACCAAGGTCGAGTCGCAGGTCTCGGACAAGGACCCCTACAAGACGCTGCACGCCGGACACGAGATCGACTCGATCGTGGCCCGGGCCAAGGCCGTGATGACCGGCGCGGACGCGATCCGCGCGGCGGCCTCCGAGGTCGCCCATCCGGGCGCCGGGAAGGTCGAGGACGGCGGTCAGGGCAAGGTCGAGGGCGACGCGGGCAAGAACGCGGTCGACTCGGCGAAGACCCTGGGCAACGGCGGAGAGCCGAAGTCCGCCGGTCTCAGCGGCGCCAAGTCGCGCGCCGACGTGCTGGCCGCGATCCGCTCCGAGCGCAAGGCCAAGGTGGAGGGCGCGCTGGAAGACCCCGCGAAGGGCGGCGCCGCTCAGACCCCCGAGGAAGGCGCGAAGTCGATGGGCGACGGCGGCTCCGAGAAGAGCGCGTCGACCAAGGTCGCGGAGCAGAAGGATCGCCCCCTGGCCTCGATGCCCGACGGCAAGAAGCGCTATCCGGCCGACGACGACAACCGCGACGAGGAGGCCGCTTCCTACTGGAAGAAGAACAAGGCCGACGAGTCGCGGTTCGACAAGGAGCCGAAGGCCGATCGCCCGATCACGCGCGAGATGCAGGAGAAGATGCCCGCCCTCGCGTCCCGCCGCCTGGACCTGATCACCCGGCTCGCCGGGCTCGCTCGGGTGTTCGTCGCGTCCGAAGACGAGGCCGCGCGCCTGCACTTCAAGAAGCGGCACTACAACCAGGACAAGGCCGAGGACATGGACTACGGCGCCGCCGCCGGTCGCACCAAGTCCGAGATCAACAAGGAGCACGGTCAGCGCTCCTCCGACTCCGGCAGCCTGAGCCCGATGATGTCCCGGCTCTGGTCCGCCTACATGCCCAACGTGAAGCTCGCGTCGAACGAAGCGGGCTACAAGGGCGAGATCGACACGAAGGACGGCGACAAGAAGAAGCAGGTCGCCGAGATGCAGAAGGCGCTCAAGGGTCTGAAGGCCGAGGACAAGGGCGCCGAGGCCGAGATGGCTTCGATGGAGAAGAAGATCGGGGACATGGAGTCCGACCTGGCGAAGTCGAGCGGCGTCGCGCTCGGTCAGAAGTCGATCTCCGCCCTGGCCACGGCTCAGGATCGCCTCGCGGTGATCAGCGCCGCGCTCCACGACATCGGCCTGCTCTGCCGCGTCTCCCACATGGAGACGAAGTTCGCGCTGGAGAAGCCCCACGGCACCGGCGTCTCGAACGACGCGGTCAGCCTCCTGGAGGACCTGGGAGAGACGATCGACGACATGGAAGGCGTCATCGACATGGCCCTGAAGGACCTGGGTCACCCGGGTCTCAAGGACAAGGACAAGGGCGGCGCCAAGCTGCCCGGCGACGAGATGGGTGGCGAGATGGGCGGCGGCTCCGAGATGCCGATGCCCCCGATGGGCGGCGGCGAGCCGAAGGGCCCGCCCGCTCCCGAAGGCGCGCTGCCCGACCTGGGCGCCAAGACCAAGGGCGCGGTGAAGACCGCGTTCGAGATCGAGGACGAGACGGTCGAGAAGCTGGCGTCCGACGAGAAGCTGAGCGCCGATGAGCGCAAGGCGAAGATCACCGAAGCCCGCGCGGGCGCCCGGTGGACGGCCGTGTTCAACAAGGTGGCGAGCGCCGCCGACGCGAACAAGCCGGACATGCTGGTCTCCTACTGGCAGGTCCTGCGCGGTGACGAGCCCGTGCTCAAAGTGAGCGCGGCCGAAGCCTACCCGGTGAAGACGGCGGCCGAGCAGGCCGAGGCCTTCGCCTGGTTCGCGACCAAGGACTACGGCCTGAAGCTGCTGGCCAGCGCGAAGTTCGAGGGCCTGGCGAAGACCGCCAAGCTCCTGGGTCTGTCCCCGCTCGTCAAGAGCGCGGCGGGCGCGGCGCTCGACAAGAAGCTCGAAGGCGAGAAGGGCTACTACTCCAAGGCCTTCGGGTCCAGCGAGTATGCGGCCGAACTCCTGAAGGATCACGAGAAGAAGGCGGCGGCCGAGAAGGCCGGTCTGGAGGCCAAGGTGGCGGCTCTCGAAGCCGACAAGAAGGCGCAGACCGAGCGCAACGATCGCCTCCAGTCCGACATCGCGATGCGCGCGAAGGCGGCGAAGGCTCTGGACCTGGCGGCCAAGGCCATGTCCAAGGGGATGCTCAGCATCGAGCACAAGGCGTCGTTCATCGACGGCCTGATGCTGGGCGACGACCAGGCGTTCAAGGTCGCCTCCGCGATGGTCGAGAACTTCAAGCCCGTGGCCCCGGCCCCGGTCGAGAAGAAGGCGGAGTTGTCGGCCAAGGAACTGCTGCGGATCGCCGCTGCGGGCCCCGGCCTCAAGACGCCGATCGTGTCCGAGGCCTCGGCCCCGGCCGGTCTGACGGATCAGTTGAACTCGATGTGGAAGGTCCCGCCGACGGCGAAGGCGTAAAGGGCGGACGAAGCAATTTGCGGCGTAAGCTGCCGACGGCGCAGCAGGCAGATAACGCGCGGTAGTAAGGAGACTCAGATGCTCAGAACGCAAGGCGGTTACGAGGGCGTTCCCATCGCGGACAAGAAGCTCCACTCCGAGGTCGAGGCGGCGTTCGGCGGCGTCACCGCCGAACTCCTCGGTGCCTCCGCCCTGGGCTTGCAGAAGCCCTTCGGCGAGCAGGAACTCGGGTTCGCGGCGGGCAAGATCGCTCAGTTGAAGGCGGAGACGGACGGCACGTTGGCCGTCACGATCTCGGACGGCGCGCAGCCGGAGGGAATCTTCGCGGATTCCTTCATCGACACGCTGAAGTCGGGCAAGGTGACGTATTACTCCTTCTTCGGAGACTACTTCACCGACCAGTTCGACGCCAGCCCGGCGAACGGCGCCTACGCCGTGAACGACGAGCTTTACGTCGTCGCGGGCACGGGCATCTCGGACGCGACGCGCGGGCTCCTGACGAAGGACCCGGCCAAGCGCCTGGGCGGCGCGGGCGGCACCGGCAAGAAGGTGGGGCACGTCATCCAGCCCGCCGACTTGGCGAACGGCGTCCTCCTCGGCTTCCGCTGGCAGCCGACGGTCGCCTAACAGCGGCTGACGAACTCTCTCACGAGTAGCTGGGGCGACAAAGGTCGCTGAACGCGATGGGACCAGACGGCCCGTGTCCTACGCGAAAAAGCAAGAGAGGTATCACGCATGAACGCACAAGCGATGACGCCCGAGCAGAAAGAGTTCCTGATCGAAGAGGCGTTGAAGACGGAGGCCGGTCGCATGGCCCTCGCGTCCTCGATGGCCAACCCGATCCGGCTCACGCTCGATTACCAGGGCATCGGCCGCAAGCTCCTGGTCGTCGATCCTCTGCCTCAGGGCGCCCTGCCGGTCTACGACAAGGACGTGAAAATCCCCGTCATCACGATCGGCAAGCGCGGAAGCGCGCCGGACACGATCGTGGAAGGCGAGCGGATCACCGTCGGCACTTGGGAAATCATCTCGTATCCCCAGGTGCGCTTTTCTCAGGTCAAGGAGCGCCGCTACAACCTGATCGACCGCGCGCAGCAGCGCGCGAAGCTCGATCTGATGGCCGAGGAGGACCGCAACGTCTTCAACGCCATCGACCGCTCCTCGAACCTGCTGAACCCGGAGACGACCGTCGCGAATCAGTTGACGCGCGACGCGCTCGTCAGCGGTCTGGCCGAAGTCGGCAAGTGGGACCTGGTGCCCGCGAAGTTCGTCATGAACTTCAGCGAGTATTCCGACCTCATGAAGTTCGGCCGCGACCAGTTCGATCCGGTCACGCAGCGGGAAGTCCTCCAGACCGGCCTCGTCGGCCATCTCTGGACCCTGGACATCCTCGTCTCGAAGGTCGTGCCGCGCGGCACGATCTGGGTCATCGCCGAGCCCGAGTTCACGGGCGTCATGCCGATCCGGCAGGACGTGAACGTGATCCCGGCGGACAAGCCCGAGCGCCTGCGCCTGGGCTGGGTCGTCTACGAAGAGTTGGGCATCGCCGTCGTCAACCCCCGCGCCGTCAGCCGCATCAACGTCACGGGCAAGCCGACGTTCGTGCCCTTCTAAGAGAAGGCGACATCGGAACGAAGCCCCGGCGGGTCGAAAGGCCCGCCGGGGCCGAGTCCTAACACGATTTCCGTAGACGTGGGCGCACACGCCCGAGCGAAGACCACACCATAAAAAAATCAAGGGAGGTCATGAACATGACCCAGAGCAACGAGACGAAGCCGCAAGGATCGGGCTGGATGGAAGAGGATCGCGTCTACACCGTGATCCGCAACCGGACGAAGAACTCGAAGGTCGTGCTCTCGACGCTGAACGGCATCGAGATCGCGCCCGGACAGACGCTGGACCTGCGGACCGCGTTCCGCAAGTCCCAGGTCATCGACGCCGCGCACGAGATCGCGAGCCTGATCAGCACCGGACACCTGGAGGACGTGGCGAACCCCACGGCCCCCGTGGCGGTCGGCGCGTCGGGCGGCGCTCCCACGGCCGCCGAGATGGCCAGCAAGATGCGCGCCAGCAAGCTGCGCGACATCTCCGATTCGACGAGCATGTCGATGCTCGCCGACTGGATCAACGACAAGGACCCCGAGGTGGCGAAGGCGGCCAAGGTCCGGTCCGAGGTCCTGCTCGGCACGCGCGACGAGGACGGCAAGCTCATCCCCGGCAACGAGGAAGAGACCGAGGCCAAACCCACGGAGATCATCCGCAGCCCGATCGGCGGCGGCGATCCCGCGTTGGCCCAGGCCGCCGCTCCCCAGCCCGCGCTGACCGCTGCGGGCCTGACCGGCGGCGCCGTTCACCGCGCGGAGTAAAGCAGAGAGATCATGGCCGACGAGCCCTATTACACGCCGGGTCAGAGCGACAATCGTCCGCCGCAGTCGCCGACCGAGTTCAGCCCCCAGAAACCTGTGGGGCCGGACCCGGTCACCCCGCAACCGCTGGCGGAGGGCTCCGAGAGCGAAAAGCACGCACAGCTTTTCGCTCTCGATCCCGCCAGCGGCAATTTCATGCCGGTGCAGTGGAAGGACGGAAAGCTCCAGGTCGACGCGACGCTCGTGGTCGGCGACATCGAGATCGGCGCCGTCGAGTTGAAGAACCGGGACACGGACGACCGTCAGATCGTGGACCCGGATGGCTCGGCCCACGTCACGATCGTGGACAAGATCAACGGGCTTCCGTTCGCCACGACGATCATCCGCGATCCGGGCACCGGGCTCGTGTCGCAGATCGTTGAAGTGGCCGGGGGCAAGACCAAGACCAGCACGATCACCAGGGACGCGGACGACAACGTGGCGTCGATCGCCGAGGTCATCTCGTGAGCCTGTTCCGCCTAGTCGAAGGCGTGATCTCGACTCGGCCGAGCAAGGCGCTCGGCAGCTTCGCGATCGAGGGCGTTCAGGCCCCGGCGGCGGACGTGGAGTTCGATTTCGGCGGGCTGCGGAAGGACGTGCACATCGAGAACGATCAGGAGATCACGGTAAAGTTCAACACGCCGTCCGGCAGCGGCATGGTGGTCGCGGCCGGGGCCTGGGACTGGACCGGTGAGTTCGCGAAGAAGGCGTTCGTCACGTTCACGGCGCCTACCGACTTCAAGATGCAGGCCAACGGATAGACAATGGCTTTCAGCGGAATACCATCAAGGATCACGGCGGACATCGGGACGACGGGCGGACTCGCCCTGGACTCCTCCGTCCTGGCCGTCGACGCGAACCTCGACCGGTTCACGTTCGCCGCTGACCGCCTGCTGGTCGATGGATCGGCCGTCACCCAGCCTGTGTCGGCCGCGAGCCTGCCGTTGCCAACGGGCGCGGCCACGTCGCTGAACCAGGGCGTGGAGATCGCGAGCCTCGCGTCGATCGACGGAAAGCTGGCTCCGCTCGGCCCGGCGTTGGCCGCCGGGTCCGTGCCCGTGACGATCGCCTCTGACCAGTCCCCGATCAAGACGGACATCGCGTTCGGCACCCAGTCGGTCGGCAACTCGTCGGTCGCGACGCTCACCGCCGGGACCACGTTCACCGGCGCGTGGGAGAACGTCACCGACTATGCGATCATCGTCTTCTCTCTGTTCTCCGACCAGGCGTCGGCCGTCAGCGGACTGAGCACGCAGTGGTCATCGGACGGGTCGAACGTGGACGTGATCGACAACTCCGACGTGTTCGCCGGGGCGGGGCGCGCCTTCTCCCTGTCGGTCCGCGCCAAGTTCTTCCGCATCGTCTACACGAACGGGCCAGTGAACCAGGCCACGTTCAGGCTCACGACGATCTACCACAAGACGGGAACCGGCCTCATCTCGCGGCCGATGACCCAGAATCTGACGGACAACAACTACGCGCAGACCGTGCGTTCGGCGGTCAACGCCAAGCTCCCGTCCGGCTCCTATAAGGCCTTGAGCATGGGGCAGACCGTGTCGGTGGACGCGCTGAGCGTGGTCATCGCCTCGGACCAGAGCGCGATTCCTGTCACGTTCATCGGCTCCGGCATCAACATCGGGGAGTGGGGCGGCGTGGCCACTACGCTCGGCCAGAAGCTGATGGCCGCGTCCGTCCCCGTCGTCCTGGCCTCGGACGAGGTCGTGCCGATCTCGGCCGCGTCTCTCCCTCTCCCGACCGGGGCCTCGACCTCCGCCCTCCAGTCGACGGCCAACTCCTCGCTCTCGTCGATCGACGGAAAGCTCGGGTCTCTCGGCCAGAAGTTGATGGCCGGGTCCGCGCCCGTCGTCCTGGCCTCCGACCACTCGCCGGTCAACGTCAACGGCTCGATCGCGAACGGCGCGGCCGGGAACCCGGCGCCCGTGGTGATCGGCGCCTACGACGGGGCCAACGTCCAGAGCCTGAGGTCGGAGAGCGTGCTCGGCACGCAGTCTCTCGCCGTGATGATGACTCCGATGGTGGCGCGCCGATCTGAACTCGGCTTCGCTTTCCAGTGCAGCATAGAGTTCAACCTCGCGGTGGGCGGCGCCGAGAACCCGGCTTTCCTATTCAGGAATCCAGTCGGCTCTGGGCGCAGGCTCTGCCTGAATAAGCTCCAGGCCCTATTCCTTAGCTCGGCGGCGGCCGGTGACATCATGGTCAGAGCCTTCGTTGGGCCCACGGTGACGTTGGCCGGAATCGCCGCGACCATCGTGTCCAAGTATTTCAGGTCGGCCCCCACGGCTCCGGTCGCCACCGCGTTCACCGGGCCGACCATCGCTGTCCTCGGCACGCGCTTCGACACGATCAGGGTCGGCGGCACGAACATCCCGCTAGACGGGGTCCGGGAATACGAGTTGAGCATCATCCTCGACCCCGGACAAGACATCGTTATATCCGGCAACCCGTCGGCGAACAACCGCATCCTGGGTCTCGTTCTCGACTGGGTGGAGGCCGTCTAGTATGCAGATGATGCCGATCCCGTCGTGGGCCGAGTTCAAGTCCGTGTGCATCACGCGCAAGGCTCTGCCAGTCCAATACTATGAGACGGCTGCGGCCTACGAGATGTTCGCGGCCGAGGACGGGGCTTTCCTCTGGTCCTTCTCCCTGACCAAGACCGATCCGCCGAGCCCTGCCCAGATCGAGTTCGACGCGCTCAAGAGCACGTTCAACGGCAGAACCACGCAGATCGACTCTGACGGCGCGGTCATGAGCCGGGTGAAGGTCGCGCCCAGCGGCTGGAACTTCCAATATCGCGGCGTGGAGTTCGCGACATCGACGCTGGCCAGCGTCGTGAACAAGGACGCGGACAACTCCGATCTGGCCGACGCCACGCTCAAGCTCTACAAGGCGGATGGAACGCTGATCACCGATCAGGCGGTGGCTGACGCCGAGTGCGTCAAGACGATCATCGACATCGAGCCGCCCTACGACATCTACATCGCTGGCGGCAAGCTCAAGTTCATCACGCAGCCGACCGAGGACGTGCGGATCGCGGTCGTGGGAGTCCCCGACGTTCCGGCGGTCGCGGGCGGGAGCAAGCACTTCGTCCAGAACATAAACCTCAAGTTCCTCCCGGCCGCCGACGGGGTGAACGCGGACGGGCGCGCGGCTAAGTGGCTCCAGTATTCCGCGACCTACCACACGAACAAGATCAGGTTCCTGCTCTACCATCCGGCCGGGCACAAGATGCCGATCTCCACGTTCCTGGAGCTTTACCGCCAATGAGAACCGTGACCATCGGCTTCTCGCGGCCCCGCCGCTTCTTCGCCCCCTTCTCCTGGGCGATCCGCGCGTTCGACGGGTTCACGCCCTATTCGCACACCTACATCCGGGTGCGGGCCGAGAAATATGATCGCGACCTGATCTACCAGGCCAGTCACACGATGGTCAATTTCATGGGGCGCCCCGCGTTCGACGACGAAGCGCTGGTGATCAAGGAGTTCCCGATCCAGGTCAGCGACGAGACCATGAACAAGGTCATGCAGTTCGCGATCGACAAGGCGGGACAGCCCTACGATCTGAAGGCCGTGTTCGGTATCGCGATCGTGAGGATCGCGCGTCTGTTCGGCCGACGCCTGACGATCAACCCGATGGGCAACGGCCACGGTTTCTTCTGCTCCGAACTCGTGGGCGCGATCCTCGTCGAGGTGATCGGCACGCGCCTCTATCTCACGCTCTCGACCATGACGCCGCGCGACATCTACGAGGCGCTGGACGCGCTTCCCCTGGAGGCAGCGTAATGGCCTACGAGATCGTCGCCCCTCCCGGCGTCATCGCGAGCCTGCTCCCCGGCCCGCGCAACGTCCGAGTCTCCTGGTCGCCCTACTCGTTGGCGAACAAGGCCGGTCACCAGATTATCGGCTACCGCCTGTTCCGGGGCACGGTCCCGACCCCGCCCGGCACGCTGATCGCGGACGAGAACGTGCTGGGCCCGGCCGCCGTCCAGTTCGACGATCTTAACGAGCCTGTCCAGGGCCAGAACGTCCACTACACGTTGGTCGCCGTCGAGCCCAACGACTTCGGCTCTCGCCCCTACGGCGAGGGCGGGAACGTCACGGTCATGGGAGCTTAGCGCGATGCCCACACCCAATCTCGGCCTGGTCCAGCCCCCGATCAACCCCACGTTCGATCTGTGGGGCGCGGACATGAACCAGAACCTGGCGCTGATCGACGCGGCGAGCATCTTGCTGCGCGGCACGCCCGTCTCGGCTACGGCGCCGACGCTCAACCAGGTCCTGAAGTTTAACGGCACGTCCTGGGCCCCGGCCGCCGACGCGGGCGGAGTCTCGGGCTCTGGCACCACGGGTAAGCTCTCGAAGTGGACAGGGGCCACGACGCTCGGCGACTCGATTCTGTCGGACGACGGCGTCACGCTGCTCGTGGCCGGGAACGTGGACGCCGCCTCCTACATGGTGGGCGGCGTGGCTCTGGCCTCGACCAATCTGTCGGACGGCGGCACCCTGATCAAGGGCGCGGGCGTCACCGGACGCCTCCCGTTCTTCTCCGGGACCCAGACCGTGACCTCGGACGCGGCCATGGTCTGGGACGACGTGAACAAGCGCCTGGGCATCGGCATCCCCGATCCAGAGGTCCAGATTCACGCCAATGGTCAGATCAGGGTGTCGGCCGAGGGCGTGTCCTCGGTCGTCAACTCGATTTTCTACGGGACTCCGGTGCCAGGGGTCGGAGCGGCGATAGCGGTGAGGACCGCGCGCGGGACTCGCGCCACGCCGACCGCCGTTATGGCCAACGACAGCCTCGGCGTGTTCAACGGACGCGGTCACGACGGCGTCGCGTTTCCCTCCACGGGCAGCGCCGGGATGGGAGTGAGCGCGGCAGAGAACTGGACGCCGAGCGCGCGCGGTGCCTCACTCAACTGGTCGGTCACCCCGATCGGCGGAACGTCGAGCGTCGGACAGATGTTCCTCGGACCGGCTGGAACGCTCCGGGTCGGGACCGGCGCGGACCCTGGATTCCGCATCCACGCGAACGGTGAGATCAACGCGACGGTTGGATTCCGCGTGAACGGAGCGCCACTCGCGTCAACCAATCTTTCGGACTCAGCGCTACTGATCACGACGAACACCGCGCTTGGCGGCGATCTGACCGGGAACCTGCCCAATCCGACGATCGCCAACATCCAGGGCAACCCGCTGCTCACGGCCGGGGCCGTGCCCGGGAACCTTCTGCGGTTCGACGGCGTCAACTGGGCCGCATCGTTCTCCGCCTCCTACGAACTGATCGACGGGAATACCCTGGTCAGGTCGGACGGCTTGACCGCGATGAACGCTGACCTGAACCTCAACACGTTCAAGATCATCGGGCTCGGAACGCCGAGCGCGGACACCGACGCCGCGAACAAGGTCTACGTCGACGGCGTGGCCCAGGGTCTCGACATCAAGAAGAGCGTGCGCGCCGCGTCCACCGCCGACCTCGTGCTGAGCGGCGAGCAGACGGTGGACGGCGTGGCGCTCGTCGCCGGGAACCGCATCCTGGTCAAGGACCAGACGCTCCCTGAGCAGAACGGCCTCTACGACGTGTCCTCCGGCTCCTGGACCCGGTCGCCGGACGCCGACAACTCCCCGAGCGGCGGAGAGGTGACGAACGGGATGTTCACGTTCGTCGAGGAAGGGACGATCGCGGCTGGAAACGGCTACGTCCTGACCACTCCCGATCCGATCGTGCTCGACACCACGCCGCTGACCTTCGCCCAGTTCTCTGGCGCCGGGCAGATCATCGCGGGCCAGGGTCTGGCCAAGTCGGGAAACACGCTCTCCGCACTCGACGCCTCGGACTCGGTGAAGGGCGTGGTCACACTGAGCCTGGCTCCAGCGTCGCCCACCGCGCCGATCGCGGTCGGGGACAACGATCCGCGCGTCGCGAACGTGGTTCACGGCTCCGGCACCACGGGAAAGCTACCCAAGTGGTCCTCGGGAACCGCGCTCACCGACTCGATCGTGAGCGAGGCGGGCGGAGAACTGTCCGTGGGCGGGAATCTGACCGTGACGGGCAGCGCGCTCGTCGGCTCGTTCATCGGTTCCGGCGGCCCGTTCTCGACCCAGGTCCTCTACCTGGCGGCGACCGACGGGACTGGAACGGCTCTCGCCCTGGCCTCGGGCACGAACCCGGGCACCGACATCAAAGCGACTTTCGAGTATGACCCGAGCAGCGACGAGATCAGGATCAAGGACGGCGGGACCAGCCGCCTCCGCCTCTCACGCTCGACCGGGAATATGGGCATCGACAGCCCGCCGGACGCCACGCACAAGTTCACGGTCAACGGGAGCATCAACGCGACGAACGGCGGCGTGTTCCGAGTGAACGGCACCCAGATTTCGTCCGCCAACCTGTCGAACGACGCTGTCCTGATCAAGACGACTACGACCTTGGGCGGAGACCTGTCCGGCAACCTACCGAACGCGACCGTTGCAAAACTCGGGACGACCGGCGCGTCGGTCGTGGTGAACACGGCCGCGCCCCCGACCACCGGGCAGGTCCTGACCGCGACGAGCGCGACGGCCGCCACCTGGCAGACTCCGGCCGGTGGCAGCAGCTACTCTGCGACCGTAGTGGTCGCCGCTCCCTCCGGCGTGGCCGCGACTGACACGACGAACATTCAGAACGCGATCAACACGGCGAACGCGGCTGGCGGCGGCGTCGTGCTCCTGCGCGAGGGCGTCTACCTGATCTCGACCACGATCAACCCGAAGTCCGGCGTCATGCTCCGGGGCCAGGGCAAGAGCACTGGATTCAACACCGGTCTCTCGGCCGGGAGCACGGGCGGCGCCGTCTACGGGACGACGCTGCGCGGGACCACTGGCCTGGGAACCACGCGCATGATCTCCGACTCGGGGACCGTCCCGCACGTCTGCGGGTTCATGGACCTGAACCTGGACTTCGGATTCCTCACTCGCTTCGGCTCGGGCGCGACGCAGGACATGGTGATGAAGGGATCGAACCACACGTTCATCAACGTGACGTTCATCGCGTTCACCGCTGTCGGTAACCCGACGGTGGACATCACCCCGAGCAGCACCTTCGATTTCGGCAAGCACAAGTTCCGTGGCTGCGACTTCTACGACGCGGGCACGGCCTCGTCTTACACGTTCAACCTCGACGGGTCGATAACCGACTGCTACTTCGAGGGGACGGCCGCGTCCTTCTCCCAGCTTCTCCAGATCAACTCGGGTCGTCTGGTGAACTGCTACTTCGCATCGAATAAGGCCTACAGCAATGCGATCGTCCAGGTCGCCCCTCCCGCGAACAGCAACTCGCCGGAGATGGTGGTGATCAGCGGCTGCATGTTCAAGCAGTATACGAACGCGCAGACGCGCTCGATCCTCGTGAGCACGGCGCACGGCGTCGCGGTCGTCGGCTGCATCGGCGACTCGTCCAACGCCTCCGTCGGCGGGATCACGGTGAGCACCGCGTCCCCCGGGAACATCACCGGGTGCAACGGCTTCTCGGCCTACACGGGCGGGACGCAGGCGGGGAATATCTAATGATCATCCAGTCCCTGCCCGCGCTGGCCAACGTGTTCGTGCCCGCTGTGGCGCCGGTGTTCACCGATATCCGCATGGTCGACTTTGGACCGGGCACGGCCCAGGTCCAGGTCAAGGTGGTGGGCTAATGTCCATCCAGTCCGTCGTGATCAAGGTGAACGGCACGCCTCTGGTCGTGACGTTCGACTCGTTCCTCCAGGCTTACGTCGCGACGCTCCCGACGCAGCCGGTGGACTTCTACAACGTGGAGGTCGACGCCACGGACATGGCCTCGACCACGAGCACGCTGATCACTTTCCTGTCGATCGCCCAGGGCGAGATCGTGAAGTTCCTGATCCTGACGAACACGGGCACGCCGGTCCCCGACGTGACGATCACCGCCAGCTACCGCAACGCGGTGGGCGGCGCGGACAACGGTCGCGCCGAGGTCCAGACCACGGACGTGAACGGCGCGGCCTACCTCCATCTGAACACCGGCTCCTACAACGTGAAGATCGAGAAGGCGGGGTTCGCGACCAAGGTGGTGAACAACCTCCAGGTCCTGTCCGGGATAAACGTGTTCGACGGCCCCGGCCCGATCCCGCACACGCACACGGTAAAGGCCCAGAACGGGTCGGTGATCGAGAACGTGTCGGTCAAGGTCGAGGACATGTCGCTCGACCCCGAGGTCCGGTTGATCGCCCACCGGAAGACCGACGCGAGCGGCATCTGGTCCGCCAACCTGCCGGAGAACGTGCCGCTCGCGATCACGTTCGAGAAGGAGACCTTCGACTTCCAGAAGGTGGGGGTGCAAAATGCCTAACCTGACCCTGCTCCCGAACTCGGCGCTCGACCTGATCTTCCTCTACCCGCTGAACACGGTGCACCCGACGCCGCCCACGGGGCTCGCCGCCATCTACTCAACGAGCGGAGCGGACCGCAACCGCAACTTGATCAAGGTGACGTGGGTCGCGCCCGTCGGGATGCCCGACGTGGTGAGCTACAACGTCTACCGAAACGGGTGCAAACTCGCGAACGTGCCGAACGTCGCGCCCCTCGTCTATCTCGACTATGAGCCGGGCGGCGACGTGCAGTTCTTCACCTATTTCATCACGTCGGTCGACGTGTCTGGCAACGAGAGCGAACCGTCGATCTCGATCTGCAACTTCTCGCAGCGCTCGAACCGGTTCGTCGACGACCTGCGCCGATCGCTCAAGGACTCGCCGCCCGACCCCCGCGCGCAGCGGTGGACTGACGACGACCTGTGGCTGGCGCTACGCATGGGGATGAGCCGCGTCAACTCGATCCCGATGAACACGAATTTCAACTTCGACTCGATGCCCGAGGACCTGTTCAACTACGTCCTGGTCGCCGCGCGGCTCGCCGCGCTCAGGATGCAGTCGAGCCTCGAAGCGGCCAAGGAGTTCTCGATGGGGATCGGCGGCGCGACCGTGAACATCAACCGCGCCGGGGTCTACAACACCCTGATCTCGTCCGAGGACTCGTCGTTCGCCGCCGAGATCAAGAGCATCAAGCTCAACTTCACGATGCGGACCGTGCACGGCGAGGGCTTCGCCAACAACACGATGCCGTTCAGGATCAGGACCTACGCCCCGAGGCAGTATCGAATCCGATGAGCACGCCACAGGATAAGACGTTTTCGACCGGAACCGCCTGCCCGCAGGGAGGCGAGAGCTTCTATCCGGTGACTCCCGATCCGGTGAGCCCCTACGTCCCGCCCGCGCCCGGGGCCAAGGACCTGGAGACCAATTTCCCGAACCCGCTCGGCCGCTACCAGTTGGAGCCCGACGAGTCGGTGGCCCGCGACCTGGTCGTCAACCAGTTCCTCAACCAGCAGGCGATCGTGTTCAAGGCGATGGGCGAGGAGATGCTGGTCTACCGGCAGAAGAAATTCGGCCAGCCCTGCGCGTGCGTCGACTCGAACACGAACCAGGCGATGGACGGATGCCGCATCTGCTTCGGCACCAGGTTCGTCGGCGGCTACGACATGATCGGGCAGACGGCGGGCTACATCGGCCCGAACCCTCTCACGCGCAAGCTCCTGGAGATGGGCATCGCCCTGAGCCAGAAACCCGCGCTATACCTACTGCCCGACCTCCCGATCCGGGATCGCGACTTCATCGTGGCCAAGGCCAGAAACCCGAGCACCGATCTCATGCGGTTCCAGGCCGAGCCCGTGGTCCGAGGCGGCGGGGACATCGACCCGCTGGCCAAGCTCAACGCCAGGTCCGTGATCAAGATCAGCCTGACCCAGGACGGCGTGTTGCTCAACCCGCAGCCGCCCTCGGGGTCGGACACCGACCTGGTCGGCAACTACAGCCCCGTGCCCAAGACGGGCGGAGCCGCGAGCTTCGTCGAGGGCCTGGACTTCGTGCTGACCGGCGGCGAACTCACGGTGGACAACGCGCTGACCGCGCCTCCGAACGCGGACACGCGCATCCTTCGCGTCCTGGGCAAACGCGCGCCCCTCTTCCCGCCGGACTCCGAGACCCCGAGCGGTGAGACCGATCCGGTCGAGGTCCTGCTCCCCACGGGGCTGTCCGCCGGGCTCGCGGCCAAGGCGTTCAACCGCGCGGCCCAGCCCCAGGCGTTCAGCACCACGCTCACGGTTGGGACCGGGGCGGACGCCGGGTTCTTCCTCATCACGTTGGTGGGCGCCACGGGCTCCAACCTCTCGAACCAGACCACGTTCCCGGCCGCCGACTTCCTGGTCACGATCGTGGGCAGCGGCATCCTCTGGCTCACGGTCAACCGCCCGGCGCCGGGCGTCACCTACTACGTCACCTACGAGGCGGCCCTGAACGTGACGCGCCGCTACCAGGTGCTGAACGTGACGGCCAACCACTACCAGGGCGTGTGCCTGGCGCAGGAAGCGGAGATCGACCTGCTCGATCAGACGCATCCCGTCCAGGGCGTCAACTCGATCTACGACCAGGGCGTGGCGCTCGATCGTCAGCCCGGCGACCTCAACGTGATCCGAAAGACGCAGGGTCAGGCGGCGGGCTTGGTCACCGACGCGCCGAACAACGCGGACCCGCGCTTCGTCAACCCGGGGGACTTCCTCTAATGGCCGTGGTCAACCTGTCGTATGCGGCGACCAGGGCCGGGATCAAGGTCCTGAAGGACGCCTTCCAGTCCGACCCGCTCTTCTCCCCGGACAAGACGGGGCCCTCGCGCTCGAACGAGACGATGGTGCTCGACACCTGGGGCAACCAGCAGCGCGACTTCCCGTGCGTCGTGGTCCTCGGCCAGCCGGGAGCCTCGCGCCAGATCGGGATCGGCGGGGACATCGTGCGCCCGTTCTTCGGCGTTCCGCTGGTCGAGGAGCCGGGCGGGACCCAGACGCTCAGGACCTTCGACGTGCCGCTCGCGCTGGTCGTGGGCAGCACGCTCAACCTCCGCTACACCGGGGACACGACGGGCATGAACCCGCCTCCTCCCTGGAACCTGGAGGTCAAGCAGAAGCTCGTGGCGCTCACCCCGATCAACTATGTCGAGTTGGCGGGAACGAACATCGGCCCCGAGGCGAGCTTCCCGCTCAAAAATTTCGAGGCGTCGGTCGCGAACTATCCTACCGGGCAGGTCTTCGGTGGCTGGTATGACATGAAGTTGATGGTCACGGGGTGCGCGCGTAACACGACGACGCGCCAACTCCTTGGCGATCGCATCCAGTCCGTGCTCTGGTTCGAGAAGAAGAAGGCGCTGCGAAAGCTCGGAATCGTCGTTTACAAGGTGGACTTCAGCGGTTTCGCTGAGCCCGACTACGGCGCCGAGAAGTTGTATCAGACGAAATTCACGGTCTCGATCGGGACCGAGTTCGAGGCCATCGTCCAGTTTGCGGAGACGGTCACGGATGTCTCCGTCGTGGGGACGGCCGTAAGCACATTGCCATAGGAGGAGTAAACAAATGCCCAGGCCCAGAGTCACCAGCAGCTTCTCGTCCTCTCCCGTCTCGTCGCCGCTCGCGGCGTCGCTTCGGGTCCCCGCGATCGTCGGAGAGGGAGCCATCACGTTCACGGTCACCGAGCAGGTGACCAAGGGCGCGAGCGGCGGAACGGACAACCTCTCGCAGGTTGCCACGCAGATTTTGCGCGTCGGCAACTTCTCGACGACCACGGACTACCAGCCGACCACCGACTACATCCTGACCGGTGGCGACGTGGACTGGTCCCCGGCCGGTGTCGAGCCCGTGACCGGCGCGAAGTATTTCGTGACCTACAAATACGCCAAGGTCGCGGCCGACTTCGCTCCGCAGTTGTTCACGAACTTCAACGACATCCTAAACGCCTACGGCCCCGTGGCGCTGGACATCAACGGCGTGCTCACGCCCGCGTCCTACATCACGATGGCCGCGCAGATCATGATGGGCCCCGGGATCGGCGCCCAGACCCTGATCATCAAGCAGATCAACCCGACGGTCGCGGGCTCGCCCGTGGCCTCGGACTTCACCGGGGCGCTCGCCGACATGATCAACTCGGTGGGGCCGCTGAACATCGACCCCTACTACATCACGCCTCTGGGCGGCAAGCTCAGCGACAGCGACGTGTCCGTGGTGAACGCCGCCTACCTGAACCACGCCATCCAGATGGCAGACCCGCAGTTCCGCAAGGAGCGGCGCATCTACACCGGCCTGAAGTCGACCGCCACGTTCAACACCGTGGTCTCGGCCGCTCAGGCCCTGGGCACGGACTCGGTGAACAGCGGTCGCCTCACGCTGGCCGCCAACTTCGACCCGGTGATCAGTGTCTCCTCGAACTCGGGGCCGGTGGACGTGAATCTCGACGGCTTCTTCCAGGCCGCCGCGATCGCTGGCTTCCGCTCGACGCAGGTCGCGTCGCAGCCCGCGCTCAACAAGCTGCTCCCGGCGTTCAACGGCTACCGGTCGACGTTCTCCTCGACGCAGATCGACACGCTCGACGACGTGGGCGCGATGGTCTGCGAGAGCGTGGGCGGAACGATCTCGATGGTCAACGACGTGACGGTCAACGTCGCGAACGACATCGAGAAGTCGATCCCCACGGTCGAGGCGCGCGACGTGCTCATCGGTCGCGTGCGGCGCCGCCTCAAGGCGTCGATCATCGGCCTGCGCGGGTCGCCGTCCATCCCGTCGCAGATCGAGCGCATCACCGACGCGGAACTCGAAGACGAGCGCGGCTCCGGCGACATCCAGGCCTTCGCCCCGTCCAAGGCCAACCGGCTGCCGAACTCGATCACCAAGTTCAGCGTCTCGTTCTCCTACCTGCCTGCGGGCGAGGTCCTGGAGATCAACGTCAACTTCAGCATCGACTTGAACCTGGTCTAACGGCCCAGAGATAAGAAGGGAGGATAAAGAATTATGGCTGACATCACCGGATCGAGGGCCGTTACCAATGCGGTCCTTTCGCCCAACGTCGAGCTTCAGATCGGCTCGTTCACCATCGGCTACGCCAAGCGCGTGACCGAGACGCAGGCGCGCCCCGTCAACCCGATCTACGAGATCGGGACCGTGGGCGTCGTCGAGATGGCCCCCGGCCAGCCTGAGCCCGTGACGCTCGCGCTGGAGCACGTCGCGATCTACGGCGCGACCATGGTCGGGATCGTGGCGATGGCCGTGGCGAGCGGAAACCTCGCGGGCGTCTCGGCCGCCGCCGGTCTGAGCCTGGACGACACGAAGACCGCGCTCCAAATCTGGGTGCAGAAGCGCCTGGGTGCGGGGCACTCGTTGGCCGACATCCGCTCGCTGGCCGACATGCCGATCGGGTTCCAGTGCCAGTTGAACGAGCAGAGCCCGCTCGACGACACCAAGGTCATGATCACGACCTACCACAACTGCTGGATCACGCGCTTCACCCGGCCCGTCATCGGCTCGGGCGACCTGCTCACGGTCGAGGCCATGGACATCAAGGCCCAGCGCACCAGCACCAAGGACGGTCTCTCGATCACGTCGGACAAGATCGAGGTCGTGAACAAGTCGGCGTAAAGCAGCACCGTTGGCACCCGTCGCACAAAAATTCATGGGGTCCGGTGAGAAGCCGGGCCCAAGATCAAAGGAGGTCTCATGACTTCACCGGCAGAAGAGCTTGCCCTTTTGGGCAGCGTGAAAGAGACGGTAACGATCCTGGGTCGCAAGTTCGTGATGAAGACCCTGGACTCGGATCAGGAAGCCTCGGCCAAGTCGTCGTCCGGGCTGTTCGACAACGAGACCCGGCGCGACGTTCTGAAGCTGGAGAAACTGGCACGCTCGATCGAGACGATCGACGGCGTGCCTTTCTCGTTGTCGGCCGACGAGCAGGCCAAGGGCATGACCCAGGTGGCGAAGGCCAGGGTCGTGATCTGGAAGTGGCAGCCGCCGGTCGTGGCCAAGGTCTACGCCGAACTGGAGAAGCTGGAGAAGAGGCGCGACGACGCGATCGCCGAAGCGGAAAAAAACGCCGGGTCCCCGACTACGCCTTCTGGCGCTGGAAAGTAATCGGGGCGCTTAAAATCTCGCTCGCAGCGTTCGAGGCTCTGCCGGACTGGGAGAAGAGAATCCACTTCCTGTGCGCGATGCAGGATGACGAGCGGGACCGGAAGGCGACGTGGGAGGGCTTGGAGTTTATCGCCAAGCTCCTGGTCGGTAGCGGAGACCAGCCGACGGCGGAGAAGCCGGTTGTCGAATCGGTCGTTCGCAACGGGAAGATGGAGATCGCGACCAAGAAGGTCACGGACTTCGATCACGAGGCGAAGGTCAAGAAGATGATCGAGCAGTCGAAGGCGATCATGGATCAGGCCGGACCGATCCTAGAGAAGATGCGGCAGGAAATGGCGCAGAAGCAGGCTGGAGGAACGAATGGCTGAGGCAGCACCGCAGGGCTTGCCGGACGGGTTCGCGGGACCGAACGAGGTCCCCGGCGTCCAGCAGGTCGAGGCCAAACTATCGCTGCTCAACCAGGAGGTTGAGCGGGCGCAGAAGAACTACGAGGAGGGGAACCTTTCCCTCGTCGAGTTCACGCGCGTGATCGCCGAGTGCTCTAGGAACCTGCGGCAGTTGGCTCTCGACAACCGGGACAACAGCGAGGCGGTGCGCCGCGCGCTCGACGCCTTCGACAAGGTGAACAAGACGGCGCGCGACGCGCAGAAGGATCAGGAGAAGCTGGGCAAGACCGTGGGCGAGACGATTGGTGCCATCCAGTCGATGGGCGCCATCCTGTCCTCGGGCTCGGGCGGCGAGCTTCTGAAGAGCACGCTGTCCGGCGTCGGCGCCCTGGGCACGAAGATGTCGTCCATGGCCCAGGGAGAGGTCGGGGCTTTCGCCTCGGCGCTCAAGGTCGCGGGTCCGGCGCTCAGCGTGTTCTCGGTCTCGGCCATGGCCGTGGTCGCGGCGCTGGACGCGGCGGCCGACTCCCAGAAGTCGGCGACCGACGTGTTCCTCCAGCAGGGCATCCGGGCCAAGGACAACGCGGACGCGATCCGTCAGGGGACGGACGCCGTGCTCAAGGCCGGGACCCAGTTCAACCTCTCGGAGAAGGAGGCCGGTGGTCTGGCCCTCGCCCTGTCCAAGGCCGGGGTGCTGATCGACCGGAGCAACGCGGGGTTGAGCAGCGCATCCCAGGTGACCGCGACCTACGAGCGCGAGGTCGGGACGCTGGCCGCCGCGCACAAGGCGTTCGGCGCGGACCTCTCGGCGCTGGCCCAGACCGGCACCCAGTTGGGAACCCGCTTCTCCAGGACGGGCGAGGAGTTCGACGAGGCCTTCGCCAAGGTGATCCGCAGCGGTCGCGCGAGCGGACAGCAGATGGATTACTTCCTGAAGAATTTCAACGATTTGTCTAACGGTTCGCGCTCTTTGGGCACGAGCTTCGAGCAGGTTTTGTTCGCGGCCGGACGCTACGGAGACGAGCTTCGGCGCGGAACGCTGAGCATCCAGGACGTGATCGCGCTTACCGACACCCAGTCCCAGTCGATCGAGAAGCAGGCCGCGATCTTCGCGCTGCTCGGCCAGGTGGCGCCCGAGGCCGCCGCCAAGCTCAAGATGACGGGGGACGCGGCGGCCAACATCTTCCGCGCGGTCGAGATCAGGAAGTCGGGCTCGGCCGAGGAGAAGGCCGCGCTCTCCGACCTCCCCCGCACGATCTCCGAGTCCCTGGCCAAGGGCGGCGGCGGATCGCGTGACACACAGATGCTGGTCTTCAGCCAGGTCCTGTCCACGCTCGGCCCCTCGATCAAGAACATGGACGGGATCGTCGACCTGTTCGGGAACTCTGTGGTCAAGCACCAGGCGTCGGCCGACGAGCAGAAGGCCGCGTCGATGAGCGCCAAGTCCGTGGCCGAGCAGATGCGCGAGGACGCGGCGGCCAACGCCAAGCTCTATGACGGCGCGTCCAAGCAGTTCAACGACTCGGTCCGCGAGTTCCACACGGCGACCAACCAGATCAGCGACACGATCAAGCAGCACGGGATGCTCGGCGCCCTGCGCCAGGCCGTGGCCGGGGCGACCGGCGCGGGCGAAGAAAACTACATCAGCCAGGACCAGGCCAAGCGCATGGGCCGGATCATGGGCTCGCGCGCCTCGGGCGGCGTGATCCCCGAAGAGGGCGCCTACTACCTGCACGCGGGCGAGCGCGTCTCTCGCGGCGGGCAGGGCGGGGGCGGCGCGTCGGTCAGCCTGGGCGGGATCAGCATCCAGGTGGGCGAGCGCGGCTCGCTGCGCGCCGAGGTCGGCGCCGCGATGGACAAGCTCAAGGACGAGGTCCTTCAGAAAGTCGACGAACAGTGGAGGGCCGCGTCTCTCGCGCAATAAACCATGGGAACCCTCAACCTCTCCAGCCTCCAGGTGACGAAGATGGCGTTCACCGACCTGATCCCATTCCTCCAGGGGCAGAGCGGCGTGACCGGGAACCTCACCGATCTCAAGAACTTCTTCAAGAACCCGGCGCCGGGCGCGAGCCTCAGCGACAAGTTTCAGGCCTTCCAGTCCCAGTTCCAGAACCTGGACTATCTGGTGGGGCAGGCGCGCAATCCCGTCGTCCAGCTTTTCCTCAACCCGGAGTCTATCCAGGTGAACAAGCACGTCCTGCTCGACAAGAAGCAGACGCGCGGCGGGTTCGTCGTCCAGTTCTGGGGGCACGACCTGGAGGTGATCGAGGTCAAGGCGGCGACCGCCTACTTCGAGATCAGCAAGCACCCGCTCGCCGCCTTCGAGCTTCTGAAGCGACAGTGCTACCAGAGCCGCTTCGACCCGAACCTCCCGTTCAAGGGCGCGCCCCTGATCGGGATGCTGTTCGAGAGCCAGGCGCTCAAGGGCTACTTCACCGATTTCAGCTACACGCTCTCGTCGCAGACTCCGTTCCAGTTCACCTATAGCTTCACGTTCGTCGTGACGCAGAACGTGTCGTTCATGGTCGGAAACAACCTCACGAACCTGATCAGCAACGTGGTGAACATCGGAAACAATTTCAACGTGAACGGCAACCAGTCCGACATCTCGATCGTGCCCGAGGACTATCAGTTCGGTAAAGGCTGGGGGGTCCAACTCTTCTAATGGCCGAAGCCAGAGTCCAGGGTCACGACTTCAAGGTCTTCTTCCGGCGCCTCGTGGTGCCGGGAGAACTCGGCCGCGACTCCAACTCCCTATTCTCCCCCTCCCAGTTGGCGGGCTTCCCCTCGGCTGCGAACCAGGACCAGACGAAGTCGCCGAACGTCAACTCGCTGATCACGGCGGCCAACACCTCGAAGTCGGACACCGAGTTCCGGGCCAATGTCCAGAAGCTGATCGACACCCTGTTCGAGAACTACAGCCCGAAGGACTTCCGCGACCGGGTCAAGGCCAAGGCGGTGAAGGTCGCTGCCGACTTCCGCGCGACGATCGTGGCCAAGACCCAGGCGCTGGCCGACACGAACACCGCGATCTCGGCGATCGACCAGACGCTCCAGGCCATCAGTCTGCCGCCGGGCTTCGTCGGCCCCGTGAACCCGAGCAACGCCGGGGGCCTGCGCCAGACGCTGCCCACCGGCGTGTCCACGACCCTGGCCCAGGAGTCGGCCTTCTTCTTCAAGACGCAGAACGACCCCGTGACCTACTCGCAGGCCAAGGCCGCGAACATCAGCGGGTCGACCGTGCCCGGGACCAACATCCCGAACACGCCCGGCTCGCTGCCCGGCGTCTCGACGATCGGAGACCCGCCGATAGTGCGCGACCGCTCCCACTTCTATCAGACCAAGGCGTTGGTCGACCAGAACCTGGCGACGCTCCCCGATCTGATCGCGATCGAGAAGAACTGGGTTAAATCGCTCAATTCCGACCTCGATCTGCTGATCGGCGGCGACCTGCTGCCCGAGGACGAGAAGGCGCTGCGCGTCCGGGTCTCGGCCACCATCGACTCGATCCTGAGCTTCCGCGCGCCGAGCACCGGGAACAAGGCGCAGATCAGCCAGTTAAACACGCTGCGCTCCCAGCAGTTGCAGCGCGCCCAGGACTTGCAGGCCGACCTCTCGGTGCTCAACGCCTCGTCTCCGCTCAGGCCGTTCTACGAGCCGATCCTGCTCGACTGCCTGCTCGGCCCCTACAAGGTCGACACGTCGCTCAACCGCCTGGGCCAGCCCGGGACCGCGAGCGTCGCGTTCCACCTGCCGCTCGCGTCCAACAGCCTGACGCCCGATCTGTTCATGGGCTTCAACTCGGAGGACGTGTTCTCGCTCTCGACGCTGGAGCAGGCGGGCCGCTCGATCCCGTCCAGCACCCTGGGCATCCTCAAATCAAACCTGCGCGAGACCACGATCCAGCCGTTCGACATGATCCAGATTTGGGGCCGCAAGAAGCTGTCGACCGGCAGCACGTTCCCCGGCGACTACGCCCCGGTGTTCACCGGGTTCGTGACCAAGACGAGCGTGAGCTACGTCGGGAGCACGATCGGCGTCACGGTCCAGGCCGAGGACGTGGGCAAGGTCCTGCGCCTGGCGCGCGTCAACGTGGACCCGGCGCTCGACCCGAGCTTCCGCGCGGCGGGGATAAACGTCACGCCGTTCCAGAACGTGCTCCAGTCCGCCCAGTTCAAGACGGGCGCCGACCTGATCAAGGGCCTGCTCAAGGGATCGCCCGGCACGATCCTCGGCCTGAGCCAGGTCGAGGTCCTGTCCAAGGTCGAGGTCCAGGCGTCCGGCACCCAGACCATCCCCAAGTTCACGACCACGTCGAACGTCGTGAGCCTGGCCTCCGATTTCGAGAACATCAAGCTCAACCTGTTCGAGGACCTGCTCACGCGGTGGGCGCCATACGCCAGCCAGTTCAAGAACGCCTTCCGCCTGTGGGAGACCGACGCCAGGACCAAGTTCGACATCTGCCGCGAGGTCGCGGACGTGACCGAGTTCGAGTTCTACGTCGACGGCCTGGGCGTGGTCAACTATCACCCGCCTCTCTACTTCCTCAATCCGTTCGCCCCGCAGTATCTGATCGAGGATATCGACATCGAGAGCGAGTCGCACAACGTGGATGAGGCCGAGGTCCTGACCGTGGTCGAGGTTCACTCGCAGCCGAGCTTCATCCCGGACACGATCGCCTACAACGCGCTGCGCCGCAACGACAGCCTGATCCAGGCGTCCGACGCCCTGATCCAGCGCTACGGCGTGCGCTGGCAGAAGAAGTCGGTTCCGATCCTCAGCGGCCTGGACTCAGTGGCCGCGACCAAGACCGGGAACCAGAAGCTGCTCACGGACAAGGCGCGGAACACGGCGCGCGACGGATACGCCCGCGCCTGGATGAACCGGCGCAACGCGCGCCTCCGGTCGGCCACCGTCACGATCAACGGCACCCCCGAGATCAGAGTGTGCAACACCGTCGCTTTCGTCGGTAATTTGCAGCAAACGATGCGAAACGTGGCCCAAAATCAGTTGTCGATCAGCGACGTGACTGGGCTCGGAACGGTGGCGGCCACCGCCGCGAACATCGTGAACAAGGGCGCGGTGCTCTCCCCGGCCGCAAGCATCGGGGCGGTCGCCGCGCTCAAGAACATCTTGGTCTACTACGTCTCGGCCGTGACCCACAACTACACGCAGGGCGGGCGCTATACCACGACCTTGACACTGACGCACGGGCGGCCGTGGACCGAGCCACTGAACCAGGGCAGCGTTGGCTACGCCCTCGACGCCAAGGACTCGGACTCGGTCGTCGAGCAGATGAAGGCGGCCTTCGGCCAGAGCCTGACCGGGGCGGACGCCGACGCCTTCCTGCGCGAGGTGAACAACAAGCTCCAGTATATCGCGTCGGGCAACACCAGCTACCTGACGCCGCAGGACGCCAGCCAGTTCGGGTTCACCGCGAACAAGCCGAAGGCGAACCTGCTGACCAAGGCGCGCCTGTTCCTCGCCTCGGAGATCAACGGCGCGATCGAGAAGTTGCAGACCGCGTATTGCACAGTGCTATCGAAGAAGAACGAGCCGGATCAGGTTGAGAAGAAGGCTAAGGACAAGAGCAAGGCCAAGTCCAAGTCGTTCTCCGACTATCTGAACCAGATCGGCACGGCGATCACCAAGGGGATCGACAGCGCGGAGACCGCGATCGCCAAGGCCCTGGCCAAGCTCGGGATCGAGTTGAACAAGGCTGAGGCCGAGGCCAAGAAAAAGCTGCTGGCCGAGGGTCAGAAGGCGATCTCAGACCTCCAGGAAAAGGCGTTCAACGCGGTGATGGGCGGCAAGACGATCAAGACGCTGCTCGACATCCCGTTGACGGCGAACGCCACGCTCCCGGACTCCGCGCGCCAGGCTCTTCAGGTGGCTGGCGCCGACGTGTCCAAGATCACCAGCTTCCCGTTTGGCGCCGTGATCTACGTCTACATCTCGCGTAGCGACACGAGCTTCGAGGACGCGCAGAACAAGGCGCAGGCGTTCCTCAGGGCTCAGGCCGCCTCGGTCCTGAACCCGGCGAACACCGGGCAGATGAAGCTCGTGGTCAACGACTCGATCGACTCCACGCGAATCTCTAAGGTGAACATCGACTCAAAGATTCCTCCGACCTACGTCTATTTCTACACCGGGTTCATGGTCTGGACCGTGAGCCCCAACTGCTGATATGGGAACTCCTACCGGCCTCTTCTTCTCGCAGGGCAACCGAGATGCGCTCGACTCGGTGAAGGCTCTGCGCCTGGCCAAGATCACGGCGGTGGACACCGTGGACATGGTCGTGGACATCGAGTTCCTGGAGGAGAGCAGCGGAAAGACCCGCGTGCCGATCCCCATGCCCTCGGCCTACCCGGGCGGCGGTATTTACTCTGTCCCGCGCAAGGGCGCCGTGGTCATCGTCGGGATCAGGGCGATGCAGGTCCCGATCATTCTCGCCTACTACCCGTTCAACGCCTTCAGCCCGGACTCCTACTACGCGATCTCCAAGCAGGTGTTCGGCATCCCCGACGACCTGGCGGAGGGCGACATCTTCATGCGCCCGGCGGCGAACGCCGCCCGGTGCGTCGTGTGCGGCGTGACCTCGTCGCTCACCGCGTGGGAGAGCAACCTCGACAACACGACGCTGATCGAACGCTGCCCGAACTGCAACATCCCGGCCTATGTCCTTGACGACAACAGCCAGATCAAGACGCTGAACAAGCTCCAGTTGGGGTCGACGTTCCACATGCGCTCGGACGGCAAGATTTTCATCCAGGGCGACAACCTGGCGAACTCCGAGGACGGAGTCGGCTCTCAGTTTAAGATCGTGATCGACGGCGTGACCGGGAACGTGACGATCACGGACGCCGGGGACTTCGACCTGTCGGCGAACGGAAACGTGAGCCTGAGCGGCAAAGACATCGCCATGTCCGCGTCCGGGACGATCGCCCAGTCGATGACGAGCAAGACCGAGAACATCGACGGAGACCGATTTGAGTCGGCGGTAAACCGCACGATCCAGGCGTCGAATACGCTGCTCGCCACGGCCGCGACGCTGAGCCTGCGCGCGCTCGCGGACATGAACGCGGAGGCCGACTCCAGGGTCACGACCGTGGGAAAAACCGACACCTACGCGACCGGCACCCTGATCGCAACCGTGAACCAGAATCGGACGGTGACCGTGAACGGAGCGGACAGCGAGACGGTGGCCGGGGCCAAGACTATGTCGGTGGGCACCGCGCTCAGCCTAACCGTCGGCGGAGGCGTCACCGTCGCGATCGGAGGGTCCGAGACCGTGACGGTCGCGGGCTCCAGCCTCACGAAGGTGACCGGGACATACGGCGTGACCTCGACCGGAGCCATGAGCTTGATCTCGTCCGCCCAGATGAGCCTGACCGGCACGTCGATCGTGCTGAACGGCGGCGTGCTGCCCGTCGCGCGCAAGACGGACGCCACTCTGATCAACGCGGTGACCGACCCCACTTTTATGCAGTTTTTGACCGATTTGCAGACGATTCTGACCGATATTCAGACGGTCTACAACCTGCACACGCACCTCTCGGCCCTGCCTGGAAACCCCACGGGGCCGACGAACGCGCCTTCCACAGCCACGGTCCCGACGCCGCCGACAAGCGTCACGGGCAAGATCGACAACGGGAATCTCACGGTGCTCGCATGAGCTACGACTTGAAACTGACGAACGGCGACATCAGCTTCGGCCCGGACGGCAACCCCGTCCAGGTCACGGGCCAGGCGAAGCTCGCCCAGGACATCGGGAAAATCCTGCTGACGAAGGCGGGGCTCGACATCGGATCGCCGCTCTACGGCTCCACGCTCCAGCAGAGCTTGGGCCAGCCGTTCGACTTCAGCATCTTGCAGACGGCGATCGCCAAGTCCGTGTCCGAGGCGCTGAACTACATGCAGTCCTTGGAACTGATGCAGAGCACGAAGCAGACGCTGACCTACGACGAGGTCATCGGCTCGATCGACGCGGTCGCCGTCTCCTCTCCGTCGCAGGGGCGGATCAACGTGCAGATCGCGGTCACGACGGTCAACGGACTGAGGACGGTATTCTCACTGAATCTGACGTAGCGGGAGAAGAGAAATGGCCACGGCAGTCTTAAACCAGATCACCGAGAGAGTCACGAAGGGCCAGCCGAACACGGCTGACGCTCTGACGTTCTCCGCCCTGAGCATCGTGCGCGTCGGCCTCCAGTCGTCGTCTTCCGACTTCGACGTGGTGGTCGACTATCGCCTGACGAACGGTGAAGTCGACTGGTCGCCTCCCGGAAAGGAGCCGACCACCGGACAGTCCTACTACGTCACCTACACGTTCCAGGCCGACTCCTCGTTCAAGACCTTCGATCAGGTGAGCGGCGAGATGGACGTGAACATGCGCGCGCTCCAGCCATCGGCCTCGACCCAGATCGGGTCCGTGACCCGCAACCTGTTCATCGACCTCCCGGCCAACCAGTTCGGAAACCTCTACGGCGCGATCCAGCGCGTGAGCCTGATCCAGTCGCTCAGCAACCTGAGCAGCTTCCAGGGCACGGAACTCGATGATTTCGGCGCGAACTTCAACGTGGTGCGCGGCGGGTCGACGATCGCCTCTGGCAGCGTCACGTTCGGCTCCAGCGCGATCGCCACGGCCCTGATCCTGATCCCGGCTGGCACCCGGGTCGCCACGCTCTCGACCACGACCCAGGGCTCGGTCTTCTTCCGCACGATCGAGGACGGCTCGATCTTCCCCGGACAGTCCTCGGTCACGATCCCGGTCGAGGCAGAGAACTCCGGCTCGTCGGGCAACGTCGGCTCCGGCTCGATCGTTATTCTGAGCACGGCGATCCTCGGCATCTCGGTGGTCGCCAACCAGAATCCGACGAACGGCGGCCGGGACCAGGAGTCGGACACCGACTTCGCGGCCCGGATCAGGGCCACGTTCCTGGCGAACGACGCCGTCACCTTCCGTGGGATCAGGAGCCGCGCCCTCACGTTCACCAATGTGATCGACGCGCTCGTGGTCGGCGCCGGGGACCCGCTCATGGTCCGGGGCGGCGGCATCGGCGGGAAGGTTGACCTCTATATCCAGGCTGAGGCTGGGATCGACCGCGCGCAGGTCGACACCGTCCTGTTCTCCGGCGCGAACGTTGTGCTGGAGCACCAGCCGGTGCTCTCCATCTCCAGCGTGTTCAACGACACGACGAGCCTCCCGATCACGGCCGGGAACTACCTCCTGGTGACGGACGCCGGTGACCTCTCGGGGTCGACCTCGGCCCAGGACGCTCTGATGGTCATCGGCGGCGCGTCGCCGGGCGACACGCTGATCATCAACTACGTCAGCAACGGGCTACTGGAGGACATTCAGTTCTTCTTCGCTGAGGACGACGCGAACGCCGTCCCGTCCCGCGATTTCCTGACCCGGACCGCGACCCAGGTGCCGATCGACGTTGGCTGCACGGTGGTCCTCACGTCCGAAGCCGACTTCGGTCAGGTCGAGGCCGCGATCACCGACGCGGTGGCCGGATACATCGACAACCTGACTCTGGGCGCCGAGATCAAATACGCCCAGGTCTTCGACCTGGTCAAGGAGACGGTGGGCGTCGACGACGTGCGCCCGCTCGACCTCCTGGCCAGGCGCGGGGAGGCCACGGCCGCGACCGTGTTCCTCGCGCGCAACGAGTTCCCGCTGACCGGGACGATCACGGTGAAGCAGGCGAAATAACCATGGCGATCATCGACCTTAAAATCAATCTGCCCGAGCGCCAGAACGAGTTCTTCAACTCGATGGCCGGGCTCTTGCCCAAGCAGATTTTCAACGTGGACCCTGAGTTCATGATCCCGCGCATCGAGCCCGTGTCCATCAACGGGACGGTGGTGCCGCTCGCCACGGTCAAGGTGTTCATCAACGGGCTCGACCAGTCCCCGGTCCCGGACATCGTCGCCGATTCGCTCGGCGCCTGGTCCGCGAGCGTCCTGCTCACCCCTGGCCAGAACACTATCCAGGTCCAGTTCTTCCCCCCGGAGATTCAACAGCAGATCGACGATGCGTTCGCCCCCGGGTTCACGGAGCAGAATGTGCTCACCCATCCGACCCTGTTCTCGGCCTACGCGCTCGGCGCGCCGGTCGCGGACCTGGTCCTGGACGGCACCGACCTGTTCATTGGCGGCACGGCCGGGATGGGCACGAACCTGCTCGTGAAATACGACATCACGACCGGGATCGGCGTGTTCCGCGCCTACGGCACCGCGTCCCCCGCCTCGGGCCAAGCCCGGTTCATGGCCGTGGACTCCAACTGGCTCTACATCAGCCAGACGATGAGCGACGCCTCGATCAAGCTCAGCCGCTACGACAAGGCGCTCAGCGCGCGCACCGACCTGGCTTACGGCACGGTGCCCAACGCGCTGCACGCGGACGGCACGTTCCTGTGGGTCGTGCGCGACACGGGCAGCGACTCCAAGCTGTCCAAGGTCGACCCGGCAACGATGACGATCTCGGGCAGCGAGATCAGCATCAAGAACGGAGCGCTTTCCGAGCTTTTTATCAAGCACAACGCGATGGCCGACGACGGGACATACCTATACATCCCGACCTCGCGCCTTCTCGCTGGCGATAGTCCCGGAAACAGCATCACGGCCGGGTCACCGGACCTGGGCGCCAACCTCATATTCTGGTGGCTGCTCTTCCACCGCAAGATCAGGAAGTCGGACATGGCCGACATGGGCAACCTGACGACGTATTCGACCCAGAATTTCTCGGACGATGCGGACATGATCGCGAAGAACTCGCTGATCAAGACCGGCGGTTACTTCTACTCCCTGGCCCTGTGCAACCCGGGCAAGGTGATCAAGCTCCAGGAGGGCGTGGTCGACGGCCTGCCCGCGCTGGCGCCGATCGACGTGATCCCGCTGCCTTTTGACACGACGGCGAGCATGGACGCCCTGGTCCCGAAGATGGAATTGGGGCCGGACAGCCGCCTCTACGTCGTGGGGAACGGGGCCATGGCCAGGTTCACCCCGGGCTCAGCGTCCATCGAGTGGTTACCGCGCGGCGCGATCCGAATCGACGCGACGCTCAACGACGTGGCGGTGGTCGACGACATGATCACGACGCGCGCGGTAGCCGCCCCGATCGCGATCTTCGCGGACCGGGCCGACACGTTCACGATCGTGACCCCGGCCTCCGCCCCGTCCAACGTGCGCTGCCACTTCAACAACACGCACACGGGGATGGGCATCGGATGGGACCCGATGGCTGAGGCCACCGGTTTCATCGTCGAGCAAGCGGTCAACCTCGGCGCGTTCTCCGAGGTGAAGCGCGAGTATTTCGGCAACGGTTGCTTCGTCCAGAGCAGCTTGCTGCCCACGTTCCACTCTGGCGACGATCTGCGCTACCGGGTCAAGGCCTTCAACCAGGTCGGGACCTCGGTCGCGTCGGCCGAGGCCGTGTTCAGCGTCCCCTACCTGACGCCGCCTCTCGGGGACTGCACGAACCTGCTCCTGACCAGCGTCGTGGGCTCGAACGTGACCGTGCACTTCGACGACGGGGAGATCACGCTCGGCGGCCCGATCAACTCGACGACCAACCGGCCGCACGTCCTCTTCCTCTACAGGTCCCCGGACGGGCTGACAAACTGGACCCAGGTCGCGGCCCGCTCCATGATCCCGGACAACGTGCAGCCGGACGGGACGCCGGTGGGCGGAGCCTTCACCTATAACCCGAGCACGAGGGCCGACCAGCAGGTGACGATGGTCGACACCACGGCCACGGTCTACCCTTACTTCTACCGCGTGCGCGCCGAGCAGCGCGACGGCCCCAGCCTCAGCTTCCCGAGCTTCGTCTACGGCCCCGGCGCATACTCGAACGTGATCCAGGTGGACGCCCCGCCCGCGACCCCGACCGGCGTGTTCTGGGAAGCTGGCTGGGAGGGCGCGTTCATCGGCTGGACTCCTGGGGTCGGCGGCGGGATCGTCACCGGCTACACGGTCAAGAGGAGCACGGACAACAGCGTGAGCTACCCCGTGAGCTTCCCGCTCGGCAACGTGACGAGCTATCACGACACGACCGCGTTCGGAAACGCCCAGGTCCGCTACGACAAGATATTCGCCAGCGGCCCGGGCGGGAACTCCGCCGACTCGCCGATCCAGGGCGGCGCGTTCAGCCTGGCCCCGGTCTACCACGAGATCAAGGTCACGAACATCGGGAGCAGCGGCGGCCCGCTCCTGCTCGACGGCTCATTCGCCTACTACGTCTCGGGCGACGCGAGCAGCGTGAACGTGGTGATCACCAAGATCGACCTGTCCGACTCCTCGATCAGGACTCAGAACCTGTCGGTCTACATCCCGGTCGGGACGTTCACCACGGTTGGCGCCGCGATCATGATCGGCGGCTATATCCACATCCTGATCAAGGATCAGGGCGAGGCCAACTCCAGGATCATCAAGATCGACCCGTCGAACCTGACCCAGGTCGCGACACTGGCTCTGACCAGCGGGAACGGGAACCACAACCTGATCACGGACGGAACCAACTGCTGGGCGACCAACGGTCCGAACGGCTCGGTCAAGATCACCCAGTTCGACCCGAGCACGATGTCCAACGTCCTGACTGGAGCGTCGCTCGGCGCCGGTCTCAACGTGGGCGGAGGCACCGCGTTCGGCGCCGGGCTGTTCATCACGACCCACAACTTCAACACGGCCACGGACCAGGTGCACCGGATCAACCAGGCGACGCTCGCGATCGACCAGAGCGCCGCGACCAGCGCCGTAACCTTCCCCGACTACATGGTCAACGACGGATCGAACGTCTACTTCCACGGGACGAACGGGGCTCAGGGCAGGATCGAGAAGTTCTCGACCGGACCGCTCACGTTCGTCGCGAGCACGGCCGACCTCGGGTCCAACGGAGTCACGAGCCTTGTCTACGACAGCGGGAGCAGCGCCATCTACCTGGCCCACAGACAGACGGCGCTGGTCGGCGGCACATTCAACAGCATCATGAAGGTGAGCAACGCGCCCGCCTTCGTCTCGGCCATCTCTCAATCCCATTTCAACCAAGGACAGAAGGATGGGGCGAAGACGGATGGCACCTACGTCTACCTGTCGAACAACGGCGGCTACGTCGCCAGGGAACTGATCAGCGCGTTCTAAGAGGAATCTATGGCAACCCCACTCAGGAAGCTCAACGAAGTCGTGGCCGGACTGCTCAAGCCGCAGTCGTTCACCGCCAGTCTCGGGGCGGCGACCGACGACGCGGTGTGGGCCACGGCCGTGCCCAACATCAAAAACGGGAACACGATGCTCATCCTCCCGGGCCCGGCCACGAACCAGATCGTGAATAAGGCCAGTTCCATCGTGATGACCGTGCCGCTCGCCGGGTTCGTCGAGATCAAGGCTGCGGTCGACACCGCGATCACGAGCGTGACCTCGATCCCGCCCGGCGCGCGCAACGACGGGACGAACTACTTCTTCTCCGAGTTCATCACCTGGGGCGAGACCGTGGTGCTTCTCTCGGGAAGGTTTAACCACATCTACGTCGTCTACGACGTGTCGCAGGCCAACAACTTCGCCCTGGCCGTGATCTCGAACAACAGCGCGGCCGACCCGAGCCCCGCTCTGCTCTCGAACCTGGGCGTGACGGTCAGCGCGCGCCAAGCCATGTGCTTCGTCGACCCGACCGGGCTCGTCACGCTGCTCCAGACCTACCCGGCGATCTTCGGAACGGCGGTGAGCGTCGGTGCCGACGCGCCGACCGAGTTCGCTGACTGGGCTGGCGACTTCACCCCGACCCCGTCCAATGTGATCACCACGACCTTCACGTTCCCGGCCGGGACCGGGACCGGGGCCGTGGGCCAGTTGGCGGTCAAGCTCGGCGCGGACATCGTGGCCTTCCTCCCGATCTCGCCACAGTTGCTCAAGGACGCGGATGTGCCGGTCGTCTTCAAGTGGAACCTGATGGTCGGAGAACCCGGAGTGTTCCTGCCCTAATCCTATGTCCACACCCAGAAACCTGACGCCACAGACGCTCACGACCTCGAACGTGCTGCTCCAGGTCTACCTCCTGGCCGTCCAGATGGAGGACGCCCAGAGCGAGATCGACCGCGTGCGCCAGGACCGGAACATCGCGACGGCGCGCGGCGATACTCTCCAGGCAAACTGGGGCACGCTCCTGGAGGTGTCCTTCGACCCGAGCTTCACCGTCGACCAGTATCGGAACATCCTCCTCGGCCTGATCAAGGCCAGGATCGGGGCGCCCACGCGCCAGTCGATCAAGGACACGGTTCTCGCGTTCGCGCCCACGGCCCAGATCGTGATCCGCGACTACTTCAACGACTCGGGCAACTTTGTGGGCCCGGACCCGGCCACGTTCTTCACCCTTAACAGCACGGCGCCCGGCAACGTGTGGAACGGGGTGAACACCGTGTGGATGCCCGGACAGCTTCTACGCCAGTTGGGTTTCGACCAATACGGGTCCCAGGTCCAGGTCGTGAGCGTCGGGGACCCGGCGGACATCGAGTTCTTGCACTTCGTTCCTCAGGCATTGGAGTTCGTGCGCCCCGCGCACCAGTTCCTCGCCCTTACCTTTCAGCAGGAGATCGTGGGACCATGAGCGACATCAGACCTCGCCGCCTCGGAAATCTTTGGTCGCTGCACACCGACCAGACCGGAAACCCTAATGAGGTCGACACCTTCCAGGTGCTGACCGCCGCGACCATCACCGGCGTGACGAACGGCGGCACGAACTTGAGCATCGCGATCACGGACCCGAACGCGGGCGCCGACCTGTTCAAGTATACCTACATCGTTCAGCGCTCCTTCGACGGCTCTCCGTTCACCACGATCTACGAGCGCGAGGCGGGCGTGATCCTCGCGACGCTGGAGGACCAGGTGATGTTCGTCCTGAGCGCGACGGTCACGCTCCCGGACGGCAGCCAGGTGACCCTCAGCCCGTCGATCGCGACCTATGTCACGATGCCGGTGACCCCTGGATTCAACCCCGTAGTGGGCGCGACGCCCGCCTCCGTCCTGTTCGACACCGAGGTCCTGCGCCCGGACGGCCACAGCCAGGTGCTGCCCACGGGCACGATCATCATCCTGCCCGCAGGAACGAACTGGACTTCGGTCGCGACCCCGCTCGGCCACGACTACGCCTACAAGGTCCAGATCAAGAACAAGTTCATGACCACCGCGTTCTCGAACACGGACAACGCGGCTGTGGCCAGCGGGTTCACGGCCCAGACCCAGGCGGCGCCCACCAGGCTCAACAACGAGGTCACCATCTCGTGGGTCGATCCCAACGTCTACGCCACCGGCCAGAGGATCGAAATCTGGAAGGACGTGGACGGCTTCGGATTCTCGCTGCTCACGGTCCTGACCAAGACGGCGGCCCCGATGCCCACGTCCTACGTCGAGGCCTTCGACTTCCTGACCCTGGTCCCGGCCACCTACAGCTACAAGCTGAGGGCGGTCTCGACCGTGCCGCGCGACACCGGACCGTTCTCCAATACCCAGAGCATCGTCGTGAACTTCACGCTACTCCAGTTGACGGCCCTGACCGCGACCCCGGCGCTCGGCGACACGCAGATCAATCTGGCGTGGACCGACCCGAACCCGCCGCTCAACGAGGCGGGCGTCTACGTCGAGCGCGCGGTGACCTCCACCGGCCAGTTCCAGAGGATCGCGACGCTCGCGGCGGGCACCACGAGCTACAACGACGTGTTCCCCACGGTCCCGGGACAGACCTACGCCTACCGGGTGACGGCGTTCAACGCGCTGCACCCCGGCCCCTGGTCCGCGACCGCCCTGGCCACGACCAGCCTCCTGACCCCGGCGATCACGGCTCTCACCCAGCTTTCGGACGTGGGCGTTCGCGTCTTCTGGACCGACGCGAACGCCCACGCGACGGCCTACGAGGTGCAGCGCTCGATCAACGGCGGCGCGTTCTCCATCGTGGGAACTCCCGGCGGCGGAGACCGCCAGTTCGACGATCTCGTGGCCCTGTCGATAGGCGACACGGTCGCCTACAAGATCAGGGCGTCCAACGCCTTCGTCACCGGCGCGTTCTCCACGATCGTCAGCCTGATCATCGACAGGACGCTCGTCGCGTCCATCAACGTCACCCCCTCGTTCATCAGGTTCGGGGTCGTGAACGTGACGTGGACCGGTCTGAACAGCGGCAACCGGGGTGTCAACCTCTTCCGCTCGATCAACGGGGCGGCTCCCATCCAGATCGCGACGCTGCCCAAGGACGCGAGGAACTACGTCGACCAGTTCCAGACGATCCCGGGGCAGGTCTACGCCTATCAGGTCCAGGACTTCAACAACCAGGAGACGGGTCCGCTCTCCGCCTACGGAGTCACGAGCAGCCCGCTCGACGGACCGGTCAGCCTCCAGATTGCGGCAGTGATCCCGCCAAACCAAGTAACGCTCCAGTGGACGACCTTCACCCTTCCCCAGTCGACGAACGAGGACTATATCTCGATCGAGCGATCGTTTGCGGGCGGCGGGTTCTCGGAGATCGCGCGCGTGGCCTTCGGCCAGAGCCCCACGTTCGTCGCGTCGACGGCGGGCGGCGTGCCCGGAGCGATCGTCAGCTTCAGGGTCCGCAAGGTGAAGCAAGCATACACGATCTTCGGAACGGTCCCGGTCCCGACCAACCTCGGCGACTACTCGGAGACCGTGTCGACGGTCGCCGCCCTGTCCGTGCCCACGGCCGTGACCGTGACGCGCGCGGTCGCGGGCGTCAACCACATCGCGTGGACCGACACGAACACGTTGGCCACCGGGTTCAAGGTCTTCCGCCAGATCACGATGCCCGGCGGCGTGGCCAGCCCGCTGCTCCAGATCGCGACGATCAACGACGCGGCGGCCAGGTTCCACGACGACACGGTCGAGTCCACGGCCGGTGAAATCTTCACCTACGCGATCTTGGCGTTCAACGCCCAGACCTCGTCCATCTTCTCCGGCTACGGGACGCTCACTGCCAGGTTCAAGGCTCCGCGCATCGAGCTTGAGCAGCCGACGCGGAACATCGTGACTCTGACCTGGGCCACGACCATCGGGTCCGGCGCGGCCGGGGACAAGGTCCAGCTTCTGCGGAGCCTGAACGGGGCCCCGGCCACCGTTATCTTCCAGCAGAACTTCCCGTTCTTCTCCGGCTTCCTCTACAGCGACACGCCGGTCGCGGTCGGGGACGAAATCGTCTACTCCGCGCGCTACACGTCGGCGATCGAACTCGGGCCCACGTCTCAGCCCCAGTCGATCACCGTTGGCGACATCGTGAACACTCCGCTCGGCAACATCAAGCAGGTCCGCATCCATGGCGCGCGCAACAAGTTCGTGCAGCGCGACGTGTTCGCCGTGGGCCTGGGCGGCATCGCGAAGATCAGCTTCGATCTGGCCGGTGACCCGGTTGTCACGTCGAACACCAACCCGCCGGTGACCAACGCCTACTCGGGGATCGCCGGGGACCAGACGCGGCTCGTGGTTTTCACGGGCGCGACGCCCGGGACCGGGGACGCGGTGCTCGTCGACGCGACGAACCTCAGCGTCGTGACCTCAGTGCCAGACACGTCGAACGACCTCTACACCTACGGGGGCGGCGCCTTCACCTTCGGCCAGGCGCAGATCGACTACTACGCGGACATCGAGAGCGCTCCATACTTGGACGGGGCGACGGGCGACTACGCGGGCTGGGGGCTCGTCAACTTCACGCCGATCTTGAACATGAACGGTAACTTCCCGCTCCGGCTGGTCCCCTGGTCGTCGACGCTCACCGGTATCAACCTGTCCTCGGCCTACAACAGCGGGACGACCGGCGGCCAGACGACGGTCGCCACCCCGTTCTCCATCTCCACGATCCTGCCCCGGAGGCTGGAGAACCTGAACGGCGACTGCGCGTTCTGCGTCCAGACCGGAGTCAACGCGACGACCGTGTTCCGCGCCCAGCGGTTGCAGAACAGCTACTACAAGCTGATCGACATACCGGGCCGGGTCGTGGACATCGTGTCGGACGGAGTGGCCAAGCTCTTCGCGCTCACGCTGCGCGGGGAAATCTACCTGATCGACATGCAGTTTAACCCGACGAACCCGTCGTTCAATATCATCGGGCGCGTTCCTGGCACGCCGATCAACACGAACGGAGACCTCGTCGACTTGACCACCGACTTCATGTCCATGGAGTTGATGGCCAACCGTAAGATCGCGGTCGCGGTCGGGTCCCACACCAGCGTCCAGAAGCTGAGCGGCGGGTTCCAGAGCCAGAGCCGCATCTACATCTTCAGCGCGCCCGGCATCTTCACGACGACCGGGACGCTGACCCTGTCCAAGACCATCTCCTCGATCGAGAAGATCAGGGGCCTGGCCTTTGACGGGATGAAATACGTCTACGCTCTGTCCAACGACAACCAGTTCCGCCTCATTCGGTTCGACGCCGGATTCTAGGAGAAGAAGACCATGGCCGGATTGACCAATACGATCGAGATCACGAGAGCGGGCAGAAGCCTGATCTCCAAGCTGATGAAGGGCACCGCCCTGTCCGGGATCAGCCACGTCGCCGTCGGGCGCGGCGTGGGCGGCGCCTATTCCCCGTTCGGCACGAATAGCCGCGTGGGAAACAACTTCGAGATGACGATGGCCGGGACCGGACCGGTCGTGGTGCACAACGACTTCCCGGTCTATAACTTCACTGCGAACGGGGTGCCCAACTCCTTCTACTTCATCCAGCAGGCGAACCCGAACGTGGACCTGGCTCTGGCCTTCGGCCCGAACCCGACGGGCAGCGAAATCCTCCAACAGAACCACTTCAACCACCTGTTCCTTGTCCACACCGGGACCTCGGGCATCTACGGGATCGGTGACGTGCTCAACATCCCGACGGGGAGCCCCGTGCCCCCGGCGGCGCCCGCCGACTATATCATCTACATCGGCTACGTCGAGTGCGACACCACGGTCAAGACGTTCATGAACGTGGCGCGCATGTATGACGAACTCGGACGGACGACGAACGTGACCGTCGACTTCCTGGGCGACCGGGCGATCAACGGGATCACGACCCTGGAGTTCTTGCAGCCGAACCTGCTGGACATCAGCACGGAGCCCAACCCGTCGGTCCTCGTCCGCGCGCCGTTCTCGCTCGGCGTCAACGACACGATCCGCGAGATCGCGGTGCTGGGCGACAACGGAAACGACATTCTGGCCTGGGGACGACTGATCCCGGGCACGGCGATCACTCCCGGTCAGGGCATTTTCGTCCGCTGGGCACTCGGATTCTAAGGAGACATGACTATGACCCTCAGCAGAAGGACGTTCGTCGAAGGCAAGCGCTACGAGACGGTGCTGTTCCAGGAGAACACGCACCCCGGCGACTTCGAGATGGTGGAGTTTCAGGACTACCAGAACCGCGAGCGCGAGGCTCTGGCCCAGAACCTGTTGATCGACGGGTTCTTCGGCGACTCGTTCAAGGTCGTGGGCTCCGGGCTCTCGAACGCGGTGAACGTCACCCCCTCAGGCTCCGGCGGCTACTCCATGGGCAGGCGCCTGATCCTGCCGGACACTCTTCACCCTCTGGTCCTCGGCCAGTTCGTCTACAACATGGCGATCGCCACGCCGACGACCAACCGCACTGACCTCGTCTACCTGGACATCTTCATGGAGACGGTGAACGCGACGATGGACCCCGACATCCAGGACCCGGTTCTCGGCCCGAGCGCGCTGCGCGAGCGCATCCGCTACAACTTCGCGGTGAGCCAGAACGCGACGAGCACCACGGTCCCAACGCTGCCCGTGGGCCACGTCGGCCTACCGCTGGCGATGATCACCCGCCGCGCGTCGGACCCGGCGATCAACGCGGAGGACGTGCTGGACGTGCGCCCGCTCGCCGCGCTCAACCCACAGTTCAAGCCCGCGAACACGCTGATCGTATCGCCCGTGGGTGGAGACTTCAACGACCCGGTGGCCGCGATCAACAGCCTCATCGGCCAGACCGGGGTCAACGATCGGTGGACGATCCTGGTCATGCCCGGAATCTACACGATCACCACGCCGCTCGCGTTCAACGACCCCTACGTCAGCCTGGTGGGCGTCGACCCCGAGTCGTGCGTGATCCAGGGGTCGTTCTCCGGCCTCTCGGCCGCGAGGATCGGCGTCGACCACATCACGATCAAGAACCTGACCCTGGACTACGTCTCGGGCAGCGGATCGCACTCGACGACCGTGTTCATGACCGGAGACTTCATCGCGACGCTTGAGAACCTGATCCTGGCCCCGTTCTACTACGCGGAGAACGCGGTCAACGCCTTCTCCGGGATCAGCACGCTGCTCGGCGGCACGGTCACGATCCGCAACTGCGTGGTCTACGCCCAGAACTCCAGCACCGTGGCGTCGCTCGAAGTCGGAGCCTCTGCGGTAGTCGACGTGATCAACTGCCAGTTCACGGCGGCGACCACCGACGCGATGAGCGTGGCGAACGGCGCGATCCTGACCATGACCAAGTGCTCGTTCGTCAGCACCCGCTCGCTGATCGTCTCGTCCGGCGCGATGACCGCTGTCGACTGCTCGTGGACGAACGCCGTGCTCAAGGCGTTCCCCGTCACCGGCGACCCGGTCATGACCTTGACCACGGGCGTGATCAACACGATGGTCAACTGCCAGGTCCTGGGCCTGGGCGCGGCCGGGAGCAAGGTGGACACCACCCTGCTCTGGACCAACGTCTACTGCGGCTCTCAGTTCAGCACGAGCGGCGGTGGCACGTCCGTGTTCGACAACGTGGACTTCGCCAACGGCCTGGACATCAACGGGACCGCGTCCAGGCTCATCAACTGCCGGTTCGGCGGCGCGGCGGGCTGGGCGATCGGCGGGAGCAACGGCGAGTCGCTGATCATCCGGGGAACCGTCACCCCGCTGGTCAAGGACTGCAAGTTCGACTCGTCGAAGGCCATCCTGGTCCTCGGCGGGACGCCGACGATCGTCCACTGCCGCTTCTACGCGAACAACGGCGGCGCTCGGGTGATCAACGTCCTTAGCTCGTCGACCGACGTGGTGGTCACCGGCTGCTCGTTCAAGCTCGACGCGAGTTGGGCCCTGTCCTCCCCGATCTTCATCGGGGCGAGCGGGGGCAGCGCGCGCTTCACCTTCACCCAGAACCACGTCGAGGGATCGGCCGCCGGGCAGCCGGACTACGTCCTTCGGGGCTCGTCCGGGACCGGCGCCGACCTGTTCGCCGGGGCCAACACGAGCACGGCTGGCGCGCTGCGCGAGCCCACGACGATCACTGTGTTCACGAACATCGCGCAGAACCCGTAAGGAGAGGGCCATGGACATCGGGAAGATGATCGAGACGGGCAAGAACGTGTTCAAGCTGCTGACCGGGAAGTCCGAAGAGGGATACATCCCTCAGAAGACCCCCGTGGTCGGGAGCCACGCCATGCCCGCCGCGCCCACGGCCCAGGACCCGGCTCTGCCCAGGGCGGATGTCGACCTGTCGCCGCATTTCGGGCTCTTCGAGTTGACGAAGACGAACAACGCGGCGCTCCAGTCCAAGAACCGGTTCCTGACCGACGCCCAGTTGAAGAAGGCCCGGGAGCTTGCCGCGCTCATGGAGCAGATCAGGACGATCATGGGCTGCGCGATCGACGTGCACAGCGGCTACCGGTGCCCGGACCTCAACGCTGCGACGGCCAAGGCCGCGACCAAGAGCCAGCACATGTTGTTCGAGGCCTGTGACTGGTCACCGGCCGGGCCCGACACCGTGGAGTCGATCGAGGCCGCGTTCCAGAAGGTGCTGGCCGCCGCGAAGCGCGGAGAGATCAAGTTCGGCCAGTTGATCGTGGAGCAGGCCAATCGCGGCTACTCCAAGTCGATCTGGATTCACGTCAGCCTGGGCCGCCCTTACCGGGACCCGGCGCGCTGCGGCGAGGTCCTGCGGATGGTGGAGAAGGACGGGGAACAGGTCTACACCCTGATCGAGAGGCTGGCATGAGCGAGCAGACGAGGCAGAGGCTGGCCAGCGCCCGCGCCTGGTGCGTCAAGGAGGGCGGAGACTACATCCAGAACCTGGTGCGCGACCTCAAGTCGCTGCGCTCGATCTGGTGCTACGTCATCCTCGCGCTCTACACCTGGATCGCCTGCTACATGACGCTCTACCACGCGGACACCTGCGGCGTGGCCGTGATCTACGCGACGGCCGGGCTCGCGGGCACCGCGTTCACCGGCTACGTCATCGCGTCGAACTCCGAGAAGAAGATGGCAAACCAGTTCCCGGCCTACTCGGCGCCAGGCGCCGTGCCCAAGGTCGGGGACAAGATGGGACCGGAGGCGGACAATGGATGACCTGCTGAGGAAGATCGAGCGGATCGCGTTGGCCGCCGCGCTGATCGCCGCCGCGTTCTACGCCCACATGTTCAACGGGGAGCGCGCGCTCCGCGAGCAGCGCGAGATCGCGGAGAAGGGCCTGCCGCCCGGGGTCCTCGCCCAATACGTCCTGGAGAATCGCAAGCTCACCGAGATGGTGAGGAACGCCCAGGGCAAGACCGAGGTCCGCGTCCGCTACGTCCCGGACGAGGCCAAGGTCACGGTCTTGACCAAGGAGCGGAACGAGGCGATCGCCCAATATCAGGCGCTCCTGGAGAAGCTGAAGAACGCGAAGACCCCGGACGAGGTCAAGCGGATCGAGGACCAGTTGAAGACCGTGTCCGACGGACTGAACAAGCCGCCGGAGGTGATCTTCCGCGACTGGGGTCTGACCTCGCGCTTCGGCTACGGCCTGGCGTTCAGCCCCGGGCACAAGCTGGACCTCTACGTCCGCGACGGGATGAAGCTCAGCGTTCCAATCAGCCCGCAACTCGACTGGAAGTGGGGCTACTGGGGCCGCTACTCAGGCCTGATCCAGGCGAACATGTTCTATGTCGGACCGGAGTTCACGAGGCACATCGACGACGTGACGCCGCGCTGGCTGCACATGAACAACATGGAGTTCGGCGTGAGCGGGGGCAAGGAATGGAAAGGCGGTTGGGCCGTGGGCACCAACCTGCGAAGCAACTTCTAGGAGACGAAAATCCTCATGGATAACATCAAAGGCAAGAAAATTCTGCTCGACCCGATGGGCGGGCTCTACAACGACGAGCGCATCCGCGAATGGCGCTACCAGAAGAAGCCGGTGGCCGGAATCCCCGGCGACATCATCACGTCGGAGGTCGCAGCCGCGTCCTACGACATCCTGCGCGTGGTGGGCGCCGACGTGTTCGCCACCCGCTGCCTGCGCCGCTCGACCCAGGAGGTCGGCGAGTCGCGGCAGCCACTGTTCCACGAGAGCGCCGGGCAATACCTTCGCTACTGCCGCGTGCGGCCGTCGCTACGCGAGGACAAGAACAGTGAGCATCTGCCGCCGCGCATCTGGAACGACGGGCAGACGAGCCTGGAGCGCGACGCCCAGGCCCGCATCAACTTCGCCAAGCACATCGGGGCCGAACTCCTGATCGCCATCGACCTGACGAACTACGCGACGGACGAGGGCCTTGAGGTCAGGCACAACGGTGTGGGCGAGGCCCAGGACCTGGCGGAGAGCGTGATCCGCGAGGTGGCGAAGCGAACGCGGCGCAAGCCCAGGCCGGTTGGCCCGCTGCTCGACGAGGAGAAGATTTACTCCGGGCTCGCGATCCCCGCGCTGGTCCTTAACTGCGGCTCGACCTTCGATCCGTTCACCGTCCGGCTCCTGAAGCAGGTCTGGTATCGGGAATACATCAGCCTCGGCATCTTCGCGGGCATCTGGAAGCACTACGTCGAGCCGGTCGACGCGATTGCGCGCTAATTGCACGGGAATTGCTGAATCGGAGCAATCCAAATTCAGCAATCAGGCAAATAAGATCAGCGCACTGATCTTATTTGGTGAATAAATTCATGAATGAATAGGCCATATTCACGGCCTGAATGATTACGGCGATTCTCCGTCGGAGATCGCGCATAAACTGACTGACGGAGGTGAATATGTCCACTCCCTTATTCATGCTTGAGGACCTGAGGAAGGCGCGTTACTACCTGCGGCGCTACGCTGGCGATTCCAAATGCCCGGGCAGGCTCGGTTACCACAACGCGATGAGCGGCCAGATCGCGGAGACCGAAGAGGACCCGACCAAGGACTGGACCGGGTCCCGGCCGCCCGAGGTGGACACGGCGGACCCGCGCTGGCCCGCGCGCTGCGAGTGCGGCTACGAGTTCGCCGAGGTGGACAACCGCCAGGTCTTCGCCCACGGCGTCTACCGGCGCCAGGACACCGGCGAGATCATGACGTGGGAGGACGCGCCGGGCGGGGCGGTCCGGGACGCCACCTGGTGGCCGGACAAGGGCCAGGACGGCCACGGCTGGGTGATCAAGCTGCCGACCGGCGAGGAGTGGATGACCGAGGGCAAGGCCGGGAACTGCCAGTGCCCGCCGAGCCCTGAGCACCGCTGTTGGTCGCGGTCCGGGCCCGTGCTCAAGCTCACGGTCAGCCCGTCGATCGCCACGCCCAAGTGGCACGGCTGGCTGCGGGACGGGGTCTTGACCTCCTGCTGACGACCTGCTATCCTCTGGGCAACACACCCGCCCTGCGCCCCGGACTCGCGGTCGATCGACCCGGGGGCACACTGGGCGGGTTTTCTTTTGTATCAGGCGTGAGACACTTCGACCGCGAGCGTATCACTTCCCGCCGATTCTGATACACGACGGGCCACCACGCGCTCCAGACCCCGGGCCTGGCGCTCCGCCTTGCGCTGGGCGGTCTGCAACCGCTTGATCCTGGTGCCCAGGGCCTTGACCCTGGCCCGCGCGCGCTCCAGGCGCCACTCCGGTGTCTTCTTCCGCTCCTTGAGCGCCAGGCGCCTGTCCACGGCCCTCTGCGCGGCGGCCTGGGCCTTCTGGGCCCGGACGTGGCCCTTCCTGACCTGGGCGAAGCGCGCGGCCTCCTCCGCCCTGATCTGGGCGAAGATCGGCGGCAGGTAGCGCATAGCCCTGGTCTCAATCGCGAGCTTGATCATGCACTTCTTGAAGGTCGCGCGGTGCCCGTTCCCCTCCAGGTGAATCCAGTCGTAGACGTGCGCGATCTCGTGCAGGATCAGGCCGAGAGAGCAGCTATGCCTCCAGGACGGGAGCCTGATCCGCCGCTGCATGACGAACGCCCGGCCGCCGCCGCGCGTGTCCAGGTCGACGCGCAGGTCCTTGATCCCGAAGCGCTTGGCCAGGTCGACGGCCACGCGGCGCCGGTGCTCATACGCGATCTTCACCGCGTAGTGCCACTTGAACTGACGATGCTCCCAGGCATAGACCTTGTCAGCACCCATGGGCTACCTCTTGAGATCGCGAGACAGGCTCGCGATCTTGGCGGGCAGGTCGATGTCCACGACCATCACGGTCTTGCGTCGGTCGGCCTTCGCGATCCGCAGGTGCTTCTCCATGAGGATCATCACCTCGCGGTCGAGCGCGTCGATGTAGGACTTCGACACCTTCATCCCGCGCTCGTTGATGAACCGCCGGACCTTGGATTTCTGAACGTAGAGTAGTCGAGCCATTCTGTCCTCCTGTTGATACTGTAGTATGAACATCTACCACAAGTATAACAGATGACCATTTTCAGAATGACCGAAAACGGGCTGTTTTCGACATGCTCAACCCAATTCCTCGTCGAGAAAATTTTTTACTTTCTTTTTACTTGACAGGTTTACGATGGGCTAGGTGGCAAAACGAAGGCCTCGATCATCGTCGATCGAGGCCTTTTTCCTCACTTTTGGTCACGAGATCGCAGGGAGCAACCCGGGCCGATGAGGAAGCAGATTATACCAGAATCAGGAGAACTTCCCCTGCTGCTGCTGATAGAACGCGATCACGACGCGCGCGCGATCCTCGGGCCAGCGCAGCGTGTGGTTCTTGCCGTGCCGGTCCGGCTTCGGGATGCGCTTGTCCTTGATCAGCCGGAAGAAGTAGGTCTTCGTCCAGCCGGTGAGGATCGACATGTCGTTGATCGTGAAGCCGAGTTCCTTGCGCTCCTTGATCTTGGCGTCGAACTCTTCGCGATAGGCGAGATCGAGCTTCGCGGCGTGCCGGGCCATCTCAGCCTGGCTGATGGGTTTGGTCGTGGTCTGCATAGGCTTTCCTCCAAATTTTGATTCACCGAACCAGGGTCGCTTCGCCCCGTGCTTCTTGATCCTGGCGATGATCTTGCGAACCGCCTGATACGTCCCTGCGCTCATGCTCATCCCTGGGCCGGTGCTTCCTTCTGCTGATCCTGCTCGATCAGGTAGACCTGCCCCTCATTGTCGTTGATCACGAGCACGGCATACTGGTTGAACGAGGAGCGGATCGAGTCGGCCACCGCGTCCAGGACATCGGAGTCCACGCCCCTGATCTCGACGGCGAACGATTGCTCATTGAACAGGGTCATGCGCCCGGTCTGCGGGTCCTTCCCGTGATAGCGGCCCTGGAATAGGTTACCCATCGAGTAGGCGGGGATCACACGATCCTCCTCGCCCATCTCCGGCGCCCGGAGCTTCTGCTCCACGGTGTCGATCGCGTTCTCGACCTTGGTCGAGCGCGTGAAGTAGCGCTGGACCAGGCTGTCGATCAGGGCGCGGACCCGGCCCATGAACCCGGCGTCCGACTGCACGTTCACGTCGGCCGACACCACGATGGTCCCGCCGCTCTTGAGCACGGTCTTCCTGAATGGGCCCGCGACCTTCTCCAGGGCGTTGATCGACAAGGCCCAGGCGCGGGCCTGGACCGCCGTCGCCTGCCGGAACTCGATCTGGCCGTCCGGGCCCCGGCGCCCGATGAACCGGGCGTGGACCAGCGGGTGCTGGGCGCCGGTCAGCAGGTCGAAGCCGCTGACGCGCAGAGCCATGAGCCCCTTGCTCCCGGCGGTGCTCGCCAGGTAGCGGTTCTTGTCCCCCTGAGCCGGGCTGCTGAGCAGGCCCGCGCGTTCGGAGCCCTCGCGCCGTCGCTTCCAGAAGTCGAAAAGTCCCATGGTCATCACCTCTTGACAAAGATTCTACAAATTAGCTCACGGGGTCAACGGGCTCTTGTCGTTTCTGACCTCGGCCAAGAGCAAGCTCTGCCGGATCAGTTCGTCCCCAGACTTGTTCACGGTCAGGGTCGTGGGCGTCGTCTCCTCGGGCGTGCGCGTCCCCTTGTGCCGGGAGACGTATCCGAGTTCGACCAGCAGATCGACGAACGGCCTCTCGTAGTCGAAGAGGCTCAGGTAGGCGTTGCGCTCGTGGATATGGCCGCCGCCCGTGTGCATCACGACCTTGGACATCCCGTAGGTCGGGGAGCCGACGGTCATCTTGGTGCCCGCCGGGTCCAAGGACCAGGCGCGCAGCGTCTTGAGCGTGCGGACGACGCGCGGGTTGGTGATCACCGGATGGGTCAGGCACTCGCCGCTGTCGCCAGCCACGATGTGGTAGTCGCACTGATACCAGTCCTTGTTCTCCTTCATCGTCTTCACGCACTTCGGGCACATCGGAGTCCCGGTCTTGGTCGCCATGGTCTTAGCCTCTCTTGAGCAGCGTGCAGTGCGACGCGAGGACGACGCCCGACTTGCCCTCGATCTTGAGCATCGGCTCCTTCGACGAGGGGATGCCCTCGGGGTGGACGCTCCTGATCTTGCCGACGTGTTGGAACTCGGTGTCCTTGAGCGACGATTTGTAGCCGACCTCGTCGTTGATCTGGAACCCGGCGGCCGAGGTCTCGGAGATCGGCGGCTTGGTGGTCTCGGGCTCCTTCTTCGGCAGCGGCTTGAGCTTGGGCTTGGCCGCGCGCTCCTCCTCGGTCTCCCACGCGATGGGCTTGAACACGCGCTGGCCGCGCATCTCCGACTTGACGAAGACGTAGACGCCCTTGCCCAGGTCGCCGAGCAGGCCGTATACCTTCCAGTCGCAGACTTTGTCGCTGTCCACGAGCTTGGCCTTCTTCCCCTTGCCCTTGGTCACCTTCATCTTGATGCCGGAGTCGCAGGCGTAGGGATCGCGCGACGCGCCGTCGCAGGCCGGGCAGCGGAATCCGAACCCGGCGACGGACTTGTGCAGGTCCTCGACCACGTCGAACACTTTGACCCGCTCGCCCTCGATCAGCGGGAGGTTAGCGTCCTGGTAGTAGTTCATATACCAGTAGTCGCGCAGCTTCTCCCACGAGTTCAGGATGTCGACCTGGGACAGGCCGGTCTTCTCAGCATAGTGCTTCGCGCGGTCCAGGACCCAGGCGAGCTTAGCGTTGTAGTCGTGGAAGCCGGGCGACTGTTTGTGATCGTGCTCCACTGACTCCAGCAGCTTCTTGTAGCCGTCGGAGTTCGCGATCTCTTCCGACACGATCGGCAGCGGCGTCAAGGTTCTGGTCATCAGATTTTCTCCCACGGCAAAAGTTCGAGGTGCTTCTTCAGGAACATGCGCTGAACCGGCCCGCCCGGCAGCGAGATGACCGTGACCATCGGAAGCTCTGGAACCTGCTTCATGATCTCGGTGATCTCCAACTGCGCGGGCGAGCCGTCGAGCATCAGGCCCCCGCCTTCTTCGCGGCCTTGGCCTTGTTCGCCTTGCGGAGCGCGGCCTTCACCCGCTTCTTGTTCTCGGGCTTCTGGGTCCAGTGCAGGACGCCCGGCGGGCGCCCGGCGCCACCCCCGCCGCTCCTCTTCTTGGCCTTGTAGATGATCCGCGTGGCGCCGAGGCCCAGGTCCTTCTGCACCTGGTTCACGATCTCCTCGGCCGCCGCGCGGAGCACTCCGTCCATCGCCGTGTTCCTAACCAGGGCGGTAGACCCGTGCAGCTTGGTCTCAACCTCCTTGATCATGCTCACGACCGACTCGGGGTGGTGGCTGGCGAGCCTCCACTGGACCTTGCCGATCGCGTCCTCTTTACGTCGTGCGAAGATACGCTCCGCTGTCGTGGTCATCTCTACTCTCCTCGGCCGCGATGGCGGGCCGGAACGGCGTCTATCATGTCGGGTGTGGCTGGTGCGGCCAAAAGCTCTGCCATAGTCCTGGGCGTGAAGTCGCGCACGTCGACCCCCACGTTGATCACGTCCATGCCCTGGCGCATGTAGTTGGTCTGGCGCGCCCAGTGCTGGTGGACGTGTCCGCAGATCACGTTCCCGTGCCCGGTCCCCGCCGCGTCCGCCGGGTTGTGGATCAGGAGCCAGCGGCGCCCGCCGTCGTCGCGCTCCATCGAGTTGCAGGAGGCCTGAAACCCGATCGCCTTCAGGTTCTCGTGCCCGCGATCGTGGTTGCCGCGCACGATGATCTTCTGGCCGTTGAGGCGCACGATGATAGCGCGCTGCTTCTCGACGGAGCCGAACGCGAAGTCCCCGAGGTAGTAGACCACGTCGTCGGGCCCGACCACCGAGTTCCAGCGCTGGATCATCCCCTCGTTCATCTCCTCGATCGTGTTCCACGGGCGCGGGCAATACTTGAGGATGTTCTTGTGGAAGAAGTGGTGGTCCGACGAGTAGAAGATGTTCATGACTCATCTCTGAACGCGGCGAGCTTCGCGTCGATCAGCGGCTGGTAGACCTCGCGCGGGATCATGATCTTGTCCCGATAGGTGATCGCGCTCTCCGCCAGCCTCCAGTCGAACGAGCCAGTGGCGTTGTTCACGGCCATGCACGCGCGGCACCGGTGGCGCCACTCGCTGTGTCCGTCCTTCTTCCGCTTGTCCTTGGCGTTCGGAGTCGTCCAGGAGACGTGGAAGTGCGTCTCCTTGCCCCCGGCCTCCATCGCCCCGTGCACCGAGCACATGGTCCAGATGATGCTCACCCACTTCATGGCCTCCAGGCTCTGCGGGTCCGCGCTGTAACACCGGGCGCAGCGCCCGCGCCCGTCCAGCGCGTAGTCACAGGACGCGCAGGCCTTCTTCGGATTAAACCCGCAGGAGTAGCACTTGTCGTTCTTGTTGAACGACGAGGAGCCGCAGGCCGGGCAGGTGTCGACGATTTGGAGGACCATTAGAGCCCAGCCCCCTTCAACTCGGCCTTGATCTTCTGCCACTGCTCGTCAGGGTAGCCGAGGAGCCTGTTAGGGTCCCGCTTCCACCCGTGCTTGGCCGCGACCTCATCGACCAGGGCCCGGCGCTTGGCCACGCGCTCCTTGCGCTCGGCCTCCGCCCTCTCCTCAGCCGCGATCTCGGCCGAGACCTCGCGCTGGATCGCATAGAGGTCGAGACCCGCCATCTTCGCCAGGTGGTTCAGGTAGCCGAGGACGGTGCGCGCGTCCTCCTTGCCCAACAGGTTGTAGAGGTAGGACTCGGAGTAGAACGGGGCGTCCTCGTCCCCCTTGGAGTAGTAGCCACTGCTCTTGAACCCGCGCAGCGGTCCGCCCTCCAGCTTCAGGCGCAGCAGCTTCTTGAACGTGGCCTTCATGTCCTCTGGCGTCGTGACGTATTCGGAGGAGATGATGATCGCGTCCTGGGGCAGCGTCCGGTCGACCTGCTGGGTGTCGTATTGCAGGTTGGGGTGGAAGTCGCCGGGGTCCTGGCCCTCGGGCGTCGCGAGCGGAACTTCGATCACGAGTCTCATTCGCATGGCTATTCTCCGTCCTTCTTCGGCGTGTCCAGGCCAAGCAGGTTCACGGCCTGGCCCTGGAGCGCCTTGAGCCCGGTCTTCTGTATCGCGTTGTTGATGAACCCCTCGACCTCGGTCTTGGCCTCGGCCACGATCCCGGTCATGCTCTCGTTGAATTGGTCGAGGAGGAACCCGCTGCTGTCCTGCATCCTGTGGACCAGCTTGGTCGTCAACTCCTTGATCCGCTCCTTCTCCGCGACGGTGAGTGCGCCCTTCTTCGACGTGATCGCGTCGACCTCATCGGTGATCGTGTTCATCTGCTTCTTCCACGCCTCAAGGCGCTCGTGGAACGTGTCCCTGATCTTGATCGCCTCGACCTTGGACTCGGGAAGCTCCGGCATCCGCTTGTGCTGGATGTGTCGGATCGTGACCGGGACGCCTTGGCCCTGGTTCAGCGTCGAGATCAGAGAGGCGAACTGGGCCTCGGTCATCTCGACCTGGATGATCTCCTTGTCGTCGTAGTAGTGGTCGGAGCCAAGGCTGTGCTGGACGCGGCAGTTGCTGATCGTGAGCGTGATCGCCCCAAGGCTGTCGATGCTGCTGCCGAACAGGCGGCGCTGGCGCTTCGACCCGCCTCCGAAGGTCACGCGGTTGAAGTGGGCGAGCCCGAACGCAGGGTGCGACTCCATCTCTCCTTCGAGATCGTCTTTGTTGCTCACTTGGATTTCTCCGCTTCCTCGATGTAGGCGTCGTTCACGCCCTGGAACCCGGTGGTCTTCAGGCTGATGCCCATGATCTGACCGGAGATCGCCTCGGGGTAGCGCGTGTCGTATTCGCGCTCGTAGTAGCCCTTTCCGCTCGCCTTCATCCTGACGGTCACCGTGTAAATGGGGAGCGACATGATCTGCTTGTGCGTCTTCGTCATGATGTCCTGGCTGATCTTGCGCTCCTGGCGCATCTCCTGGACCGCGATCTCCAGGATATTGGTCACGGTCGGGACCGGCGAACCCTCTTTGATCCGGGCCAGGCACTTCTTGCACGTCACCTGCTTGTCCTTGTTGTGGTTGACGTAGAAGATGCAGCCGGTCGTGACCTTGACCACCTTGGACAGGCCGCACCAGGTCCAGCGGGCGCCGAGCACTCCGAGATGAACGTCCTCGTTCAGGAGGTTCGCCGCGACCGTGGCCTTGCTATCCAGGACGCGGGTGATCTCGTGCTCCAGGCTCGTCCTCAACTCCAGGATCACCGTTTTCTTCTTCATTTGGGCTCCCAAATCAGCTTCCAGTCCTTCTCGGTGTGCGCGAACTGCTCGTCCTTGACCCCGGCCCAGATGCCGATCTTGGTCGCCACCTTGTTCCCGAGGGTGCCGCCGCCGGACCAGTGGTCGCGGAAGTTGCTCAGGTTCTCGTTGCAGCCCAGGACCTCGTTCAGGGTCTCAACCGCCTTCTTCGCGGACGGCGCCGCGATCAGGATGCGAATACCGCGATGGCGGTCCTCTTCCTTGCGCTTGGGCATCAGCTTCTTGGCCGTCGCCCCGTAGATGATCCCGGACCAGACGCTGAACTTGTGGGCCTTACCCGCGCGCGCCTCGATGATCCGTGAGATGTCGTAGGCCGCGCGGATGCGCGTGCCCTCGTCCCGGGACAGGACCCAGGGGTCGTGCTTGGCTTTGGCCTGGTCCAGGACGTAGACCTCGATCGCGGCCTGGGCCAAAATCATGAACGGGAGATCATTTTTCCTTCCGGTGAGGATTTTATAGTTGCTCATCACGCGCTTGGCGACCTCGGCCGCTATCCGGTTGGCCTCCTGCTCGAAATTCAAGTCCAGGCGCTCGTCGATCTCGTCGCGTTTGCACGACTGGTAGTCGGCGAGCACGATCAACACCTGGTCCTTCACCCGCATCATCATGTCGGCAGTCATTGGGTTCTCCGCTTGGTCACAAACCTGCACCACCGGTCGTGCCCCACGCCCTTGGCCCAGCCGCAGGACGAGCAGGCGACGGCCGGGGTCCCGAACTCTGAGCGCTTCCACGTCACCTTGCGCGTGGCTGTGAACTCCGGGGTCGCGGCCCCGAGCAGGCGCCGGGCGCCGACCGTCTTGCCCCAGGGCGTGCCGGTCTTCATGGCTTGATCCCCAGGCGATCCATGCGCTCAAAGTGGCGCTTGACCGCCGCGCTCTCCGGGCTGCAACGCAGGCACTCCCAGCAACAGCGGGAGCCGCAGATCGGGATGCAGCGGTGGCTACCCACGCGGCAGAGGAAGGCGTCCCAGCGCGGGTTCAGGCGCCAGCGGATCGGGAACGCGAAGCGAAGCTGCTCCAGGAACAGGCAGATCGGGACCATGGCCATGGCCGTGAACAGGATGCGGATCGTCCAGTCGGGCTGAGTCCAGGCGGCGCCCAGAAGGAAGGAGACCGGGACCAGGGCGGCGCCGATGAACCAGATCACCAGGCCTCCAGCAGCTTGGCCACGCCTTCGAGCCCGGCCTTCGGGTAACTGATCTCGACCTTGCTGATCTGGCCTGAGGGCGAGATGTCGATGCTCACCGACGGCTTTGTATTGTGACTGATCAGAGAGATGTGCATGTCCCCGTGCGAGCCGGTGTAGACCGAGCGGTCGTATCCGGGGAACAGCCTCGGGATCGTCTTCTCCAGCGTCACCTTGAAGTTGGCCTTCTCGCGCTCCGACTTCTTCACCGCGCGCCGGTAGGAGATCGAGTCGGTGATCGCCTTCTTTACCGCCGCCAGGTTGTCGATCTTGAGCAGGACGGTGTTGCTCCCGCGCCCCGGGTGGTAGTTGCGCTCGACGCGCAGCTTGAACCCGCCGTATGAGCCCCAGGACTTCGGCTCCTTGAACGGGGTGACCTTGACCGTGACGCCGGACATGGAATGGTAGAACTGGTCCCAGTAGGGGCCGGTCCCGTCGCCATTGAAGTTGAGCTTCTTCATGTCGGGGAGCAGCGCCTCAACCTGTTTCTTCAACTCCTCGTTCAACTTGTCCTTGCTGAAAGCCATCAGTGAATCCTCCGCTCGGCCATCACGGCCATCTCCAGATCGTCGCGCTCCGGCCCCTCGGTCATCACGCGCAGCGCGGCCTCGGCCGCCGCCAGCAGGCTGGGCTGGCGCTCGCCGCCCATGATCCCGACCGCGAGCCCGACGCCACGCTCCGGCGCCTCGCGCACGATCGGCAGGTCGGGGAGCGATCCGGGGACCGGCAGGCCCAGGTGGATAAAATCGAAGGTCGCCAGCAGGTTGCGGGGCTGGCAGCAGCCCTTGGTCCCGCGCGCGTCCAGGTAATAGAGATAGGAGCCGAACTGGCTGACGGCGAAAGAGTGGCGGTAGAACCGGGTTCCCTTCATCACCGGGGTCAGGCCCATGGCGCGCTGGACCGCGATGAAGTCCAGGGCCTCGTCCGCCGTCTGGATCGGGGCGTCGATCACTTCAGGGCCTCCCGGAGCTTGGCCTTCTCATCGTCGGTCAGGTGGATCGCGGCGAACACGCCGTGGTCGCCGACCGACAGGACGGTCTTCCCGTCGCGCGCGTAGACCGTGAGGCCGCGATCCACGGGCTCCTTGTTCAGGCCGCCGATGTCCAGCAGCAGGGTGCCGATGTCCATGTTAGGCCACCGCCGCGAGAGAATTGAGACCGAGAACTTCGATCTTGTCCCAGCCGAAGGAGGCGCAGACCATGACCTCGCCCTGGGCCAAGTCAACGATCACGTCGCTCGTCGACATGGAGGTGTGGCCGACCTTGCGGATCAGAAGCTCCTGCATCATGCGCGCCGCGTTCGAGTCGGCGGCCGAGGACGCGGGCTTCACCGGGTCCGCGCCCAGGCCGCCGCCGCCGTCCTGAAGGAGGGAGAACACCGCGTCCGCCGACTCCGCCTTGTAGGTGCCGACGTAGGTGTAGTGCTCGTGGAACTCCGCCATCGTCATCTTCTTGCTCTTGTCGGCGCGAAGGTCGAGGTTCGACTGGCGGAACATCGCCCGGTTGGCGTAGAACACCGCGAAGGCCTTCTGGTCGGCGGGGAGTTTGTTCATACCGTTATTATAACAGACTAACGGTATTTGTCAAGACCCAGCGGGCCTAGTCGAGCAGCTTCGGCTCATGCTTGTAGCTCTCGACGAGCTTGTCCTTGGGAATCGGAGGCTTGACCACGCCGGGCGCCGGGACGTAGTAGCGCTGGAGGTGCAGGGCTCCACCCTTGATAGGATCACGGTCGCCGAAGAACTCCTTCCACTTCGGCTCGATCCACTCCACGTCCTTGTCCTGGATCAGGAGCTTGCCCGCCGTGAACGAGACGTGGGCGGCGAACGGGATCGGCCTGGGCTCGGGCAGGATCAGCCACTGGCGCAGAGCCTCCCACTGAACGACGCGCATCAGGTCGTCGAACGCCTGGCGCACGTCGATCCCCCAGCGCTCCAGGGCCTCGGACGTGACCACGGCGTTCGCCGGGCCGTCGATCGTCTCCGTCATCTTGCCCTGGCGGGTCTTCTGATCCACCTTCCAGTGCTCGACCCACGACCACTGCTTGTCGATCGCCCAGCCGCAGCGCCAGGCCCGGCGGCCGAGGCGGCGGACGATGCCCTCCAGGATCGCGGTCGAGGCGTTGTCATACCACGGCCAGGGCCCGGCGTCGAGCTTCACCACGAGCATCGGGCGGACCTTGGCCAAGGGGGACGGGCCCCGGTCACCGGCCGGGAGCGCGGTGCCCGGCTTGGGCAGGCCCTGGATGTGCTTGAACACGACGAACCCGAACTCGGCGTCGCCCTGGTGATCCTGCACGTCGTAGTTGCCCAGCACCTCGTCGTTCAGCAGCCTGACGAAGGCCTCGGGCTCCATCGGCGTGTCGATCAGGTAGAAGTCGCTGACCCGGGGTGCGCCGATGTTCCCGCCCGTGAGCTTGGAGCCGACGACAGACCCGTGCTCGCCGACCTTCAACTCGGTGATCCCGCGCTCCGCCGCGTCCGCACGCTGCGTCCCGGGGATCAGCGCCCCGTCCTTCTCTTCGCTCTTCATCAGAAACTCCCGTGTCGCCGCAGCCTGCGGCTCATCTTCTTATTCTCGATGTGGCGCTGCTTTTTGGCATCGCTCCACTTCGTCTTGTCCGTCGCCTTGGGGATCAACCGCCAGCGGTCAATCTTCCTCTCCTTCAGGATGCGCCGGACCACCGTCTTCTGGTGATCGGTGCAGTGCCGGTCGTCGTCCGCCGTGATCGCGATCGTCTCGATCCAGCGCTGCTGGCCATCGCCCAGGCCCGGGTGGCGTTCTTTTACCACCTCCCGGACCTGGGCTACCAGATCGCGCCATCCGCAGCGATCACACATGGCTCAGGCGCTTGGAGCGGGCGCCGGGACCTCCGTGTGCGGGACCGGCGTGGGCAACGGCGTCTCGACCGGGGCCTGGGCCTCGGTCGCGGGCTGCTGCTGCTCGCCTTCCTTCTTCACGATGCTGGTGAAGTTGCACTTCACGCACTTGGGCTTCTCCTCGTTCAGCTTCGTGACCGCGCCCCGAAGCTCGCGCCGCGCCTTCTGATAGTCGGAGAACTTGCTGGTCTTGCCCAGCTTCTTCTCCAACTCGATCATCTCGCGCTTGGCCTTGAGATACGCGACGAAGTCCGGGTCCTTGGACATCTCCCGCTCCATCGTGTTGATCTTGGCTCTCACGTTGCTCACTTCCTTGATCGCGAGGAAGCACGAATCCGAATGGCGCTCCGACTGACCGAGCGCGCCGCCGATCGTGCTCCCGAACCTCTGCCCCCGGCCGCCGAACGACTTCGGCTGCTGATGGAACTGCTCCTTCTCTTCTCCGCGATCATCCCGTCTCCGGCTTCCGCCGCGATGCCTGTTGCCCTTCCCCATCTGAGTGCTCTCCTTGTCGTGTATGATCCCGAGGTCCCTGCGCCTGGCGGGTAGATGTCCATAACGTCAATCTTCCAGCAAGGTGCGACGGGACGACGGGCGACAAGGCCAGACGGGCCCTTACGAACGATCGACTACGCTTCTTCCCGGGACTCGATCTCCAGGTTCACTCGACTGCGGTGAGAAATCTCGGTCTTCCCGGACTCGATGCGCGCCAACATCTCGGCGCACTGCTCCTGGGTCTCGGCTCCCATGCCGAAAACCAGGTTCTCAGGCCCACGGATGCCCTCTTCGAGGTCCACGATCGTGTAGATCACGGTCTTCTTCGGGTTGAACGGCTTGTTCAGGACGGCGAACCTGGGCCCGGACGCGCGCACGGTGTAGCGCCGGTTCTCCGACGTGAATTTAACCTTCTCCCCGACCTTGAACGGGGCGATCTGCGTGTTCATGTCAGAACGGGACCTCCTCGATCGGCTCCTCGACCATCGGCTGCTCGGGAGGCGGAGTCCGGTGCGCGAAGAACAGCTTCACGTCGTCGACCTGATACTTGATGTGCGTGCGGGGCAGCGAACCGAGGACGGTGCTCCCGTATTTCTTCGTGATCACGCGCGGATCGAGGATCGCGACGCACCCGTAGTCGGTCGACGTGCGGATCAGGCGGCCGAAGCCCTGCTTCAGCTTGATGATCATCTCCGGGATGCTCATCTTGTTGAACGAGCGGAAGGTCCCGGGCCGCACCGCGTCGATGCGCTCGGCGCGCGCCTCGAACAGCGGGTCGCCCACGTTCGGGAACGGGAGCTTGATCAAAATGACCATCTGGAGCGCGTCGCCCGACACGTCGACCCCCTGCCAAAAACTAGAAACTCCAAGAATAACCGAGCGCGGATTTCTCTTCAGTTCCTCGACCATCTGGTGCCGCTCCAGTTCCTCGCCCTGGATCATGATCTTGAGGTGCGGCAGCAGGCCGCGCAGGCGCTGGCCCAGCGTCTTCATCGACTGGTTGCTGGTGCACAGGACCATCGCCCGGCCGTTTGGAATCGAGATCAGGTCGGCACACCGCTGGACCAGGGCGTTGTAGTAGTTCGGGTCCTGCTCGCGCGGCGCCTCGGGCAGGTCGGCCGCGATGTAGATCATCGCGTTGTTGACGTAGTCGAAGGGCGAGGCGAGCACCATCTCCTGCGCGTCGCCCGCGCCCAACTTCTCCTTCACGAACTTCATGTTCCCGCTGGTCGAGACCGTGGCGCTCGTCCCGATCGTGACGAACGGCTGCGCCCAGAGGCACTTGTTCAACTCCTCGGAGATGTCGATCGGGCTCGACTTGGCGATCAGGCGCTTGCCGCCCTTCTCGCTGATGATCTGGTAGACGTGGTCCTCTTCCGCCTGGAGGAGCCAGGACTTGACCTGGTCGGCGCACTCCGCCGTCCGCTTGGCCACGGCCTTCACCTCGTGAGCCTTCTGCGGGTCGGTGATCTCGTCGCCCGCCTCCTTCACCAGCTTGGCCGCGCGCGCAAGCTGCTCGATCAACTCGACGTTCGTCAGGTCGATCGGCAGCTTCTGGCGCAGGCGCAGCGAGTCCTTCTTCGCCAGTTCGATCTGCTGCTTCATGACGTAGAAGAGCGAGTCGGCGGCCCGGCCGCAGATGTCCATCACCTCGTTGATCTCGTCGGCGCGGTGCACCTCGGACCCGGCGTTCCGCACGACGCGCCGCGTGTCCTTCATCAGGCGGTCGATCTTATAGTTGCTGATCTCGACGCCGAAGCACTGGGTCGCGACCTCCTCCAAACTGTGCAACTCGTCCACGACTATGTAGTCAAATCCGGGGAGCACCGCGCCGTTCTCGATCGTGAGCGCGGCCATCAGCAGGTGATGGTTCACGATGATCACGTTCGATTCGTTCATCTGGAGGCGCGCCTTCCGGTAGAAGCAGGGCGTCGCGGGGTCCCATTTCTTGCACCGGCAGAAGTCGGCCTGGCGGTTGACCAGCGACCACGCCTCGTGCGACACCTGGGTCCCGATGTCCATGCGGAGGCCGGTCGTTGTCTCGCGCGACCAGGCGTCCAGCTTCTCCAGGTCGCCGATCTCACCCTGGATCAGGGGGTTAGTCCCCACGTCGCCGATCGCCTTCTTCAGACGGGCGCCGCACAGGTAGTTCTCGGACCCGACGGCCATCGAGTAGCTGAGCCACGGGTAGATCGACTTGAGCAGCGGAAGCTCCTTGTCGAAAAGCTGCTTCTGAAGGTTGATCGAGTGCGTGGACACGATCACGCGGCGCGGGCGGTCCTCGACCTTGGTCTCGTCGTTGACCGGGTCGTAGATTTCAGCCCGGACCGTCCGGTTGTCCTTGATGATCTCGATGATCGGCACGAGGTAGCCCATCGACTTGCCGACGCCGGTCCCGGCCTCGACCACCAGCGGCTTGATCTTGGTCGCGGCCTCGAACACGGCCTCGGCCATCGCCACCTGCTCTGGGCGCGCCTCGTATTTCGGGAAGCGCTCGGCCAACGGTCCGCCGGGCGCGAAAAATTCTTTGATCGCCATGATGAGGGGGTTCTCCGGGTATTAGGGGTTAGAAAAAGCGGTCTTGGGCTTGGGCTGGTGCTCGCCGATCACGGTCAGGGTGATCGACTCGTAGACGACGGCCGGGGCCGACGAGATGTATGGGCGGAACGTGGCTGCGACCTGCACGTCCCACGCCTGGTCCAGGACCGGGGTGCCGTAGGCGCCGCAGAACACGCCGGGCTCCGCGTTGTAGAAGCCGATGAGAGGGGCCGTCGCCTGGACCAGCACCAGGCGGTCGCCGAACGTGACCGGGTTCTTGAACACGACGCCGTCGACCAGGAACGACTGCGGGTCGCGGCGCGCTGAGCGCACGTTGCTGCTGTGGGCCGAGGCCGGGAGGTGATATTCGCGGCCCAGGCCAAGGACCAGGGCGAACGCCGGGGCCTGGGCGCCGAACTTGGCGGCCTCCTCGATCGGGATGATGGGGCGGTTCTCAGTTCTGGGAGGGGTCATAGATAGAGGAGAACGGCCCGAGGCAGCCGATGTGCTCGCCGCGCGACGAGTCGATGGTATAGGGCTTGTCGTAGGTCACGAGCCCCTTGTCCGCGTCCATCTCGAACGGGGTGACCACCGCGTAGCCCCTGACCATGTTCCGGCCGACGACGACCAGCGCGTTCTTCGCGTCTGGGTGATTGGGTCCGGCCGCCGCGATCTCGGCGATCGACGCGGGGGTCGCGGCGCCCACCACGATCACGGTCGGGATCGCGACGAAGAACGCGGCGGGCGCCGAGTGCCAGAGCATGTGGTTCATCGTCGCGAGGAAGAACTCGCGATCCTCGGCCACGAGCCTGGGGTCGGAGGCCCGCTGCGCGACCTGCATCGCGTAGAAGCCGAACTGGGCGCCCATCTGAGCCATGTAGAACGCGGCCTTGGTCATGGCCGACATCTCGCGGCCGATCCGCACCATGTCGTCATAGTCCAGCGGCAGGCTGAACTGGTGGCCGCACGGGTCCAGGTAGAAGAGCGCGGGGCCCACAGACCCCTCGTCCTTGAGCGTGAAGCGCATCCGCTTCACGATCTCGTCCGTGCTATTCGTCAGGTAGTCGGGCACCGCTCTGAGCTTGGTCTTCATATCAGTTTCATCATCTCCTGCTTGCGGAGGAGAGAGCGCACGATCTTGCGCTCCTGCGCCTCTTCGTCGTCGTCCGCCGCGATCAGGCTCGCGATCATCCTCAGCTTCTTGTCCAACATCTCCAGGATGCGCTCCTCGATCGAGTCCTTGACCACGAAGTCGACGACCGTCACGTCATTGCGCTGCCCAATGCGGTGAGCGCGGTCCTCGGCCTGATCGTTGGCCGTGGGCGACACCCAGCGGTCTAGGCGTGCGACGATCGTCGCGGCCGTCAGAGTCAGGCCGACGCCGCCCGCCTTGAGCGTGGAGACGAAAAGACGATGCTCATCCTTTTCCTGAAAGGCGTCGATCAGCGGTTGGCGCTTATTCTGAGGGATGCCGCCGTGCAAGTGCAGAGGGTGATAGGCCTTCAACTCCCGGCACACGATCTTCGTCATCTCAGTGAACCGGCTGAAGATGATGATCTTCTCGTCGTCGGCGTAGTCCTTAACGAAGTGCTTCAACTCATCCATCTTCGACGACTTATCGCCGAGCCCGACGATCTCCAGGCTGGAGCAAATCTGCTGCGCGCGCGTGAACCACTGGAGGAAGTTGGAGGCCGCCGTGTCCTGGTCGTCCTCCAGCACCCCGGCCATCGCCTCAGCGAACTGAGCCTGAAGCTCCTCGTAGGCGCGGCGCTCCTCGGCGCTCAACTCGATCTCCAGCCGCTCGTGGAACTTCTTCGGCAGGTCCTTGAGCACGTCCTTCTTCAGGCGTCGCAGAACATAGGGCGCGATCTTCATCCTGAGTTCGCCGAGCAGGCGCGCCTCATCCGGCTTGCGCGGATCAAGAGACTTCAGGATCATCGGCTTGTAAGGAATCTTTTTGCCGGGGTTCCTCTTCTCCATCATCTTGATCATGGCCCAATTCGTCTCTTGCTTGAGGTAGCGCCCCTCGAACGCCTTGGCCGTGCCCGCCAGGTCTTTGTTGATCACGCGCAACAAGGGCCAGAGATCGTCGGGTCTGTTTGACACGGGGCTTCCGCTGATCGGGATGCGGAAGCGCGGCTGCACGATGTCGCAGAACTCGATGATCTTCTCGGCGGCCTTCGACTTGCGGTTGGTGAACCGCTGAGCCTCGTCCGGGATGAACGCCTTGGGATGGAAGTTCTGCACGATCTTCACGTTGTCCTTGATGAACGTGTCGTAGCTCAGGCACAGGAACTCGGGCTTGCTCTCGTAGACCTTCAGGCGGCGGCCCGGCGTCCCGTCCGCGACCGCGATCTCCATCTTGGCGAAGCGCCGGAACTTGGCGTGCCAGTCTCCGACCACCGAGGTCGGGGCCAGGATCATCGTTGGCAGGTGACCGCCCGCCGCGATCCGGTGGGTGAACAGGACGCCAAGCGTCTGGATCGACTTGCCCGTGCCCATTTGGTCTCCCAAGAGCCCGGATAAAATCTTGATGAAGTAGTGGACGCCGCGCGCCTGGAAGTCGAGGAAGTCGATGTCCAGGCCCGGCACATGAAAATTCGGATACTGGGCGAAGCTCTTGATGTATTCAAGCTCCAGCGTCCAGCGGGTCCAGCGTTCGACAAGGTCCTGCACGTCTGGCTGGAGCACGACCTGATGGCGGAACTGGGCGGCGATCACCTCGATCCCCGGCATGTCCCAGAACGAGACGCTGAGCGCGCCCGGAATGTGGTGCTTGGTCGGGAGCTTGGTCAACTCCAGCATGATCTCCGGGTTCACTGGGTCCACGTCGATCTTGAGCAGGCCGCCCTTGATCACGGACAGGTTGACGCGCCCGGCGGGCTTCGACGGGTCGATCAGGATCGGTCCGCTGGCGCCGGGCGGCGCCCACGGGCGCGGAGCGGCCCCGGGGGTCTGCGAGAGACCTCCGGGGCCGCCGAGCACGAAGTCCAGGGGGTTGGACATGGTTTACTGCGCCGCGACTCCCGGGAGCTTCGCGACCTGGGCCGAGGCTTGCTCGGACAGGCTGCGATAGGAGTCGGAAGCGTCGGCCACGCCCACGTCGGCGAGCATCCGCTCCAGTTTCGAGCGCTCCAGTTCGAGCAGGACCACGGCCCCGTCGTCCTTGGCGAACTCGACCTGGACCTCCTCCATCCCGGCGATCACCTGGTTGGCGACCTCCTTGATCTTGGAGTCCTTCTCCATCAGGCTGCCGACGGACAGTCCGCCGGTCACCTTCACGCCGCGCAGCAAGGCCAGCGCCTCGTAGCGGGCGTTGACCAGGGCCGCGTTACGGCTCAGGCCCCGGCGCTGCGTCTGCGACGCGATCCCGGTGGGCGCCACGCCGATGCCCCGCACCCGGATCGTGTTCTTGTCCGAGACCTTCTCCCACACGTCCTTGACCTCGCCCTTGGACAGCGAGCGGTTCACGCCACCGCAGCCGGTGAGACCGGCGGCGACCATCGCGACGACGACCATCATGCCCTTGTTCATGTTCAGCCTCCCTGCGATCTCTGCTCTCCCGACTGGTCCAACTCGGACGCCGGAATCGGTGTGCTCAAGCCCTGCTCCTTAATCAACTCGCGCAGGACCTTGATCGTGTAGAGGATGGGCGCGGACTGGATCGCCCGCCGTCGAACGAGGTCGATGACCAGCGTCTTGGCCTCAGCCTCGGACAGTTCGTCGGACGCCGCCCAGCGGGGGCACATCACGCCGTAGACCTCGATCTGCTGGCTCTCGGGGGTCGACACGTTCAGAAGCTGAGCGTGCAGCGCCTCCATGAACTTGAGGCCCTGGATCAGGCTCTTGTTCCCGCTGGGGATAGGCATCTACTTCTTCCTCCGCGCGGCGTTCCCCTTCTTGTAGAGGGTCTGCATCCGCTTCTCGGTCTTGGCCGCCATCTTCGCCTTGTGCTCGATGATCTTCTGCACCTCGTGGGCGAACCACGCGCGCATGTTGTTCTTTTTGTGGGAAGCGGGAATCGCGCCGGACTTCTCAAGGCGCCGCAAATATTGGCTGTTGTAACCGGTCATGTGGGCAACGTCCGTGATCCCCAACTCATGATCAGGACTGGTGTCCAACGACACGGTCGCGACCGACTCGCTCATCTCATTCTCCTCGGTGCTGCTTGCTGCTGATCTCGGTGGCTTTCGCGTCCGAGATGCGGCTGTCGACCTTCGGCTTCTGGCTCTCCGTCCAGTCCAGCAGCCTCTTGGTGTCCTCGTCAGGAAAATTAGAGTAATCGTTGCCCGCGCCCGGCCGGGTCCGCGACCAGTAGCAGAGCGTGAACAGGTTCCGGCAATCCCAGTCCCCGGCCCCGGCGAACCAGGTGAACGGCCAGCGCTCGTGGCCTCCCCACATGGCCGCAGCGCGCATCTTGCGCCACTGCGCCTTCTCATGCCGATCCCACCGCGCCCAGCCGGTGCGCGACTTGACGAGAGAGCCCTCGGCGAGCAGCAGCCTCTGCGTCAGGCGGCTGACCCGCTGCTCCAGACCCTTCTCTCGCTCGCTCTTCTGCTGGATCAGGCGCTCGACCTTCGAGCGCTTCAGTTCGAGCGTGACCACGCACCCGTCGTCCGGCAACCACTCGACGAGCACTTCCTCGCCGCCAGCCACGATCTCGTTCGCGATCTCGCGGATCAGCGAGTCCTGCTCCATCAACTGGCTGAGAGTGATCCCGCCCTCCAGCTTCACGCCCTGGACCAGCGCCAGAAGCTGGTAGCGGGCACCGACCAGCGCCGAGTTCCGGCTGGCGCCGCGCCGCGCGACCTGGCCCGTGATTTGCGGCTCGACCGTGCCCATCCCGCGCACGCGGATGAACTCGCGGCTGCTGATCTGCGACCAGATGTCCAAAACCTTCCCGTTCTTCGTCGCCCGGGGCGGGGCGCTCGCGCACCCTGAGAGCATGATGATCGCGAGCAGGGCTCTCACCGCTTCCTCCGGCGGACAGCGCCGAATCGCTTGTCGTGCTTCGCCTTTTCCTCGCGCAGGAACCGCTCGCTGCACTCCCGGTTCACGCGATCGGTCTGGACGTTGTTCGCCATGTCCAGAAGGTCCTCGCCAAGCTGCTCGGCCTCCTTCTCGCTGACGTGCCGGACCAGTCGGCTGCCGAAATGGATGGCGATCTGCCCCTTGCGATACTTCGACTCCGAGACCTTGATGGCCATACCCCAGTATAAAGGAATACCCCGGCCCTGTCAAGGGGTATTATACATCTAGTAGCAGATCAGCCGAGACCGATGGCCGAAAGCTCCTCGCCCGTGTAAAGCGAGGTCTCGCCCGAGGGGAAGTCCATGACGTAGACGCGCTTGGGCTTGGGCAGCAGCGCGAGCGCCGCGTGCCCGTAGGACTTCACAGCGCTGGCCAGTCCCTGGAGCCCCATCCCGGCGCCGTCGTAAATCTGGACCCTGATCCAGCCGCGCTTGAGCAGGATGTCGTCGACCTGCATCAGATTCTTGCCCTGCGGCGTCTTGCTCGCCGGGTCCTTGGAGTCACGCAGGAACTGGATCGCGTATTCCTGGTGGGTCTGCGCCATGCCGTGGTGGATCAACTCGCCGCTCTCGTTGATCCAACCTTTGTCCACGATATTCTCTTTCCCCGTGCGCTTGCCCAGTCCGGGCTTCGAGACGAGCGACGCCCAGATGTCCGGGACCGATTTCTTCATGCTCTTAGTCGACATGCGACCTCCCTTCATCTTGATCTCTTTCCAGTCCCAGACGTGCTCGCCGCTCTCGGTGTCGGGGCACATGCTCAGATGACCGGCCTTCCAAAATTGGGCGCCGCACTCGGTGCACGCTTTGATCTTCATCGGGGCGGGACTCCTCTCGTGATCTTCTCGTAGTGCATCAGGGCGCTGGCCGAGACCATCCCGTTGATGCCCCAGGCGATCCGCATCCGGTCGTAGACGAACTCGATCTGGAGCGTGGCGTAGCGGTGCTCCCAGTAGTCGTCGGGCTTCACATCGGACCCGACCATCGAGGTCTCGGCCAGGTGGCGCGCCTGAAGCTGGCGCTGGAAGTCGGCGGCCGTGCTGCACGCGCGCGCGATGGCGAAGCCCTTGAGCCCGCCGCGCTGCTTGGCGCCGGTCTCGTGCTTTTGGACCGAGGCCTCGCCCTCGGAGATCACGCGGTCACGGAACTCGATGATCGTCATGGCTTCAGCCTCCGCCATCGGAAGTCATGGAACTTCTTGTCCGGCGCCTTCAGGCACTGGGTCAGGTTACCAAGCGTGCTGCCGTGTTCGCGATCGCAGTAGCGGCAGAGGTTGACCTTCCAGAACGGCTTCTTCTCGTGATCCTTGTTCTTGCCGCATTGGCACTCGAAATAGGCGTTCGGGCCGTCGGCCATCCGCATGTAGCCCAGACGCTTGATGCAGTCTGCGGAGTGCGGGACACCGGGACACGGACCGATCTTTTCCATGAACGACTTGCGACCGGAGATTTTGCATGAGGTGCACGTCTTCTCGATGCTGGTCGGATGCGAGAGGCCAGGCCGATAGTGGCGCTCGATCTTCCAGTCGTGGGACAGCGGGATGAAGACCTCGGTGGTCATACAGGGCTGATCTTCCCGACCTCGGTCATGGTCGTGAACTTCAGGATGCGGATGGTCTTCCGCGTCTCGCGCGCCACCTCCTTCGCGATCGGCTTCAGGGCCTCCATCCGCTTCATGTCGGCGCCCACCAGCGGCATCCAGCCGCTCGGCGTGTTGACCCCAACCACGCCCTCGTCGTCCGGCCCCTGGTCGGCGGTCACGAACGCATACATCTCGGTGATCTTGGGCATGGTATCTCCTACGGCAGCAGCGGCATCCCGAGCCGCGCCTGGATCGTCTTGATCGACTCCTCGACCGCGATCGTCGTGCCGTTGCTTAGCGCGATCGACGTGTCTTCCTTGGCCCCGGACATGTTCTTGAAGATGCGCGCGATTTGGTCCACGGCGATCACCTGGTTCCAGCCGCCGGACGTGACCTGGAGGAACCGGCGCTCCTCCTTCACGGGCTCCGGGGCCCTGGGCCCTGGGCCCTTGAGCAGCGCGAGTTCGGCCGAGAGCTTAGTCGCGCAGGTCTCCGCGTAGTCGCAGGGGTCAGAATGATGCGGGCAGAGCCAGTCAGCCATATCTATTTCCTCTTCCTGCGCTTCTCTTTGCGCTCTTTGAGCAACGTCTCGGGAAGCAGCAGGTCCTCGCGCGTCGTCTTCAGTCCGAACTCCTTCTTCACCTTCCAGGTGATCATGCGGAGTGCCTTGCTGTCGTCCTTGGTGAGCGGGCGCTTCCAGATGACCTTACGCTTCCACCATTCCATCGCGGCCCAGACCGAGGCCTCGGCCTTCTTCGGGTCTTGGCCCTGGAGGCGGCCGACCAGGTGCTCAACAAAACCGCGCTCCCACTCAAGCTCGGCGAGTCGCATCCGGCGCAGGCCGTAGAGCGTGGGCAACATCCGCAGATAATTTCGGCGATCGACGCGGCTGTGGATGTAGAACTCGATGTCTTTAAGGTCGAGCAGGTCGTAGTTGAAGACGAACTCGTCGCTGGCGAAGACCGTGAACGGGATCGAGCGCTTGCGAGGGCTGTCGTCGTCGCTCTGCCAGTAGGCGCGGCGGCGGTAGACCTTCTCCTTCGGGTTGTATTGGAGGATGAACCCGTTCTTGCCCTCTCCCTCGTCGGAAAACTTACCGGTGACCTCGACGCGAACCACGCTGTAGACCCCTGCGTCAGGCGAGTTCCAGTGGGCCATCCGGCGCAGGTTCCACGGGAACCGGCTCTCCCAGTAGTCGGCCTTCGACGTATACGGGGAGCCGAACCCGGTCCAAAACCCGTTGAAGTAGACGCGGGTCCCGCGCACGATCGCCGAGTTCATCTTCTTCCGCCAGTCGCTCCACGTCAGATGTCCATCGCCGAGCGCAAGCTCATCGTCGTAGATGAACCTGACCATATCGCCGTAGGTCTCCGGCTTGTGAAGCTGAATGGGATGCGAGATCGGGTTGAACACCTCGGACCGGTCGAGGAGGCCCTGGAGCATGAGCATCGTCTTGCGGTAGCGCTCCAACTGCTTCTTGGCGTCGCTCTCGGACATGTGGGAGATGTGGTGCTCGCTCCGGTCGGCATCGTCGTCGACCAGATTGTCGTCATCGTCGTGCATCGCGCCGCCGTTCTCGACCGCAGCGTTCAGCAGCTTCATCTCCTTTCGGAGAGGGAACATGCGCTCGCTGATCCTCAGGTGCTCGGTCCAGATGCGGTAGAGGTTGCCGCCGTTGCGGATCAGGATGTAAATCTTCTCGTTCTCCGCGTTCATCAGCGAGTTGGTGAACCAGTCGCTGCTGTATTCGAGCTTCGAGCGCCGCGTCTTGATCGCGACCACTCCCTTCTCCTCTGGCAGGAGCTTCGCGATGTTGTTGTCCGTGGCCAGCCACTTGTCGAACTCCTCGATCCGGCGGAAGTCGATTCCACCCTCCGTCGGATCGCCAAGCTCCTCGTCCATGAACAGGACCTGCTGACGCAGGGAGATCGGGGTGTCGGCGGGCGCCGCCTGGCCCTCGCCGATCTGGACAAGCTGCTCGTGGATACCGAGGTAAAGCTCGATTAGCCCGATGACCTTCTGGATCGCCTTCACCTTCTCCAGGTAGCCGCGCATGATGTTCTGAAGCTCGTTGCGTTTGCGGTTGAGCAGCCTGTTCATCAACTCCAGCTTGCGCGCGACGATCTCGGCCGACTTCTTCATCTGGATCAGGTGGTTTTTGTCGCCGACGACCATCAGGTCCTTGGACTCGGACGGCGTCTGATCCTCCTCGTAGCCAGAGAGGTCGGCGACCTCGGACAGGGTCTTGATCATCGCCTGATCCGGGTCCCCTTCGACCTTGATGTATTCGCGGTTGGTCCACTCGTCGAACTTGATCGTGCCGTAGTGGCTCCAGTCGTCGCTGTTCCATCGGCTCTCAAGCTCGATGCCCTTAATGTTGATCTTACCGATGCGCTTGATGCTGCCGTCGCGGTCGATGACGAAGTCGCCGACCTCAAGCTCGATCCCGTGCTTCTTCATCAGCGAGATGACCTTTGGCGCGAGCGGGAAGAAGACGCGGCGCGTAAGAGCTTTGCTCATGACCGGTCCATCCCCAGGACCTTGACCAGGTTCGTGATCTGCGGCGCCCACTCGCGGTCGATGAGCTTGGCCAGCTTCTGAGAGTTCTTGCCGAAGAACACGTTGGCCTTGAGGATCGCCTGCTCCATGGCCTGCTGGAAGCTGGCGAAGAACGCCTCGCGTTCCTCCGACCACTCCATAACCGACTCGCCGCCGATCCAGACCTTCTTGCCCTGGTCGTCGAAGTAGGCGACGGTCCCGCCGTAGCGCAGGCGGTTGGCCACCATGTAGTCGAACTGGATTTTCACGCCCCGGTCGTCGGTGAAGTGACCACGATTGTAGATCACCTTGCCCTTCTCGTCCTTGATCTTGCCCTCCAGGTCGATGCGGTAGAGGATCACACGGTCCTTCTTCTGCTTGAGCCCGGCGAACTGGAGCACGACGCCCGTGAACGACTCGTCGCACTCCTTCTCCGTCGACCCGTGCACGAGCCTGGTGTGCACCGCGTCCGCGATCTCGTCCGGGACCTTGATCTCGAAGCGCGCGCTGCCCGAGCGGTAGGTCATCTTCTTCTCGAAGACCTTCCCGGCGACCTCAAACTGCTCGGTTTTTATCGTGGACATGATCAGCAGACGAACAGGTAATGCTTGTGCGTCGACGGCCGCTTGTCGCAGGGGCACGGGTTGGTCTCGCCGGTCTTGAACGGCTTGTCCGAGATCACCCACTTGTTGCTGATCCCGGTGGGGACGGCCGCGTTCATGTTGAACTCGATGTTCTTCACGTCCGTGAGGCTCGTGCAGGCCGAGGCCTGGCATAGACCCCAGGTGTAGCACTCGAACTCGTCCTTCCCAACCAGCTTCAGCGCCGCCTGCGTTTCCGGCATCACATCCTCCTCCACCAGACTGGTGGACCTGCCGGGAGTCGAACCCGGGTCCCGAACGTCATCCGACACAGACACCACGATCATCCCCGGGATAAGCTCCCGAGAGGCTTACGGCCACTCTCCACCAAGGGTCGCTATGTCGAGGCCACCCCACCCACGCTCCGCTTCGCTAACCCCGAGGCTTAGAAACGGAGCAAGATGCTCCGGGGTTCATGTCCATGCTTTTAAGCGACGACGAGCGGCTGCCGCGCGAACGCGGCCTCGACGATGCTTTCGGCATGGGCCATCAGCTTGTTAGGCTTGTTGGCGTTTGTCTTTTGGTCGGCTTTTTGAGGGGCCTGCTGACCAACCCCTGATCGCGTCCATGCCTGATTGCATCCGGTCGAAGCCAATTCAGGCCCAAAATCGGTATTCATTTTACGCTTTCGGCCCCGCGAGCAGGGTGCCAACCTTCTTCGTGTCGATCAGCGTCATCATCGACGCCGAATCCTGATCGAGGAACGCCATCGCGCGCTCGACCATCCGCTCCAACTGGGCCTGAAGCGCGAAGAAGAAGTCCTCGCGCTCCTTGGACCATGGCATGACGCGCACGAGGTCCTTGTCCTTGTGCGGGCGCCAGGAGAACGCGACCTCCGAGCCGTCCTCGTCCCGATAGCTGACCTGCTCCTCGATCCGCGTCTCGTAGGCCACGCGGTGCTTGACCAGGAGACCGATCCACTCGGCGGGCGTCTTCCGGCCCCAGTTCCCAAGCTCGCGGCTGATCTTCTCCAGGTCGTTGCGCTCCTGGCCATCGGCCGCCGACGCCCCGGCCACCGCGTAGAGGATCACCTTCACGTTTTTGGTCACGGCCGCGTGAAACGCCTTGATCTCCTGATCGAAATTGTTGACCGCCTCGTCCTCGGTCGTGCCCGTCACGTCGATGTTCTTATACTTGCCCATGTCGTCCGGGGACCAGCCACGCAGCGCGCGCGCCATGTTCTCCGGCATCTTGATCGAGAATTTCTTCTCCTTCTTCAGGTAGACGATGTCCAGGAAGTGAGTCTGCCCGGCGATCGTGAACTCGCGCTTACCGATTTTTGGCATCTTGGCTGGCCTCCATGACGCTTCTGTCGCCGAGCGCGAATCCCTTGACCTGGGCGATGATCTTCTCGCGCTCGGCTCCCGTCGGGACGAAGGCGAAGGCGTCGACGATCAGCGCCGCGTCCTCCGGCAGGCGGCCGACCACGCGGCAGCCCTTGTTGTAGCGCCAGGCGTAGGCGCCAGACTGAATCTCAGACTGACAGAACGAGTAGGTGATCTTCCCGGCCTTGGTCTTGGCCTTGTAGACGTAGTCCACCGCCTTGATCTGGTTCGGACACTCCTTCGTCGGGCTCGTGTGGCCGCCGCCGGAGTGCCACGAGCACGCGCAGTGCCAGAACTCGACGATGTCCCCGAGCCGGATCGCCCGGCCGTCGGCGTCGTTCAGCCCGATCTCCTCGCGTTCCATTAGCTCATCACCCGCCGCATGAGGCTGTTGCTCACCGAGGCGACGAACAGGGAGCGGAAGGCGCGCTTGCGCTCCATCGTCTTCAGGTCGAGCGCCCCGTCCTCGATCATCTCCAGGACGATCCGGTCGAAGTTGACGAGGCCCATGAACGCATCCATGAAATCGAGCGGGTTCTCCTCGTCGTCGATTCGCTTGTTGAAGGCGTCGACCAGGAGCTTGACCAGCTTCTTGACCTCCTCGATGTTCGCGGGCTTCATCGGGATGTCGGCCAGCGGGTGGCGCCGGTGCTGCTCCTGGGTCGCGAGGTGCACGACGATCGCCAGGTGCTTCTCGTCCATGAGCCTCAACTCGCTGGCGAACTCGCGGGACAGTGCGTCGTCCATCGTCTCGCCCTGGAGCGGGCGCGGCTCCCAGCAGTCGGAGCAGTTGCAGCCCGCAGGATGCTTGTCCTTGCGGACCAGTGCCTCCAGGCTCGCGACACGGCGATCCAGGATGCCGCACGCCGCGCAGTCGAAGAACGGCTCCAGGTCGGAGGTCTGGTGGACATCCTGTCGATGCTTCAGCAGGTTCGCTTTGGCCTCGCCCAGGGTCTCGCCCGTGTAGGTCTTCTTCCGGCCCTCGAATGGATCGCTCACGCTACGACCTCCTCAGTTTTCTCGTCCAACTCCGCCCTGATCTCGCGGGTGATGTGGATTCGCGCCATGTCCTTCAGCGTGTCGTTCACCGTCTCGGCGTTAGTCCGCTCGTCAGACGCCGCGCTCATCACGTCGAACGGAGACCACTTCTCTATGCCGGAGAACGGCTCCCAGACCCAGTAGGCGCCGCACTCGAAGCAGAAGTAGATCGCGCGAACGATGTTCTGCTTCGGGTTCAGGCCGAGCACGCCGTTCGTCAGGTCGCTGGCGTCCTCATACTCCATGGGCGTCGTGCAGTCGGGGCACTTCACGGCTGCCCCCGCAGGTCCACGAACTCGATGCCCGCTTCCTTCATAGTAGCCTGGTTGCGCTCCACCTGCTCCTGGCAGTCGGGGTCGGACGGAGCGCTGATCAGCCCCATCTTTTTTGGCCCGAGCTTCTTGAACATGATCGGCCGGTCCTTGTAGCCCCAGACGCCGCCGATCGACAGGCTGGCGACCAGGCGCTGCATCCAGGCCACGTCCACGAGCGTCGGGCGGTAGGTGGTCATCGCTTGCCCCACGAGGCCTCGACCTTGAGCGCGTCATTCAGGTTCCAGAGGCTGCGGTTCTCGACGATCCGGCGCCGCTGACCTCCGTCGATCGCCGCATCGAGCGCCGCGCGCCCGGCCGGGGTGATCTCCCTGGGCGCCGCCCAATACTGGAGGTTCGGCTCCTCGCCCGCGCGCTTCACGAGCCCGGCGCGCTCCATGGCCATGACCGTCTGGGTGCCCGTGTGCCAGAGCGGCACGCCCGGACGCCCATTGGTCATCTCGGCGATCGTCCAGAAGCCGCCGGGCCGACGAACGACCTTGCCGGACCCGTGCTTGACGGTCCACAGGAGGGCGACGAACTGGGCGTCCGAGAGCTTCTTGGCCGACAGCGTGTCCAGAGGGCATCCGCGCGCGTGGTCAAACTCCCCGGGCTTCTTCTCGCGCCCCTTGGGCAGCATCGGCTGGCCGCAGCCCTCGCAGAGCTTCCACTTGCTCATCGCGTGGGCCTCGTCAGCATGTCGAGCATCGCGAAGATCGCGCGCTCACCGGCGCCCTGACCGTTGTCCCGATCGTAGAGCCGGAAGTCGAGCGGGTCCTCGGCCACGTCGATCTTCATCACGCGGGGACCGATGTAGTCGAAGTAGGCGGCGGGCCCGATCCCGGCGCGGCCCTGGTCGACGTGCTTGTCCAGGAGAGCCTGGGCCTCCTCCTCGCTCATCTCCTTGCGCGTGGCAGCAGCCAGCAGGCCGAGAGCCCCGGGCAGATTCGGCCCCGAGGCGTTGTAGAGAGCGGCGAGCACCTGGGCGTTGGTCAGCCCCTGGCGGTTGCTCACAAGGCCCCCAGGGCCCGGCGCAGCGCGGCGCCGATGGTCACCGACTCAGAGCCGTCCTCGGACACGGTCAGCCCCATGAAGTTGAGGCTGCCGTCCAACGACATGTGGAACCTGCCGCCGCTCTTCGTCCTGACCTTGATCGAGACGAGGTCGTCGTGTTCGGCCTCGATCCCCATGATCTTGAGGTTCGGGAACTGCTCTGCGACGAAGCTCTTGGCGTCCTTGAGCAGGCGCTCCAGCTTCTTGTCGTAGGCCTCGCTCGTGGCCAGCGCTTCCTTCACCTTCTCGATATAGGCGAGCACGCCAGGACGGTTGCCGGGCGAGAGGCGGGGATCGCGCAGGCGCCAGACGTGGCGCGCGGACAGGGCGAGGCGGTAGTCGTAGGAGCCATCGCCGCCCAGGTCGCGATTCCAGCCCTTGGACTGGCGCGTGATGTCCGCCCTGATCTCCGGGTCCTTCAGGTTCCACTCGGCGTCGACGCGGCCCTTCGCCGACATGTTGAAGTATTCCTTGTCCGCCTTCCTCCGGGTGAAGCCCAGGGGCAGGAGGATGGCCTCGGCCGCCGCGATCGCGGCCAGGGACTCGCGGTGCTCGACCGCTTGATAGCGGGCCTTGCGCTGATCTTCGGTCTCGGTCGCCGTCGCGCTGCTCATCTCGTCCTCCTCCGTCAAAGTGTCCTGGTCCGCCCGCGTCCGCTCCGGCTCCAGTCATCCGGCCTGCGAACGGTGCACCGGACGGTGTCCAGGGGTCCTGCAAAATCGCGCTGGGGCAGCACTCGCTACGAGCCACGGTCCGCTGCCTTCTTACTCCAAGGCGCCAGCCCACCTCATAGCCGGGGAGGTTGATCCCGGCCCATCCCTGCTCTCGTCTTGCGGCCGGGGGAGCTTCCCCTGCCATCCCCGCTCCGATCGGTGTCCTAGCGTCAGGTCCTGGTCCAGCGGGGCAGGTCTTCCATCTGTCGCCAGGGGCCCCTCCCGCCGAGGAGGGGCCCCAAGCTCGATCTTTACTTCGACGCGGCGACGAGCAGGCGCTGGATCGTCGTGTTCAGCAGCTTGCCGCCCGCGTCGTTCAACTGGTTGCGCTTCTCCGCGTCGAGTTCGCCGTTGTGCGCCTCGAACGTCACGGCCTGGATCAGGCCGTAGCGGGACTTGTCGCCGCCGCTGATGAAGCGGTTGCGGATCGAGTCCTTCACGTCGCCGGGGATGTAGTTCGTGGCGGCCAGCGCCTCGACCACGGCCACCGCGTCCACGACCTCTTCCTGCGTCGCGCCGTTCATGAGGTCGATCATCTTCTTGAACTTGTCGGCATCGAACGCGGTGCGGATGAGGTCGCGGACCTTCATCCACGTCACCTTCGAGTCGGCGGCCACGGTCTCGGCCGAGAGGAAGCCTTCCTCCTCCTTGCGCGAGCCGCTGTGGATCGCCATCACGCCCATGTCGGTCACGAGCAGGTTCGTGCAGGCGGTGCGGAGGTCGGCGGCGCGAACGCGCAGCCCGCCCTCACCGGTCTCGGAGTTCTCGATCGAGATCGCCGGGTGGTGGATGTCCGCCTTGCCCCCGGTGCCGCCCGAGCCGCCGTCGCCGAAGTGCTTGATGTCGTGGGAGCCGTCGCCGAACTTGCGGGTCGTGGTGACCTCGGCCGACGTGCCCTTGGCCACGGCGTAGAGCCGGAAGGAGTCGTCCGCGAGGCGGACATACCAGGGCTCGGCGCCGACCTTGTCCAACTCCTCCATCGCGAGGTAGAAGAGGTCGACGTTGTCCAGCGGGCGATACTTGTTCGAGAGGAACGCGCGGACGTTCCCGTCGAGCGTGCGGAGCATGTTCTTCGACGGGTCGGCCGCGAAGAAGTGGTTCAGCGTCTCGGCCGCGAGCGGCAGGTGCTTCGGGTCGGCCAGCAGGCGGTTCATGTAGTCGCCGGGGACCTTGAAGCGCTGCGCCATCTGGCGGCGGGCCGTCGGCTTGAGGCCCATCAGCGCGTCGGTGCTCCCAGTGCCGACGTTGATCACCAGGTTGTTGTCGATGACGCGGGCCTGGAGCTTGCGCGTGTCGGCGATGTAGTCCTTCTTCGTCGTCTTCTGGCGCTCGACTTCGGCGAGGACCTTGCCGATCTCGGCGTCGGACATGCGGGTCTGGCTCGTGATCGTCTTCGTCACCTTCGGCGTGTTTTCGTTCATCTGACCTCCGTGGATTGGATTCCCTGCGACCCCTCCAGTATAGCCCCGGAGCCCGATCTTGTCAAGGGGTATTATACATCTAGTTGCCGCTTCCATCCGGCTTCAGGTCGTAGTTCTTGATCACCACGCCCTCGTCCTTCGAGCCTCGGACCATCATTGGCCACCAGTAGATGCCGACGTGCCTGCCGAGCAGAGGCTTCTCCGGCGTGAACCGCTTGAAGTGGCCACGGCAGATATGGATCGCGTTGTGCGCGCCGCTCGGCGTGCCCGGATGGCCGCTGACGACGCGCGAGTGCCGCTGGTCGATGACGATCGTGTGGTAGCGGAACAGCGGCTTGCCACGCTTGCGCCAGGCCTTCATCATCTTCGGGCTCGGCGCCTCGTTCTTCTGGATCGCCACATTCTTCGCGTGGAGGAAGCACAGGCTCATGAGCGGGACCTTGGAGATCGCGAACAGGTCGTTCGACGCGCCCTCCTGATCCTGGCCGTGGGCCGCGTAGGCCTTGGTCGCGACGCTGGACGCGGTGCAGGTGATCCCGGGCGTCACCTCCCCGACCACGATGTCCGGGACCTCGGAGAGAATTTTGTGATGGCTCGCGAACTCGCCGTGCGGGCCCACGCCCCAGAACATGTGCCCGAGGTAGATCGCCTGCCCAAGCTGCTTGTCGACCTTGAACACGAAGGCGTTGCACGACCATCGCACGTCGATCCCCTTGAACTCGCGGGTCCAGCACGCGGCGCCCGGCTCCTTCTCCCGGTCGCAGGAGTTGATGACCACGGCGTAGTGGCCGACCAGGCCCAGGAACTTGTCCTTGAACGACCACTCGATCACGATGTTCTCGAACGACGGCGCGATATTCGGCAGGTCGCGGCGCACGTCGAACTCGCCCTTGTTCATCTCCATGATGTTCTCGGCCACGTTCGTGGCCAGGAGGACGAACGAGGAGCGTAGCCACTTGTCGATCAGCGGCATGTCCAATTCGTAGGCGTTGCCGATCGCCCCGGGCTTGACCAGGATGTCGATCAACATCGGACCCTGCCCACGGCCTTCTCCACCGCCTTGTGCATGTGCTCGGGGCTCTTATAAAGGAGCCCGGGATAGTCCGGGACGTGCTGGACCGCGTGCACGCACTCGTCGCGCATCTCCTGACGCACCTTCTTCAGCGCCGGGACCAGGGCGATCATGATCTTGCCGTGGACCTCCATGTGCTGCTCGACGGGCAGCGCGGGGATCGCCTTGATCAGGGCCTCGGCCACGTCCGCCGCCCGGAGCAGCGCCGCGTTCTTCTTGCGGCTCATTCGATTTCCTCGCCCTTGCGGTCGAACGTGTAGTTGCCAGACTCGTTGCGATCGTGTCCCGTGACGTAGCCCTCGGCGACCTGGGACTTCACGCGCTCCAGCGCGATCTCCAGGTCGCCCAGCGTCTTGCCCTCGATCTTGACCGTGAGCTTCAGCCCCTTCTTGGCCATGGCCTAGTCCTCCCTCTGAAGCTCGACGATCGGGTAGCTGTCGCGCTTGCGGCTGACGCGGACAAAGCCGTCCCCGTCCCCGTCGAACTCCAGGTGCCGAAGCTGATTGCTCTTCTTCAGGTAGCCCGCCTCGATCAGCGCGGCGCGCACCTGCTCATCCTCGGGCTCGGCAGGAAGCTCGACCTCGCGCCCGGAGTAGAACGACTGGTTGATCTCATAGCCGTCCTTCTCGTTGCCCCACACGTCGTAGGTGATGATCTTCCAGGTCCTGGGCGTGTCCGGCGCCTTGGGCTCGACCGGCGGCTCGATCTCCAGGTCGTCGAGCGTAACCGACTGGCGCTCTATCCCGCACGGGCACTTCCAGGCGTGGCGCTGGCAGTCCAAGGCGGGCTCCGTTGAGAAGTAGGTGGCGAGGCACCCGAGGTCCGGGCACAGGAACATGTGGACCTCTTTGTCCGCGTCGATCCACGCCACGATCTTGGCCATGGCCTCGGCCGTGACGATCAGCTTCTTTGGTGCGCTGGTCATGCTGCCCCCGAGATCAGGACGGTCGTGGACCAGCCGCGCGCTGGCCCCGGCTCGTCCTCCTTCATAACCGGAATGTAGCCGCAGCGAGGGGCGATCGAGCGCGCGTATCGCTCGGCCGACTTCTGCGTCTTGAACTTGCGCTCCAAGGCCTCCTCGCGCATGTTGTCGTCGTCGTCCCAGACCTCGACGAGAAACGGTAGCTTGTCTTTGTAGCGAGACGCCGCCTCGTTGATCCTGACGCTTCCGTTGAACGTAATGGTCTCGGCCATGGCCTAGCCCACCTTCAGCGCGCGGCGCAGGTAGCGGCGCACGTCGCCAGCGATCTCGACCACCGCGTGGCTCTCGGTCGGCTTCTCCTTGGCCAGCGACCACATGTAGGCCAGGTTCCCCTCCGAGCGCCGGGCCTTCATCGCCCGATAGATCAGGGAGCCGTGAACGTAGCCCTCCTTGATGTGCTCCAGCAGGTGGCTCGTGTCGCCGGTGGTCTCGCCCCAGCCCTTGCCGGTGCCGACCTCGGACATCGAGCAGAGCCAGCAGTCACCGGGGCCGGGCTGCGGCAGGCCCTTCTCCCGGATCGTCTTGGTCACCTTCTGGCAGTAGCCGTTGATCTGCTTCAGGAGCTTGGCCGTCTCCTTGCCCTTGGCGGCCAGCGCCTCGATCTTGAGCGGGATGCCCTGGTCGTCGACCTGAGCCCCGTCCGCGAACGGGTAGCGCACGGAGTGGTCGGGGTAGCCCTCCTTGTCCCGGCCGAGGAGGAACCACTGACCCTTCTCCTGGGCGATCCGCACGGGGCCAAACTGGTTCAGGCGGTCCTTCGTCGTGTTCGTGATCCAGCCGCCGCTGCTCAGCGTCCATGTCTTCTTCACCGGGTCGTGGATCAGGATGTCGGTCTGGTGCAGGCGCCAGAACTCGCGGTCCCCGATCTTGTAGTAGAGCGTGTTGTGCGCCACGGTCTTCACGTCCGTGGGCGTCTGGCCGTGCGTCGCCTCGATCTCGGCCAGCATCCCGCGCCTCGTCTCCCTTTTCGCCTGGAACATAGTCAGACCTCCACCGGCAGCCGAAGCCGCCGCACCGCCTGGTCATAGATCGCCCGGCCGTTCTCCGTCAACGTCTCATAGGAGAGCGACGGGCGTGCGACGAACTGGATGCGCTCAAGTTGGATGCTGCACGCCTCGCGGCGCCGCTGGTTCGACGGCCGCTCTTGGAGCCAGCCGCCGAGGTTATAGTCGGACTCCAGCACCGCATAGGCCTCGCACACGTCGAACCGATCGAAGGTCGCGGGGCCGCTCACCGGGTCCTCCGATCTACGGGCACGCGCATCAGGGCGCCGCCCCAGACGATGACGTAGCCGGACCAGCCGCTGGCCGAGTAGAAGCCGACTGGGGTCGCGCCCCAGTATCGGGTCGGCGCGGGCTTGATGATGATCGACGGGTTGCCGATGCTGGAGTCCTGCCAGCGGATCGGGCGCGCGGCCCGCATCACGGGCAGGCCCCGGACCTGGTCGGCGGTGAACCGGATAAGGCCGCGCAGGCGGCGGCTCTGCTCCTGTTCCCGGCTCGTTCGGCCCCAGAGGGTGACCGTGACCACGATCGGCTGCGGCTTGCCGATGCGAAGGCGACGGCTGGGCTGCTGGATCACTTGGCCTCCTTGGGGCGCTCGACGGTCTGGCCTTCCTTGAAGTTCTTGATCCCGAAGAACTTGCGCGCGCAGTCCATGCCGACCCACATCCCGTGGATCACGCCGTCCTGGCCCTTGCCCGTGACCGGCGCGAACTGACCGGAGGGGATGTCCTTGGAGCAGAGCGCGCAGTGGTGGCCGCCGCCGAACCGGCTGTCGAACTTCGTGTCCTTGGCCCACTGCACGACGCCGACTTCCTTCATGATCGGCTTGAACTCCTCGATCAGGCCGTTCATGAACGAGTAGTTGTTGGAGTGGGCCGCGCCGTGGTGGCCGCCGCCGGTCCCTTCCCAGACCTTGGTCTCTTCGTTCTCGCGGAACCACTGGCGTCCCTTGCGGGTGAAGCGGACCTGCGGGCACTGGGTGCAGGTGCGGATGCTCTTGCGCGCCTCAGCGTCGCCCGCGTTCCACGCCTCGTGGCTGGGGACGACCTTGCCCTTGAGCGTGCCGATCTGGCCGCCACCGGCGCAGAGGGGGCAGAGGACCCAGACCTCTTCGATCACGCGGCGAAGCTCCCACTTGATCGCGGCCAGGCCCCAGTCGGCGGGCACGGTCTTCATCGCGGTCAGCGTCTCCAGGCCCTTGTCCGAGTGCTGACGGGGGTCGACCTGGCCCTTGCGCTGCTCGATCGTGACCTTGGCGATCTCGACTTTGTAGATGCCGCCGCCGAAGGAGTTGCGCGAGCGGCGAACCGCGATCACGACCTTGCCGTCGATCACGTTGTTCACTTTTCCGACGATGGTGTAGCCGCGCTCGTTCTTGAAGCTGACCTTGTCGCCGACCGCCGGGGGGAGGATCGTGTTCATACTGTTAGTATAACAGACTAACACGATTTGTCAAGGCCCAGACCATGCTATTTTACTGCCCCGTGGCGCGCAGGAACTTCTGCCAAGCGCTGCTCACCGCCCGCTGGTGAGCGTCCCAGGCCGCGCGCAGGCGGCTGGGCCCGGCCCCGCAGTCGCGGACCAGCTTGAAGCGCTTGTCCGCGCGCGCGTGCGCCCTCGAAAACGCGGCTTCAGCCGCCTTGTGCATGGTCGCCATGGCTATCTCTCCACCGTCTGGTTAAACACGGCCTCACACATGTAGGCGAGGTAGAGCGCGTCGTTCTCCTGGCCCAGCTTCAGGTTGATCGCCCCGAGGTTAGGGGAGATGACCTTGTCCGCGATCTCCTTGGCCGGGGTCGTGGACCGGCGCCAGATGGCCAGCGCCTCCGTGATCTGATTCCCGGTAAGAAAGTCGGCGAGCGTCACCTGTTTCGGCTCCTTCTTCTCTTCAGCCACGGTGCCCCTCCAATATCCGCTTCGCGAGCTTCGCGTCCATCCCGTCCTCCAGCGCCTTGTCGTAGTCGCGCAGGCGCTCGCGCAGTTCGAGGAGCAGCGTAAGCTCACGGCCCCTGATCTTGACCAGGGTGGTGACGCCCCGGATCGCCTTGGCGACGAGCGCGCGCTTCGCCCGCTTCCTGGTCGCCGTCCTGAGGCGGGCCAGAAACTTCTCATGCTGCGGGCCGAAGAGCGTGTCGATCTGATTGCTCACAGGGTGATCTCCGACTTGGACACGGCCTTGGCCAGCGACTCGCCGACCTTGTCGTGGTCGTAGCCGTCGCTCCACTTGTTTTCGCGGTCGAAGTCGCGGTGCGCGTTCACGATCGCGACCGCCATCTTGTCGAGGCGCAGTGGTCCAGGGACGAGCAGGTGTGGCTCGCCCTTCTCCAGGCTGATCACCGCGTCGGCCATCCGCTCGGCGACCGACCCGTGCGGGTAGGTGTGGATCAGCTTGCGCTGATGCCGATCGAAGTCGATCAGCGCGTTCTTGAGCACGGCCGCCAACTCGGCCCGGCGCTCCTTTATAGTCAGGCGGTAGCGTGCTTTCATAGGACATCCTCGGCCTTCAGGCGCTTCTTCACTCCCGGCGCTTTGAGCGCGGCCTCGAACTTCGCGCGCGCCGAGTCCAAGACCTTCCGCAATTTCTCCTTCGACATGATGTCCTGCAACTGCCAGTCCAGGACCTTGGCGTCGAGGCGCGGGTAGTGGACGTTCCCTTTGCGATCGACGAAGCGGAAGCGCTGATTGTTGTGGTGGCTCCCGGGCTCATAAAGTTCGACGAATGTGCTGTGCGCGCCGTGCTCAGCGAACGCTTCCTCAAGCGCCGAGATCGCCTCGCTCTTGAAGTTGAGGCCAGCGGTCGTGATCGCGTCGCAGCCGTCGTTGAAGCCGTCGACGCGAAGGAAGTCGTCGAGGGTGATGTCGAAAACCAGGGTGAAGCGAGCCATCAGGATGCCCTCCGCTTTTTCTTGTTCGCGCAGCACATGCCGACGCAGCCGTAGTGTGGATCGGCGAGCACGCGCTTCGGCAGCACGCGGTCGATATCCGCAGCCGTCTCGATGCACTCGATCGAGTTGGGCGACTGCTCGCCGCCCTGGCACAACCCGCCCTGGCGCTCGATCTTGCGGATCAGGTTCCTGGCGTGGACCAGTGCGAGAATTTCGGTTTCCTTCATGATGCTCTCCTGGCGCCGTGCGCCCTTCTGATCACGTCGTGCCGCGCGCACATCTCCCTGAGCTTCTTCAGCCTCACGAGCTTGCGCCTCTTCAACTCCGCGACGTGCGACTTCCTGTTGTTCGCCCTGATCTCCATCCTCATCATCAAGACCATCAACTTGTTGCCCATCTCGTGGATGAAGTGCGACGCCTCCTGCACGATCGTCGCCCCGGCTCCGAGCTTCTTATACGGCTTCGGCTTCCAGGGCCGGAGGTGTTCCATGTCAAAGGTTCGGAAGATGGAGCCCGGAATCCAGGCACTTCACGCAAAACTGCTTGCCGGGGTGCGCGCGCTCCGCCAGGATGTCCCTGATCTTCTGGGCCATGTCCGCCTGCGCGCGCGGCGACGAGTCGCGGATGTGCGACCAGTCGAACTCGGTCTCCGCGATCTGGCGCAGGTCGAGTTCGCCGAACCCGTCGCCCAGTTCCCAGATGCTCATCTGCTCCTTGGTCGTGAGCACCTTCTCGTGCTCGCCGCGCAGGAACTTGACGACCAACTCGAAATTGGACTGGGCCATCATCTTCAGGATGTCGTCCTCGGTCTCGGCGCCCGTCAGCTTCTTCATCGTCATGTTCAGGACCTCACCTTGAGGGTGCGGACGCGGCCGTGCGCCCAGACCCGGATCGTGCCCGTCGCGTTCCACCGGCGCTGATGATCCCGGCAGAGCTTGGCCGGGCCGCAGGTGATCACCGTGCTCTGCGTGCAGACCTCGATCATCTTGTCGGTCATCATCATGATCGCGTTGCACTCCTTGCGCGCTGGCTTCTGGGAGACCTTGGGGCTCACCGGCGAGGCCTCTCGAAGCTGAAGGGCTCGGGACGCAGGCCCTGCTGCACGCGGCGCACCGCGATCTTCGCCACCTCGGGAAGCTCGCCCTCCGCGCGCCAGTCGATCGTGAGCTTCAGCGCGCGGTCCTTGTTCTCGCGCATCACGAAGTCGAAGGCGAACTCGACCTGCGTCGGGTCCACGATCCTGATCTGCTTCGAGGCGCTGGCGCGGTCGAGCAGCGTCTGCAACTGCTTTATCTCGTCCTGGTTCAGGGCGTCCATTAGGCCTCCACCAGCGGGCGCCCGCTGGTCCCGGTGATGTTCTTTTCGAGCAGCGCGGCGACCAGGCCGACCACTGAAGGCTTCACGCCGCCGATGTGCCACTGCCGGAGCTTGGCCCCGTTCGGCGGCATGTTCTCGAAGCCCTGGTCGACCGAATCGTAGATCGTGATGAGCGTGTCGCCGATGCGGAGGACCCACGCCGCGCTCGACTTCTCGAAGGTGCCGAGCGGCTTCCCGAACTTAGACGCCAACTCGTCGTAGCTGGCGCTGAGGTATCCCTGGAGCGAGGTGCCGGAGAGGTGGGAGTCCTGCGTCACGAAGGCGCTGAGGGTTATGTTCATACTGTTAGTATAACAGAATAACAGGTTTTGTCAAGCCCCTCGGCCGCTGTTTACAACTTTGTAAACACCGGACCAAAGGTCCCATCCCTAATATAGGCACAAAGACTGAAATTTCTAAGTTGTCGAAAATCAAAAAGTGTGCATCGGCGTTTTTGCCGAAATCGCCGCGCTCTCCGAGGGGAAAATCTTTTGAGGAAAATTTGATGTGTCGGAGATGTGACCGTTCTCCCTCGGAGATTTGACAGTAATCCGGGCACATGCTAGTATCGGTGCACAGCTTTTTCTGAAAATTTTTCTGGGGGTCAGCAGGGAACATGAACGCGCGGGTCACGTCGTCAAGCAGCACCAATTTAACCTAGCGCTCATCGTAGACGGCCATCGAAAGATGGCCGTTTTTGTTCCTGCTGCACGATAACTGAATGGCGTCGACGGGCATCAGCTTCTGGTCCTGCGCTGCGTCTTGCGCGGACCAGAAGGAACGCGAGGTGGTCGGGCTCTACAGGGGGAACACCCCCCTGTTGGTGAGCCGTCCGTGGTGCGCCCCCGCCTGCTCCCCCGTCCTCCAGATCGCGACGCGCAAGCTGTTCCCCGTCCTCTCCTCCCTGATCAGCGTCGCGGACTATCACCAGCACGAGGGCGCCTGGTATGGGGAGATCGCCACCGACTGGAAGGCGGTCGCCGCGCTCAGCGGGATCAGCCGGAACACGATCACCGCCAGCCTCCAGGACCTGATGCGCGCCGGGTTCATCCACTACGAGCCCGCCTGGGGCCGCGTGACGCCCGCCCTGATCCGCGTGCTGCCCTACAACGCGAAGACCGGGCTCCGGGTGTTCCAGATCGAAGCCTCGTGGCTCCGGGCCTATATCCTGCGCGTGGAGCCCCGCCTGGCCCTGTTCTCGGCCGAGGCCGAGGGCAAGAGCGTCGAGTTCAAGCAGTTGACCCCGAACCGGAAGCTGTCCTCGGTCCGGGTCCGGGTCATGGGCGCCCCGATCTCGATCCCGAAGTCCACTCACAATGAGCCCAATCATTGGGCTCATGACATCCCGAAGGTGGAAGGGAACGAAGAAATGCTCCAGAAATTGAAGGGCGTGGCGGGGTTGGAGGACGTTTTCACGCTCGCCTCCGGTTTGGCGCCGGACATCAAGCCACTCCCCATGAGCCCAGCCGCTGGGCTCATACAAGTTCTACCCAAGGATGACTGGCGCGCGGCGGCCTGGTCTCAGGACGGGGTCAAGGTCGTGGTCGTCGACGAGGAATTGCCTCCGGCGCCCGGCGATCACGGCGTGCTCGCGACTTGGGAAGTGGCGGCCGAGGACCAGGCGGAAAAAGTCGAAATCGAAGCCGAGCAGCAGGCTGCCGATGCGTCACGAGCCCAAACCCAGGGCTCGACCGGATATACTAACGATACTCAAAAGAGTCACCAAAATGATTCTAATGATTATACTGTCCTCGGCACGAGCCCAAACGGCGGGCTCATGGCGAGGCCGGGCGCTGGCGCGCCTGCGGCCCCGCCTGCGGCGGCGCCTCCGGCGGCCAACGCCCTTTTCCTGCGCCCTGCGTCCAGACGGCAACTGCTGCCTGGACAGGTGGTTGATCTCTACCGGGCTCGGGGAAACCGGGTCAGCGAAGCGACCCGCAGGGGGATGACCGTCAAAGAGGTCTCGTGCATCGAGACCTATGAACGGCTGATTGGCGTGCCGTTCTGCGAGCAGGACGTGCAGTTCCTGGAGCACGCCCTGACGATCACGACCCACGCCTGCGTCCTGCGCGGGATCAAGGACGCGAGCCGCTGGCCGAAGGACAACCCCGGCTTCTACACGGTGCGCGACGGGATGAAGCAGGTCCTGAACTACATCGTGAGCAACCGCGTGCTGAACTCCAAGTCCCGGGGCTCGAAGCGCGTCACCCAGTCGGGGATGGACGACGGCCTCCAGAAGAAGATCAGGGCCCGGCGCCAGGGGAAGGGCGTGCCGTCCAAGGAGCCGGTCGTGTCGCCGGAGTCCCCGATCGTTTCACCGGAAGCCTCGACCGTCTCGCCCGGGTCCGGGATCGTTTCAGAAAAGACGCCTATCGTCTCGCCCGAGCCCACGCGGCAGGAGCAGCCCTCATGAGCGATCCTCTCGTCCCCGGCTGCTCGTGCGACGGCTCCGGCCGCGTGCACAACCCTGAGACCGGGAACATGAAGCCCTGCGTCTGCTGGCCGGTGCGGACCTCGCTCCTCGCTCGGGAGAAGGCGAACATCGCGATCGACTACATGGACGCGACGTTCGAGGTCTTCGAGCCGCGCCAGGCTTATCCGAACCAGCAGTATATTCTGGACTACTGCCGGGCCTACGCCGACCAGTGGCCTGCGGTCAAGGCCGAGGGCCGGTGCCTCGCGATCCTGGGCCAGCGCGCGTCCATGGGCAAGAGCCATCTCGCGAACTCCGTGTGCCTGAGCCTGATCGAGAAGCATTGGACCGTGTCGGTCGCGGACCAGGACGTGTGCCTGTTCGTCAACGTGATGAACTGGTTCATGAGCATCCGGCTGTTCGCCGACAAGTTCCCGACCCCGGCCAAGGGCTCGCCGACCTGGGACGACCTGATGGAGAACGTGGAGTATCGTCGGGAGCGCGATCGCCTGGCGCGGTTCGATCAGCGGATGCTGAGCACCGAACTCCTTATCCTCGACGATCTCACGCGGTTCGATCCGACGCCGTCGCGGCTCGATCGGCTCTACAACGTGGTGGATCACCGGGTGAGCAACCGGCTGCCGATCATCGTGACCGACAACCTGCCGTCGTGGGAGAAGATCAGCGAGAAGCTGGGCTCTGACTACGGGCCGCCGATCGTCGATCGCCTGCGCCGCAACGGAGACACGCTCGTCGTCGAGACGCCGATGTCCAAGAAAAAGACCGGAGGAAAGAAAAAGTGAGCACCGACACCGAGAAGAAGCCGGAGACCGCGCCCGAGACCAAGCTGTCCAAGTTCCCGAACCTCGTCAAGTTCCTGGCCGAGAACGATGATCATTTCACGTTCGCGGTCGGCGACATCGGCTTCGGCCGCCCGTGCGTCGGCATCACGCAGCGCGGCGCGGATCACTGGGTCGGCTACAACATCTTCAGCGACGACGACAAATACGAGACCGTCGCGCGTCACGAGGGAGCCTTCGGCCCCAACCGGCCGGAGAACGCCTATCACAAGGACGATTTCTTCGCCGTGCTGATCCACAACGTGGACCCGCACTTCGGCCCGACCGACGCGCAGAAGGACGAGGCGGCGGCGGCGCTCGATCGCTGGATCGGCGACATCCTCGCGGCGGGCTACAAGGTCCAGGAATACCCGGAGTCGAAGCACTCGATCGGCTCCCTGTTCGGGTCGGTCAACGGAAAGCGGCGCACGCTGCGCGCGGTCGTCAACAAGTAGGACAGGAGATCACGATCATGATGGACCCGGAGAAGGGACGTTTCAGGCCGGTCTCGGCGGAGAAGGTGTCCGAGATGCAGAAGGAGTTGGACGTGCTCGCCGCGCAGGCGACGCCCGACCGCCCCGTGCGGACGCGCGTGCTGCCCGTGCTCGCGGACAACGAGGACATCAACCTCGAAGTCGGCGGCTACCTCGGGCAGGTCCCGGTCACGATCCGCAAGATCAAGCCGAACGGCAAGCTCTTCGTCTGGACCGCGCACGTCGAGGCCCTGCTGTGCGTCCCGGTCGGGTTTGTCGTCGAGATCAAGGGCGTGAAGTTCCGCCTGCGCCGCTCGAACCTGAAGGGTGACGCCGGGCTCCGCATGATGACCTCGGTCGAGGTCGCGCTCTGGGAGCAGGCGGGCAAGCCGCAGCCCGAACTCCTGGTCCCGCTCAAGGACGTGGTCGATGTGACCGAGGTCGAGAACCCCGGCGTCGTGATCCCGAAGCTCAGGGTCGAGTGCATCCTGGAGAACCCGTCGAACCGGGCCTACCCCGTGTCCACCGACGCCCAGCTTCGCCGGGCCGAGCAGAAGGAGCGCCGCGTCCAGGCCCTCGCCGAGCGGCGCGCCAAGAACAAGGAGCGGGCGGAGCGCGATCACGCCACGCTCCCGGCCTACGCCAAGGACCCGCAGTCGAAGGCCGAGCGGCAGCGCTACACCCAGCAGGCGATCGAGGCCCGGCGCAAGCGCAAGGCCGCCGCGCGCGACGCCCGCAAGCCGCAGAAGCCGGTGGATCAGGCGGCGCTCAGGAAGACGCAGCGCATGGTGCACATGCCCCATCCGTCCAAGGTCGTGGACCAGCTTTTGGCCACGGTCGGCGCCGATAAAGAAGTGAAGACCGTCACGCAGTAGAGAGAGGACATCATGCCCGAAACGAAGAGCAGCGTCGAAGACCGCGTCAAGCAGATCATCATCGAGCAGACCGGCGTCAAGACCGAGGAGATCACGCTCCAGTCGCACCTCGTGAACGATCTGGGCCTGGACTCCCTCGACTCCGTCGAGTTGGTCATGGCGCTGGAAGAGGAGTTCGACATCGAGATCGACGACGAGGTCGCCGAGAAGCTGGTGACCGTGCAGCAGGTCGTCGAGCACGTCCAGAGCAAGGCGAAGTAGACCATGTCCGACAAGGTCTACAAGATCGGCGAGCACTCGGCGGACGTGCGGATGCACGAGGATCGCCTGGTCATCAAGATCGAGACGGAGAGCAGAGAGAAGTCCCAGGAGGTCTACAAGGACCTCGTGGCCAAGGGCGTCATCGTGCCGGTGAAGCTGAACTAGATGCCCGCACCGAACGCTCAGTCGTTGGCGAACAAGTTCAGGCAGTCTCAGACTGCGTTCGCCGACGACTGGCGTGAGGGGACGTTCGACTGGTTGAAGATCAACGCGCCGGTGAACATGGCGGAGATCGACCAGGCGGAGAAGAACCTGGACGCGGCGTGGAAGGAGACGTTGCTGAACCCGGCGGCCGAGATGAAGTTCGACATCGCGCTGGGGCTGTGGAAGAGCGCGCACGTCAAGGCGCTCGGCGAGTTTAAGGCGAGGAGCGGATCATGAAGGCCAAGGATGTGGTGAAGCTGATCTCGGAGTTGAAGCCGAAGGAAGGCGAGTTGCCCGGCGAGTTCGGGGACCGTCAGGCCGCCGTGCTGCTCGACTGCGGGTTCAAGAAGTTCCGGCAGAACGTCAACGCGCGCTGGCCCACGGGCAAGGCGAGCCTCCAGTCGATCGTCGCGCTCCGCAAAGAGTTCACGGTCTGGGGAGACGCGATCTCCAGGGTCGGGGGCGTCGACTGGATCAGGCCGACGGTGGGCACCGTGCTCTTCGACACGATCCTGCGCGAGGTCGAGCAGCAGGCGACCAAGGGCGAGGTCCTGCTCAAGACGATCCAGTCGCTGGACGCGAATCCCGGCGTGCTCAGGAGCGGCCTGTGATCCGCGAAGGAACGCGCCTGTTCGCCTCGGCCAAGACGAAGAAGGAGTTCGAGGACATCAAGGAACTCCTGGCCGAGTCGAACGAGGACGCAGTGCTCTTCGACGGGCTGGAGGACGCCCTGGTCGGGATCGGGCACCGGTTTGGCGCGGGCGCCGTCGCGGTCTACGACAAGGACAAGATCATCGACCTGTTCGTGAAGCGCGACGGGATGAAGCCGGACGAGGCCCACGAGCACTTCGAGTTCAACGTGATCGGCACGGGCGTCGAGCACAGCCCGATCTTCGTCGAGCTTCGCCGGGAGGTCATGGTCGCATGAGCTACCGCGTCCAGATCGAGAAGCCCGAGTCCGCGCCGCTCAAGGACAAGGTGCTGCTCCACGCCAAGTTCGTCCGCCACTTCCAGCGCCGGAAGCTGGACGCGGGCGCGCGCGGCCGGACGCGGTGGGCCATGGAGTTCATCTCGGAGCGCGGGCACTTCACGATCATCTGGTCGCGGACCCCGGACACGGTGCGCGGGATGCTTCGCTTCCGCCGCGAGCGCCTGATGGGGTTCGTCGTTCTCAAGTTCTCGAAGAAGGACATCGACCTGGGCGGCACGTTCATCGTGACCGGTGACTGGCCCGCGATCGAGGACTTCATCTTGCAGCAGGAGAAGGTGGCGTAGATGGCCAGGATGACCAGCGCCATCGCCTACCGCACGATCAAGGACAGCGGCCTGCTGTCCGAGATGAGGTGGCGCGTCTACGACATCCTGTATCACCATGGGCCGCTGCTCGGCTCTCAGGTTTCAGCCCTCTACAAACGCGACCACCTGACAACCTCTTATTCGGAGACCGTCAGAAACCGGATCACCGAACTCCGTGACCTCGGCGTTGTGATCGAGGTGGGTCACGCGATCGACCCGATCACGAAGATGAGCGCCATTCTGTGGGATGTGACCGACCAGTTGCCGCAGAAGAAGCTGGAGAAGAAAGAATCGTCGAAGCAGAAGATCAAGCGCTTGGAACAGCGCATCACGCAGCTTGAGGGTGAGAAGCAGGCTCTGGAAATCGAGCTTCACATCCGCAAGAACATGGTCCCCTAATGTTCGCCAAAATCAAAGAGACGGTCGACATCGTCCGGCACATCCAGCAGTTCCTCGAACTCCGAGGGACGCGGATGCCGATGGAAGCGCGCTGCCCGTTCCACGAGGACCGGTCGCCGAGCTTCAAGGTGTGGGCCGATCACTGGCACTGCTTCGGGTGCGCCGAGGGCGGCTCGATCATCGACTTCGAGATGAAGCGCCAGGGCATGAGCGCGGTGGACGCCGCGCAGTGGCTGTGCAACGCCTACAACATCGTCGTGAGCCGCGAGGAGTCCGAGCGCTACGCTCAGGCCGAGCACGCGCGCCAGCAGAAGTCGGCGATCGCCAAGGCTCTGGAGCAGTCGATCGGCCAGCGGCCGGAACTCGTCGACTACTTGCGGAAAGAGCGCGGGTTCTCCGACCAGACGATCAAGGACCTGGGCTTCGGCGTCGGGCTCCAGGAGAAGGTGATCGTCGTTCCGATCCGCGACAAGTATGGCCGGACCGTGGCCTTCGCCCGGCGCCATCTGGACCCGGAGCAGGTGAAGCTCCACAAGTGGGTCAACGATCCCGAGTCCGAAATCTACAAGAAGAAGACGATCCTCTATAACCTGGACAACGCGCGCAAGAACCTGAGCGACGATCATCTGGCGATCGACCAGCGCCTGATCCTCGTCGAGAGCTACTTCGACGTGGCCGCGCTCTGGGAGGCCGGGATCAAGACGGGCGCCGCCTACTGCTCGGCGAACGTGACGACCGAGCAGGCGCAGGAGATCAAGGCGCTGATCACGCCCGGGACCACGATCCTGTTCGGCGCGTGCAACGACAAGACGGCGCAGGACAAGCTGTTGATCAACCGCACGATGATCAGGAGCCTGGCGCCCGAGGTCCACATCCGCGCGATCGTGATCCCGGACGGGTGCAAGGACATGAACGACGTGCTGCTCAAGCATGGGGCGGCCGGGCTCAAGGACCTGATTACGAAGTCGATCTCCATGGACCAGTATCTGCTCGATCAGATTCTGGACGCGGAGCCCGTGCTCGACATCCAGTATCGCAAGGCCAAGCAGATCGTGAGCGTGGCCGAGAACGCGATGAGCGCCAAGGACATGATCGTCCAGTTGGCCAAGCGCTGGAACAAGGACGAGGCGACCGTCACCCAGTTCATGACGGGAAAGGGCAGCGACGGGTCTGCGGCGGGCTCCCTCCAGTTCGACAACATCGCGAGCCTGATCACCAAATACGAGAACTACACGCGCGACCTGGACAAGAACGTGATCAAGTTCGGCTGGGAGCGCTACGACCGACTAACGCGCGGGATGCACCGCGCCGACGTGATCCAACTCGTGGCGCCGTCCGGCGTCGGCAAGACGACGTGGGCCGAGCAGTTGATGCTCAGCGTCGGCGAGTCCTCGCCCTGGGCCCCGATGATCTTCTACTCGATGGAGCAGCAGGGGATCATGGCGTTCGAGCGCTTCATGCAGATGGAGGGCGGGATCGAGGGGCGCGAAGTCGAGAAGTGGATGGTCAAGGGCGACGACGCGCACAACACCAAAATTTTCCAGACCGCGCAGCGCCTGACCTCCAAGCTCAACAACCTCCTGGTCTGCGACCAGGGCGGCCTCACGCTCAAGCAGATCGAGGAGCACACTCGGCAGGCGGGCTTCGCCTGGTTCGGAAAGCCGGTGGGCGTGATCTTCATCGACTACCTCGGCTACCTCAAGGGCGACGGCAACTCGATCTACGAGATCGTGTCGAACATCGCGCGCGAGCAGAAGGAGATGGCCAAGCGCTTGAACTGCGTGGTCGTGAGCCTGCACCAGACGACGAAGGCGGGCAAGGCCGGTGAGCCGATCGACGAGAGCCACGCGCGCGACTCCAGCGCGATCCGCGACTCGGCCGACATCCTGATCACCGCGTGGCGCCCCGAGTTGAAGGAAGGCCTGCTCGACGCGGAGAAGGCCCAGTTGAAGGGCGTCTGGCGCTCGCGCATCGCCAAGAACCGCTACGGCCCGGCGAACGAGATCGTGGACTTCACGTTCGTGCCCCAGTTCCTGCGCCTCAAGCCGATCGAGAACGTGGTCGTGGCCCAGGCGATGGGCCAACCGCTCGGCCAGCCGAAGCTCCCGCCCGCGCCGGGATTCGTCCCGCCCGCTATGCCGTCGATGTCTGGAGGCTCACAGTGAACCTGCTGCCGCCCAACGTCCGCTACGTCGAAGAGTCCTACTCCGAGACCTGGCCCACGGCCACGGCCTACGGCTCGATGCAGTTCGGCCCGGTGAAGGAGGGGATGAACGTCTACCTCCCGCAGCCTATGACCTTGTCCAAGCTCCCGATCGAGGAGCAGTGGGCTCTCCTCCAGGGCCCGCACACGTCGGAGATGCACAGCACGCTCCTCACCTGGAGCATGAGGCTGAGCGCCGAGCGCAGCCAGATTCAGGGCCGCGTCCGCGCCGAGGTCATCAACCGGGTGAACGAAGCGCTCGCCGCAGGCTACATCCGCAACGCGGTTCGCCGCGATCCTATGACTGGGAGACCTTCATGAAGACGCTGTTCTCGTTCTACAACTTCCCCGAGAAGTGGTCGGAGATCAACCCTCGCATGGCGTTCGCCGATAGCGAGGTCAACCTGAACATCCAGTTCTTCACCGAACTGGACGTGGCGCGCGCCGATGTCGTGAACTCGGACTGCCTCCCGTTTCAGGTGCAGGCTTTCATGGTCAAGGTCGCGATCGCCCTGTCCTATTGCGCGGTGATGGCTGCGCGCATCGGCGGGCATCTCAACCAGGCCAACGAAAAGATGGACAAGCTCGTGGCGACGAAGACGGCTCAGTTCGCCCCGGACGCGAAGAGCGATGCCGCTCTCGGTCGGAAGCTGGCTGCCGACCTGGAGATCATCGAACTGAAGTGGCAGATCAAGGACCTGGAGGTGATGCACGAATACACCAACAACATCTTCAGGACCTTGCAGAAGGATGCTGAAAACTGGCGCGCCCGCTACTACGGCGGCCAGTCGGAACGCAAGCTCACCCCCGGCGTGAACGAGCCCTACATGGGCGAAGGACCCGGGATGAGCGGCGATGGTTTACCCCCGTCCCTTGGCGGGCGGCAGAAATAACGGAGGAGCAAAACACAATGAGTCACGAAATGATCCCGTCCGGGGGACTTCCCGGAGGCGGCGCGCTCGCGCCGCTCAGCAACACGCCGAAAGGCATCGTCGCGCCGACGCTCGACATGATGGGCGCCGGAGGCGGCGGCTTCAGCGAGACGTGGGCCATCAACAAGGACAAGCACGTCTTCGTCAATAAGAAGACGAACGAGGAGCGGCGCGAACTCTACGTCATCATCGAAGAGTCGCACCCGAGCCGCGCGCTGTTCCCGAAGCAGGGTCCGCAGAAGGGCGAGCGCGTTTGCTGGTCCGACGACGGGAAGGCTTCGCACAACGGCATCGAGTGCTCGTCCTGCCCTCGCGTGTCCGAGTCCGACGCCTTCAATAAGTTCTACGAGGCCCATCCGAACGTGCAGCGCCCGCAGTTCATCGGCGACTGCTCGCTGCGCTACTCGCTCTACTGGACCCGCGAGTTCATCGTGAACCCCGACGGTTCCGTGACCCAGCAGGTCCGCAAAGAGCGCGTGCTGCTCAACGCCCCCAAGTCGTCGATCTACGCGATCTTCGGCCGGGGCGCCTACAAGTCGAAGCTCGACGCCAAGGCCCTGGACATCACGAAGGTCGTGACCAAGATCACGATCGCGCAGCGTGAGAACAAGGAGATGAAGAGCGTCTACGACTACGCCGACTTCGAGTTGGTCGGCACGATCGAGGAGATTCTTCCCCGCGTGTCCAAGACCATCGAGATCGAGGCGTCGTCCGCCGCCCCGTCGTCCGCACCCGCCGCTTCGTTCCCCGGCGGCGGTCAGGCCGCCCTGCCCTCGATGGCGGGTCAGCCCCCGGTGACCGCCGGGTTCCCCACGTCGACGGGCTTCCCGCCCGCGACTGCCGCTCCCGCGATGACCGGATTCCCTCCGGCGGCTCCCGCCGCCCCCGGGTTCCCGGCCGCTGCGGCGCCGTCCGCTCCGGGGTTCCCCGCCCCGGCTCAGGCTCCCGGGTTCCCGGCTGCGGCTCCTGCCGCCGCCGCCCCGGCCGCCGCTCCCGGGTTCCCCGGTGCGGCTCCGGCTCCCGCTGCGGCTCCCGCTGCGGCTCCGGCGGCCCCCGCCCCGTCGTTCCACGACATGGCGAGGGGTCAGGTGATCCAGGGCTACAACGCCCTGGGCGCCGACGTTCAGAAGGTCGTGCTCAGCGTGCTCGGAATCACGGACATCAACCAGGTCCCGAACGAGAAGCTGAACCAGGCGCTCCAGGCCGTCAACCAGGCCAAGAGCTTCAGCGCTCCGGCTCCGGCCGGGGCGGGCGCCGGGAACCCCTTCTAAGGGGATGACGCAACGACTCGGGGGCCCGGCCGACGCGGGCCGGGCCCCCAAACCGGAGAACAAGATGGAGAAGGGCGTGAACGAAGAAGTCAAAGAGAACGAGGTCATGGTGCTCCAGATGGACACCGTGGCGTTCCTCCACGCCGAATACGGGATCGTCCCGCTCCGTGACGGCATCCTTTTGGCGCAGCACGCGAAGTTGAAGAAGACGGCCTACTGGGTTTTCAAGAAAACGGCCGAGGTCGAGAAGGCGATCACCGAGTGGAACTCGCAGGCCCGCGAGCGCACGAAGGTGATCAACGGATTCCGTGACAAGCAGTTGCTCTACCGGTCGCGCAAGGCCGAGTTGGAGAGGAAGGCGTAGATGGACCCGATGAAGCTGAAGCTCCTGGAACACGCTCTTCGCCTGGGCATTTCGATCACGCCCACGAACGAGGTGGCATCCGCCACGTCCGTCCAGGAAGCTCCGATCTCGAACACGCCTCCTGCTCCTCCGACGCAGTCCGTGGTCGAGACGACGGTGGTCCCGGCGCAGGCGGAGGTCAAGGTGCCGCCTGCGCCGGTGCTTGCCGCCGGGATCGAGGTCGTGGAGCCTCCGCTGATGAGGCCCGACTGGGAGAAGGAACTCGACGACATGCTCGCGCAGCACGGCGGGCGCATGGAGATCAAGCTCCAGTCCGGGGCCACGCTCCGGGTCGTGCCCGATCCGAAGAAGGCGACCGACGCCCTGGAGATCAGCCACAAGACGTTCAAGCGCCTGTCCCGCGCCGCCGCGATCCTCAACGGCCGGGTGGTCGACGCCATGACCAAGGAGCAGTCCGACGCCAGGACCCAGGCGATGCTCGACAAGGGCGAGGGCTGCTGGATCACGCCGCACATCTTCATCGAGGTGGACAAGCAGCAGGCGATCCCCGGCGGGCGCGGGGCCAGCGACTTCGGAGTGATCGCCGCGCCCAAGCTGCCGCCCGGGCCGCCGCCGATCGTCGCCAATCTGTGGCTCGTGCTGTCCGCCGCCTCGATCGTCGAGCAGGTCCCGATGCGGATCAGCAGCGGCAAGGTGATCGGCACGCTGATCAAGACGCAGAACGGCGCGCTCTACGGCCGCCAGGTCCGGGACGGCGAACACCGGCTCAACCTTCAGGCTGGCTGGGCCATGTCCGGCGGCTACGCGATCGAGCGCGAGATTTACGACAAGTATCTGACCGACCCGACGACCGTGATCAAGATGACGCGCGAGGACCGCGTGTTCCTCACCACGTCCAACTGGATTCAGCGCTACGGCGGGCTGATCCGGCACTGGGGCACGGAGAAGATCGTGATGCCAATCACGAGCGGCTACTGGCTCGTCGTGGACAAGAACGGGGAGATCATCCAGTGAGCCGCCGCGTGATCGTCGCCTTCGATTTCAGCCTGACCGCGACCGGGGCCATCGCCCTGGACGACACCGGCCTGTGCCTGGCGCGCGAGACGATCAAGACCGACACGTCGATGCCCGCCCGCCAGCGCTTAACCATGGTCTCGGACAAGGCCGTGGAGTTCGTGCAGCGCTACGATCCGATGGTCGTGATGAAGGAGGCCCCGGCCTACGGAGCCTCTTGGGCCGTGACCACGATCGGCAAGGTGCACGGGGCGGTCGACTATGCGATGGAGAAGGCTCGGCAGCCGATCCCGATCGAGGTCTCGCCCTCCACGCTCAAGAAGTTCGCCACGGGGCGCGGCGTCGGGGAGAAGGGCGACATCAAGATGTGGGTGCTCAGCACCTGGGGCATCAAGTTCTCGGACAACAACCAGGCGGACGCCTACGTCCTGGCCCGGATCGGCGGGCTCTACGCGGGGTTCTTCCCCATGACGAGCAGGCACGAGGGCGAGTGCCTGAAGGTCATCCTCTCGGGCAACGATCTGAAGGACGAGGCGAAGAAGGTGAAGCTGATCAAGAAGGACATGCGCGTGTGCGCGTGCGGCAAGAAGATGAAGACCGGGACCGAGATGGAGAGCGGCAAGTGCGCGGACTGCCTGCGCGGGGGACAGAATGGACAAGCCTGATTTCGTCGGACTGGTGACCGGAGACTGGCACCTGGATCGCTTCAACCGGATCGCGGACTTCACGCGGTGCGTGGACTTCGTCTTGGCCACGGCCCTGGAGAAGAAGCGGCTGCTCAAGGAGCGGTTCCCGAACGACGTGATCCGCTTCAACTTCGTGCACACCGGCGACGGCTACAAGACCTGGCACCCGGCGCCCGTCGAGATGAACGTGATGCACCGGACCTCGGTGCTTCACCCCAAGGGGATCGACGCGACGATCGTGGTCGGCAACCACGACTGGCCTGAGTCCGAGGATCACGGCGGGATGCACTGCTTCATGGAGATGAAGACGCTGGGCGGCGCGATGCGCGTGATCGACGAGCCGACGATCGACCTGATCCCGAGCGGCACCGGCAAGTTCATCAACTACATCTACATCCCGCACATCCCGAAGGCCACGCTCCAGCGCGCGGCCCTCTCCTACCGCGACTTCTTCGTCCGGTGCATGAACGAGTTGATCTCGCGCTGCGACTCCAAGTGGCCGATCATCCTCTACACGCACTGCTATATCAAGGAGGCGGCGGTCGGGACCAGCGACCTGGTGGTGGAGAGCGACCGGCAGATCAGCGTCGAGGACCTGAAGGACCCGCGCCTCATGGCCGTGTTCCTGGGAGACATCCACAAGGCCCAGAAGCTCAACGAGAAGCCGCTCGTGCTCTACCCCGGGTCGATCGACCGCATCGACTTCGGCGAGGCGCTGGACGCCAAGGGCATCGCCTACTACGAGGTGCACAACGCCGGGACCCCGGAGCAGAGCCTGGTCGTCGAGTTCATCCCGACCCCGGCGCGCCGCTTCGTCCACATCGTCGCCGACCTGATCGGGCCGCACGACAAGGGCAGTAAGTTCTTCGACATGCCCGACCAGGCGTCGGCGCTCCAGCCGTGGCTCGTGTCCAAGCTCCCGGACTACGACGTGAAGGGCGCGATCGTCAAGGTCACCGTCCGCTGCGGCCCCAACCAGAAGGGGCAGATCAACGACCGGGCGCTGTCCGACGCGATCATCGCACTGGGCGCCGAGCGCGTGCGCTCCGTGAACTTCGACATGCTGACGGCGGAGAACCGCCGGGCCCCGGAGATGAAGGAGGGCGTGACCCCGGTCACGGCCCTGACCCGCTGGGTTGAAGGCCAGAACTACCAGCCGCTCACGAAGGACTCCGTGCTGCTCGCGGGGAAAAAGATCATCGGTGCCGAGAAATAACTTGGAGGCCTTGAAGAAAATGACGAGCAAAGTTGCCGAAGCCGTGGAGAAGGTGAAGGACGCGGTGCTCCCCGCCCCGACGTATAAGACGACGATCAAGAAGTTCGAGGACTCTACGGACTTCGCCGCCGCCCTGGTCAAGGGCGACAAGATCAAGACGACGAAGGACGCGGCCACCTTGTCCTCGCTCGGGTTCAAGGCCGACGAGCAGCACGAGGTGGAGAAGGTCGAGGGCGATCTGATCTACCTGAAGGGCGGCAAGAAGCTGATGTCCGAGTGGTTCGTCCCCGAGGTCGCGCGCCGCGAGCGCGTGCGCCGCAAGGTGAGCCGCACGGCGCTGATCGAGTTGGCGAACATCTTCGCCAAGCTACGCTGGACCGACTTCAAGGTGGGCATGGACCAGGAGATCGTCACGGCCAAGGACGCGGTGACCAAGGCCCAGGCGGACCTGGAGCGCGCGCAGAACCGCGTGAAGCAGACGCAGGACGCGGTCACCAGGCTGGAAGAGGCCAAAATGAACGGCGACCAGTGGCCCGACGAACTCGCCGGTCAGGTCCTCAGCCTCGTCGACCAGAAGCTGTTCACGAACTTCGAGGTGGTGAACGAGGACGGTCTGGACACGTTCATCGCCTACACCGGCCCGCTCTACGACGAGAAGAAGGAGCGCGCCGAATACGCGATCAAGGTCTACCCGACCAAGGCTCGCACCCGCGTCGTGATCGAGAACGTGACGCCCGGCAAGCTGCCGACCGACGTGCCGCACAACGAAGGCCGCAGCGGGACGTGCAACGTCTGCTTCGGCGACAAGACGACCGATCTGGAAACGCTGATCAGGAGCGAGGACTGGCGCCGCCTGTTGATCATGATCCGGGCCTTCCTCGAAGGCAATCGCCTCAACTAGGAGCACGAGAAAAACCATGGCATACAAGAAAAAGAAGGACACGGCCAAGCGCGACAAGAGCGGCATGGTCGTCGCCGGGACGAAGGTGAAGCTGGACGTGGGCGAGTTCTCCGACAAAAAGAACTTGGTCGACGCGGTGATCGGCGAGACGACGGTGGCCGAGGCCTTGGCCAAGGCCGGTCTGAGCGTCGAGGCCGACAAGAAGGCCGCCGACCTGGGCTGGCGCCTCAACGGGCGCCCGTGCGCGTGGACCGACAAGATCACGTCGATGGACACGGAGCCCACGCTCTACCGCCTGCCGAAGGGCAAGGCCGGAGCGAACTGATCCATGCCGCCGGAGGAGAGCTTTATGCGAGGAACGTCTTCATCCATCACCCAGACCGCGTCCACGGGAGACATCGGCATCGCCGGTGGTTCCATCACGGGCGCGAGCGCTGGCACCTTCCCCACCCAGATGTCGTCGGCTGGCGGGGTCGCGCCCATGCGGGATTCGGACGCGAACGAGGTGAGCCAAGAGATGTATGACGCGATGGCCAAGAAGTCGTCCTCGAAGAAAGCCTCTCCTCCGGCGCGGCGGGACATGCCGAAGATCACGGTGGTCAGGAGCCCGAAGGGCCACCGCGTGAAGCTCGTTGGCGCTGACCTCGTCGGTCTCGCGCCGCTGTTCGTCGGGTGGGCGGACCGTCTGGAGAAGGACCTGCGCGTGGTGATCACCCAGGGCGAGGCGCCATACCAGTTCTACGGCCGCCCGATGGTCGCGCAGCGGTTGGGCGCGAACGGCGTGGCCCTGTTCCTCATCGGCAGGAACGGCCGGGACGATTCCAAGCTCGTGTCGCCGAACGATACCCCGCTCAAGTGGCGCGTGGGCCTCGACGAGATCGCGGCGGAGCGCGCCCCGGCCAAGCTCGACTCGCCGGAGTTCCCGGCGTTCACGAACATCGTCGACGACAAGAAGGTGTTCATCGGCCGCGTCGAGAGCAAGTTCATCTACACGATGCTCTACATCCCGACGCGCGTTGAAGAGGTGAAGGACATCGCGCTGCCCGCCGACCTCACGATGAAGCAGGCCACGCAGCGGGTGGTCGACACCCAGGCGATCGAGCCGTTCGTCAACCACGTCCTGACCCAATACGAGCGGATCATGGCCGAGTTCGGCGCCGAGATCAGGGGCGAACTCACGCCCCTCTCGTTCAAGGAGTTCTGCGGCGACTCCAAGCGCAAGCGCGAGCGCACGCTCAAGGAGCAGATCGACGGGCACAACCGCGAGATCAGGGACTTCGAGCAGAAGCTCATGAAGAAGGCGCGCGAACTGCGCGACGCGCAGAAGGACTTGGCACTCACCCGGTCCGGGGCGTTCGACGCCGAGTTGGAGGCCGAGGCCGACCGCCTCAACCGGCTCGTGGACACCGGGCTCTACATCCAGTTCAAGGTCCGCCACGGCTTCCTCGTGGGCATGACCACGCCGATCGTCATCGACTATAACGGCAAGCCCTACGAACTTGGCCAGTTCGTGGTCTCGATCAAGAAGGACGGCCAGATCAAGATCGAGCACCCGACGAAGGGCCACCCGTATCACCCACACATCAGCAGCGGCGGCTCTCTTTGTCTCGGCAGCTTCAGGAACGACATCCCGAAGCTCGTGGGCCTGGAGCGCTACGCGATCGTGTTCCAGGTGCTCTACGAGTTCCTGGGCTCCTACAACGACAAGGACAAATACAACAAGATCGAGGTGTGCACCGGCGAGCAGGAGGCCCCGGCGATGGCCGAGCCCGGCATCGCGGTCCCGGCCGGAGCAAACCCGATGCCGGATGGGATGGCCGATCCTCGTCAAGTGGACCCGCGTGATTTCGAGCCCGCCGAGGTCCCGGCATACCGTTCGCGCGGGATCAGCGACAACGAGCGGATGAACGCGAATATCCGCAACGAGGTGAACGCCGATCTGCGCGCTATCGAGCGGGAGACGAGCGATCAGATCGCAAGGAGCATGGCGATCCCGCCCGAGATGTTGATCAGCAGCCGCCTTCGCACCGGCGCCGAGATGCGGATGCTCGCTGAAGCGAATGAAGTCGCCGCACCGACGCAGCCGGTCCGGCCCGAGGAGGGGCCTTTCTAGGGAACATGAAGAACACTGACAGCGGGATCATCACCCGCACGCAGGACCTGATGATCGTCCACGGCGCGACGAACGCGACCAACGACGGAGCCGTTCAGACGCGCTACGTCCAGGCCGAGGTCGTCCACGGCTGGCCGCCGCCGATCCCGCGCACCGCCGACTTCCTGCCGATGGGCGCCATGGGCTCGCCGTTCCAGAACCTGGGCGGCTTCCAATCCCCGATCCAGGCGATGGAGGTGCGCCGCACGTTCGAGGTCAAGATCACGCAGAAAGCCTACAACAAGATGATGTTTTGGGTGCTCAACGCCCCCGGCGAGGTCAGCGGATACGGGCACGTCGAGCGCGACGGGAACTCGTTCCTGATCGACGACGTGCTGATCCTGGAGCAGCAGAACGGAGGCTCCCACTCCTACATCTCGGAGGCCGCGACGCTCAAGTTCATGCTCATGCTGAAGAAGCGCGGGCTCGGACATCGGCTGCACCGGCTCTGGTGGCACTCGCACAACGATTTCGGCGCGTTCTACAGCCCGACCGACCACGCGCAGATCGACAGCCTGGCCAACAGCCAGTTCAACGTGTCGATCGTCACGAACAAGATGTTCGAGCCCCGCTGCCGTGTCGACTTCTACCGGCCGGTTCGCTACGCCGTCGACTTCCTGCCGCTGAAGGTCGTGCCCGACGTGAGCAAGAACAAGGCCGTCGAGCTTCAAGCCGAACTCGATGCGCTGACCGTGAAGAAAGCCGTGAGGAGAGCCCGATGACCACCGCCGCCCCCGAGACCGTGACGCCCCCGACGCAGACGCCGGACCAGCCCCAGCCCGGGCAGGTGTTCTGGCGCCAGTTGGACATCGTGAACCCCGAGCGCCTGAACGAATACTCGTTCGTGATCATCGGCGCCGGGTCCACGGGGTCCTGGACCGCGATGAACCTCGCGAAGCTCGGAGCCCAGCACATCCAGGTGTGGGACGCCGACGTGATCAACGAGCACAACGCTCCGTGCCAGGTCTACGGGCGCCAAGAGACCGGCCGCCGGAAGATCGAGGCGCTGGTCGACCACGTCCAGAGGCTGACCTCGTCGCCGATCTTCGGCGTCGCGCAGATGCTCGACGAGAAGGCGGTGCCCACGTTCGACCGGAATACGGTGCTCGTCGTGTGCGTCGACTCGATGAAGGCGCGCAAATACGCCTGGGAACTGGCGAAGCGCTGCCCCGAGATCAAGCTGCTCATCGACCCGCGCCTCGCGCGCGAGACGCTGCGCCTCTACGCGATCAACCCGCAGGACCCGATGCACCAGGCGGAATACGAGACGAGCCTCTACTCGGACGAGGAGGCGGACGGCGAGAGCATCCCGTGCACGGCCCAGGCGATCGTCTACACCGCGACGTTCACCGCCTCGTTCGTCGCCGCGATCGTCGCCTCGTTCGTGAACGGCGAGCCGTTCTACAACGAGATCGGCTTCGGCTGCCGCACGTTCAAGTTCATCGGGAGCTACTTCTAGGCCATGGCTGAGCCTCTGAGAGACATCGACCAGGGCTTCATGGTCATGGTGTTCAACCACCTGACCAAGGAAAGCTCACGAGACGGGCGGGACGCGCACATGAATGTGGGCGAGGCCGAGAAGGAATTGGGGATCAGCCAGGCCCAGATTCTCCGCGCGGTCAGCGGGATCAGGAGCCAGGGATACCCGGTCTTGGCCAAGGCCACGCGCAGGACGTGGGAGAACGATTTCCGCATCCCGCAGACGCAGAAGGAATACATCGAGTGGCGCTCCAAGCTGGTCGAGGACCTGAAGGAGCTACAGACGACGTTGTTGACCAGCGACGCGGCGGCCAAGGCCAAGTTCGGCGCCGACATGCCGGTCGAACAGTTCTTATTCTGAGGAACCCATGCAAATCTTGAAGCTGAAGCTGACCAATTTCATGACCTACGCGGACCAGGAGTTCGACCTGGAGCGGCTGGTCCAGGGCCCGACGCTCATCGTCGGCAAGTATCTGGGCGGCGACGCCGGGGAGTCGAACGGCGCGGGCAAGTCCACGATCTTCGAGGGCATCAACTGGTCGATCTTCGGCGCCTGCCGCTACAAGAGCGACGATGAACTGATCCGGTTGGGGACCGAGGAGATGGAGGTCACCTGCCGCTACCGGATCGACGGCGTGATCTACGAGATCGTGCGGACGAAGAAGCGCGGTCGGTCGCAGAGCGTGCTGTTCTCCGACCTGACCAACGACAAGAAGCTGCGCGAGAACACGGTGAAGGCGACCGAGGCCGCGATCGTCCGCAGCCTGGGTATGGACTTCGACATCTTCAGCAACACGGTCTACAGTCCGCAGCAGAAGCTCGCGCTGTTCCCCGGCCAGCTTCCATCCCGGCGCAAGGAGGTCCTGGCCTCGATCTTGGAGATCGGGCACTACGCCGAGCACGAGGAGTCGGCCAAGCGTCTGGCCTCGAACTACGAGCGCGACTCGCAGGCTCTGCAACTGGCGATCGTCCGCGTCGAGGGCGAACTCGGGACGGAGAAGGTCGACCAAGGGGAGATGGACACCCTGGAGTTCGACATCAAGACGTTCGACACCCGGCAGGCGAACGCCAAGTTCCTGCTCGACGAGGCGATGAAGGAGGTCGAGGAGCTTCGATCCCGCGCCACGTTCTACACCAAGGTGGGCCAGGACCTGGCCCGCGAGCGGCAGTCGCTCGACCGCCTCGGCCAGCAGAAGACCTACACCCAGGCGGAGAAGGTGCAGCAGCTTCAGGGCGTGGACGTGGAGGCGCAGCGCCTCACGACCGCGATCACGCGCGAGCCCCAGGTGCGCTCGGTGATCGGCGAGGTCGAGAATAATATCAAGACCTACGACCAGGTGGCCAACCGCCTGAGCGCGATGCGCGAGGAGCGCGCGGGGCTCGCCGTGCAGCGCGACGGCCTGCGCCGCGAGGTCGAGTCGATGAACGTGGACCTGGAGCGCCTGCGGACGCGCTACAACCAGGTCATGGACATGGCGGGCAGCCGCTGCCCGACCTGCTACTCGGCGCTCACCGCCGAGACCCAGGCGAAGATCGCCGAGGACCTGGTCAAGGAAGGCACTGAGAAGAAGGCGGCCTACGACCAGAAGATGGCGGGGATCGCGCTCGCTGAGCAGCGCATCCAGCAGATCGACTCCGAGGCCCGCACGCTGAGCGCGGATGTCGCGGCGCAGGCCGAACTCCAGCGCGACCTCAACCGGTTCCAGAACGAACTGTCGCAGATCGACCTCGCCCGCCAGCAGGTGGCGGGGATCGACGCTCGCCGTCAGCAGGTCGAGGACATCTACACCAAGCGCCTGTCCGAGATCGACGCGGAGGCGGCGGCGGCCACCGGCCGGATCACCGGGCTCCAGGTCGAGCTTCAGAAGCTGACCTACAACGAGGCCGACGTGCAGCGCGTCAACTCGAAGGTCTCGACGCTCCAGGCCGAGTTCAACACCGCGTCCTACGAGAAGGACCAGAGGAACCAGAAGCTCGGCGCCCTGCGCTCGCGCAAGGAGGCCTTCGATCGGAAAGCCGCGCAGTTGGAAGCCGACCGCAAGCGCTATGCCGAGGCCAAGGACCAGGAGTTCGTCTACAAGGAACTGACCAGGGCCTTCGGCAAGAACGGCATCCCGGCCCTGATCATGGACAACGCTCTGGCCGAAATCCAGAGCGAGGTGAACAAGATCATGGACCAGTTGACCGGCGGCCGGATCACGGTCGAGTTCAGCACGCAGAAGGAGTTGAAGAGCGGCAAGCAGGCCGAGACCCTGGACATCATCGTGAGCGACGCGCTTGGCGCCCGCGATTTCAACGGCTACTCTGGCGGCGAGGCGGCGCGCGTCGCGCTCGCCATCCGTCTGGCGCTGGCCAAGGTGATCAGCCGCCGCGCTGGCAAGCAGATCGGACTGATCATGATCGACGAGATTTCCGACCTGGACACGGCGGGGGCCGACGCCTTCGCCCAGACGATCATGGGTATCGCGCAGGACTACAAGCAGATCATGGTCGTGACGCACATGCCGCATCTCAAGGATCAGTTCCCCAACGTGCTGACCATCGTGAAGGATCGCGACGGCAGTCATCTCGAATCGGAGGCGGTGCTCGCATGAAAATCGGAGACAAGTTCTACCAGTGGGTGTTCCTGCACGCGCGCAACGGCGAGCAGTTCGCAGGGCTCGTCGACGTGCCGGAAGACCTGAAGAGCGACGACCAGCATTTCAAGCGCTGCCTGGCGGCCGACCTCCTTCAGCCGAAGGTCAAGCACACGCACGCGGTCAAGGCCGAGGGCGGACCCGAGCAGGTGGTGACCGAGGAGATCGGGGCCGCCGACCGGATCATCGAGCTTCGCAACCCGCACCAGGTCATCATGCAGGCTGGCGGCGGCAAGCAGATTCTCACCTGCCTGCCGCTCAACCTCGGCGACAAGCTGATCTACCTGCGCTCCGCCGAGATCATGTTCGCGCAGTTGCTCGACGAGAAGAGCCCGATCGTCGTCGACATCCGTGCCGCGACCAGCGGGATCATCGACCCCACGGTCAAGCCCGGCGAGCAGCGGACGGAAGGCGGCCTGATCCTGCCGGGAGCCTCGCAGCCTTGAGCCCTCAGGAATTGGAGTTCAAGGCCAAGCTGATCTGGACGATCTGGCGCGCGGTGGACAAGCGGCTGCGCGTCAACTCGTTCACCTCGCCCTGGGCCCGGCTCACGCCGAGCCTGAAGGACGACTTCCGCAAGCTGGCGCGCAGCCGCCGGTTCGCGGCGGTGGAGACCGCGTGGCGCAGCCGCAAGCGCAAGCGCGCCAACGCCATGACCAGGAGCCCGTATCGCGAGGCGGGCCTGATCGGGACCGCCGCGCGCGGCCAGGGGCAGAAGCGTGGCTAAGTATCTGCTCCGCGCCATCAAGCAAGTGGCCGTCTACGAACTCACCGGCAAGGAGAGGGTCGTGGACGCGGAGACCGAGTCGCAGCTTAACCTCAAGACCCAGGCGTTCCTCAACGAGGAGTTCCCGGGAGAGTTCGGACCCGACCCGTCGATCCAGGTCGAGATCAAGAAGACCGGCGCAGAGACGCCGATCACGGAAGTGCCAGAAGATTTCAAGCCGGTGAACCGGAACAACGTGACCCCAGGAGCCCCTTTCTAATGAACGCCAGAACCCTCAAGTTGTCGAACGATCTCAGCTTCCCGCTCTCGCTGGTCACGGCCAGCGGCGTGATCTACGGAGGCAAGGGCATGGGCAAGTCCAGCCTCGGGATCGGCGTGATCCCAGAGGAGCTTGACCGCGCTGGCCTCAAGTTCTCGCTCATCGACCCGATGGGCGTGGGCTATGGACTCCAGCACGGCGCGGACCGCGAGTCCAAGGGCATCGAGGTCCTGATCGTCGGCGGCAAGCACGGCGACATCGAGATCGAGCCCACGTCCGGCGCCGTGGTCGCCGACCTGGTGGTCGACGAGCACGTCAGCACCGTGATCGACATCTCCCGGCACAAGAACGGGAAGATGTGGAGCAAGGCCGAGAAGATCAGGTTCGTCGCCGACTACTGCACGCGGCTCTACGAGCGACAGGGCGAGAAGACGGAGCCGCTGCTCGTGATCATCGACGAGGCCGGTCGCTTCTGCCCGCAGATGATCCCCCACGGTTCGCCGGAACTCGCGCGCTGCGTCGGCGCGATCGAGATGTTGGTTGAGGAAGGGCGCAACGTCGGCGTCGGCTGCCTGCTCATCACCCAGCGCTCCGCGCGCATGAACAAGTCGGTGTCCGAACTCGCCGACTACATGATCGCGTTCCGAACCGTGGGCCCGAACTCGGTCAGCGCGATCATGGACTGGCTGGGAGAGCACGTCGAGAAGGTCCGGCACAAGGACATCGTGGTCAAGCTCCGCGAGCTTCCGGTGGGCAGCGCGCTCGTCGTGTCCCCTGGCTATCTGAGGCACGAGGGCATCGTCCGGTTCCGCGCTCGTCACACCTTCGACTCGTCGGCCACGCCCAAGGCGGGCGAGATCAAGCGCGCGCCCGGCGCCGCGACCAAGCCCGACCTGGTGAAGTATCGCAAGCGCATGGCCGAGACCATCGAGAAGGCCCAGTTGAACGACCCGAGCAAGCTGAAGCAGAAGCTCGCGGCGGCACTGGCCGAGAACGTGCGCCTCGCCAAGCTCAAGGCGGCGCCCGCGCTCAAGCCCGGCAAGGCCCCGGCGCCAGAGAAGGTGACGGTGACCAAGGTCAAGGTGGAGATCGTGCGCGTCCCGCTGCTCAAGGAGAGCGAGATCAAGCGCCTGGAGAAAGTGGCCGAGATCATCTCGGCGGGGGCGGGAGAGGCCGCGATCGCGTTCACCGAGACGAAGAAGGTGCTGGCTCTGAACGCGAACCTGGCCCAGACCGTGGCCGCGCTCCAGAAGGCCCCGGCCCCCGTCGTTCCGGCCAGGGCTCCGGCCCCGGCCGCCGCCCCGGTGCGCGATGCTCGCCACGCGCCCAGCGCCCCGCACGCGCGCGTCCCGGCCCCCGCCGGGCCGATGACCGCCGCGCGCGGGACCCTGTCGACCAAGTCTGGCAAGGACCGCGTGCTCATCGCCCTGGCCCGGCGCCATCCGTCCCGGCTCACGCGCGCCCAACTCGCGACGCTCAGCGGCCTGAGCATCACGTCCGGCCACTACACGAACATCCTGAGCGAGCTTCGGACCGCCGGGCTCGCGGACGAGGACCACGCCGGGTTCGGCCTGACCAGCGGCGGCCAAGACCAGTGTCACCAGTTCCTGGGCATCGCGCAGTCCGTGGACGAGGTCCGCGCCATGTGGCAGCAGAACCTGGGCGGCACCGAGTGGCGCCTGCTCGACTGGCTGATCCGGTCCGAGGAAGCGAACCCCGAGCGCTACTGGACGCGCGACGAGGTCGCGGGCGGGATCGGCCTGAGCATCACGTCCGGCCACTACACGAACATGCTGTCCACGCTCCGGCGCAACGGCCTGCTCGAAGAGCAGGGCTCGAACCTGCGCGTCACGCGCTCGCTGATGCCGGAAACGATCGCCGCTTAAAGGAGGCCCTATGGCCAACGAAGAGAAGAAGGAAGAAGTCATCGAAGTGCCGAAGGACTACGACCAGCCGATTCTGGAGTTCACCCACATGGTCCAGAAGGGCGAGGCGATCGTGACGTGCCGCCTCGATCTGCGCGAGCCGCTGAAGCAGGTCGGACAGAAGGCCGGTTGCCCCGGCTGCGGAAACGCCTACTCGGTGGTCCTCGCGGCGTAGAGCAGCATCATGATCAAGTGGTCTACCACGAAGCCCGAGCCCACGGTTGAGAACCTGCGAAAGCTGGCTCACACCTACGGGATCGAGAATGAACAAGACGCGGTCTGGATGGACGAGTTCACGCTGAAGGACGTGGACCGCCGCGTTGACGTGGTGACCATCGACCTGGGAAAGCTCCAGATCAACGGGTTCGAGATCAAGGTGAGCCGCAGCGACTTCCTGAAGGACGACAAGTGGCAGACCTACCTGCGCTACTTCAACCGCTTCTTCTTCGTGACGCCGCCGGGGCTGATCAAGCCGGACGAGTTGCCGCCCGAGATTTACCTGCTCGAATGGAACATGCTGGAGCATCGTCCGAACCGTTACGAGGACGACGAGCCTGGGGTCCTGAAGTATCGGCCGGAGTTGAAGATCGTGAAGCGCGGCAAGCGTTTGCAGCCGAGGTTTGTGAGGGAGACGTATGGAGAACATTTCTTCCACGGGATTCTTCTGGCATACGTTCGGAATCTCCGCTGGCGAACTAGCCGCGAAGGCAAGCTGTGCGTCGACTGCGGTGGACTCCGCGCCGATGTCGGCCTGTCCGCATGATGATGTTGCGATCGAGTCCGAGGCGCTGGTTTGTCAGTCGCCAGCCTGCCGAAAAAATCTGTTCTAGGAGAGGTGAGATGGCCAACGAAGAAGAGACGGTGCCGGATCATCCCGGGGTCAAGCCCGAGATGCAGGCGGTGTGGAAGAAGCACGTCGCAGAGACGATCAGCGCGGACCCGGGCGAGGGGCGCCAATACGGACTCATGGTCCTGGAGCAGGTCGGGCTCATGCTCAAGGCCTTGTCCACGGGCATGGCCCCGTCCGAGGTCGTGAAGCTCGTGCAGCCGAACACCACGTTCGTGATGATGGAGGCCGTGGTCAAGAACATCGCGGTGTTCAGCGTGCGGGGCGAGGACTTCCGCCTCTGGTGGAACTCGTGGCACGAGCGCGTGCACCCGGCCGACGAGCCGCCGATCCCTCTCGACCAGATGAGCGACGTGCAGCGCTCCCAGTGGGACCGGCGCTGGTTCGTGCCGGAGAAGGACGAGAAGGGCCGCGTGATCCTGGACGAGGACGAGCAGCCGAAATACATCTGGCAGCCGCCGATCTTCACTCCGTGGCACGTCAACGTCATCGGCCGCCCGGTGGTCTTGCCCGGGACCTTCGATCCGAACCTGCCGCTGACCAAGTCGCCTGACTACCAGGACAAGGTCAAGGCGATCTACCAGAAGTTCAAGCAGGAGGCGGCGGCGCCCGCCTGAGATGCTTCAGCTTCGTGCCTGGCCGGAACGTGCGCTTGAGACCATCGAAGAGATGATCCGAACCTCGCTGATCGAGTGCCTTCAGGGCTTCGAGCATGAGGGGCAGCGCGTGACGGCCATCCACATGAGCAGGCCGATGACGGAAATCTGGCGTGCGCTCTGGGACCGGCGCGAGCGTTATCAACTGAGCCCGGCGGCCGGTGGGCCTGCGACGCGCGAAAGCACGATGTTCTTCGGCATCCCGATAGCGACCGATCGGAGCCTGGACCCGCGCGGAGGTCGTCACGGTGACGACATCGTGGGGAATATCCGCGTGGTGTCCGAGGGGCATGGGAGCGACCCGGTCGAGGTGGAGATCGGGAGCAGGCCGGACGCGCTGCGCTACGACATTCAGGTCAGGTCCCGGCACCAGACCAGGCGGCAGTCGTTCACCTACGCCTATGTCCGGGAAGCGAGCCGCATGGTGGGCGAACGAGAGCGTCGCGAGTTGCCGGTGCAGAACGTGACGACTGGAGAGTATCAGGCGCAAGAAGCGAAGCGGATGCCGAGGCCGAGGGAGATGAGCGATCTCATGATCGCGTGGCTCACATGACAAACAACTACGACAAGCACCGATGGATGAAGTGGCTGCCAGACCCGATCAAGCGGGAAGACCAGAAGGTCAAGAACGTGGGGGTCGGTGACGTGGCGTTCAGCCTCTCGATCTACCCGATGAGCACCGTGCTCAACGAGCAGCCGTGGATTTTCGCCTCGAACGGCGCGGCCTCGCTCATGGTCCGCGACCAGGTGGAGTGGCGGTCGCCCGACGACAACCAGCGCGCGATGATCGAGGGTCTGTTGATCCACGAGATCAAGGGACGCCTCTATTCGCTCGCCTCGTTCAAGCGCTGGCTAGGCCAGGGATGGGACGGGACGCTGCCATGCGCGTGCGCCGGGGACTGGGCCAAGAACTGCCCGGCGTGCTTCGGGATCGGAACGCGCCAGGCTAAGTGCCACTCGTGCAACGACGCCCACGACTGCGCGTGCAAGCGCTGCTCCGGCGTCGGCATCCTCTACTGCCCGGTGTGCACCCCGGGCGAGAAGTTCGAGATCAAGCCCGGCTCCTACCGCCAGGTGGTGTTCGACCGCTCGTTGCTCGCCAGGTTCCTGGCCCACGTCCCGTATGAGCCGGGGACCAGGATCAGGATCATGGCCGAAGGCCGGACAAGCCCCGTGTGGATCGAGCGCGAGGATGGATCGTGGCGCGTCGTGATCATGCCACTGCGCGACCCCGAGCCCGGCGGCCGGGTGTCGGAGTGGACCGGTGCCTAGAATGTCAGAGCGCGTCGGCGCCTACAACAGCTTCACGGTCGGCAGCGACACGGCTGCACCCTTCCGGGTGTCGCACATGGCGCGCGCCTCCGTGGTCTGGAACGGCGTCTACTACACGCTCGACGTTCGGACGATGTCGGAGCAGGCCTCGGAGTTCAACCGGGTGAACGTGCTGGGCGTGATCACCAGCCAGCGTGCGGCAACCGAGGATGAGCGGCGCACGCCCAGGATGCAGGTGATGAACGAGCACACGGACCAGGTCGACAACTACGCGATCGCGCGCATCCACCTGAACCAGAGCGGCCCGGTCACGATGCTCGAAGCAGAGGGGATTAGGGACATGGCGTTCAGGCGCACGAACGAGACCACTGGGCAGATGAACGAGCGCGGCCTCGACGCGCTGCGCGAGTTGATCAACGAGGTGGCGCCGATCGCGGAGAAGCACCTGCCCGACCGCGAGCCGAATCTGATGGAAATCTGGAGAGACTGATGCACCACATGCACACGCAGACGATGCTCCCGCCGCTCGCGATCATGCCGCTGCCGGGGCGCAGCCACAAGATGCACAGGCTCAAGACGCTCACCCATTTCTACGACGCGGTGCTCGCCGGGTTCAAGACGTTCGAGGTCCGGTTCAACGACCGTGACTTCAGGATCGGCGACTTCCTGCTGCTCATCGACTACCACCCGGACGGCGACAACTACGGCCGGGAGATGTTCAAGCAGGTGACCTACATCTTCACGGGCGGCGCGCAGCCGTCGACGAACCGGGCCGAAGTCGAGAACGTGGTGACCGAGGGCTGGGTCGTCATGGGCCTGGCGCCGGTCCCCGAGTGGAAGCAGAAGGAGCTTTACGAGACGATCGAGGTGTTCAACAGCCACCCGGTCTGCCTGCGGATCGGCGACCTGTGGGAGACCACGCAGGGCCCTGACTCGGACAGCGCCTGGTGGATCACCGAGATCGCGGCCGATCGCCAGTCGATCAAGATCGAGCGGCAGTCCGGCGACAAGGCGGGCGAAGAGCGGTGGGTGTCCGTCGACATGATTTCCCCGGCCACGGGCTGGGAGCACAAGAAGCGCGGAGGATGGAATGGCTGAGGCCAAGACGGAGACGCCGAAGAAGGAAGAGACGCTGGACCTGGTGAAGCGCGGCCTGCGCGAGACCATCGGTCTGACGCAGGAGGAGGTCGACGAGCTTCCGATCGACGCGGTGCTCGACACCAAGATCGGGATGGACGAATTGGACAAGGTCGAGTTCTGCATGTGGGTCGAGGAAGAGATCGACCGGCAGATTGGCGACGAGGAGTCCGAGAACGCGAAGACGCTGGGCGACTGGGTCAAGCTCGTGGAGGCCAAGCTCCGATGATCAACAAGCTCCCGTTCATCGGCTGGGTGATCAGCCTGACCGTCAGCATCAGCCTCAGCATCCCGTTCTGGTTCATCTGGAACAGGCTCGCCGCGATCTATTTCTACTGGCTGCCGCAGGTCTACCTGCACATTCCGTTCTGGCACTGCGTCGGCTTGTTCATCATCTTGCCGATCCTGAAGGGCACGCTGATCCCCACGCTCATCGACGTGAAGAGCACGTCGGAGAGCCGGTAGCGTGGTCATGGGCATGAGGCAGGAGCAGGCGAAGGACGAGGCCAAGGACTTCGTGTCCCGCAACTTCGAGCAGGTCAACGTCCTGGTCTGGGGCGTGGCCGACCGAGCGACCAAGTTCTTCGACGGGTTCCTCAGCCAGAAGCAGGTGAGCGACAAGCTGTGGGGCATGATCACGCAGGCGCTGGAGGAGCACTACGGAAACAGCGGCAAGCTGTTCGTCGCGGTGAACGACAGCGGCCTGCGCGTCGAGGTCCACGGGTCGCTCGACTTCATCGACCTGACGAAGGACCCGCACATCGACATCTACCTTCTGCTTGGGACGACCGACGAGAAGAAGGCGCCGAAGAAGGAAGAGGAGAAGGTCGAGCAGCACCCGGCGGACCGCGCGGTCGGGGCGCTCTTGAACGAGAAGGAGGGCGGCCCCATCGGCCACACCTAGAACATGAACCAGAACAAACTCCAGCAGAAGAGACGCAAGCGGCAGGCGAAGCGCAAGCAGGCTCAGGCCAGCGCCCGGCGCGCGGGCCTGGCGCTTCGCGACAAGCAGCGCAAGGACGCCGACATCTTGAAGCACCGGCACCCGCATTACCCGGCGGCTCTCTCGCAGGGCACGCAGATCACGCCGGATCAGCCCGACGCCGAGGCCGCGCCGCTCGTCACCGGTGGCGCGCGATGACCGCGACCATGACCTCCGACATGACGAAGGCCGAGTTCCTGATCAAGCACGCGGGCGCGATCCAGGACCTGACGCAGAAGATCAAGGTCGAGGCGGCGGGCACGCTCCCCTGCCTCGGCCTGGACAAGAAGTTCGACACCCAGTTGCAGCCGCTGATCTTCGAGGCGATCGACGAGTTCTTCGCCGGTGGCGAGGGCTGCACCGGGGCCATCCGATCGGACGACGTGTTCACCGTGACCGTCAACCTCTACCCGGACGAGAGCAAGGTGGGGATCAGCGTGGCGCTCAACCTCGGCGGCATGGTGATCAAGCCTTGATCGAGTTCAAGATCGTCGGCGAGAAGGGAGCCATCTTCGGCCCCGGGCGCGTCCACCGCTATTGGCTGTGGCGCGTCTGGGGTCCGGGGAAGCGCTACCTAGTGTTCATCGGGCTCAACCCGAGCACGGCCGACGAGAACTTGAACGATCCGACGGTCGAGCGCATGGAGCGCCGCGCGCGAGAATACGGATACGACGGCCTGATCGTGGTCAACATCTTCGCGTTCCGGGCGACGGACCCCGAGGACATGAAGGACTCGGCCGAGGCGGGGATCGACGTGGTGGGCGAGCACAACGATCTGGCGATCCTGCGCGCGGCGTGGGACTGCGGCGGCGGGATGATCGTCGCGGGCTGGGGATCGCACGGCGGCTACCTGGGCCGCGACGAGCAGGTGAAGGACATCTTCAGGAAGAACGGGTCGCTGGCGCTGCTCCACGCGATCACCGTGACGAAGACCGGGCAGCCGGGGCATCCGCTCTACCTCAAATACAAGCTCAAGCCGCAGCCATGGATTACCGCATGAATACCGAGACCATCAACTACATGGGGCAGAAGAGACCGCACGTCTGCGCCCTGATCAGCTTGGGCAACGCCCTGCTCCACTTCGGGGCCATCGACCAGCCTTGGGACCAGGACAGCGAGGACTTCGCTCTCCTGGTGCGCCAGGCGGGCGCCGAGCACGGCTCCGCGATCGAGGAGCGGCTGGACGAGATCGAAGAGCGGTTCACCGTCCACCCGCAGTGGCCGCGAATCCGCGTCGACAAGTATCGGGCGCTGGAGATGAGCAAGGAGTTGGCGACCAAGCTCCTGGACAAGGGCGGCGTGATCTCGATCCCGATCTGGGACGACAAGATCGGCCTGCACTCGGTGCTGATCATCGGGCACCAGGACGGTCAGTTCTTCCGCCTTGTGAACCGCGAGCCGTTCACGAACGGCGTGGTCAGCACCTGGAAGTGGGAAGACCTCGGCTACCGGCGCTGGAACGTCCCGGTCCGCGTCTACTGGAGGGCCGAGTGAGCATCGTCGACATCCTGGAACTCGTCGGCAAGTCCGAGGACGCGGGCGACGTGGGGATCAGCCTCAAGGTCTCGCGCGCGCCCATGGGACGGAGGATGCGCGTGGTGCCAGGGCTGCTGGCTGACGTGCTCCAGTGGAACAACCCGGCGCTCGTCTACCTTCGCAACAACGCGGTGCGCGAGTGGGCAGGTCGCTCGAAGCACGCAATGCTCAGGACCTGGGCCACGGCCCGGCAGCCCGAGGCGCGCGATCAGGCGTTGAAGCTGATCAACAACACGTTCGGGGAGACACGGAAATGACGATGACCAAGAGTCAGAGCTTCCGTCGTCTGATAAGGAACCTGCGGACGCAGAACGTCCCGGCTTTGGCGCAAATACAGATGCACCCGAGAGGCAAGTGGCTCATGAACAAGGAAGAGGTGGTGGTCGGGCAGGTGTTCAAGGACGGAGACTGGCGCGTGGCCAACCAGTTCTTCGCGGTGAAGGAGATCAAGGCGGGCAAGGCGAGCGGCACGCGCTCGGTCGACATCGAGGGGACCAAGGCCAAGGACGGCAAGCCGCCGATCAAGGTCTCGATCAGTCTGGAGCGCCTGATCAAGACGGGGACCAGGGGCTACACCCTGGTCAAGGGCGTGAACCCGACGGCGCCGCAGCCCGCGCCGGAGACGGCCCCGGTCTAGTCCTATGGTCTACATCCAAGGCGGCCCGATCGGGCTCACGCTGTTCATCATCATGTTCTTGGCCATCGGGTTCGGCATCTGCTACGCCTGGTTCTGGTGGCGCTCGCGCGGTCATCAGCAGAACGTGCACAAGGTCGAGCATCTGACGGGGCTCATCGCCGAGACGCGGCGCGTGCTCGCGGAGAACGCGCCGAAGGTCAACGACTTCGTCCATGGCTTCGCCAAGGAGGTGAGCATCGAGTTCGCGGGCGCCGACTGGCTCCGGGAACTGACGCTCGCCGACATGCGGAACCATGTCGAGTGCGCGGTCTTCGACCTGATCCAGGGATGCCGCTGCGGGCAGTGCACGGGGATCAGCCACGGCGGAGCGTTCTGGGTCGAGGCCACCTACACGGTCGACGGCCTGCGCCTGTCCGGGATCGTGGCCCACACGCTGATGAGCACGGCGTTCCCCTGCTCGCCGCCCAAGGGCCAGGCGCAGCAGCATGAGCCGCTGAGGACCATCGTGCCTCCAAACCAGAACGTGGAGATGACCTGCGCCTGCGGCAGACCGGTGGTCACGAGCCTCGATCACATCGGGGACGGGAAGAAGCCGATGTGCGCGGTCTGCGTCTCGGCGGAGGGAGCCCGTGGATAAGCTCAGAGACGAGCAGTTAAAGCGCGCGATCCGCAAGCTCGGGATCAAGTGGCCTGGGGACGGCGACTACGGGTTCGGGACCGAGGTCTACATCGGGGGCAGCCACCGCGTGGTGCGCCTCGTCGAGCCGCTGGACAACATCGGACAGTTTAAGACCGACTGCGGCGGCACCTATACGGAGCGGCGCGTGGGCACGGTCATCACCCAGGACTTTCGGCCTGGTCCGAAAGGCACGCGCGCCGAGCCCGAGACCAAGGCGCGGCGCGTGCGCCAGATGGTGATCGACTACATGATGAAGCGCAAGGTCCCGCCCACGATCCTGCACATCTCGTTCGACGACCTGATGGACATGATGCGCGAGGAGCCGAGCCTGGCGCAGAGCGGAGAGGTGGGGCTGGACATCGCGCTCGTGCCTCGCGGGCAGCCGATGTCCGTGGACCGGAGGTGCGCTTGAAGCCCGCTCCTGTCAAGGCCAAGGGCGCGGTCAAGTTCCTCGGGCGCGAGGACACGGTTGTCGGCACGATCCAGGACCTGGAGGGCGTGCGGGGAGAGGACGGCGCGATCTACTCATGCTGGGAGCCGGACTGGATCGAGAAGATCAAGCTCCTGTTCGGACGCCCGCTCGTCATCGGCGTGATGAGCACCAAGCAGCCGCCGATCTGCGTCAAGGTCGGGCGCGACAAGATTGCGGTAGCGAGTGAGTCTCTGGCCGTGAGCTATACGCTCCTCGACCGCATGTTGAACAAGATCGAAAAGAGGCGAGGACTGGCATAATAGCGTTACTAGATGTATAATACTCCTACATAACATGGCTATCGCCGATTACCCGATTCCGAAGTCCTTCCTGAGGCCGAGCAGCCGGACGTGCGAGGAGCACGCGCTGTTCATGTGCAACAAGTGCATGGTCAAGGAAGTCGATCGCCTGCGCGAGATCATGGGCACGGTGGCCAACATCCTCGGCGGCCCGGTCGCCGCCATGTCCGAAGAGCTTCGCTCCCGCGAGCGAGAGGAGCGAATCGAGAAAGGCGTCGAGATCATCGGCAAGGTGATGGCGGGGACCGAATGATCACACCAGAGAAGCAGGCGCTGCTCGACTCGCTGCGCGCGCGCGTTAGAATCGGCGTCGAGATGCCGGAGATCGAGGGCCTGGGCCGGAAGAAGGCGGCGGTCCTCATGTTCTGCCGGACCCGGATGCTGGAGGACAACCGCGTTCCGACCGTGCGCGAGGTCCAGGCCGAGTTCGGCCTCCGCTCACTGAGCGCGGCGCACGCGCACCTCCAAGACCTGCGCCGCTTGAAGCTGCTGCCCGAGTTGAAGGCCACGATCGGGCTGAGCAACGCCGAGGGTCAGTTCCTTTTCGACGTGATCGAAGACCAGAAGCGCCAGATCATGCACCTGGGGAAGAGGCGTGGCTGAGTGCAAGCACGGCACCGACCCGATGGCCACCGCCCCGTGCACCGCTTGCGGCTGCTCGTGCCCGGCGTGCGGCGGCCCGACCTCGACCGGCCAGTGCTACTCGGACGGGAGCGAGAACGGGACGGCACCGCGCGAGCCCAAGTTCGTGATGGTCACGCACAGCCGGGACAATCACCTCATGACCATGGCGCTGCTCGCGGCGATCCACGCGCACGGGGGCGTCGTGACGATCGACGACCGGGCCCCGGCGATCACCCCGCCTCCAGTCCCTGACCTCAGAGCGTTCGCCGAGCACCTGGAGGCCGTGAAGAAGGCGAGCGAGCCGCCGCCCAAGCCGATTCAGCCGTGGAAGCGCCAAGCCCAGTGGGGTTGGAAGAAGAAGAGGAGATAGGATGCCGCGAGGACCACTTTTGACGGACGCCCAGCGCATGGGCTTGATCTCGGGATACGTCGGCGGGGCCAAGATCAAGGACCTGATCAAGCCGCTGGAGATCAGTGAGCGCACCGGGTTCAACACGATCGCGCGCGTGGGCGTCCACCGCTGCCGGTGCGGCGACGTGCACATCAAGGACGTTGGCACCTGCGTCTGGTCCCTGGTCGACAACCAGCCGTTCTGCAAGAAGGGGACCGGCGGCCGACTCGTCGGGGTCAGCGCGTTCCGCGTCGCCATCAAGTGGAACGGCTACTCGGGCCAGGACGTGGTGGACGCGGTGCACGCGGGAAAGTTTTTCACATTCAAGAGGGAACTGGAGCTATTCACATGAACCGACAAGAGCATCTGTTCACGATCGTGGGCGAGGAGGGCGGCGAGGTCGCGCAGCGCGCGTCGAAGGTCGTGCGCTTCGGCCTGACCGAGGTCCAGCCCGGTCAGGAGCCCGGCAAGGAGAAGGACAACCGCGCGCGTCTCCTGGGCGAGGTTGCGGACCTGTGCGGCGCCATCGAACTGGCGCTGCCCGGCACGTCGATGGACGAGTTGGTCGCGGCCCTGCGCCCGGACATCGACGCGAAGAAGGTGAAGATCGAGAAGTTCCTCGAATACTCGAAGGAGGTCGGCACGCTCTCATGAGGCACTTCCCTCAGACCCGCCAGAACAACTGCGGGCAGACGTGCGTCGCGATCATCGAGCAGCGGCCGATCGACGAGATCGAGAAGCTGATGGGTAAGACCGGGTTGACGAACGGATCGGACGTGCGCCATGCCCTGGGCAGTCTCGGGTGGACCGTGACCGGCGCGCGCCGCGATCGGCTGTGGCCGGTGATAGACCACGCCGTGCTCAAGGTCAAGGGCGATGAGCGCGTCGGCCACTTCGTGGTCAAGCGTCGGAACTTGATTTTCGACCCGGCGCTACGAAGGTCGATCGGACTAAGGAAGTGGCTCGGCCTGCTGGCGACGCGCGACGGGGGCTGGCGCGTCACGTCGTATCTCAAGATTTCAGGGAGGCAGCGTGGCTGAGAAAGGTCAGGAGTTCGCCGAGATCGGGACCGAGATCGGGAAGCTCGTGCAGGTGAAGAACGCGGCCTACGGAGACGCCTTCGCTCAGAGCGGCAAGATTCTGCGCGTGCTCTACCCGCAGGGCGTGCGTCCCGACCAATACGAGGACATGCTGGGCGTGACCCGCGTCCTCGACAAGCTGTTCAGGATCGCGACGCAGAAGGACGCCCTGGGCGAAACCCCGTGGGGCGACATCGCTGGATACGGAATCCTGGGCGTGGCCCGGGACCGGGCGCTGAAGGAAACCAAGGAGACCGCGCAATGAACGACACGAATCTGATCGGGGTGCTGGACAAGGGCTTCGTCCGGCTGGAGGACAAGATGGGCGGCGACCTGAGCGTGGTGCGCGCCGCGCGCGTCAGCTTCAAGTCCGAGCCCAAGACGCCGGAGGACGATCGCAAGTTGATCGCCTACCTGCTGAAGAACAACCACGGCAGCCCGTTCGAGCACGCCGTGTTCCAGTTCCACGTCAAGCTCCCGATCTTCGTCGCGCGCCAGTGGATCAGGCACCGCATGTCGAGCTACAACGAGACGAGCTTCCGCTACCGCGAGGCGCCCGAGGAGTTCTACATCCCGAAGGAGTGGCGCAAGCAGGACACGAAGAACAAACAGGGCTCGGTCCCGACCCCGGACCTGATGCACGAGGACCTGTCCAAGGCCCTGCTCGTGGCGAACGAGAGCGACATGTTCCTCTACCGCCAGATGCTCAACTGCGGCGTGGCCCGCGAGATGGCGCGAATGGTCCTGCCCACGAACCTCTACACCGAGTGGTATTGGACGGTGAACGCCCGTGCGCTGATGCACTTCATCTCGCTGAGGTCGGAGAACCACGCGCAGTGGGAGACCCGGCAGTTCTCGCACGCGCTGGCCAAGTTCATGCAGCGCGCGATGCCCCTGACCTGGGAGGCGTTCAACTCGCCGCTCGGCGAAGGGTTCATCGAGATGCAGCGCGAACTGGAGCGGCTTGAGGCGGTGGCCGCATGATGGTCCTGATCAGCAGCAAGGGCATGACCCTCGCGTTCAAGAACGAGAAGGACCTGGCCAACGTGATCCAGAACCTCCAGAGCATGAAGAGACACAAGCGCGGTCGCGGATACCCGGCGACCATGCTGATCTACGAGCCCAAGGGAGTCACGGAGAAGGAGGCGCAGGAGCAGGTGAACATGGCGCGCATGGCTCTGAGCGCCAGGAGGAAGCGCTGATGCCCAAACGAATCCCGATCCAAGTGGCTAAGGACTTGGCCAAGGCCCAGGGCCTGAAGCAGGTGATCATCACGGCGTTCGACCACGACGGCCGCGAGCACGTCGTGACCTACGGCGTGACGAAGATCGACTGCGCGCAGGCCGCACAGGGCGGCAACTTCGTGAAGGCCGCGCTCGGCTGGCCCGGCACCAAGTGCGGCGAGGTCCCGGCGCGGATCAAGGCGCTGGAGAAGAAGGCTAAGGAGCGGGACGCGCTCTACGCTGCGGGCTGCCGCCTCATCCGGCAGGCGGGCGCGCTGATCACCACGGTGTCGATCGGCGGGCTGCTCGACGTGATCTGGCCCATGGTCCCGACCGCGACGCTCGACGGGATCATGGAGAAGCCGCTTGACCCCGAGTTGAGCACCAAGCTCAACGTGATCAAGCTCGAAGCCGACAAGCTGGACCTGACCGAGACGCCGGTGGTCAGGCTCGCGAACAAGGTCTAGGCCATGGCCAGGAAGATCGAGAAGCGCATCGAGATGGGCACGGGGCTCGCCTTCGACATGGCCGGGCGCTGGGTCGGGGTCTCGGTCAAGGACGGGTCGGTCTGCCGCAAGCTGCGCGGGCTCAAGAGTCTGACGCGGGAGTATCGCTATCACGAGGTCAGGCTCGTGGCCGAGGTCCTGAGGAAGAAACGATGATCGAGACCGAAGAGCAGAAGGCGACGCGCGAGAAGCTGGAGGCCAGGGCCCTGGTCATCTTCAGGCAGGGCGCTGAGCAGATCAGCGAGATGGCGGGCGACGTGGTCCGTGCCTGGTGTCGGGGCGACAAGATGCCGCGCATCTTCGTGGGCGAGATCACGGAGGGGATCGGCGCGAGCCTGGCGCTCGCCATGCTGAGCCCCGACCACAAGGGGATCAAGGCGATCCCCCAGGTCACGTTCTCCACGCTCCTGGACCTGGACGAGGAGCAGGAGCACGGCATCTGTGAGATCACGGCGGAGATCGGATCGGTGCCCGTGAGCCGCGCTCGCTTCAAGTTCTAGGCCATGAGCACGATGATGGACTGGGGAGGAATCTATCAGCGGTTCACTGAGAGCGTGCGCTGGCAGAACAACTTCCAAAACAACTCAGAGATCAGATTCGAGAGCGTTAGCGCCAATGACATTCCGACGAACGTGGACCTCAGCGGCGTGACCATCGACGACCTGATGGACGAGCCGAAGCGTCCTCAGCGCGTCGCGCGCGAGGAGCCGACACTGCGCGAGGTGTGGGCCGACTAATGCGTGCTCAAGTCTCGATCAGCGTGTTCTACGACTACAATGCGGACGGGGCCGCGCCTCTCGTGATCGAGGCAGGCTCCAGGTTCGGCGCTCATCGCTCTGCTGGCCACCCGATGTTCAGCACGATCCGCGAGCACATCCTGCTCCCAGGCGAACTCGCGAACATCGAGTGCGCGTGCGAGATCAACGGGCAGGTCGGGAACATCCCGGCGAACGTGATCGACCGCCCGCTGCTCCCTGACTGGCTCGAAGACCTCTGGCACCAGGGCCGCGTGCTCGTCGGCCAGTCGATGCCCGCGACGGGCGGTGCCGATGAACCTCTTGGGATGACGCCAAACCAGATGCGGACGCTGTTCTCCAGCACGCCAAGCGCGCTTCCCACCACCTATACGTCGACCGACTACTCGTCTTTCGACATGGCCACGGGCTCGGACTTCGCGACGACGATCAACTGGCGACTGAGCGTGGACCAGAATGGGAACCAGATTCAGCAGGTGCTCGGACGCCAGTGCGTGATCGACGAGAGCGCGGGCTACGAGCCACGAAATCAGGAGCGGCCACGGCGCCCGGCGCGCGAAGAGCCGAACCTGGCCGAGGTCTGGGCCGACTGATGCACATCCTGCGCTTCACCAGCGGGTTCAACATCGAGTGCAATATCGACCAGGACATCCACGTCCTGCAACGAGCGCTCGACCACTACGTCCGCATCCAGGACGATCCGGGCCTGGAGTCGACCTACTATCAGGAGGTGGAGTTCAGCACCGGTCGGGTGCGGCTCATGCTCCAGGAACTCGCGCTGATCGAGGTGTCGGACGTGGAGCCAACGCTCCACATCCAGAACGATCGGGGAGAGCGCCATCGGCTGATCATGGTCGCGACCGGGCGGCACGCTCGCCCCGACGCGATCAGGCCCAGGTCGCAGCACGCCCAGGGCCTGGCGATGGACATCGCGGTGGAGCCAGAGGGGCGGCCCACGCACGTCACGATCGTCACGCGCCGGGGCCAGCGCGAGATTACGTCGGACGGTGACCTGCCGGTGCTCCGCGCCTACCTGGAGCAGAACGTGATCGACGGCCAGCAGATGGCGATCCCGATCCGCGACCTGGTGGTGGCCCTACCAGAGTCTGGGACTGTCGCGATCCCGCCGGACGAGGTAAGGCGCCTGGCCGCCGCGCTGATCAACGCGCGCCAGATCGAGGCGGGGGTGCCACTACGCGCGATCGCGAACGTGGACGGCCAGGACTACGGGCAGCGCGCGGGCGAGACCCTGCCCCAATACGAGCAGCGCGTGATCCAGGACATGATGCTGCGCCGGGGCCGCGACCTGATGCGCGAGCGCAACCTGACCCCGGCGCAGGCCGCCGAGGAAGTGCACCGGATCATGGAGGAGGGTGGGGTCGAGCGCCTGGCGCCAGCCATGCACATGGTCGAGCAGCCGACGCCCGAGGTAGAGCGCAGGCTCGCGGGGCTCACGGCCGGGGACAACGCGATCCTGGCCCGGGCGATCGCCGAATACTACATCGTGGACCAGCGCTCGGAGCGCGCGCAGCGGATCATGGACAACGTGGGGTTGACCGAGCCCATGATCCGGTGGTTCAACGTGCAGATCGTGGAGGGGATGGACAAGATGCCGCAGCGTGAGGCGGACCCCACGCTCATGGAGCTTTGGAGAGACTGATGGAACGCCCTGACAACTACCCGCGTGCCGAGGGCCAGGCGCTTGACGCCCTGGTCGCGAACATGGGGATCACGCGCCTGGCGCATGAGGACGACGCCGCGCTCCGGCGCCGGGCGGTCGACTACATCCGGCAGCCGCAGGTGTTCAGGCCCGTGGGCAGGCGACAGCGCGCCGCGATCTGGCTCTCGGCCCACGGGATGCCGACGTTCGCGCACTGGCTCTACGCGGGCTACTGGTGGCGAACGTCCGAGCCCCGGTTCGTGGGCGAGATGCCGCCGCGCTGGGTCATGGAGCGCAACTGCGACGGAGGGTTCTCCTACCCATGAGCTTGCCAGTCGAAGCGCTCCCGCACGCGCACCGGTTCATCCTCCCGGTATGGAGCCCGCCGCTCCCCGGCCCGTTCTCGCTCAGCGCCCCGCTGATCGTGGCGCCGCGCTGCACGAACAAGCGCTGCGCTTGCGGCGAGATCGCGACCGGCCTGAGCCTGGAGGAGCGGACGACCATGTCCGTGATCCACGGATGAGAGCGCGCGGCTTCGTCACGTTCAGGCTCTCGGCCCCGGTCACGCCGCCAACCGCCATGTTCTTGATCGACGCGGGGACGGTGCTCGTCTGCCAGCGCCCCGGCGGGCTGCTCGCCTACCGCACGGTCCTCCCCTACGCGATCGTCGCGGGCCACTCAGCGGTCGAGGTCGAGGTCGAGGCCACGGCGCACGGTTCGGATCATAACCTGCCACCAATGAACACGCTGCTCATCGTGGAGTCCGAGCACCTGCGTCTGATGAACCAGCGCGGCGAACTCGACGTGCACAATGTCCAGGGGTTCATCGCGGGGACGGACGACGAGGTGGAGCGCGTGCGCCCGGTGCCGGACGCCGCCCTCCTGATGGGCGACGCGGTGCCCGCGTGGAACGACTCGATGCGCCGGATCACGGAGATGGAGCAGGCTCGTGAGCGGCAGCGCCAGGACCCGGCTCGGCGCGTGAGCGTGGACGGCGCCTCCTATTACATCGACTCGCGCCTGGACAGCGCCGACGGTATGAACACGAGCTTCACTCTGACCAGCGCGAGCAGCGACGACAGCGTGATCTCGTTGGGCAACGGCGCGAGCTACACATGGAACCCGGTGACCAACCAGCCGGTGGACACGAGCGTGCCCTACGATCGCGGGGACTGGACGACCTGGTTCTACGGCCGTGGCCTGGACCACGAGGGTGAGCCCTGGGTCTGGAGGATCAGGTCGAGCTTCGAGGACGCGCGCCCCTGCCCCCAGTGCGACGCAGGCGCCCGCTCGGCCGCCGAGCGCGGGAACATGGTGGTGCGCTGCGGCCTCTGCGCGCGCCAGATCATGGTGGTCCCGGCGCGCGCGGCGGAGGCCGAGCCCGTGGCGCAGTGGACGCGCGAGCCCACACTGATGGAAGTATGGGCAGACTAATCACGTTCCGCGAGATGGAGCGCCTGGAGAAGGAGGAGATGGTGCGCGCGCTGATCGAGCGCGATCCGACTGCGCTGCTCAGGCTGCGCGCCTCGTGGCTGAAGCGGACCGGCGATGAGATCAGAAGGCAGCTTGATCGGCGCCCATGATGATCACCGACCTATGGTTCTCGGGCCCGGTGCCCAACCCGTTTCATCCGATAGGGTGGATCATCGACCCGCGCGACCGGACGGTCACGGTGCCCGCGAACGCGGTCCCGGGCCGCGAGCCGATCGTGCTCCGGGTGGGCGACGACATCTCCTCGTGGGGGCACGTCGAGCCCTACAACCCGCAGCACGCGGACGCGCTGCTCGCCCTGAACCGTGGGCGCAGGCCCGAGGACTTCGTGCGCCTGGATGTGATGCTCGCCGTGAGCAGGATCGTGCGCCGCTACCGGGTGACGGACGAGGAGTTCTTTCTCCTGGTGGCCGACGCCAGCGCGAGCATGAACGCGGTGCTCAACGACCCGATGGAGCGGGGCACGCCGCTCGAACTCCAGGCCTGGATCGAGATGGAGATCGAGGGCCGGGTCAACGAACTCATCGAGATGCGGGCGCCTGACGAGCCCGAGCCGACGCTGCGCGAAGTGTGGGCCGACTGATGGAAATAAGCCAGCGCGCCATTATCTACCAGGGAATGAACCAGGACGCCCGCGAGCGCGAGTTCGCGGAGGCTCTGCGCGATGAGAACGCGGCAAGGATAGCCCAAGATTTCGCCAGCGGCATGAGCAACGTGAGCGACGCGGCTGACGCCCAGGTCCTGAGCTACGAGACGCTGCGCGCCGCGATCGACCGGATGAACCACGCACCCGGCCCGCAGGAGATGTTCGACATGGGAGGCCGGTGGGCCGAGGCCTATGCCCGGACCCGGCGCGCGTCCAGGTCAGTGAAGATCGTGAGAGAAGAGCCGACGTTGAGGGAGATATGGAACGACTAGAGCCAGTGATTCTGTTCAGGCCCGAGTTCAACGGAGAGGTGCAGTCCGAGATCGAGGTGGCGCGCAGGCACATGCCCGTGGTCGAGAGCCGCGTGGGCCTCAGCAAGAAGCTGGTGATCGGGCGCTACTCCGTGCTCCCCTACTATATGGAGTTGGAGCACGACCTCGCGGTTCAGGGCTCAAGGCTCGCCAACACACTGCGCCAGCACCAGTGGATCGCTGGCTTCCACTGGTATGAGACTCTGGTCGACATGACGCCCAGGTCATGGCGCACGCTCGCCTCGGTCAAGCGCGGCGTGCCGCTCGTGGTCAAGGGCGCGACCAACAGCCGGAAGTTTGAGTGGAAGCAGAAGATGTTCGCCCCGACCTGGGACGACGCGCTGCGGATCACGAGCGAACTGGGCCAGGACGGCTTGATCGGTCCCCAGGGCCTGATCTACCGCGAGCACGTCCCGCTCCGAGTGCTTGAGGTTGGACTCAACGGCCTGCCGTTCGCCAACGAGTGGCGCTTCTTCTTCTGGGGGCGCACGAACCTGGCTTACGGGTTCTACTGGACCGCGACCGAGGAACGCGCGCCGATCACCGAGGACGGGATCAGGCTCGCGCTTCAGGCCGCAGACCGGATCGCGGACCACGCTCAGTTCTTTGTTGTGGACGTGGCGGAGACCGCCGACGGCAGATGGATCGTGATCGAGGTGAACGACGGGCAGATGAGCGGGCTGAGCGACGTGAACCCGCTCGACCTCTACATGAACTTGGCGACCGTGGCCAGCGTCCAGCCACTTGGTGCCGAGGCTAAGCAGGCACGGGCCAAGGAATACACCAGCCGGAGAGTGGTTCCCGAGTTCCCGGCAGTGATCGGCGGCCTGCGGGTGATGCGCGCGAGGAAGGTTCTGCGCGCCGCTCGGCGCTACGATTTCAGAATCAAGATGGTGACCGACGCTCTGGATTGCGACGCGGACGCGGCCACCCGCCTGCTCGTGGCCATGGAGTCGCACGGGTTGGTGGAGCGCGTGCTCGGCGGCCAAGACCCAGTATGGCGCTCGACCAAACTCGGACGCCGACTGGCAGGGAACCGAGCGCCCAAGGTGAGGAAGCGCTGATGGCCACGCGCCGACCGCAGTATAGGACGCTCGCCCGCCTGCTGCGCGCGACCACGGCCGAACTCCTGCTCAAGGGCCTGGACGAGAACGGGATCAGGCTCCGGGGCGTCGAGCGCCGACGCAAGCGGGTGATCGACGCTGCGCTCAAGGTCGTCGAGCGTCTGAACGTGGACATGATCGGATTAGGTAACAAACGCAAGTCGATTTAAGGGACCGACCGAGCCCCATCGTGGGCCCGGCGGAGAGCAAGACTACGGAGAGGTGAAAGGACATGGAGAAGAGAGAAGACGGGACGCCGACGGGGCTCAACGACGCGGAGAGGGCGATGCACTTCCCTCGGGCTCAGGCTATCCTGAGCGAGGATCGCTACGAGGTCATCACGTTCGTCGAGCAGACGGTGGACAAGATCATCGCCTTGGCCAGGGCGCTGAACTACGAGCAGACGCTGCCGACGAACCCGCTCGGCGTGCTGGACCGCGCCACGCTGCGCGAGAAGGTCTGGGACTACGCGATCATCGCCACGACGCGCGCTCTGTCCCTGAAGGTGGGCGAGGAGAGCCCGGCCGCGACCCTGGAGTTCGGGATCGCGAGCGCGGGGTTCGGAGAAGGATCGTTCGGCGTGACGATCACGGCCGACGCGCGCGCGGGCAGGAACAAGAACAAGGACGAGCAGTTCTCGGAGCCGGATGCCGATCTGGAGATCAGCCTCGGCGCCTACTTCACGCTCGGTCACCTGAACGTGAGGGTGAACAACGCGGACAAGGTTCCTCAGCCGCAGAGGGAGCCGGTCGCCGCCTAGTCGAAGATCGTCACCGTCGCCTGAGCCCCGAGGCCTGAGCACCGGCCTCGGGGCTCTTCGCTTCTAAGGTCTGCTGCTCAGCGCCCCGCTCGGCTCAACGCCCAGTGACGGTGCAGCGTGCTGCTCTTCGACGTGCACGCGGTGCTCCTACCCACGATCCACGCGCGATCGCCGAGCCGATCGACTTCGCGCCTCACGCGCTCGACGGGCAACGCGCTGCACAAGATCAGCGCGCGCGCGTCGCCAACATCTAGCTCCAGGTCCTGCTCGGTGATCAGCCGCGCGTCGTCCTCGATCTGCGCGCCGACCGATCCCCGCTCCATTAGAATGATGCCGCTCATCCTCGCGTCCTCCCAGTCCGACAATCAACGGCGTGCAGCTTGATGACGCGATCGTATCATGCGCGCGACGCCCGCGCCTATTGAGGACTTGTAGCGATCGTGCGTCTTGACCTTGACAGCGCGCGTGTGCCATGCTATCCTCATAGCGAATCGCGGGTCGGACTCAGAGACCCACGGGCCGTGGCTGATGCCGCGCGCCGCGCCGACAAGGCGATGCGCTGTGGACGACCAGGGCTCGTGGGTCTCTCGCACATCCGGGGACGCAGCGCGCGCGAGGCGGACGAGGGGCCGCTGACGCAGCGGTCGAGAGACGATCACGAAGACGCAGCCCGAGGGCTTCGAGCCAGCGGGAGCAGGGAACCGGGTAGGACCGACCGGCGCCGATCAGCACAGCGGGCCCCGTGCCCCCGGCGACCACGGTCTGGGCCCGGCGATCGCGATGCTGCCCGTAAGGGTGGTGATCAAGACGGCGCCGGTCGAGGCTGGTCTCGTCCAAGGGCTCAGGCCCAAGGCAGACGGATCGACGCAGGTGAGCCGGGGCCTCACGGCCCGAACTTTATGGCCCTGGTTGCACCCGGGGCGGCGAGCGGCTGATGGCGGCGGGCGACCGGGGAGCAGACCGGCCGGGAGCCCGCCGCCAGGGCCATGACGGCGGCGAACAGGGGCGACGACGCAGCGCTCTGGAGCCGCGCGCAGCACGCGGCGCCGTTCGGCCTCTTGATCCTGGAGGCCCACGGCCCTGACGAGGTCCTAGCCCAGTGGACGACGCAGCCCCGCAGCTTCCTGAGCCGATCGAGCACCTGGTTCTCGGCCAGCCCACGTCTCTCGGCCTCGCTCCCCACGAGCCCACGGCCAGGGCTCATAGTGAGTCAATCGACCTGTCGGGTAGCGTGGCGCACGGTGTCATGGGCGACAGCCGACAGGTGACAGGCTCCGGTGGACAACTCGATCAGAATGGACCTCTTGGTCCTGGCGGGGTATGCGCGTCGCCGCCGGTCGCCGGTCCCGCGATCCCCGACAGCCTGCCGCCCGACACGCGCATGATCCCGCCCGCGCCCGAGAGCATCGAGGCCATGGCCCGGCCGCTGATCCCCGAGCAGCCGCTGCCTCCGGGCGCGCCCGTGTCCCTGGCCGCCGCGCTCCGGGGGGAGTTATCCCCACCGTCCACAGACTTATCCACCGCCGCTCACAACGAGCCCACGCTCAGGGCTCATGAAGAGCGCGCTCCTTCACTCCCCACGGGCCCAGTCCCTGGGCTCATGGGGAGCGTGGGCCACGGCCTGCCCCCGGGCCCGGCGCCCAAGTCCTCGGGTAAGCCCCACCCGTTCAAGCCCGTGACCCAGCCCCAGATCGCGGAGTTCGCCACGCTCTGGCACGACCCGGCGCACACCAACGAGATGATCGCCGCTCGCTACCGGACGGTCGAGCGCACGATCCAGCGCTGGCGCGTCGAGTTCGGCCTGCTGCCCCGCGACCAGGCGGTGCGCGCCGGGCTCCGGGCCCACGGGATCATGGACGCGGCGCAGGGCGTGGTCGACCGGGTCAACGAGGTCTCGGCGCTCACCCGGACGATGGACCAGGCGCCGGTCGCGGGCCAGGTGATGCCCGGCGTGTCCCTCGATCGCCTCGACCCGTTCAAGGACCCCGAGATCGTGGAAGCGATGAACGCGATCCTGGCCGAGGCCCGGGTGATGACCGGGCACTCCGATCTCCAGGTCCTCCAGCGGCGGCTCGCGCGGCTCGCGGTGCTGGCCACGGCCAAGGTCCCGGTCCGAACGTGGGACAGCTTGGCGACCGTGGTCGAGAGCCTGAGCCGCACGGTCCTCTACATGCGCCGGGTCGAGGCCGAGGTCCCGAGCACGAGCGCCGACCCCGTGCTCCTTCGCAAGGAGGCCGCGAGCCAGATGATGCGCGAGATGAAGAGCGTGCTGGCCCCGAGCGAGCAGGCCGAACTCGCGCGCCTCGTGAAGATGGCGGCCGACCGGCTGATGGCGAAGGGCGCGCAGGCGGGGAAGGACGCGCTGATCGTGGACGCGGAGGCCGAGCGGTGAGAGACCAGGGGACCGGCGGCCTCGACCGCGAGCAGGTGCGCCAGGTGTTCGTCAGCATCGGGCGCCCGCTGCCCGCCCAGCCTCTGAGCCTGGTGGGGATCGTGGGCCTGGTGCCGAGGCGCACGGTGATGCTGGCCGCGCTGCTGGGCCTGGTGATCGCCCTGGCCCTGAGCCCGGCGGCCTGGGGCGCCGAGGCCGCGCGGGGAACGGTGCAAAAAGGTCTAGGGGGGGGTGCCTCGGCCTCAGATAACCCCCTTAGAGAAATTGAAAACTTTTCCGACCATGGCGCGTCGCCCCTTTACAATTTTTTACAAAATTTTCAGATCGCGTCGTCCCCCGCGCCCGTCCGGGCCCCGCTGATCCTCCGCGAGCCCCAAGAGTCCGTAGAACCTCAGCCGCTGTCCGAGCCCACGAAGCTCATGACCGCGCTCGCGCTCATCTCCCTGGTGATCCTCTGGATTCACCTGCGCTCGACCCGCGTCGAGCATCCCGCACCGCGTCGGAGAACACGATGAGGCTGATGAACCTGATCGCTCTGCTCTCGATTTTCACCGGAGGTCGGCGATGAACCCCACGGCCTGGGTCTTCGTCGGGATCGTGATCGGCCTGATCGTCGGGCACCTGACGACGAAGCGCAAGAACCCGAGATGTCGGCGGGGCTGCTGCACCGGGGGCCGCCGATAATGTTCAGCGCGGGTGAACATCGCGATTCGCTGAACACTGTGGACTACGGGGACCACCGCGCTCCCGATCTAGTCCACGCTCCCGGCACCCGGCGCTCGACGGACGGGCGGCTCCAAGTGGACCAGGTGGACGAGCAGGTCCACGATCTAGTCCACCCGCTGTGCTGGACCACGGCCCGGCCAGTGAGCCGCCAGTGGATCGAGGACCTGACGAAGGATTTCGACTCGCGCCACTTCGAGCGCGAGATGCTGCAAGCGCCGATTTCGCAGTGCCCCGACGGCCACGCGCTGACGGGTAAACCCCAAGACGTTTTAAGGAGAACCAGATGAAGATCAAGAACGTGTCGACCGGCAGCGTGTCGATCAGCGACCTGCCCGGCGGACAGTCGGGCCAGGGGCTCACGCTCCAGACGCAGGCCGAGCACCTGCTGTTCGACGAGGACGCCGAGCGCTCGTCCCAGTTGTCTTCGCTGATCACCGCCGGGGTCATCACCAAGCTCTCGGACGAGGAGCCGCTGGACGGCTCGAACGTCGCGGACCAGTCCGGTTCGCTGGCGGCCGACGCGCTGCCCAAGGCGGGCGGCACGATGACCGGCGCGATCGCGATGGGCGGGTTCAAGGTCACGGGCCTGGGCGCGCCGTCCGCGCTCGGCGACGCCGCGCGCAAGGACGAGGTCGATCTCAAGGCGCTGAAGAGCACGGTGCTCGTCGAGGCCGACGCGGTGGTCACCCTGGTGGCCGCCGCCGGTCCCGCGTCCGTCGGCTACGTCCAGGCCGAGGCCCAGGCCGTGATCGACCTGGCCAACGACCTGAAGGCGAAATACGACGCGGCGGTCGCGCTCATCAACGAGATGAAGGCGAAGCTCGACGCGATGAACGCCTAGAACACCATGAGCCTGAACTCGGTCTGGCGTGCGCGGAGGGCGATGAGGGACAGCATCCTCTCGTCTTCCGCCACGCCCGGCCGAGAGGGCGTGTCCACCGACCGGCTCTTCAAGTTCCTGACCAGCGGTCCGCTGGAGAGGATCACCGCGACCCAGACCGAGATGATCGTCGACAACCTCGACCCGAACGAGGACGCTCAGCTTTTCCACGACTGGGTGATGGGCGCGGCCATCGGCTGGGTGTCGGAGCCCGCGACCCGCGACCACTGGCATCGGTTCCCCGGGATCAAGCTCAACGAGATCGACTGGCACGCGCTCAGCGATCGGCTGCGCGCCAACTTCGGGTGGCCGGTCCTCCGGCAGCAGACGACCGAGCCCGGAGGTCCCCCTCATCCCGATGGCGAGCAGCATGGTGAGGATGACCAAGCTCATGGTCACGGTCCGACCAAGAGCGCGGCGGCCCGCCGCTACTATCACGGGACGCCCGCGAGGAACGCGGACTCGATCAAGAGGGACGGGCTGCGCGGTCCGGTCTACCTCGCGACGACCCCGGACGAGGCCGAGGCGTTCGCCAATCTCGAAACCCAGATGGGAGAAGGGGTCGTCGTGTTCGAGGTCCTGGTCCCGGACGCCGCGCGCCTGGAGCCCGATCTGAACGCGGAGCAGGACGAGAACCACGCTGGGAAGGGATCGGTCGTCTATCCGGGCGACCTCCCCCCCTCGTCCATCGTGCGCGAGGCGGCGGCGAACCACAAGCGCTTCGCGAACACGGATCAGGACGGACGACTCTCTGCCTGTTGTGCCGCGCACCCGCTCGACAAGAAAGAGGAATACGCGAACTACCTTATCAACTTCAAGTTGATCCACGCGGAGATGGATGGGCGCCTGGCGGCGGCGCGCTCCTGCGGCCGGAGCGCGGGCTGGCACCGCGCGGGTCGGTGCACGGACCCCGAGTGCATCGAGAGGAAGGCGGCCGAGCGCGAGACCATCGAACTGCCCAAGTCCCATGTGCGCGAGGACCTGAAGCGCTTCGACCGGATCGAGGACGAGGTCCAGGAACTGAAGAAGGACGACGAGCGCGCGCTCGGCGAGAAGAGCGCGACGCAGCAGAATGATGAGCACCAGACGCCGAACGTCCGCCACTGGCCGGTGGACGACGGCGAACTCTGGGCGCTGGTCACGCCCGATTTCGACCCGCAGTCGGCCGACCAAAATTTCTATGCGACCGGGAACTGGGACTCTCCGCTGCCCAAGGGCATGTTCAGCTACCTGCTGATCACGGGGAACACGGCGGGGCTCGCCGCGACCGACCCCGCCTATCGCCAGCAGGGCTTGATGCAGAAACTGATCTTGGCCGCGCTCCAGGAGCACGATCACCTGGTGATGGAGGACACCGAGCCCGGGATGCGCTCGCTCCTCAACCGGATGCTTAGCGACGGCCTGATCCAGGAGCACGAGGGCGAGATGCGGCGCTTCGACTCGGGCAACGATCTTGTGATCCGGCTCGCGACGCTCAGGGCGCGGTGGCTCTCGCGCGCGGCGGCGGCCGACCCCTTCCGCCAAGCGATCCTCGACTGGGTCGAGTTCAAGCGCCGCGACGAGCCGTCGACCAACCAGTTCAGGATCAAGGCCCACGAGCTTTTCAACCAGATCAAGGGTGCGGACCTCTCGTCCTGGGGCCCGTTTGCGCGCGCGATCAAGGACCTGATCGACGAGAACGTGATCGACAAGATTAGCAAGGGAACCGATTGGATTTTGATCCACGACCGGCGCAAGAACGGGGGCGTGGGCGCCGCTCAGAAGAAGGTGCCGGACGCAAACCCGGTTCCGCCCCAGGCTTTCAACCAGGAGGCCGGTCGCCTGATCTCGTTCATCGCGAACGAACTCCGAAAGTCGCCGTTGACCCCTGACGAACTCGGGATGAAGGCCGTCGAGTCCTCGCGCTGGCCCTACGACGCGAACTTCGTCACGGTCTACGAATACGCGCTCAACCGCCTGGAGCGCGATGGCGAGATCGAGTTCAACGAGGCGCGCAACCAGTGGGGGATGAAGCCCGTGGCGCCCACCGATCTGAGCCAGGTGAACACGATGAGCGAGGGCGATCGCCAGCAGAAGGTCGACGCGCTGCTGGAGCGGTGGCAGTCGGAGCCCGGGGCCCGTCCCCAGATCGAGCAGCAGTTGAAGTCGCTGCGCGCGCTGCGCGCCTTGTTCCTCGTGCGCCGCGCGGAGAAGGATCAGCTTTGGGCGCCGGACCCCGAGATCGTGAAGAACACCTGGCGCCGCTACCAGTGCACGGTGTGCGGCCACGTCCAGGCCGAGACCACGAACCATCTCGGCGCGATCATGAGCTACTGCAAGAAGTGCTCGTGGGCCCCGTCCAAGGGCGAGTGCTACAACCCGATGGGCGATGGCCGCTGCTACCGGAAGTTCACCTACCTTGGGGAGATCGACGAGCGCCACCAGGACGAGTCCGGCTTCTGGGATTCGAGCAGCGAGGCTTGGACTCGACGCGGCGACGCCTACGACCCCACGAGCAAGAAGAAGGAGAAGGTGGTCGTGAAGCGCTCGCCGGTCGAGGTCCTGGCCCAAGCCGGATTCTCCGATCCCCAGATGCTGATCGGCGACCTGTGGACCGCGTTCACCAAGAGCGGGGCGCGCGAGCATCGCGATCACCAGATCACGAGCGTGCATCTGACCGGGTCGCGATGGAAGGGCGACGCGCGCGACGACTCCGATCTCGACGTGGTGGTCTTCCATTCCGGGAACGCGCTGATGTCCGAGGCGAACCAGGCGTTCCGGGCCAAGGTCGCGGAGATCACGGGCGGGGTCGTGGACGCCTTCCTCCTCCCGCAGTCCGAGCCCTGGGATCATCCGATGTCCGGGAACATCATGGGCCTGACCGCGAGCAGCACCTCGAATTTTTTCAGGGCCGGAGAACGGCAGAGGCCGCTTCTCTCCATTTGGTTGGAAAAGGTGGCCGCCCGGCCGATGCGCGACCTCGGTCCCGCGCTGGACAAGGCTCGGAACATGTTCGGTCCGCTCTCGCCAGAGATCAGGAAGCGGATTCTCAATTTCCTCCAGAACCCGACCACCGACTCGTGGGACGACATCCAGTCGATCATCATCTCCGGGTTCGGCACGATCTGGCAGGCGATGATCCAGATCGACCCGAGCTTCCCGCGTTCGGGGCGCCGGACGGATCAGGCCGGGAACGTGGTCCAGGACTGGGAGCGCATCCCGACGCCGGAGCAGGTTTTGCTCGTGCTCCAAAAAAATACCGGCGGGGAACGGCAGAGCCTCCTCTCCTCTTGGAATCAGCGTCGGGCTGGCGGGACGGATTGGGCGCTGGTCGAGAAGCTGATGAAAGCCTACTGGGACGGGAGGGTGGCCGAGGACTGGGCTGGCGGTCTCGACTGCACCGGGGACAGCGAGGCGCTGGCCGACCACCTGTTCGCCGCCGAGATGGAGCCGGAGCACATCTCCTCCTATTATCGCGACGCGAACGGGAACCTTTGGTCTCACGACTGGCTCCAGTTGGACGGGAAGGTGATCGACATCACCCACTCCCAGTTCGGGGCGCCGGACTACCTGATCACAAACGTGGGCGACCCGCGCTATCCGTCGATGGACGAGTTGGCGGACGAGGAGACGGCGCGCGCCAACCCCAGCGGGCAGATGCCGACCGCGTCGCTGCTCGCCAGGTGGTTCTCGCGCCGGGCCGAGGGCGCGGACCCGGCCAGCGGGCCGTTCAACGCCCCGTGGCCCGACCAGATTCAGGCGTTCATGCAGGCGGTCTACGACCAGACGGCCGGGCACCCGTTCACCAGGGGCCAGCGCGTGTGGAACGACAGCGTGATCGTCGAGGTTCACCCGTGGCGCGGCGGCCCCGATCCCGAGTATCCGTGGATCATCACGCTCAAATGGCTCCAGTCGATGGACCCGCGCAAGGGCCGGGCGCGCGAGTGCCTGGCCTGGCTCACGGCGCTCGCCGACGAATACGGCGTGCCGCTCGACCTGCACGCGAAGCCCACGGGCGAGCCCAGGATTCCGAAGCCCGCGCTCAAGAACCTCTACAAGGATCAGGGCTTCGAGCGCGATCGCACGCAGGGGCCCGACGACATGGTCCGCCACCCGCTGGTCGCCGCGTGGCGCGCGCGTCGCGCTGCTCAGGCCGAGACCCAGATCGGGACCATCACCTACCGGGGCCAAGAGGTCCCGGTCATGATGCCGACGAAGGACATCGACCAGTGGCTCAAGCTCAGGACCGACGATCGGATCATCCACGACGCGGCCGTCGGACAGCAGTTCACCGAACTCGTGGGGCGGCTCTACACCTACGCCGCGATGAAGATCGAGCCGAACGCGAACATCCGCGAGTCGCAGAACATCTCGCTCTACCCGGACATCGAGCGCGCGCTCGACTATTTCGGCTACGGCCGGGACGAGGCGAACCAGAAGCTCCAGGAGCCCGGGGGCGAAGACCGGCTCAAGCAGGCGGCGTTCTCGATGTTCGAGCAGCAGCGCGCCGACCTCATGAGCCCGCAGCAGGCCGCCGACCTCCTGATGAACATGGCCGTGGTCCTGCACAAGGACATGGGCATGACCATGGACGAGGCGAAGGCCAGGCTCTCGTCCTTGATCATCGAGTGGGGCGGCGGCGGTCCCGAGAACCTGCACCTGAACTCGCTCACCCAGAAGTGGCGCGAGCGGCGCGCCGCGAACAGCGAGCAGAAGCTGCTCAGGGAACTTCGGTGCACCGCGATCGGCTCCGACTCCGGGACCGAGAACGAGGCCGTGCTGCCGAAGGGCGCCGTGGTCGGCGTCCAGCCGCACAGCAACGACCACACGATTTTCTTCTACAGCCCGATCTACTCCAAGATCATCGTGCGCGGCCGGGTGATGAAGACCAACCAGTATTCCGCGCCGGTCCAGGAGTTCCGCGCCGCGACCGACATCGGCTACGGCGAGGGGACGGGATACAAGCACGGCCCCGAGTGCTTCTGCGACGAGTGCATGGCGAACGACGACATGTCCACGCGCCGTTGCCCCACCTGCGGGAGCCGCGAGTGTCCCGGCGACGGCCACTCGATCGACTGCCGCAAGCCCGGGACCATGACGCTCAAGGACGTGCCGACCGAGACCAAGGACAGCCTGCTCGACAAGTTTAACCGGGGAGAGATCGACGAGAAGACGCTGCGCCGCCGCATGAAGCAGATTTCCTCTTCGTTGCTCAGCCGCTGGCACCGGCGCGCCGGTGACGATCAGGCCGCGCTCATTCACCAGGTCCTCGGCCAGATCAACGAGGACGAGATCGCGGGCAGCGGCATCGCGCAGAAGGTCACGGACTTCGTCTGGACGCTGACCAGGATCAACCCGCGCGACACCAATTTCGGAAAGGACCCGATCGAGGACACCAAGCAGTGGCTCGACGAGGAGTCGGCCGACTACCTCGCCGACATGGGCGAGCCACGGCTCAAGGGCGGCGCGCGCGCGCAGCGTCGAGAGATCGAGGCGAACCCCGTGGTCGTGATCAGGGGCGACGACGGCGTGCTCTGGGTCATGGACGGGAACCATCGCACCGCGCAGGCCATGGTCCTTGGCATGGACTCGATCCCGGCCCTGGTCGGCGTGAAGAAGCCTGGCGTCGGCCGCACGCCGATCAACCCCGACTACAAGATGGGCTCGATGTTCGAGCGCTGGGTCATGCGCCAGGCCAACGACCCGCTGAAGAAGATCATCGAGATCAACGGGGTGAAGGTCGGCATCGAGTGGCCGAAGGGCAGCACCCGGACGTGGAAGCACCTGCCGGGCAATGATTACGAGAAGCTGATGAAGGCCGACTACGGCTACATCCGGCAGACCGAGGGCGAGGACGGTGAGGAGATCGACGTTTACGCGGGTCCCGATCGGGACTCCGACCTCGCGTTCGTCGTCACCCAACTCGACAAGAAGACCGGGGAATACGACGAGGACAAGATCATGCTCGGCTACTCGTCCGAGGCCGAGGCCAAGGCCAGCTACCTGGAGCACATGGAGAAGGCCCACTTCGGCGGGATCAAGAAGATGTCGTGGGACGAGTTTCTGAAGCTCGTGCCCAAGAGCCAGCGCGTGAAGGAGAAGACGGCCGCGATGGTCGACGATCCTGGTTCTCAGATGGTGCTGACCGACGACCTGCGGGTCTGGGAGCGCGCGTCCAAGGGCCAGGGCGATCACGTCGATAGCTTCGTGCTGCCGAAGGGCACCACGGTCAAGGTTCTCAAGAAGTTCCGGCTGAACCACGGCGGCTCGCCCGAACTCCTGAAGATCACGTTCTGGCCGCCGAAGGGCAAGGCGGGCGCCGGGCTCCCGACGCGCGGCTCTGGCGTGGTGCGCGCCGACGACCTGCGCTTCGTCGTGAGCGGCGGCGTCGTGGGCCAGGTCCCAGAGCAGTCGATCCCGTCCAACCCCAAGATGATCGAGAACCACATCGTCGACCTGCTCCGCAAGGGGCCGTCCACGATCTCGCGCGACCTGAGCGAGTTGATCGGAGAGGGTAAGGGCGTGATGCTCGATGAAAACGGAGAGGTCGCGGATTTCGACCGGCCGTTCGCGGACATGGTGCAGCAGGTGATCGGCCAGATGCTCGATCGCGGCGTGATCCGGTTCGACGGTGGGACCGCCGAGTTCTCCTTGCTCAAGGACCCGGAGCCAACGAGCGTCGAGCACGTTCCGACCATGAACCAGGGCGACGTGCAGTCGAAGATCGACTCGCTCCTCGACCAACTGGCTTTGGAGCAGGACCCGGCGAAGAAGCAGCAGATCGAGCAGCGCATCCGATCGCTGAGCGCCGGGATCAAGGATATTTGGCGGCGTCGGGCCGGTGAGACGACGGCGATCCACGAGCAGAGGTCGCCGGGCGCGGTCCAAGAGTGTTCTCACGAATGGCCGGGGAAGAAACCCGGCGAGCGGGGCTGGTGTGGCAGGTGCCGACTGTGAACCATGGCCAAATTACCGAAGATGACGACGCGCTGGGAGTTCGAGCAGTGGTTTTACGAGCACAGCACCCTATCCAACGAGAAGATCAAGAGTCTCGGTCTTCAGGCCGAGGAGTGCAATGGCCCGTGCGCGGACCGTCATTGTCGCGGCTGGCAGATGGTGAGCGAGCGAGAACGGAAGCGGCGGCCGGAGAACGCCAAGTGGTGACCTGTCTAGGGCGCGAGCGCGCCGCGATCCCGCACCAGTCGAGAAAAATTTCATGAAGCTCAAGAACAACACGACCGGCCTGATCATCGTCAGCGACATGCCCAACGGGCAGGGATTCGGACTCCCGATCCCGGGCGGGGTCGAGGTCCTGGTCTTCAACGAGGACGCGGAGAAGTCCGAGCAGCTAGGCTCGTTCCTCACGAGCGGCGGCCTCCTGAACCTGGGGCCGGAAGAGCCGAGCACGGGCTCGCCCCAGGCCGAGGCCAAGCCCGCCGCGATCGGGCCCTATCACTTCCAGATCACGAACCAGCCGTCGATCGGCAAGGCGCTGGTCGCGACCGGGCCGGACTCCGCCGAGTGGCAGTCCACGGCCGGGACCCTGACGTTCATCGACTCCGAGGTCCCTGCCGGTCTGATCAACGGCTCCAACCCCAATTTCACTCTGGCCAACACTCCTGCGCCCGGGTCGCTGCACCTGTATAAAGGCGGTCTCCGACAGAGACCTACGGTCGATTACACGATCGTCGGACCGAACATCACGTTCCTGACCGCGCCGGACGTGAACACGAACCTGTTGGCGGACTACCGCCTCTAATTCATAGGAGACAACGACCATGGCCCAAACCCAGATTCATCTCGGAACGCAGGCGAAGGACGCGACGCTCACCGCCGCGAAAGTCGTGCCCGGCACGCTCACGAACACAGAGATCAACGCTGCGGCGGCGATCGCCTTCTCGAAGCTCGCCGCGCTGAGCACCGGACAGGTCGTCGTGGGCAACGCCGGAGTCGCGACGGCCGCGACCCTGGGCGGCGACGCGACGATCAGCGCCGCCGGAGTCTTGACCATCGCGAACGCGGTGATCACCGGCGCGAAGATCGCGGCGACCACGGTCCTCGACACGAACCTCGTCGAATCCTACATCAAGGCGAACGGCACGCGCGCGTTCACCGCCAACCAGTCGATGGGCGGGTTCAACCTCACGAACCTCGCCGCCCCGTCCGCCGCCAGCGACGCGGCGTCCAAGGCCTATGTCGACTCCGTGGCCCAGGGCCTCGACATCAAGGACTCGTGCCGCGCGGTCGCGGTCGCGGACGTGGCCCTGACCGGAGAGCAGACGATCGACGACGTGGCGCTCGTCGCGGGCGACCGCGTGCTGCTCGTCGGCCAGACGAACCCGGTCCAGAACGGCATCTTCATCGTGTCGGCGGGCGCCTGGTCGCGCTCGGCGGACATGGCGGCCGGATCGAACGCGGCGGGCAACTTCACGTTCATCGAGGAAGGCACGCTCTACGCGCAGACCGGCTGGGTCTGCAACCAGCCGATCCCGAACGCGGTCGTGGGCACCGACCCCTTGGGATTCACCCAGTTCTCGGGCGCGGGCGGCGGACTCAGCGGCTCCGGCACGACCGGCGCCATCCCGAAGTGGTCGGGCAGCACGGCCCTCACCGATTCGATCATGACGGAGTCCGGCGGCGTCATTACCGTGACCGGCGACATGAACGTGACGGGCGTCTACCGGGTCGGCGGAACGCAGATCGCGCTCGCCAACCTGAGCGACGGGGCGACCGCGCTCCGCACGAACGCGAGCAAGACGATCCTCTCGGGCAACACGCTGACCGTCGCGTCCGGCGCGTTCCTGGACGTGATCGACGGTCTGCGCTTGAACTCCGTGACCGTCACCGCGACGGCCGCCGAGTTGAACGCCGTCGGCCTGTTCGTGACGCGCGAGGTCCCGGGCGGGGCGATCAACGGGTCGAACACGGCGTTCACCCTGGCCAACACGCCGATCGTCGGGTCCGAAATCCTGCACCTCAACGGCTTGGAGCAGCGCTCCGGGGCGGGCAATGACTACACGATCAGCGGGTTGAACATCACCTACCTGAGCGCTCCGCAGACGAACGACACGCTGACCGCGTCTTACCGCTACCACTAAGAGGACATAGAACATGAGCGCGACCCAACTGACCGGCAGGCAGATTAAAGACCTCGGCGGAGACATCTCCGGCCAGGGTAATGCCGTGTCCGTGGACAAGATCAAGGGAACTCCGATCTCGGCCACGGCCCCGACCCCGGGGCAGGCTCTGGTGTTCGACGGCGCCCAATGGGCGCCGTCGGCGGGGAGCGGCGGTGTCGGAGGGTCGGGCGTGGCTGGCCAGGTCGCCTACTGGTCGAACGGCACGGACATCACGGGCAGCACGGCCTTCACATTCTCGCCGACTGACGGGCTCACTGTTGCCATTACCGCCTCGGGATCGCCCGGCGCCGTCTCGATCTCGGCCGCGCACAACAGCGTCTCCGGGCCCGGCGGTTCGATCAACCTCGCGGCTGGGAACGGAGCCGATTCGTTTAACAGCGGCGGTGACATCACGCTCACCGGAGGAAACCCCGGAGCTTCGTCAGGCGGAGCGCCTGGAGCGATCCGGCTGCTCGCCGGGACGAACCAGTTCAGCCAGGCCGGATCAAGGATCGTCGTGGGCAACGCCCTGGTCCTCACGGGGGCGGCTGAGCCCGGCGTCGACATCACGCTCACCTTCCCGGGGAGCAATGACACGGGGAGAATCCACCTCAACGCCGGATTCCCAAACGGGTCGATCCGCATGTCGACCGGCGTCCTCGCGCTCGTCATCGACTCCGCTGGCCTCTCCACGTTCACAGGCCAGGTGAAGATCGTGGACGGGACGCAGGGCGCGACCAAGGTGTTCACCTCGGACGCGAACGGACTTGGATCGTGGCAGACTCCGACCGGAGGACCCGCCTCAGCATTAGCCACTACGGGAGCCGACGTGGTAGTGTCCAGCGCCGCGCCCCCGACCACCGGCCAGGTCCTGACCGCGACCAGCGCGACGGCCGCCAACTGGCAGACGCCGAGCGGTGGCGGATCGAACCCATACACCGGGTCCGGCGCGTTCGTCGTGACCAACACCTGGAATTTCGACGACGGGGCTCCGAACTACAGCCCCGAGACATCGGACTCCATGGTCTATGACGGGACCGACCTATGGATGATGGGGCAGGGCGGAAATTTCATCAGAAGGGTCAGCCTCTCTGGCCAGGTGCTTAACACCTATACGATCCCGGAAGGCCCAGTCGAGATGATCTTCGCGTTCTCGCACCTGTGGATCGTGTGCGACTCTATCACGCTCTACAAGGTCGATCCAGCGACCGGCTCGGTGGTCTCTACCTATGTGTCCGGCAAGCAAATGAGATACCTGACATCGAACGCGACCTACATCTTCGCGAGCAGCGGGCAGAGCGGAGACCCCGTGGTCTACCGGTTCGATCCGGTGGCCGAGACATTCCACAACCTGTTCGACCAGCCAGAGACATCGGAGCCCAACTCGATCGTGACCGACGGGGGTAGCAACCTCTGGATTATTGACCAGTCGAGCGCAACAATCAGGCGTGTGAACCGAGACCCGATCTACGCGACGCTCGGCGTGTTCAACCTCGCGTTCACAGCGCTACAAGATGGAACGGCTGGCAACAACCTCACGATCAAGTTCGAGTTCAAGGGCGATGGTCTGCCCGATGTGGACGTGACCGGGAACGACATCGTGATCACGGTCTTCAACCAAACCGGACTCGCGCGCGAGTTCCAGATAGCGAACGCGGTGAACGCTGACCCGGTGGCCTCGACTCTGATCCGGGCGTTCGCCGGATCGCCGAGCGCCATCCATAACTACAATCAGGCGCCCTACAACGCGCCGATGAGCTTCAGCGGTGGGACCGACCACCAGTTAGGGACGATAGACGTGAGCGCGTCCGGCCTCCCGGTCGCCGGAATCTTTGCGAACGGAAATCTCTGGGTCACGATGAACAACGGCGACCTGCTGAAGATAGACACTGGCGACACGCTGCTCGACACCTTCCCGTCCGGGGCCAGTGCGCTGGGTGGGATCACGCGGGGGCCAGCCCAGTATCTACACATGGTCGAGACCGCGCCTGACGACAAGGTCAGGACGTTCGACTACAACGACGAGTATTTCGTCGAGATCGTTCCGGCCGGGAATAACCCGGACGACGTGGCTGTCGATTTTAACGTGAACGCGATCTACGCGATCGACAGGACGAGCAGCTTGATCAGGAAGCTGGACAGATTCACCGGGGCTCTGCTCACGACGATCGACATCACCGGGTTCGGCCTCCCCCGTCGCGGGGTCGTGATCGGTAACAACCTGTGGGTCGCGACCAGCACGGGGTTCTTCATCGCGATCGACACTCCCAGCGACACGATCGTGTCGAGCAACCGCACCGGCCAACTCCTCAACGACGCTGCCCCGCAGAACCTGGGGAGCGGGGTTGACGCGGTGGCCGCCACGCTCACGACGCAGGCTGTGACCTACACGGCGAACACGGACGGGAACGCCGGGAACTTCATCACCGCGTCCTACACCGGTGGAGCGACCGCCGGGTCCGAGGTCGTGACCGTCGTGCCGCAGGCGCCTGGCACCATCGTGTCCATGCCATCGAACCGTGGCCTGGACATCACGTTCGACGGAACCGATATGTGGGTCGCCGGATACCCGGACAACGAACTGACCCGCATCTCTCCAGACGGATTCACGAAGCGCCTCTACTCGAACTTCTACGACGTTCCGGTCGCCACGGCCTGGGACGGAGCCAATCTCTGGGTGGTCACCGAGTCTGGCCTCACGCGACTTGACCCGACGACTGATCTCCGAATGAACGTGAGCCTCAACGGGAACACGAGCCCGCGCGCGATCGCCTACGACGGGTTGGCGGACGCCACCGACCTTGCGTCCGGCGTCCCGGGCGGGAACATGTGGGTGACGAACGCGAACAGCGGGTTCATCTACAAGGTGACGACCGACGGCCTGATCACGGAGTTCGCTCTGTCTCAGACTACGGCCATCGCGTTCGACGGAACGAACATGTGGATCGCTCGCAACCAGGCCAACATGGTGACTAAGGTCACCCCAGCCGGGGTCATGACCGACTATCCCGTTACCGGGAACCCGTGGGACATCGCGTTCGACGGCGTCAATATGTGGACGGCGAACGACGATTCTAGCGTGAGCAAGATCGACCCGAGCGGAGTGGAGACCAATTATCCTGGCCTCTCTGGTCCCGCAACAGGCATCGCGTTCGACGGCACCGACATGTGGACGGCCGATCGCGGCAGCGGCGGATTCTCGCGCATCGACCCGAGCGGCACGATCACGAGCTACGCCGGTCCCGGTCCACAGTTCGCAAAGATCGCGTTCGACGGCGAGTTCATGTGGGCTCAGGCCGACGCGACCGACGACCTGGCGAGGGTCGCGGCCCTCGGCGCCGGTCCCGCGACCAACATCAATACGCAGATCGAGGCCGGTGTGTCCACGGCCCAGAACGTGGTGGACGCTGTCAACGGGCTCCCGGCCGCCGCCGCGCTGGTCACGGCGTCGACCGGAGCGGGCGGAACCTTGCAGTCGGTCGCCGGATACATTCCACTGGCTGGAGGGATCGACGCGGTCGCCGCGATCTATCACGTCGAGGGCGCCGGGTTCTACATCGACTACACGGCGGTCACGCCCGGCACGGTCGGGAACGCGATCACGATCGAATACACGGCGGGCGGAACAGCCGGGTCCGAGATCGTGTCCGTGGTCGGAGACGCGATCTCGATCCAGATCGAGAGCGGCGTTTCCAAATACCAACAGGTGGCGGATGCGGTGAACGCCTTCCCGGCCGCCGCCGCGCTGGTCACGGTCACGACAAACTCCTATACGGCCTCGGCGCTCACTGGAATCACGCGCGACGACGGGTCGAACTTTTACCTGAGCGACCCGACGAACAAGCTGGTCTACCGAGTCGATCCGAACAACGGATTGCAGACCATGGCTCAGTTCGTGGTGCCTAACACGCCGGACGACATCGCGTTCGACGGTGGCGGGTCTCTGTGGTCTCTCGACCTGACGAGCACCAGGATCAGGCGGTTCGACACGAGCGGCCAAATATTCGGCGGCCCGAGTGTGGCGGCGGACGGAGGTCTTCCTCGTCGGATGGCCAACGAGTTACCGAGCAGCGTTCTGTTCGTGACCATGGACACCGGCCACATCCTTCTCCTTGACGCCTACTCTCCGGCAGGGGGCATCACCAGGACGCTGGACACGGGGGCGGCCGGAGACCTGTCCGGCATCTACACCAACAACGCGAGTTTCTACATCAGCGCTGCGGGGACCACGGACGCGATCGCACTCCTGTTCTACGACGGAGGATTCTACAAGCATGTGATCGAGACCATGGACCTCGGCAACCCTGCGGACAGGATCACGATCGGAGGAAACTGGTTCTGGACCACTAATACTGGCGTCGACTTCGTGCGGAAGGTGAACCCCGCGAACGGGTCAACGGCAGTATCGGTCAGCACTGCGGCCGAGGGATCGCCACTCGACATCGCGGTGGCCGGGTCGATCCTCTACATCACTGCGTCAAACGGGAAGGTCATGCGTCTGAACATGGGTCTGGAGCAGGCGACTGCCGCGCTCACGATCCAGGACCTGACGTTCACGTCCAACACGCCTGGCGTGGCCGGTAACCTGTTCAACGTGGAGTATACGGATGGAGCCACGCTCGGAGCCGCGAATGTCACGTTCTATGACGGGACGAGGCTCGTCGTTCAGATCGACAGCGGCGTGACGACCGCCGAGAACGTCCGCCAGGCGATCATCAACACGACCGGAGACGGGGCTTTCACCACGATCGTCAGCGGCAACGAATTGAACCAGCAGACCGCGCCAGTGGCCCAGACGTTCTTCGCCGGGGGCGGAGACATCGCCGCGACCATGATCCAGTCGGTCGTCAGCGGTAAGTCGGCGCTCGCCGGAATCAGCGAAAGCATGGGATGGGCGAGCGGTCCGAATGGACCTGCTGTCGGGTTCACGTCTCCGTCCGATGGATACCTTCGGCTCATCGCCAACGGCCTGCCCAGCGGCGTTGGCGACGGATTCTTTTACATCGGGACCGTGATCTTCGATGGCGGGCCGCAACGTATGGCTGCGGACGCGACCGATCTGTGGGTGTGCGACGAAAGCGGAACCGACGCCCCATTCAGGATCGGCATCGCGTCTATGGACGTGATCGCGCACATCACCGGCGCGTTCGGCGGAAATAACGGGGCGATTACCGTGGCGATCGGCGGTGGGTTCGTTTACTTCGGGGACAACAACTTCCCGACCGTGCACAAGATCGACCCGGCGACCAACGCGCGCGTCCGGCCTCTTAACGTGGGAGACGGATCAGGCGGAAACCAGTTCGCCAGGGTCCAGGGGTTGTTCTACGACGGGTCGGCCCTGTGGATCACCTGCCCGCAGGGAAGCAACTTCGGAACCAGGATGGGCATCCAGAAGTTCGTCGGAGACCACTCCGTGGCCTGGGTCCCGGCGCTGGACGGCGATCAGAGCGGAAACCACCACCCAATGGTAAAGGTAGGAGACGCGCTGTTCGTCCGCATGAACAACAACTTGCACCGGCTGAACACGAACCTCGGATAGGAGATCATCATGGCACCGCGAATCAGAAAGACCGGAGATCAGCTTCTGGCCGAGAGGTCCAAGAAGCAACCTCAGATCACGGCGCCGGACGCGACCGACCTGCCGTCTGCGCTCGTCCTGCTCAACGCGATCAAGGCGACGATCAACGAGATGAACGCCGAGGAGCCGACCACGCCGTGAGCAATCCACTCCTCAGCCGGTGGCAGCAGCGCACGTCAGCGATGCGTAACATCGAGGACGTGCGCGCCATTCGCTACTACTGGGTGAACCAGCAGTTCGACGCGACGGTCGGGGACAAGAAATCCATGGACCTGACCAAGCCGCAGCAGGAGTGGGTCACGATCCCGGCCGAGACCAAGCTGTTCGTCACGGACAAGGACGACCTGTTCGTCTACTTCGTGATCGACCGCAGCGGGCAGTCGCTGTTCGTGACCGAGAGCCAGTTTCGCAAGTCGGTCTCGGCCATGCGCCAGGTGGAGCCGCCGCTCGACCGCGAGGACATCAACCCCGAGGCGTTTATCGGCACGCCGGAGTCGATGAAGAGCGGCAAGTGGCCGGTTATCCTCGGGGACGAGACCCTGGAGTTCGACACGCCGCAAGAGGCGCGCACGTTCCTCGACGCCTACTTCCAGCACGGGCCTGAGCACGCAAAGAAGCTGAAGACGAACGTGGACGCGGTGCCGAGCGTGGACCAGGACGCGGAGTTCGATCGCCTGATCGAGATGAGGAACCGGGGCGAGATCAACGAGCAGCAGTTCAAGGACAAGTCCATGCGCCTGTTTGGCGGCCTGCGCGCGGTGTGGATGACGAGGCGCGGAGCCGATTGGATGGCCGCGATCCTGCCCAAGGCGATCGCCAGCTACAAGCGCGACCGGTCCATGGGCCTCAACCATCAGAAGGCGATGGAACACGCGCTCGGCAACTGGCAGATGGTCGTGAACATGCAGCGCCAGATGGCCGGGCAGCCAAATTTGACGGACGCGGAGATCGCGGCGCTGAACCAGGCCGTGGAGCAGGCGGTGCTCGGTGGCGGCCAGGGCGACATGGTCGTGGCCCACGCGATGCCCGACTCCGGGTTCATCTACGGCGCGACGCCGAGCGGGGAATGGTTGGCGCACCTCGCTAAGAAGAAGCACAGCCCGGCCTATGAGAAGGAGACGGAACTGATCCGGGAGAATAAGAAGAAGCCCGAGGCGAAGAAGCCTCACGATTTCAAGCCCGCGAAGTGGACGCACCCGAATGGCCATCCGCGCTGCCTGGTGTGCGGCTCCGAGGAGATCATCGGCGGCCGGTGCAACGTGACGCCCACGGCCAAGGACTACGCCGAGTTCGAGAAGGAGTTGGACGCGGAGTTCCCTGATCGCGTCGAGCGCCGCAAGAAGAAGGAGGCGGTGCTTCACGATCGCTTTGAGCGCGGGGAGATCACGCAGGCGGACATGGATCAGGAGATGGAGCGACTGGCCTCAGCCGACCTGTCTGAGACCCTGCTCGAACTCTTCGCCCAGGGCGAGATCACGCAGACGGACATGGACCAGCGCGTGTCCAGGAGCCGAAGATGAAGGACTTGAGCGACCTTTACAGCAAGCCTATGGCCAGCACGGCTCCCGAGGCCCCGGCGTTCACCGCGCCCGCCCCGGCGCCGCAGGCCACGGCCGCGCCCGACGCCGAGGAGAAGAAGCAGTCGCTCGACGTTCCGCCCGGTTTGCCGCAAGAATACATCGACGCCAACCTCATCAACCAACCGCTGCCTCCCGTGCTCGACATGTCGTCGATCTCCATGGAGAAGGCCAAGCCCCTCAACGTCCGGCTCCTGCCGAACGAGTCGCTGATCAACGCGACGGATATCCCCTACACGCCGGGCTACGAGCCCAAGGTCGTGAGGGAAAGAATCGAACAGGGGCCGCGCGTGTTCGTCACCAGCGCGCAGCGTGAAAAGTTTGAGAAAGACTTCGATGAAAAAACCCAAGCGCCGATCTCGAAGAAAGCTCCGACCCTCGCGCACCCGGACACATTGCGTCCCGGAACCCACATCAAAGGAGACTCGCCGGTCTACCGGCCCGTCTAGGTTCAGATGGAAACACCAGCACGGCCATTGGACGCCGGAAGTGGATCGGTAGTCGTCGACCTGGCGATGGCGTTCAGCGCCATGGCCTCGACTCCGCTTCCTGAACCGCCTGAGGCGCACATCGAGCACGATGTGATCGCTCCGTCGGTCGTCGCCCAGGAGTTTATCGACCCGCAGCGGTTCACGAACTACTACTTCAACCAGGTGCTGTGCTCAAACCAGGTGGACATAGTCGGGGCGCTAACCGCGCAGGCGCGCACCACGATCACGGTCGAGCCTCGCCAGGTCGGAAAGACCTCGTCGGTGGCCGTCGCCTGCGCGATCAACTGCGAGGTTGAGGGCCCCGAGTGGAACAAGCACCACGCCGAGCCATACCGGATCGGCATCTTCGCGCCGAAGGCGGCGCAGGCCCAGTTGGACACCGATCGGTTGAAAGCCTGGGCGCGCTGCACCAAGCAGGGCCGCGCGCTCATCAACTGGGAGCAGACGACGACCGACAGGATCGTGTGGCACAACGGCTGCGAGATCAGGACCTACTCGGCGTCCGAGCAGGCGGAGAACGACGGTAAGACCCTGAACCGGATCATCCTGGAAGAGGGCCAGAAGATCAGCGACGTGGTCGTGTCCCAGGGCATCCTGCCGATGGGTGGCGCGACCGGCGCCAAGATCAGCAAGATCGGGACCGTGCGCCCGATCCGCAACCACTTTTTCAACACCTGGCACAACGACGCGAAGGCGATCAAGACCTGGCACCACTGGCTGATCTGCGACAACCTCCTGCGCGAGGGCTACCTGGAGCACAACGGGCGCCGGATCAGCAAGTTCGTGCTCGACATGATGCCGCTCGCGCAGAAGGAGACCTACATCCGCGCGGGAATCTTCCCGCACACGTCGGACTTCTATTACCCGGGGCAGCAGGAGTTGAACGACTTCCTGACCCAATACGAGCTTCGGTGGCTGGAGCAGTTCGGCCTGTTCCTCGACGCGCGCGAGAAGGCGATCCTCACCAGCGGCTCGATGCCGCACCAGACGCGCCAGATGGCGATGGACGAGGAGTTCTACGTCGGCATCGACTTCGCGACCGGGACGGGAGCGGACGAGACGGCGGTCGCCGTGTGGAAGCGCTACGGACCGATCCTGATCAAGGTCTTCGGCTGCACCTGGTCCGACATGCCGTCGCCCGACCAGAAGCGCGAGTTGACCAACCTCTTCTCCAAGCAGGGCCCGTTCCACTCGCCGCGCCTGATCCTCGGTGACTTCGGCGGGAACGGCGCGGCTATCATCCCGGAACTGGCGAACGAGGGGTTCCCGGCCCAGACCGTGAACTTCGGCGCGAGCGACAAACTGATCGTCGGCGCGTCGATGAACATGAAGACCTCTATGTTCATGGACTTCAAGCGCCAGTTGCAGATGGGCTGGCTGCGCTACCCGTGCGTCGACTCGAACACGCCCATGGACCTGATGATGGACTACCAGAAGGGCGTGCGTCAGTGGACGGCTCTGGAGCAGGAGATCATCGGGTTCGGGATCAACCGGCGCATCCAGGCGCCGGAGTCGGACCACGACGACGTGTGCTGCGCCGACGTGCTCGCGGTGCGCGCGGCGAAGCTCGGTCCCGCGATTTTCGGTCAGCGGCGTCCCAACATCGGGAAGCTACCGTTCCTCATCATCAAGAACCAGTTCCGCTAGGAGACACCATGTTCAACCTGATCGTCGACGAGAAGATGCCGGAGGACGCGATCATGGTCATGGGACCGGTCGACGTGCGCGACGGCGCGATCGAGCTTTCGGGGACGAGCGTGAGGATCAGCGGGAAGGTCGACTGGAAGCAGGCCATGGAGCGCAGCGTGCTGATCCGAGGGCTCGGGCAGGACTGACGATACTACAAGATGATTCAAGATAAGTCAAGCTACCTGATGGCTGAAAATACCACCTCGCGAGAGGGCGCAGGGTATTGCATTTTTAAGGAAGATGTGTCATCCTCATGAACAGACCGTGGGATTCGATCGAGAAGGTCGAGCGGGCATTTTCCGCTTATAATCGCGACCAGAAGCTGACGCCCGGCGGGAAGCAGTTGCCTGCCCGGGCTTTTCGCGATCATTGCAGCCGCAGCCTCAAGGACATCGCACCCGAAGAACGGGCGGCGATCGACCGGTGGCTCTCGGCACGACTCAGAGGATAAACCTCTATGCCCGATCCGATCACCGAGTTCAGCACGCCGAACCCCGATCCGAACCCGGCGCAACCCGACTTCACGACGAGCGGGATGCTCCTCAACGTCGCGGCCCCGGACACCACCCCGCTCGTGTCCAAGTCGGTCAAGGTCAACGACCGGCCCGCCGCCTACCAGAAGACGATCTACGCGGTCTCCGACCAGGCCGGGTCCATGGCCGTCGAGATCATGATCGACGAGAGCGAGCGGACCGGGGGCGGAGCCGCCGTCTGGCGCCTCCACACCACGGTCCCGGTCGTGGCCAACACTCTGGCCAAGTTCTCGACCACCGACCTCTTTTCCCAGATGCGCGTGACCTACACGCCCGGCGCGGCCGGGAGCGTGAAGGTCTGGGGCATCAGCCTTCCGTAAGACGGAGCCAATGACGATCATGGCCGACGACAAGGTTCTAGTCGAGATCGCCAAGCTCAACGGAAGGTTCGACGTTTTGGACCGGGACCTCAAGGCCCTGGCCCAGGCCGGACTGCTGAACAAGCAGGCTGTCGACGGTCTCCGGTCCGACATGAACGGCCGGTTCAAGAAGCTGGAGCACACGGTTTTCGGGAACGAGGAGAGCGGGACGATCGGCCTGGCCGAGAAGTTCCGGTCCCTCGACGACGTGAGGAAGGTCATCGTGGGCGACGAGAGGGAGAACATCCTTCCGCTGCCCGAGCGCGTTCGCAACCTGGAGAGCGGCTGGGCCAAGCTCACGGCCGTCGCGGTCTTCGGGTGCAGCGTCGCGATCGAGGGCCTGAAGTGGGCGTGGAACAGCGGCATGACCCTTTTGCAGTCCAGATCGCATCCCTGAACACGGAGAAATGACCATGAACGAAGCCCCCACGGCCCCGGCTGAAGCCCCGGCCCCCGCCGCGCCCGCCGAAGCCGCCCCCGTCGCCCCCGTCGAGACCGCCCCCGCCGCCCCGGCCGAGACCCCGGCGGCGCCCGCCGC